>Ga0172362_10000848_pt1 | contig 25776 bp, 21 predicted proteins | sample LakKivs1_kivu2a2_FD_114534 | JGI IMG/M metagenome (GOLD analysis project Ga0172362, IMG submission 114534) | Sediment microbial communities from Lake Kivu, Rwanda - Sediment s1_kivu2a2 | ecosystem: Environmental > Aquatic > Freshwater > Lake > Sediment | place: Rwanda: Western Province, Lake... | reverse complement strand
GCTGCTAAAAAATTTCCTAAAGGCTGGTGGAAAAATCTTATCCTGGGCAGAAAGCCAGCTGTTTGTTGGAGGTCAGCTTTCTTCTCTGGCAGAAGAACTCAAATCTTCAGGTAAGTTCAAAAGTGTTTCGGGTCAGCCATTGGACGAAGCTCTTATTTCAAAGAATTTAAAGCCGGAGATTGAATTTGAAGATTTGAACAACGGACAGATGCTCTTTCATCATAGGCGGGAGTTTAAAGACGGGCAGCTTCTGTTTCTCGCTAACGTCAGTCCGGATAAAGTGGCTTCGGGTCAGGTGAAATTAAGAGGAAAATCTGTCGAGAAATGGGATGCTTTTAGCGGCCAGATTGAAGCCTATAATTCGAAGAAAAAGGGCAGAAGACTTTATCTTCAGTTCTCCTTAAAGCCGGGCGAAAGCCTTCTTCTGGCCGTCTATTACAAAGAATCTGCCCGCGAATCGTTCGGGAGTGAAAAAGGGGAAGCTGAAGAAGAGATTGTTTATTCTGAACCCTTGAGGGTTCAGAGACTTGATCCCAATCTCCTGACCATTGATTACTGCGACCTGGCTCTTGACAGCCGCAAAGAAAAAAACCTGTATTTTTATCAGGCGCAGAAAAAAACCTATAATTTTCATGGTTTCGAGCAAAATCCCTGGGACTCAGCCGTTCAGTATCAGGACAGCATTATTTCCCGGAATACTTTCAATCTTGGCACAGGTTTTAAGGCGCGCTTTTCTTTTACAGTCGCTTCAGGAGTTGACCGAAAATCGTTGAAGCTGGTGGTAGAAAGACCTGAGATTTTCATTGTTCAGGTCAATGGCCGGACGATTGAGCCGTTGCCTAATTCCTGGTGGCTGGATAAAGCCTTCGGTGTGTTCTCACTGGAAAGGGTGATTAGAACAGGCCTGAACACCGTTGACCTTATAGTCAATCCTTTTGAGCTTCTGGCTGAGCTGGAACCGATTTACATTCTCGGGGATTTTTCGCTTATTCCCGCCGCTCAAGGTTTTGTAATCACTCCGGAAAGGCCGCTCAGTGCTGGCTCCTGGAAGAGTCAGGGATTACCTTTTTATGGACATAGAGTGCAATATTCGACTTCGATCGAGATCAATGAAGATGAAACTGAACAGTCCGAGTTTATAATTGGTCCTGGCAGATGGAATGGGGCCCTGGCTGAGCTTGAGGTTAACGGCCAGCAGGTAGGCTATTTTTTAGGCCCTGAAGACTGTCTGGTGATCACCAGGAACCTTAAGCCGGGGAAAAATGACCTCAGGCTTATAATCTATGGAACGTTGAAGAACACGCTCGGTCCACATCATCTTAATCCTCCGCCTGGGATGGCCTGGCCAGGGTCTTTTCAGAAAGCCCCGGAAGGTGGACAGCCGTCTGGAACTGAGTATAATGTTATGGATTACGGTCTTTTTGGTAATATAGTCATCAAGAAGATAAAAATGAGAACACAGGAATGATGAAGACTGGTTTTGATAGTGAAGCCTATCTAAAAGAACAGAATGCCGCCATTGCCAGAAGGTTAGCCCTTTTTCCTGATAAACTCTACCTTGAATTTGGCGGGAAGATTCTCAATGATTTTCATGCGGCCAGAGTTCTTCCTGGTTATGACCCGAACGTCAAGGTAAAATTACTTCAGCAGCTAATCGACCGGATTGACATCATCCTCTGTATATATGCGGGTGACATAGAAAGGAGAAAACAGAGGGCTGATTTTGGCATTACCTACGATGCTGACACCCTTAAATTGATTGACGACCTCAGAGAAAGAAACTTAGAGATTTCGGCCGTGGTCATTACGAGGTATGAAGAACAGGTATCTGCAAAAATTTTTAAAAACAAACTCGAGCGACAAGGAATCAGGGTTTACACTCACAGATACACTCGCGGTTATCCAACGGATGTTGAAACCATAGTCAGCGAAGAGGGTTACGGAGCCAACGAATACATTGGGATCGCCAGGCCTCTTGTGATTGTCACCGGACCCGGTCCGGGAAGCGGTAAACTGGCCACCTGTCTTTCCCAGCTTTACCATGAACATAAAAGAGGGCTAAAAGCCGGCTATGCCAAGTTTGAGACCTTCCCGATCTGGGACCTTCCCCTGAAGCATCCGGTTAATGTTGCTTATGAAGCGGCCACAGCTGACCTTGGCGATTTTAACCTGGTTGACCCTTTCCACTTAGAAGCCTATAACCAGAGGGCTATAAACTATAACCGCGATGTGGAAGCTTTCCCACTGTTGAAAAGAATTCTGGGTAAAATTGCTGGCAACGGGTTCACTTATAAATCGCCAACAGATATGGGAGTCAATGTGGTCAGAAAAGGAATCGTGGATGATGCTGTTGTCCAGCAAGCTGCCCGGCAGGAAATAATAAGGCGTTATTTTCGTTATCAATGCGAATATGTTCTCGGGTTCAGTGAGCAGTCTACAGTGGAAAGAGCGGAGTTGTTGATGAAAGAGCTGGGCCTGAGGCCTGAGGACAGACCGGTGGTTCCTTTAGCCCGGGAAGCAGCTGTTGAGGCTCAGAGAAAAGGAAAAGGCAATAATGGCATTTACGTTGGCGCCGCTCTGGAGCTTAAAGATGGAAGGATAGTAAAAGGGTATAATTCTCCAATAATGCACGCCGCTTCCAGTGCCGCGCTTAATGCTCTCAAGCAATTAGCAGGTATCCCTGACCACATCCATTTGCTCTCGCCCACAGTTCTCCAGCACGCTGGCTACCTTAAACAGAATATTCTCGGCGGTAAAGCTCTGAGCCTGGACCTGACTGAAGTCTTGACCTGCCTGGCCATCACTGCTCCGACCAGTCCGGCCACTCAGTTAGCACTGGATAAACTTAAAGAACTCAGGGGTTGTGAAATGCACCTGACTCATATGCCCACTCCCGGGGATGAGACCGGGTTGAGGAGACTGGGCATCAATCTGACCAGCGACCCGGTTTTTGCTTCTAAGAATCTTTTTATGGGCTGAGTCGGGACCGGAGATTTTAAGTGTTCTCAAGCATTTTAAAGCTAATATTAAGGGCTGTTATCTTTCCCTGCAGCAATTTTGATTTGCTTCAGAATCAAATGACTTCCGGTATCTGGACGAAAAGTTTCTTGGGGCTGATCGTTCTGAGTTCAGCTTTTGCTCTGACTTCTCTGGTTCAGGCTGCTTCTGGAAATTTCCCCGGCATTCCTGCGATTCTGCCCTTAAGCCTGCAGAATTATTTCTTCTGGCAGTCAATTCTGATGATCCCCTGGCTGGTTCTTAGCTGGGTGGTCGTCATCCTGTTTGCCAGAACGGCTCTGGATTTATTTAGAGCCAGGCCGGTCAGTTTTCGTCAATTATCCGTTTCATTGGCATTGAGCTTTTATCCCTTTCTTTTCTGGCTCTGGATACCACATCTTCTGACAGCGGTTTTTTATCTGCTGGGCATGTCTCAGAAAGAGTGGGTTGACTTGCTCTCCAGACCGGGCTGGTTTCAAACCTTTTACATAGCCTTTATCGTCCTGGCAATGCTTAGTGGATGGGTATCCATAAGCGTTTTCATGGTCAAAGCGAGATGGGCTAAAAGGAGACACAGCCTTCTGATTGCCGGCCTAAGTTATCTTCTTGGATGTTTTCTGGTTCTTATTTTTCTCCGGTGAGGCGAGGCCTGATGGAGATAGTCATCAGAAGATTCACGATGACCGATTACGAGCAGGTAATCGAACTCTGGAAAGAAGGTAAACTCCCAGTTAAACCAAAAGGCCGGGACAGCCGGCAAGAGATTGAAAGACAGATCAAACTAAGCCAGGTCATTTTCCTGGTGGCCGAGCATTCCGGAAAAGTGGTCGGGACTGTTTTAGCTACTCATGACGGCCGTAAGGGCTGGATAAACCGATTGGCGGTTGACCTGGCTCATCGCCGGCGGGGCCTGGGGCAGAAGCTGGTCGAGCAAGCTGAGGAAGAACTGGAAAAAGCAGGAATTAGAATTTTTGCCGCTCTGGTCGAAGAAGATAACACTATGTCGATAAGCCTTTTCAAGAAAATGGGCTACGAGTATCATCCTGAGATCAAGTATCTTGCCAGAAAAAAGTTTCCCGAAATCTGAAGCCGTGGTCAAATAATTATTACAAATCTTATAAGAATAGTATAAAATAGGCGATGAGTGCTTTGAATATCGGAGTGAAAAAAATGAGACCAAAGAAATTATGGGAAGGAATCTACTGGGTTGGTGCCGAAGACTGGGACCGCCGGCTTTTTGACTCTCTTGTTCCGCTGCCTGAAGGCACCAGCTATAACGCTTATCTGGTTGAAGGTGAAAGATACACCGCCCTGATTGATGCGATCGACCCCACCAAGATAGGTTTTCTTAAAGACAACCTGGCAAATTTTCCTGAGATTGATTTCCTGATTGCTAATCATATCGAGCAGGATCATTCAGGTTTAATTCCTTTTGTTCTCGAGAAATACCCCCGGGCTCAGCTTCTGATTACCCCGACAGCTGAGGACCTTGTTCAGACTCATCTTCATGTGGAAGAAGACCGCATCAAAACTGTGGCCGATGGCGAAAAGCTGGACCTGGGTGGCCGGACGATCAGGTTTATCCATTTCCCCTGGGTTCACTGGCCGGAGACAATGCTCAGCTATTTAGAAGAAGACCGGATTCTTTTCAGCTGTGACCTTTTTGGCTCTCATCTGGCTTCTTCCGAGGTTTTTTTAGAAGAAGACGCCCTGATCATTGAGCCAGCCAAGAGATATTTTGCTGAAATCATGATGCCCTTTCGCAAGATAATCCAGAAAAACCTGGACAAGGTTGAACAGCTTCCCCTAAAATTTATTGCCCCAAGTCACGGACCAATCTATCGCCGTCCAGAATTCATCATTCAAGCTTATAAAGAATGGATTGCTGAGAAGCCACGCAATCTGGTGGTCATTGCGCATGTTACCATGCATGGTTCAACAGAAAAAATGGTTAATCATCTGGTTCAGTCTCTGGCTCAAAGGAATGTTGAAGTCAGACCCTTCAACCTGGCGGTCACAGACATCGGCCGGCTGGCCATGGCTCTCGTGGATGCAGCTACGATAATCGTCGCCTCGCCGACTGTGCTGACCGGCCTGCATCCTCTGGCCGCTGAGGCTGTGTTTCTGGTTAACGCCTTGAGACCAAAAGCGCTGTTTGCCGGTTTTATAGGCTCCTATGGCTGGAAGTCGAGAGCTGTTGACCAGCTTAAAGCTATGCTGGACAGCCTCAGGTTAGAATTGCTGCCGCCGCTTCAGATAAAGGGTGACCCACTTCCTGAAGACCAGCTGGCTCTGGATGCCATAGCCGAAGAAATTTATCAGAAGCACAAGAATGCAGGTTTGCTCTGAAGTCTTCTAAGGTTTTTTGTGGCAAGGTTTCCAGAAGAACTGACTGTCTCGTAATTTTGGAGCTAACTCTTAAACTGCTCGCTGAAGTCAAAAATGGTTTCCCTGACCTCCAGGTGGGTGAGCGATGGCCCGTCCCGAGGCGAATCTATGATGCGGTAATTGAAAAAAGGGCAATTGCCTTCATACCAGCGTTCAGTAATCGGCCGTCCTGTTCTCTCTCTTTTTTGGGATTCCTTCTTATTCAGCAAACTCCCCAGACCTTTGAGGTTAACTCCGACTTCCGGGTCAACACCGATGATGAATCGCCGGCCGCCATAATTAGAAAGAAGGAACGAAAAACCCTTACCTGAAGGAGAATTGAAAACATCGCGGTGGCTCCATTCCTTTAAAAGGAAACTTCTTGGATTCTGAATCAGCAATCCGTCGACTGGTTTGAAGCCTTTTCCATCAAGCAACGGCAGGTTAATCTTGATGATTTCTTCTTTTTCCAGGTCTTCGAGGTAATTTAAATAATCATCGGCCACTCTGAGCATGGCTTTTTCATACCGGTCAATGTCCTGAAAAACGGGGCGGCTGGACAGGATATCTTTCCCCGAACATGCCTGTTCATAAAGAAGTTTCATCATCCTTAAGCCTTCGTTTACCCTTTCCAGATTGGCTTCATCCTCAGGCTTCTGGATGTTTATGAAAAGAGCTCGAAGCACAGCATAAGGTGTTGCGCTGAGTTCAATGGTTTTGGGGAGGGTAGCTGAATCGACCATCCGGGCATAATCCGCGATTTTCTTCATGGCGGCATCCACGATTCCTGTTTACAGGAGTTTTAAGGTCAGGAAAATAGCGCTGGAGGCGTCAAAATCCGGCAGCCGATGAGTAATGATGGTGATTTCTGGTTCATTTTTTTGAAGATGGCTAAGCACCAGCTCCGGGTGTTTAACTACCAGTGAAGCTGCACATTCAGCTTCGGCTTCAGGCTGATGATGGTCTATAACTCCAGGGACAGTTTTCATGCCGACGTCCGGGACAATCGTGCCGGGTTCGGGTAAGAACTCTTTCCCGTAAGGTGCAAATTGAAAATTGACTGCCACTTTCTTTTTGGCCTTAGAGGTACGTAAGAAAAAAGGTCTGCTCTATTATTTTTGCCCTGAAAATAAAGACCCGGCCACCGCTTCTTCCAGCTCTTCTCCGACCGTGGGATATTTACGTTTACGGCTCTTTTTGCTGACCTGATTCGACAGGGTGATGATCTTTGGAACTTTATAAAGATTGACGGCACTCTCTCCAGACCCGGAATAGACCTCAACGCTAACAGTATAAGGAATTCCAGTAGCCCTGAGGTTCTGGTTTTCCAGGATTTTTTGAAGCCTTTCTCTAACTCTCTGAGCTCCTGAATGGGGGGTGTTGGACAAGAGAACCAAGAATTCGCACTCACCGACTCTGGCCACCAGGTCAACCTTTCTGGTCATTTTTTTCAGAATAAAGCTCAGGTTCAGAAGGACTCTTTCTGCGGCGTCCTGACCAAAGGTCTGAATGATTTTCTCAAAATAATCAATATCCAATTTGAGCATCGACAAATCAGAGCCATATCTTTCGCTTCTGGCTACTTCTCTCTCAAAATATTCAAAAAAGGTTTTCGGGTTGTAGGCCTGGGTCAGCCGGTCAAAATTCTCCAGTTCCCTGATCTGTTTCAAGAGGATCATTCTCTCCAGGGTCAGCTCAGCAAAAGCAATCAGGCTCATCAGCAGCTTAAATTCTTCAAGGGAAAAAGCCAGGTTGTTCCTCTTGTTGATTAAATATATCAGTCCGTGGGCGATTCTTTCGATGCGGAAGGGGACAGCCATGAGACTTCTCGTTTCTAATCCTGGAATGCGATCAACGTCAGGATTGAACCTGGGGTCTTTTGCACAATCGACTATGATTAGATTTTGATTGGTTTCAGCTACCAGGCCGCAGACGCCTTCGCCTTTTCTAACCAGCCTATCCTTCAGGTTACTGGTTTCATCACCATAGACCAGGGCATAACGGATGTCGCCGCTGGCGGGATCTTTCAGGAGAAAAGCAGCCACCTCGGGGTCAAATAGCCCGCTGGCTTTCTTTAGTAATCTATCCAGCAAATCATCCGGGTTTTTAGCTAAGGAAAGCTCTTTGATTATGTCAAAAAATCTGGTCGGGTTTAGAGTCTCTGCATCACTTTCCGTAAACCCGCCTTTTATTTGGTCCATCACTTATTTAATATCAAATTTATTTCTTATTTTCAACTTGTTTCCAGTCTTCAGGCTTGGCGGGTAATTCACTGAGAAAGCTGGAATCGACCACGAACAGATAGCTGAGCTCAATGTTCTTGATAACTACCTGATTTTTGTCCGGTTTTTGCTGCCCCACAAGAAGGTGTATCTCTTTTTCTTCTTGTTCCTGGGGCTTCGTCTGCAGAGCGATTTCTATCTGTGGTTTGTCCAGCCCGAACTCTGCCGGGTTAGCTGGTTTATCCACAAACTCTGAAGCTTCCAGGTATTCCAGCTTTCTGAGCAAAGATTCTATTCTGGATTCATCAGCCGCTTCCTTTCTGCCAGAATCAACCACAATCCACCATTTTTCCTGTTCCTGACCCTTTTCCCCGACTTTTTCTTTAACCGCAGAGATGGCCGTACCCTGGAGATTGATATTAACGCTTAAAACCTCCCAGCTGTTGAAAAGAGCCACTTTCTTTTCCCTGAGTTCATTAATCTTTTTGTTCAGGTCATTAATTATCTGGCTCTCAACTTCGATCACTTTTCTGGACAGAGAGTTAGTAGCCACAACCCGGTCATTCTTTTTTGTTAGCAGGAAAATCAATTCTTTGCTCTCTTGAAGAGTCAGGTTGATGGTAAATTCGGGCTTATCCAGACCGAAGGATTTGAGGTCTTCGGGTTTCTTTTCTTCAACCAGAAATTCCTTTGCCTTTAGTTTTGATAGATTGTCGAGCAAGTTGTCAATTCGATAACGGGAAGCCAGAGCCTCAACAGGCTGGACAAAGTTCCAATTCTCTCCTTTCCTGCTCACTTTCCAGTTAAAGTCCTTCGATTTCACCTCAATTGATTGAACCTCTCCGGTCTCAAATTTCAGGACCTCTTTATTCCTCAGGTCGAAAAGCTTTTTATCCAGAGAGTATTTAAGGTAACTCGGCAGAAGAACCACTGCGGGCTGGTCTTCTCTTTTGGCGTAGAGGCTGCTATCCATAGGATTTTCCATTCCTATGAATACCTTCACCGGCTCATTCCGGCCCTTAATCCAGAGGTTGACTTCTTTTTTGGGAATCTGGTAAGCCTCAAGCCCTGCTGGCTGCTTATCAACCACATGTTCTATTCTGAGGCTGGCAAAATTTTCTGCCAGGCTGTTGGCTTCATAATTATCAGCTTCAGCCGCAATCGGCTCGATAATCTGCCAGTTTCCCTTTTCGTCTTTCTGCAAGGTTATCTGCGGCTGCCCTTCATATTTCAGAGAAATTTTTTCCACTTCAGAGCCGTTAAAATCAGTGAGCTTCTCTTCTTTTTCCTTCTTTTCTCTGGCTGTGGTTGATTTATGTTCAATAAAAACCACTCCAACCAGAAGAAGGATGACCACCAGAAGCAGAATGAGTGTTGTTCTGAAGTTCATAACGACCTCCTTCTTAGCCAGATGGTTAAACCGATAAGCAGCACAGTTAAGGGAAGCAGGATGATGGAGATTAGCCACAGGAACTTGCCCTGGCTCGGCCTGAGCTGGATAGTTCGAGGTGACTGCGTTCTGGGCTGGACAGAAATCAGGTCGGATTCTTCTGTCAGCCAGTTAACAGTGTTCAGGAATAAATTACCATTGCCTGAAAGGTTGTAATACCTGTTGGTGATAAAATCTGAATCTCCAAAAACAGCCAGCCTGGCTTCTTTTGTCTGAATTGGCTTACTTTCTTGGGCACCGGCCTGAGCAGTGGATTTAGATTCATCAGTTTCTGTAATCTTTTTTGTTCCGACCACTGCCAGGGAAACTGGACCCTGTTTGTCTTTATTCTTGTCGAAAGAAACCTCTTTCTGCTCGAGTTGACGTTCAGACCAGGAATTGGGGCTGGTCTTGGCAATGGTTGTCAAGGTCATGGCTTCGGGCCTGGTCTCGGCTATTTCTACCGACCTGGCGACCGGGAAGAAGGTGGCATAGCGGAAATTTCTGGTTATTTCGTGAGATTCGTATTCAGTAACCACGGGCATAAAATAGTCTCCGCCGAGTAACCTGGAAACAGTATCGACCACCAAGTCATTTTCCAGCTTGAAGCCGTAGTCAGCCAGCCACTTTTCCAGTCCGGATAAGGTCTCCGGGTCTATCATGAAGAAGATTCTTCCGCCCTTATCCAGATAATTTTTGATGGTTTCCAGTTCATTGGGAAGCAGGCCCTTTTTTGGTCCCGGGACAATCAGCAAGCTGCAGTTATCCGGGAAATTATCAGAGAGAGCCAGACTCAACTTTTTTATTTCATAGCCGATTTTTTCCAGCTCGCTTTTAGCGGTGGAATAGCCCGGGTCAGAGCTATCTTCTGCTGAACCCTCTCCGTGGCCCTCAAGGAAATAAATAGCTTTTTTCTTCTCTCTGGTAACTTTAATTATGGCGTTGGTAATATCTTCCTCAGAATTCGTGGTGATTCTGTTTTCTTTGTCCCCGCATTCAAAAACAGTTGTCCCATCCTGGGTTACTTCGTATTTTTTCACCAGGCCGGGATTCTTGTCCGGGTCGATGAACTCATATTTAATTCGGGGTGAATGGTAAGCATAGATCTTAAGTAGATTTTCCATGGCTGGACGGCTGACGTTGCCTTCGCGGAAAAAGCATTTTATGACGACTTCTTGTTTGAGATTTTTAACTACGTTGATTGATTGGTCGGACAGGCTGTGTATTCTGGTGGCAGTAAAATCGACTCGATAATGATGTCTGGATGAGAAAAAGTTCAAGACGGACAGAATCGCCAGCATCAGGATGATGATGAGAAAAAGATTGCTCGAATAGAGGAAAGATTTGCGTTTGAGCCCTTCCTTAAGGAGAGGGAGGTTAAGAATGACGTAGACGATAACCAGAATCGCTCCGACCAAAGCTGAAATCAAAGCTGCTGTTTTGTACTGTGGCCAGACTGTCAGAAAGACCAGGGCTAAAGCGATCAAGCCCAGACTTATATAATTCAGATACTTTTTTAACCAGGACATGGTCTTACCTCCAGCGCCGGGATTGAATGACCGAATGGGTGAGGAAAAGGCCAAAAAAGGCAAAAGTCAGATAGTATACGAGGTCGCTCGTATCAAAAATCCCTCTGGTCATTCCGTCAAAGTGTTCAAAAAATGAAAGGTAATTTAGGAGATCCTTCCACAGGCCCCCGGCCGAATATCCGGCCCAGCTCAGAACCCAGAATAGAAGGAGTGTCCCGAAAGTCAGAACAGCTGAGACAATCTGGTTTTCAGTGAGCGAAGACCAGAAAATTCCAAGACCCAGAAATGCTGCACCCAGCAGAAAGAGCCCGAGATAACCAAGAAGATATGGAAGCGGCTCGGGGTTGCCGTAGATAAAAGTGAATATGGTTGGAATGGCACTCAGAAATAGCATGGCTAGCAGCACAATAAGTGAAGCCAGGTATTTGCCGAGGATTATTTGAGTTATTGATAACGGGGAGGTATAGAGCAGTTCTTCAGTGCCCATCTTTTTTTCTTCTGAAAAAAGCCGCATCGATAGCAGAGGTAATATAAGAAGTAGAATGATGCTCAGGTTGTGGAAAAGCGGAGCAAACACCATCTGGTTGATGTTTACCTGTTGGTAATAGTAGGGGTTCTGCGCCATCTGCATCGACTGGGAGTTGAACCACCAGACCAGACTGTAGAAAAAGAACCCGGAAAGCAGGAGAAAAACTGAAACAACGATGTAGGCAATTGGCGAAGTAAAATAGGAAACAAGCTCTTTTTTTGTGATTGGCCAGATTCCTTTCATTGTTCGATCCCTCCTGAGACGATTCGCAGATAAAGCTCTTCTATATTCATGGCTGTTGAGCGCATTTCCAGAAGTCCAAGCTCCTTTTCCAGGCAGAGCCTGACAATCTGTTCTCTCATGTCCTTGCTTCTATCCCATTCCAGCTTGATTTCCATGCCTTCAAAGAAAGCACTATCTATCCCTGGCAACTGGCGGAAGATGCTCAGGACTTCGTGGTTGCATTTTTTAAGGCGGATGTAGACACCATCTTTTTCCTTGTAAGCTGTGCTCAACTCCTGGAGAGACCCAGAAGCCATGAGATTGCCTTCGTTGATGATGACAACACCGTCGCAGACTTGGGTAACTTCAGCCAGAATGTGAGTTGAAAGCATGATGGTATGTTCGCCCTTAAGAGATTTGATCAGCTGACGTATTTCCACGATCTGAGCCGGGTCGAGTCCGATAGTAGGTTCATCCAGGATAATCACTCTTGGATTGTGAATCAAAGCTTGAGCGATGCCTACCCGTTGCTTGAAACCGCGAGAAATATTCTTGATCAGTCTTTTTCTCACAGCCTGGAGACCGGCGATTTCAACTGCCCGGTCGATGGCTGCTTTTTTTCTTTTCGGGGGAACATTCTTGATCTCAGCCACAAAACCTAAGTAAGCTTCAACTGTCATTTCTGGGTAGAGCGGGACATTTTCAGGTAGATAGCCTGTCGTCTGTTTGACGATTGCTGGCTGTTCAAAAACATCATAGCCAGCGACAACCGCCCGACCGTCAGTGGCAGGAAGAAAACCAGTCAGAATTCTCATGGTCGTGGTTTTCCCGGCTGCGTTTGGCCCAAGCAGACCCCAGATTTTTCCTTCTTCGACCCTAAAGTTAAGGTCCTTGATGGCTACAAGGTTTCCATACTTTTTGATGAGATGTTCGGTTTCAATCATCGGCCAACCTCCTTTCAAAAATAGAACGTTTAGACCATCGAAAAGTGTTACATTTTCTCAGGAACTTGCATACCCATCAGGTCCAGTGCCTGACAAAGAACTTCATGAACAAAGTATATGGTCAATAACCTTAGGTTTCGGAGCTGTTCATCCTTTTCAGCCAGAACAGGGTAGTGGTGATAATAGCTGTTAAATTTCTGGCACAGGTTGAAGGTAAATTTGGCCAGACCGCCAAATTCCAGGGTAATGATCGACCGCAGAACTTCCTCATCCAGGCCGGAGGCATAGACGATGAGGTCCCAGAAGTCGCGTGCCTCTTCCGGGGATAAGCGGTTAAGATTTATTTTTTCCAGCAGTTCAGGCCGGCAGACCAGGTCGTAAGTCATTCCGGTTTTCTCCTGAAACTTCCGGAAAATGCTTCTTAACCTGACTGCTGCATACTGAAGGTACGGCCCTGTTTCGCCTTCAAAATTCAAGGCTTCATCAAAATCAAAGACGAGCAGGGAGTTGCGGGCAAACTTCAGCATAAAATACCTGACAGCGCCGCAGGCAATTTGCCGGGCAATCTGCTGTTTGCTCAAAAGAGGCAAGTCCGGATTTCGTTTGTTGACCTCATCAAAGGCCTTCTCTTCCAGACGGTCGAGTAAGTCATCAGCTTTTATTCCGACTCCCTTTCGGCCCGAGACTTCGAGGAATGTCCGGTCTTTATCTTCTTCAGAGATTTCCACTTTGATTTCGGCAAGGCTTTTGGGCGAGAGGGCGACCATCTCGTAGGAAAAATGTATTGACCTGGCGGCCTGTTCACGAAAGCCGAGAGATTTGAGGCCCTGAACCACCACTTTCTGGAGGTAAGCCTGGCGGACGTCAATGACATTATAGACCTTGCTTCCGGCTCCAAAATGGACCTCATGATTAGTGGGACGGGAAGAAGAAATCCAGATCGTCCGTCCGTTTTCCTCAGAAAAGGGCTCATAGTAGAAATCCTTGCCGAGGAGTCCAAACTTCCATAACTGATAGGCAATGTCCTTCCCGACATAAGTCACCGTGCCGTCAGAACGAACGATTATCTTTTCTCGCTCAGGGTCATCTTCAAGTTTCATCACCCAGCAGCCAGCGGATTCTGCATCCTCAGAGAGATGGATGGCCTGATTTTTCTTGAGCATATTGAAAGCTTTTTCCCAGAATTTAAGCACCAGGATGCTGCTCTCGCATGGCAGCACATCGTAGGTGATGTTCAGCCTCTTCATAGTGGCCAGGTGTGCCCGGAGAATCCTCCGAGAAACGTAATAGGCATAATCCGATTCTGGCGACTGACCTTGTTCAATCCTTTTCAGGATTTCCGCTTTTCTGGCCTGGGCTTGCTGGCTGTCAGTTAGATATCGGGAGACCCTGGTATAAAGGTCCCAGCAATAATAGTCAAACCTGCCCTCTATCTCATCCAGGTCTGCCAGGCTCTTTTTCTCCAGCTCAATCAATCCGAAGACCACATCGACCACCTGAACTCCGGTATCATCGATGTAGTTCTGAACTTCAACCGCTTCGCCTTTATACCTGAGGCATCTGACCAGTGCGTCTCCGAGACACGCGTTACGCAGGTGACCGACATGGGCGGCTTTATTAGGGTTAATGTTGGTATGCTCCACAATGATTTTCTTTTCTTCGGTTTGAAGTCCCGTTGTCTTCAGCCGATTAAATTTTTCTGAGAAAAATTTTTTCCGGTCAAGATAAAGGTTGATATAACCACCGCCGGCCACCTCAACTTTTGCAGCTTCTTCCAGTCCGCTGAGCAACTCAGCAGCGCGCCTGGCTATGGTGGCCGGATTGGTCTTGAGCTTTCTGGCTAAGGGGAAGGCTATGGACAGAGCCAGGTCTCCCAGTCTCTGGTCAGGAGTGCTGCTGAGCTCTACGTCTTCTTCAGCTAATGGGAATTCTGGGCTTAACCTGTTCACAATATTTTCTTTTAATTTCTGTTTTGTTCTGAACATCGTGCCTTTAATTATAACAAAAATTTTTTGCCTAACAAGTTAGCGCTGATACTTGAAACAGAGCCTGACTTTGTGATACTTAATTAGTTTAACTGTTTAAATCAAAGAAAGGACATACCATGAAAAAGACAAGATTAAACGCAGTCCATAAAGAATCCGGTGCCCGGATGATTGAATTCGCTGGCTGGGAAATGCCAGTTGAATACGAGGGAATCATTGATGAACATGTGGCTGTCAGGACTAAGGCCGGCCTGTTTGATGTCAGTCACATGGGCGAGATAACGATTGAAGGCGAGGAAGCCCTGGCCTGTGTCCAGTATTTGACTCCAAACGATGCGGCCAGGCTTTCTCCCGGGCAGGTTCAATATACGGCCTTAACCACGCCAGAAGGGACTTTTGTCGATGACCTGCTTGTCTACTGTCTTTCTGTGCCTGATAAATACTTGCTGGTGGTTAATGCAGCCAATAGCGACAAAGATTATGCCTGGGTGAAAGAGAAATCCGCTGCTTTTAAGGTAAAAGTTGCTAACAGAAGCGATAATTATACACAGCTGGCCCTCCAGGGTCCTCTGGCTCAGGAGATTCTTCAGCCGCTGACTGAGCTTGACCTTGGCCTGATGAAATCATTCAATTTTGCTCTTGGTAAAGTGGCTGGATTCGATTGTCTGGTCTCGAGGACAGGCTATACTGGAGAAGATGGTTTTGAAATATATACGCTGGCTCAACGTCCTGAGGCCATCTGGAAAGCCATCATGAAAGAAGGAACGCCGAAAGGATTGTTGCCGGTGGGGCTGGGTGCCAGGGATACTTTGAGACTTGAAGCCAAATTGATGCTCTATGGCAATGACATTAGCGATAAAACCACAGTGCTTGAAGCTGACCTGAAATGGATTGTCAAGTTTCAGAAAGGCGACTTTCTGGGAAAGGCTGCTCTTGAAAAACAGGTTCAGGACGGTTTGAAGAGAAAGCTGGTCGGTTTTGAAGTAATAGAGAAGGGAATTGCTCGTCCCCATTACCCGGTCTTTATCAAAGGTGAGAAAGTTTCCGAGGTCTGCTCCGGCACTTTTGCTCCTTACCTTAAGAAGCCCATTGGCCTGGTATATCTGCCGATAGAATTCACGGAAATCGGGATTGAATTTGAGATTGGTATCAGAGATAAGATGTTCAAAGCCAGAGTTATTCCGACTCCATTTTATAAGAGAGAAAAAAAATAATCGGAGGAGATTAATTTAATAAGAAAAGGAGGAACTTATGTATCCCAATGATTTTTATTACACAAAAGAACATGAATGGTTGAAAGTCGAAGGAGATGAAGCTGTCGTGGGCATTACTGATTTTGCTCAGAAACAGCTGGGAGATATTATTTATGTTGACCTTCCCAAGCCAGGAAAAATCCTTGAGGCTCACCAGACCATCGGCACAGTAGAGTCAGTCAAGTCTGTATCTGACGTCTATTCTCCAATTTCCGGGGAAGTAATTCAGGTTAATTCTGTGCTGGCTCAGTCGCCGGACACAGTTAACAAAGACCCTCATGGTGAGGGCTGGATTGTCAGGCTGAAGGTCAAAGATAAATCGGAAATCACAAACCTGATGAAGGCTGCTGATTACGAAAAATATCTCGAAGGCCTGGAACACTGAACTTTTCAGCCTTAATAAGCTGAAAAACATAAACCCGGGGGTAAACATGAGTTATATTCCTTTAAGTGAGAAAGATAAAAAGGAGATGCTGGAAAAAATAGGGGTAAAATCGATCGAAGACCTGTTCTGCTGTATCCCGGAAAACATCAGACTAAAAGGGAACCTTAATCTACCAGAATCCCTGAGTGAGCCCGAGCTTCTGGAATACTTTCAGGAAAAAGGAAAAAAAAATTCTTATGAACAATATCTTTCTTTCCTGGGTGGCGGAGCCTATGACCACTTTATCCCGGCAGTTGTGGATTATCTCAGTTTGAGAGGAGAATTCATTTCTCCTTACACTCCTTATCAGCCTGAAGTCAGCCAGGGAACTCTTCAAGTAATTTTTGAGTTCCAGACCCTGATCTGCCAGCTGACCGGGCTTGATATCGCTAATGCTTCTCTTTATGACGGGGCGACCGGAGCTGCTGAAGCGGTGCTGATGGCCAACAGGATTAAGGAAAAAAAGAGACTTCTGGTTGCCAGCAACATAAATCCAGAGTACCGCCAGGTCATTGTTACTTATACTAAAAACCTTGGCCTGGAATTGGTAGAGCTGCCGTTCGACCAGGCCGGGAGAATAGATAAAAAGAGCCTGGAAGCCGCGGTCAACGCTGAGACTTCTGTCATTCTCTGTCAATCACCCAATTATTTCGGAGTGGTTGAAAACCTGAAGGTTCTTTCCGAGGCTGCCCATGAACACGATGCTCTGCTTGCTGTGCTCATCTCAGAGCCAGTTTCCTTAGGATGGCTGGAAGCCCCTGGAAAGCAGGGAGCCGACATTGTGACCGGAGAAGCCCAGTCTCTCGGCCTTCCTTTAAGCTATGGAGGGCCATATCTTGGATTCATGTCCTGCAGAAAAGAATTTGTCCGCCAGTTACCGGGAAGAATTGCCGGTCAGACAGTGGATGCTGATGGCCGCAGAGGATTTGTTCTGACTCTTTCCACCCGTGAACAGCATATTCGTCGGGAAAAGGCCACTTCCAACATTTGCACCAATCAGGCCCATTGTGCTTTAAGGGCTACTATTTACCTGGAAACTCTTGGGCGCCAGGGGTTCAAGAAATTAGCCTGGCTTAACCAGCAAAAAGCGGCTTATGCTCTCAGCCAGCTGACAGCCATACCCGGTGTGACCCGGAAATTCAGCGGCCCTGTTTTCAATGAATTCGTCTTAGAATTTGCCCGTGATTGGAAAGGCATAAGTCAGAAGCTGGAAGAGAAAGGTATTCTTGGGGGTATCAGCCTGGCCGGACATTATCCGGGTCTGGAAAGATGCGCCTTGATCACAATCACCGAAAAGCACAGCAAAGAGAGAATTGACCGGTATGTTCAGGCGCTGAAGGAGGTCCTGAAATGATCAATGTAATTCGCGAGCCTCTCATTTTTGAAATCAGCTCACCTGGAAAAACTGCCGTCAAACTGCCTGAGCTGGATGTTCCAGAAACAAAAGATTATCTGTCCAGTGTTCCAGTAAGAGGCGATATCGAAGGTTTTCCTGAAGTCTCAGAAACAGAGATAGCCAGGCATTTTACCCGTCTTTCTCAGATGAATTACTGTGTTGATTTTGGCTTTTATCCGCTTGGTTCCTGCACTATGAAATACAATCCGAAGGTGAATGAAAAAGTGGCTTCTATGGCCTGTTTTACTTCTGGCCACCCCCTGGCTCCAGAGAGACTGGTCCAGGGCAATCTGGAGTTGATGAAAACTCTGGAAAAGCTCCTGGCTGAAATCACGGGAATGGATGCGGTTACTCTCCAGCCAGCTGCTGGCGCACACGGGGAGCTAACAGGTATGATGCTTATCAGAGCCTATCATACTGCATCTGGCAATCCGCGAAAATATGTCTTGATTCCGGACTCCGCACACGGAACCAACCCTTCTTCAGCTCATATCTGTGGCTATACAGTAAAAGAAATTAAGTCCAGCGAAAGAGGCACGGTTTCGGTCGAAGACCTGGGCAGGGTTATGGATGAAGAAGCGGCTGCCCTCATGGTGACCAATCCCAACACTCTGGGTGTCTTTGAATCCGATATCTGCCAGGTCGCTGATATCGTTCATGCCAAGGGCGGTTTTCTCTATATGGACGGGGCCAATTTTAATGCCCTGGCCGGAATTACCAGACCAGGAGACATGAAGGTCGATGTCCTCCACCTTAACCTTCACAAGACGTTTTCGACACCTCACGGCGGGGGCGGTCCAGGTTCAGGACCGGTAGCCGTCAAAAAAATTCTTGAACCTTATTTGCCAGTTCCGGTCATTGAAGAAAGGAACGGCCAGTATTTTTTAAATTATAACAGACCGAAATCAATCGGCCGGGTCAAGAGTTTTTACGGACAATTCCTGGTTATGCTTAAGGCTCTGGCCTACGTCATGATACTCGGACCGGATGGCATAAGAGAGATGGCCGAGGTCGCGGTTCTCAATTCTAATTACATTAGAAAGTGTCTTGAAGGCATATATCACCTTAAGTACGACTCGCCAACTCTTCACGAGTGCGTTTTCTCTGATAAATTCCAGAAAGAATATGGAGTTTCCAACCTGGATATATCCAAACGGCTGCTCGACTACGGACTTCATCCGCCGACCATGTCCTTTCCACTGATTGTTCACGGAGCACTGATGATTGAACCCACTGAAACCGAAAGCCGTCGGGATCTGGAACTGTTTATTGAAGCCATGAAAAGGATTGACAGAGAAGTCAGGGAAAATCCCGAACTGGTTAAGTCTGCACCGCACATAACCTATGTGAGGCGGCTGGATGAAACCCTGGCCGCCCGCAATCCAGTCCTCAGATTTGAGAAAAAGGAATAGTCAAAATTCAATGGCTGAGCTTATAATAAATTCAGAATTTACGGTCCTGAGCTGAAGGAAGAGACGCGCCATGAGTATGCAGGAATTATTCCTCAAATTGTCTGATTTCTGGTCCAGGCAAGGTTGTTACCTGGCGCCCAGTTATGACCTGGAAGTCGGTGCTGGCACCATGACTCCAGATACTTTTTTCCGGGTGCTGGAGAAAAGACCCTGGAAAGTGGCTTACATCCAGCCTTCACGGCGTCCGACGGATGGCCGATATGGAGAGAATCCGCATCGAGTTCAGAAACATTTTCAGTTTCAGGTAATCATCAAGCCTTCGCCGGCTGATATCCAGAGGATTTATTTGGAGAGCCTGACTTCGCTGGGCATCAATCTTGCGGAGCACGATTTACGCTTTGACGAAGATGACTGGGAATCACCGACTATCGGTGCCTGGGGGGTTGGCTGGCAGGTTCTTCTTGATGGTCTGGAAATAACTCAATTTACTTATTTCCAGCAGGCTGGAGGTCTCGAATTGTATCCGGTCGCGGTTGAGATTACCTATGGACTGGAAAGACTGGAAATGTTTCTGGAACGAAAAGATAACATCTATGACCTGAAGTGGTCTGAAGATGTTAGCTACCGCGACCTGCGTTTTCAGGAAGAAAAAGAATTTTCAAGCTACAATTTTGAACAGGCCAACACCCGCATGCTGCAGCGCTGGTTTTCTCTGGCTGAAAGAGAAGCTCAGCGTCTGATAAATCAGAATTTGCTTCTGCCTGCCTATGACCTGTGCCTTAAGTGCTCGCATCTTTTCAATCTGCTGGATTCCCGCAAAGCCATAAGCGTCACTGAAAGAGTTAAACTGATCAGCCGGATTCGAGCTTTGGTCAACCAGATAGCCCAGAAGTATGTAGAAAGAAAAGGAGAAAGTTGATGGAATTCTTGCTGGAAATAATGACCGAAGAGCTGCCTTCATCCCACGTTAAAAGTGCTCTGGTTCAACTGGAAGAAAAGTTCGGTCAGGAATTCCAAGTGGCTGGAATCGGCGTCAAGAGTTTAAAGACTATGGGCACGTGCCGTCGTCTGGTGGTTCTGGCTGATTTGGAAGCTGGCCAGGCAGATGAGGAAGAAATAATTACTGGTCCGCCCAAACATCTTGGTCTTCTTCCGGATGGCAATTTTTCTCCCGCAGCGGTGGGTTTTGCCCGTTCCCAGGGAATTGCCTTAGAAAAGCTTGAGGCAATCAAAACTCAGAAAGGAGAATATCTGGGTTTTAAACGGCTGAAAAAGGGAAGGCCGACCGAGGAAATCATTGCTGAGAAATTACCTTTAATCGTCGGCTCCCTGAGTTTTCCAAAGAACATGCGCTGGGGCGAAAAAAACTTTCGCTTCTCAAGACCCATAAAAAACCTGCTCTGTCTTTTTAACGGCCGGGTCGTTCCCATAGAGTTTGAAGGTTTATCATCGAGCAACAGAACTTATGGTCATTTTATACATGCACCCGTGGAAATCAATGTTAATGGCTTTGCTGATTATCAGCAAAGTCTTAAAGAAAAATTTGTCCTGGTTGACCCCCAGGAAAGAAAGCAATCAATATTCAGACAATTTCAGGAAAAAATGTCCGGGATCAACGCCCAGGCCTACCCGGATGAGGACTTACTCGAGAGGCTCATCTGGACAGTTGAACAACCTCTGGTAATCATGGGCAATTTCCCGCAAAATTACCTTGAACTTCCTATTGAAATTCTATCCACAGCTATGAGGGAAGGCCAGAAACTGTTTTCTGTGGTCAGGGGCAAGAAACAGCTTCCGTGTTTCCTGGGTATAGCTGACGCTCCGGCTGACCCTAAAAATTTCATCGCTTCCGGCAACGAGAGAGTCCTCAGAGCCAGGCTGGAAGATGCCAGGTTTTTCTGGGAAAATGACCTGAAGATTCCTCTGAACAGGAGGGTCAATCATCTCAAGAAGGTAGTATTTCAGGAAAAACTTGGCAGCTACGGAGATAAAATCGAAAGGTTGCAGAAGCTGGTGACTTATCTGGCTGACCGGGTTGATTTAAAATCTGAGAAAAGAAACCTGATTGAGGCTGCCCGGATCTGCAAAGCCGATCTTCTAACTGAAATGGTCAGGGAGTTCCCGGAGCTTCAAGGTAAAGTCGGCGGCCTTTATTCTCGGAAACAGGGGGATTCCGAAACTGTTAGCCAGGCCATCTACGAGCATTATTTACCTCAGAGCCTGGAAGATCCGGTACCCGAATCAGCTGCTGGGGCTGTCTTATCTATTGCTGATAAGCTGGATACAATTGTCGGTGTTTTTGGTGTTGGCTATAACATCAGCGGCTCCAGCGACCCATTCGGTCTAAGGCGCAGTGCTCATGGTGTCTGCAAGATAATCATGGAAAAGAAATTTCATATTTCTCTTTCTCGCTCTCTGGATAAGGCTATCAGTCTGGTTAAAAGCAAGTTGACAGTTCCTGAGGACCGGTTGAAGGACATCTGTCTGGAGTTTTTTGAAAACAGGTTGCGGTTCATATTTGAAAAAAAAGGATATCGCTATGATTTGATCAATGCCGCTCTCGCTCCAGGCATTGACTTTCTCGACCACGCTGAAACCAGGATTAAGGCGCTGAACGATTTAAAACAGAGTAAAAATTTCGAGCAGTTTATTCTCATGGCTAAGAGAGTCCAGAACATTCTTAAAAATATACCGAAGGGCAGATTGAACTCTGCCCTGCTTAAGGAAAAGGAAGAAAAAGAACTCTATTCAGCTCTAAAGATCATTCAGAAAAATGCCGAAGGGATGCTGGCTAAGGGCGATTTTGCCGGGGCTCAGAAAATTGTCTTTCGTTTGCAATCGCCCCTGAACAATTTCTTTGACCGGGTGCTCGTAATGACTGAGGATCGGAAAATCAGAAACAACCGTCTGGCTCTTCTGGCTCAGGTTCAGAGTCTTATCAGGCAAATTGCTGATTATTCTCTTATAGTGATTGAGACTGAAGCCGCCTGAGGCACAACATCCAAAAGATCTTATTTACAATCTTTTAAGACTCTTCTTCGATTCTATATATTATATTCTTCTGGCGGTGTGCTCATATCCAGTTCGAGGTCGATGAACTTTTGCTCCAGGGAAATTATCTTAACCAGATTTCCAGGATAATTCTGGTCCGGCCTTTCTCCATAGGTGTTAAACTGGATACCGGCTTGAAAGGGGAAGAGCTCGCTATTGTGGGATGAAGACCATCTGACCTGGCCCAGCAAAAAAAGAGGCGCCCGCTCCCCGGGTATTGAGAGTTGAAGATAAAGCCTGGTTCCTGGTCTCAGCCGGCGGCGGCAGGCAAATCTGATTCCTCCGCGGCTCAGGTTGTGAAGGGGACAGAACTCTTCGTCAAAATCCTTTTTATTGAAAAGCCATCTTTTTTTTCTGTAAGAAACCGTTGCCCCCGGTATTTTGAAACGCTGGCTGATGCGCTTTTCTGACTCAAAGATATGGCTTTTTTGTTTATCCATAATAATAAAACTTATCTCATGGCATAAGTTTATAACTGAAATCTCTTTTTAAGTCAAAGAAAAGTTAGAAACTTAGAAAATAACAGGGCAGGTTTTAGTATGACAAAGGTTCAGGTTTCTCGGGTTTCAGTTTGATGGTGACATCAGTGCGGATGCTCTGTTTTTCCGGGTTGAAAAAACTAAAGCTGATTTCGGCTCTGGGGATAAAAGCGGCTGGAGTTTTTTCCGGCGGTTTTTTCTTCCAGTCCTTGATTACGTTGGCAATGGCCGCGACCGCGTCCAGAATTGAAACTGAATGCATAGGGTATTGTTCCTTTTGGGGAACAAGATAAGGCTTGGTTCCAGGCGGGTTGGGTGGAGGGATAGTAATTTTTAACGGGATTTGTTTTTGCAGATATTTGGTAGCTTTGTAAATAAGTGTATCGCCGATAAAAAGGGCGACTTCTCCTTCTATGCTTTTCACCGGCGGCGCATCCTGTCGCTGCACTATAAGGTCCTGAGTCTGAAGGCTTTTTGTTTCAACTTTAAACTCCAGGACAACTCTCCTTTTTATCGTGATTCTCTTTGTTTTCAAAAAGATATCCAGGTTCAGAGAGAACGGATGATCAAAAGAAAAAGGTAGAGGCAACTGCACAAGATGTAGCCCCTTAGTCCATAAACCTCCTTCAAGTGGCTGACCCTCAAGGTGAATCTTGTAAAAGGCTTCAGCCGTCAGGTCAAATCCCAGACGGATCATTTCAGGAATCGCTCGCTCCTTGGCTGGGGCTGGCACCAGAAAATTGAGCCGGTCGATTAATGGGTATTGTTCTCGCCATTCTCCCCAGAACTCAATAACATCAGTGAAAACTCTGAAATCGAGAAAGTCGAATAAAGGCTGCGATATTCCATATTCCTCGAAGTAGTCAATGATAGCTTTTTTTTCTTCATCCGGGAGGTTGCTCCGGTGATAAAGATAGGGAACGAGCGCCCGCGCTTCCTGCTTTTCACCTGGTTCCAGGTTTGGCAGATTTGATTCTAAGAAATTTAGAGCAGCCAGAAATTCTCCCTGCTTCAGATATTGATTTGTCTGGAATTTCCAATCAGACCTGGCCGAAGATAAGCCAGCAAGAAAAAAGGTAAGCAACATCACGAAACCGGGCTTGAGTTTTTTAATCATGATAGGTAAACACCAGATAGAACTCCAGTTTCTTACCGGGAAAATCAGGCGGGAGCGGAGGAAAAGGGAGACATAACCTGACGGCGCTTATGGCTGCCTGGTCTAAGACTTCGCTGGTAGTAGAATTCGTAATTTCCAGAGAAACGAGCTGTCCATCGCTGTCAACAGTCAAAACGAGGCCCAGGTTCTTATTGTCGGGCATAAATGCTACCTGGGGCAGGGCCCACCTGGATTGAATAAGATTTACCACCTTTTCTGCCCAGGGCCTAATGTCGTAGCTATAAGCTGAAAGAGCAGCCTCGCCAGCACCAGGGATTCTGGTGCCACCAGGTCGTATTCTTCCACCAGGAGAAAAACGCAGAGATTTCCTGGCCTGCTGATAGGCCTCAGGTTCGATATATTGATAGATATCGCTCTTAAGGCCGGGTGCAGCGCGTTCTTTTCGGGCCTCAGGAGAAGGCTCTGGCCTCGCAGGAAGCTTAAGGCTGAAATCATATTTTCCCTTGCTCTTGAACCGAAAAGCCAGGTCGAGTCGAACCCCACCTGGTGGAAAGATTTCTTTTCCGCCCGACGCCAGAAAAGCTTCAAGGTCAAAGGGAATAACAGGTTGCGCTTCACCAGTTGGCCTCAGCGGCCGAGGTTTTGGACCTGCACCTGGAAGCTGTCCGGGTTGTCCTGAAGTTCCGGCTTGACCTCCGGGATGGGCTTCGCCTTCTTCTCCAGCTCTTCTGGCGATCAATTCTTTTGCAGCTGGAGGATGTCTTATTATTTCTTCCAGGTTTTCCGGAAGACGTACTTCAGGATACCGGGCAATTACGACTTCAGTTGGCTTCTGAAAAGGCAGAATCTTAACGTAAATCTGAGCCTGACGCAGATAGAGTATCAGCAAGAGATGAAGGAAGATAGCTATGCTCAGACTTATGGCTTTTGTTCTGAGCTCAGCCTGGTTCAGATTTTTTAACCTGTTCTTCAGGCCGGTAAGCATTCTGCCAGCCACTATTTTTCTCATCAGAGGCTATCTTTTTCACCAGTTGACTATTTATTATATAGAAATTCAGTCTGAATTAGAAAGTTGCATTTCCCTTTTATTTGATTGAGACCTTAAGTATGAGAAAAACAAGACAGAAAGAGTTTAACAGAAGAAGAAAGGAGAAAAGAAGGTTAAGACCAAGCAAGGGAATAAAAACTGAGGTGGCTATAAGAGCTCCCAGAAAAGAGCCAAAAAGGTCAAGGGCGTAGCCGAGACCATAACGAGTCTGAAATTTCAGATACAATGAGTTGCTAACCACAAACAGCACTCCGCCCAGCCAGCCCATGATCAGCAAGAGCAGATAGAAAATCGGCTCAATTTCAAAATCCAGGAGCACTCTGGCCAGCCAGAGAAAAATGACAAAGCCGGCCTGAACAGAAATTAGATATTTAAAGTTCATTTTGCTAAGCAAATATCTGGCTATGGTTGAACCGAGAAACAGGCCGAACATAAACATGGTCAGGAGTAGAGAAATCTTTCCGTAAACCAGCCCCAATTTTGACTGAAAAGCGATGATGAAGCCTATTTCAGCAATGATGGTGGTAAAACCCATCACCATCAGCGGTAAAAAACAGACGACGCCGACCGATTTCTTACTGAACAGAAGGATGAGCATCAGGATTAAGATTATTATAAGAGGCAGGTCGAATAACCAGAAACGGGTCAGGCGGTTAAAGAAATCAAGAATTCTTCCCTCAAGCCCTTTAAATTGACTGCTCCAGAGGAGGGAGTTAAAAAAGTAGCTGATCGGGGCCTCGTCTGAATTCAAGCGGGGGTCAGCTATCGATTGAACCCGGCCCATCAGGTATTCTTTTTTTAACTGATTAAGGCGGTTTGAAAGCAGCTCCGGACGGAAATAGACTGTGTCAAGATTCAATTCTTCCAGCCTGCTGACCAGAGCCTCGAATGAATCATCGAGCCTTCCGGCTGAAGCCAGAAAGACATTATTATCTCCGGGTATTATTCTGATTTCTGGAAACACTGTCTTGAGCGACTTGTATATTGAGGCCAGAAATTGAGTCAGTTCGTCCGAAAGATAAGTTTCTGAAGAAGGCAAAATAAACGAGAAGACGCCTTCGGATGTTAATTTCTTTTTGACTGTGGAGAAAAACTCCACTGTATAGAATCTATTAACCTGAGCGGTAGCTGGTTCAGGCAGATTACTGATGATGACTTCATATCTTTTCTTTGCCCTTTGAAGGAATCTCCGGCCGTCTTCAATGTAGTAATGTATACGGGGATTACTGAGAATATCCGCTTTTTCTTCCAGGTGTTTTCGAGCGAGTTTAATCAATGCTGGGTCGAGTTCGACATAATCAACCTCGGCCACAGGATATTGAAGCACCTGTTCCAGTCCGCCGTTCAAACCGCCGCCGATTAGAAGAATATT
>Ga0172362_10000846_pt1 | contig 25794 bp, 31 predicted proteins | sample LakKivs1_kivu2a2_FD_114534 | JGI IMG/M metagenome (GOLD analysis project Ga0172362, IMG submission 114534) | Sediment microbial communities from Lake Kivu, Rwanda - Sediment s1_kivu2a2 | ecosystem: Environmental > Aquatic > Freshwater > Lake > Sediment | place: Rwanda: Western Province, Lake... | reverse complement strand
CTCCTGAGGGCATTATAGATTATCGCTGCTTGCCATACCAAATCCTCGACTCTTCCGTCGGCTCAATGCAAGATCTTACGTTCAGCCGAATTTGACAATTAGCGGATTTGGCTCTACTATGTAGCAGACTGAGGAGGTGAGAATGAGAGAACAAGTTGAAGCGGCGCTGAAACAAGTCAGGCCGGCGTTGTTAGCCGACGGAGGGGATGTCCAACTGATAGATGTCAAGGACGGAGTGGTAAAAGTGAAATTGACTGGCGCCTGTGGCGGCTGCCCCATGGCGACCATGACCCTGAAGGGGGGAATCGAGCGGGTACTCAAGGAACAGGTGCCCGGAGTCAAGGAAGTGATAGCCGTATAGCAGACGGCAATACTCGAAGGGGAAGATAGAAGCGAACTAGATCGGAGACTTGAATGGCTCGGGATTATTTCATCTGTCATTCTTGCGGTGAGAGAGTAGAGTGTGGCGGAGAAGAGGAACCCGGCGATGTGCTTAGCGGCTGGCTTATAGTGTGCCAGTGGAAGGGACAAAGGGCAGCTGAGCATTACGATTTCTGCTCGGTCACCTGCCTCAAGGCATGGGCAGACTCCCAGGACCCTCAGGTGCCCGAAGTGTTTCTAAAGGCTTTTGAGAAAGGAATTGACTGAAGATGCCCATTTACGAGTATCTCTGTCCCGACTGTGATTGCAAATTTGAGTTGCTTCGTCAGCAGAGCGAAGCGGATAAGACCGCTTCCTGTCCCCGCTGTCACAGTCGCGCCAAACGAGTATTCTCCTCTTGTGCCTGTTTCTCTAAGGACAGCGAAGGCCCGTCCGGTCCGATCGGCGGAAGTTCGTCCTGTAGCTCCTGCTCTGGCACAAGCTGCAGCACCTGCCACATGTAGCTTACGAGCAGGAACTTGCGCAGGGTGCAGACCAGGTAGATCATGGCGCGGTGGGTCTTCGAAGTGACAACGGCGCACCTAATCGCAGCGGCAAACTGAGCCAACAGGCTCGGCTGCATTGAAATCAAAGCGTTGAGTAGTCTAGAATATTCGTGCTTGTTCTTCCAGACTAATGCACGAACTCGGCGTAACTCAAAGCATCATTGATATCACTCTGGCCAAGGCCGGTGAGGCGCACGCCGGCAAGGTTCTCAAGATAAACCTGGTAGTTGGCGAGCTGTCAGGATTTGTGCCCGATTGCATCCAGTTCTATTTTGATACGCTCAGCAAGGGCACTATCGCCGAAGGAGCTGTGCTCAATGTTGAGACGGTGCCGCCTGAGCTGCGGTGCCGGAACTGTTCCACCGTTTTCGAATTTCAGGACGCCCCGTGGACTTGCCCCAAATGCCGGAGTCAGAGCATTGAAGTGTCGAAAGGACGAGAGCTTTATATTGAGAGCGTGGAGGTAGAATGAAAAGAATAGAAGTTGTCCAGAACGTCATGGAAGCCAATGAGACCATAGCCAGGCGAAATCAGCAGGTCCTGGATAAGCACAGGATCTTCGCTATCAATATTATGTCGGCCCCGGGCGCCGGCAAGACGAGCCTTATCCTGCGGACCTTGAGGCGGCTGAAGGACAAACTCAATATAGGTGTCATCGAAGGCGACGTTGCTTCCACAGTAGATGCAGAGAAGGTGCAGGGCGAGGCAAAATCTGTGGTCCAGATAAACACCCGAAACATGCCCGAAAGCTGTTCGTTGATGGCCGTCATGATTGAATCAGCTTTAAGGGACATGCGCCTCGATGACCTAGGCCTGATTCTGATCGAGAATGTGGGCAATCTTATTTGCCCCAGCGAGTTTACGCTTGGAGAGCACAGACGGGTGGTAATTTCCAGCGTGCCCGAGGGAGATGACAAACCCATCAAGTACCCTCTGATTTTTGTCGATGCCGATGCCGTCATAATAAACAAGACGGACCTTCTTCCGTACGTTGATTTCGATGTGGCTGCTTTTCGCCGCTCGATCACGGGACTGAACCCTGGAGTCCGATTTTTCGAGATCTCCTGCAAGACAGGCGAGGGAGTAGAGGAATGGTGCTCATGGATATCGGAACAAGTAAAGACCAATGCCGTGAAACGATAGACGCCGGCAATTGGGGGAGCCCCCGCGGGTTTGTGAGCGGTGGGCTACTCCTCGAAGAAGTTGATGTTCTGCGTTCACTTCGGCGGGTGAAAGATAACAGGGGACTTGATAATTTTCGTCGGATAACGTATAGTCATATTTTTGTACAGACCTTGAATAAAACCGAGTCATTACAGCAAATCAGCTAGATCCTAAAGCAAGCCCTGATAATTGAGACTATTTGCGAGTTAAGGCATGAGATTCCTGGTAACAGCGGTTGTCGCCTACATAATCTATCTTCTTCTAACAATCGGTAGCGGCACCGTTGGTTTGTGGAGCATTCCTGAACTGATCACCGGGGCAGTGCTTGCCGTGATAGTCGGCGCCGTCCTGAAAAATCGATTCATGGGCAAGGACCTGCGCATGTTGAACCCGGTGCGCTGGTTTGCGTTCCTAGGTTACCTGGGTATTTTCTTCTTCGCCATGGCTAAGGCCAACATTGATGTGGCCTATCGCGTCATCACGGGCCGCATCAATCCGGCCATCGTAAAGATAAACCCGGGGCTGAAGCAAGATATGTCCGTCACGTTTCTGGCCAATTCCATTACTCTGACGCCGGGAACACTGAGCGTGGACGTTGACCCGAAGACCAACGAGTTGTATGTACACTGGATAAATATTGTCCCCGAGGTACTGAAGGATATGCCTAGGGACTACCGTCCGGTATGCGGCAGTTTTCCTGACTGGGCAAGGAGAATCACAGGTTGATCAACTGGCTTGCGGTGATAATAGCCATGGCCGTATGCCTTGTCATCATTGTTGTACGTGTTTTCATAGGCCCCGGGGCACCGACAAGGCTGGTCTCATTTGATACCGCCAACACTCTAGTGGTGACCGGTCTGGTCATTCTGGCAATGCAGTTCAACGATGTGGTTTTCATCGATGTCGCCATGGTGTATGCCTTGCTCTCGTTCGCCATGACTCTGTACGTAGCCAAATACATTCAGGGAGACAAGTTCTAGTGAGTGCCCTTAACATAGCAACCTACGTGTTTATAGGAATTGGGCTCTTCTTCAACTATGTCGGCGCGTTCGGCCTTCACCGCTTTCCCGACGTGTACACCAGACTACATGCCGCCACTAAGTGCACGACGTTTGGCTCGATCTTCCTGATTCTGGCTGTAGTAATGCAATCTGCCGGAATGTGGGCAGCGGGGGGGGCACATTCGTTCTGGTCCGTAATGACCATACACTCGATGCTAGCACTCGTGGCGCTGATGGTCACTAATGCCGTGGGCGCTCACGCTATGGGCCGGGCAGCGCATCGCAGTGGAGAGAAGCCCGCCAGAGCGGTCGTGGATGACCTGGAAGGCAGGAGCAATGATTAACGCGGGATTCCTGCACGTGTTGATACCGGTAGCACTTGTCGTTTGCGGCGTGCTTGTCGCCGTATTTAGGGACCTCCTTTATTCGGTCGTGGTATTGGCTGTGCTCAGCCTGCTGCTGGCAGTTGAGTTCTATGTTCTGAAGGCTCCGGATGTAGCCATCGCGGAAGCGGGAATCGGGGCCACCGTGACCGCGGCAATCTTTGTCATTGCCATAAGGGCGACCAAACGTATGGAGTAGACAATGAGAAGAATCACGGGTCTAGTTGCACTGATCGTTCTAATTGGCTTTCTGGTGGCCGGGATGGTGGCGTTTATCCACCCGTTCGGGTACCCGCATCCGACCGATATGGATGATTACATAATCAATAACGCCCAGCAGCAGACGGGCAGTAACAACGTGGTGGCGTCGGTGGTCTTTGACTACCGTGGTCTTGATACTCTGGGCGAGGCCACGATATTATTCACAGCCGTAACCGGCGTACTGCTTCTGCTGCGAACTTCAAAAGGCAAGGAGGACAGTCCCTAATGCTGTCGAAGATCGTGCGGACGGCCGCTAACCAGCTAATCCTGTTCATCCTCATCTTCGGCCTGTACGTTATCGCCCACGGACATCTCACGCCGGGTGGAGGCTTTCAGGGTGGCGCGGTCGTCGTTTCAGGCATAGTGATGCTGCTGGTAGCGTTTAACTCCAAGGAGCTTAAGAAGTCGCTGCGTGAGCGGGTTCTGTCAGTAATGGAAAGTACGGGAGCGTTGATCTTTGCCGCTCTGGCTTTTGCCGGCCTGGGCACCGTCTTCTTCTACAATTTCCTGGTACGCTCGCCAATCTTTGGAGACATTCCCAGCCCCCTCGGCTCTAACCCGGGGAATTTCTGGACGGCGGGATTCATTCCCCTCATGAACTTTGCTGTGGGCCTTAAGGTGATAGCCGGTCTTTCGGCCGTGGTCCTAGCCCTGGCGTTATTTGCAAGTGGTGAGGAGATGGAAGAATGACGGAATATATCCCGGCTAATTTCCCCTTCCTGGCTGCTGCACTGCTAATAGGGATAGCTTTTTACATTATCCTGTTCAGAAGAAATCTGATCAAACTAATCATGGGTATTGCCATGCTTTCGTCAGGTGTTAATCTGTTTATCGTGGCGCTGGGCTATCGGATTGGGGCGAACGCCCCTATCTATACGGACGTACCGCCGGGGCCGATGGTCCTGTCGGTGCCTCAGGCACTGACCCTGACCAGTATCGTCATTAACGTGGCAGTGCTGGCACTGATGCTGACCATGATAATACACACTTACCGCCATACCGGAGATATTGACTCCGAGAAATCACGGAAACTGAAAGGATAGAGGGTTTTGGAATTCCTGATCACCAACTCGCCGGCCCTGATCGTGGCCATACCGTTAGTTGTAGCTTTCATAATCCCACTTATCGGGCGGACTGGAGATAAGGCCAGGAATACCTTTATGCTCGCCGCCTTCGCACTGATTTCTTTTCTGGTGGCGATCCTGGCTGTGAATATCCACAGCGTCGGCATTCGTATCTACACCTTCGGCGCGACGACGGCGGATCTGGCTGTTCCTGAGCATTTCATTGTGCCGGTGAGGATCATATTCGAAGTGGACGCCATGTCTATGTTCATGGGCATTGTCGTTACGACGGTGACGCTGGCGGCCCTAATATACTCGCTGCAGTTCCTCAAAGGGCAGCCCAGACAGGCCCGGTTCTACTCTCTTATGATGCTGCTTTATGCCGCGATGATGGGGCTTGCGTTCACCGGAGACATGTTCAATCTATTCGTGTTCCTTGAAATAGCTTCCATCGCCGGCGCCGCGCTTGCCGCCTACCGGACCAATCTGGCAGATGCCGTGGAGGGTGGTTTCAAGTATATCGTCATTTCGGCGATCAGCGCCCTGATGGTGTTGTTTGCTATCGGCATCCTTTATTCCGAGTACGACGTCCTCAGCATGGCGGCCATCGCCCATTTCATACAGTATACGCATCTGGACATGATAGCGCTGGGGTTGCTGGGCGGCGCTTTCGTCATAAAGCTGGCCGGCGTTCCCCTGCACATGTGGGCGCCGGACACATACACGGTCGCGCCAGCGGGCAGCACGCCGATGATTCTGGCGGCGAGCTATATGTCCATGTATGCCCTTTACCGGGTGACTTTCACCATATATGGAGGCTTCATCGATACCACCGCTATCGGCTGGGCCGTTATCATCGTCGGCTTGCTCAGCATGTTTGTCGGCGTCATGATGGCCGTGCACCAGACCGATATTAAGCGCATGATGGCCTACCACGCTATCTCGCAGGGGGGCTACATGCTTCTCGGTGTGGGGGTCGGCCTAGCCGTGCTTGCTGACCCGGTGGCGCTGCGAGCTTTTGGCCAGGCTGCGATGGAGGGAGGTATTTTCCACCTCATCAACCATGTCTTCTATAAAGCCCTGCTGTTCATGACGGCCGAGGCAATATTCCTCCGCATTGGGACCAGGGACACGAACAAGATGGGCGGGTTGGCCCGCAATATGAAATGGACGGCGGGCTTCTTTATTATCGGAGCGCTGGCCATTGCCGGAATTCCACCTTTCAATGGATTCGCGTCGAAGCTGCTCATTTATGAATCGGTGTTGAAGTTCAATCCCGTCCTTGCCATAATTGCCATGTTTGTTTCGCTGGTAACGCTAGCCTCTTTCGCCAAGGTGTTCTATTCTGCCTTCACCGGAGCGCCGATGCCCGCGTACAAGCAGGTCAAGGAAGTGCCCAAGTCTCTAATCATCGGAATGAGCATACTGGCAGTGTTGTGCATATTCTTTGGCCTCTTCCCCGGGCTGATAGTGAACAATATCGTCGCCCCAGCGACCAACGCGCTGATCAACCACGCGGGGTACGTCAATGCTGTGATGGGGGCGGTACCGTGAGAATGAGCTATTCTGTAGCAGTCCTGGATAGCCTTATGATTCTGCGTCTGCTGTTGAGCACGGAGATTTAATTTGTACATTTTGAACTACCAGTACGCTGTCTGGAGTCCGTTAATCTGGCTCGTATCCCTGGCTGTGGTCAGCATCATGGTTTTTATCTGGCGCAGCCGTGGCCGGAAAAGCTACAAGGAAGCGACCGCCCAGACCGACGTGTTCCTGTCAGGCGCCAAGGTCCCTCCTGAGGAAGAGCGGCATGTCAAGGCCGATAACATATACTGGGGTTTCTTCGAATCACTCAAGGGCCTTTACCGCTGGATGATGAAGCCCCACACCGGAATAGTAAATGACTACCTTCTGTGGTTTGTCGTCGTGTCGGCGATAGCTATTTTGATATTCTTTGTGGCAGGCTCATAACAGAAGATAGATTTGGAATAGAGATATGGACTTGAAGAATTTCAACCGGGCTCTGTGGGTATACCATATGAATACCGGCTCCTGCAACGGTTGTGATATTGAGATTCTGGCTGTGCTTACTCCTCGCTATGACGTTGAGCGGTTCGGTATCAAGCTGGTGGGCTCGCCGCGGCATGCCGATGTACTGCTGGTCACCGGACCGGTGGCGCGCAGCATGGAAGACAGCGTAAGGCGTGTCTATTCTCAGGTCCCCGACCCCAAGGTAGTGATGGCGGTTGGCAACTGCGGCATAGAAGGAGACGTCTTTCATGAAGCGTATAGCCTGGTGGGACCGATTGACCAGATCATACCGGTGGACGTGTATGTTCCCGGATGCCCACCGAGGCCGGAGGCCATTACCTATGGCGTGGTCACGGCCTGGGTGAAGTTGGAAAACCTGGCCAAACAAGCTGAAGAGGAAGAGGAAGAGGAGGAGGAGGTGGCTTAATGGAGAGGCTTACTCCGCAGGCGATCATCGACAGTTTCCGCAAGGAACTGGGCAAAGGCTTCATCAGCGGGTCGGTCTATGAGCGGGAGGTTGCCGTTAAAAAGAACAAGTTTCGCAGGCTGTGGGTTGAAGTGAAAAGAAGCGCCTTCCGCGATGCCGTTAAGCACATCTTCCGTCTCCAGGAATACCCCCATTTTGTCATTATTTCATCGAGTGACCTCGGATCCGAGGTGGAGCTCATCTATCACTTCACCATCTATTATGGGCATCACCTGGAGGAGTTGAGCCTAGGGATACGAATCAAGCTGCCCAAGAGCGACCTCACCGTTCCCACGATTACCGACCTGATTCCCGGTGCGATATTTATGGAGCGTGAAACGCAGGAGATGATGGGCGTGAAGGTGATGGACATACCCGATGGGAGGAGGCTGTTCATCTCCGAGGATGTGCCCGAGGGCATTTATCCCTGGCGGAAGGATGAGACGGGCCCGCAGAAGCTCCTGAGGGTACTTCCGGGCAGGCAACCCAAGAAAGCGGGCGACGAAGGATAACGAGAATGGCAGTCGGTGAGACGAAAAAAGCAACTTACACCATACCGGTGGGGCCGATTCACCCTGCTCTTAAGGAACCGATCCAGTTGCTGCTGGAGATCGATGGAGAGAAGGTGGTCAATACGGACGTGCGGGCGGGACAGGTCCACCGCAGCATTGAATGGCTGGGGATGAACCGCAACAATCCCGTCCAAACTATATACCTGGCTGAGAGGATATGCGGAATATGCAATATCTGCCATCCTTTTTGCCTGGTTATGGCAGTGGAACAGGCGGCCAATATCCCCGTGCCCGATAGAGCCGAATATATTCGTGTCATAGCCGCCGAGATGGAAAGAATCCATTCTCATATGCTGTGGGCCGGTGTGGCCGCGCACGAGATCGGATTTGACACCGTCTTCTATCTCACGTGGCGAGCGCGGGAAGAGATAATGGATCTAATCGAGTATGTTTTCGGCAACCGGGTGACCAAGGCAGCACTTCAATTCGGCGGTGTCAGACGGGACATAACCGCTGAGCAGCTGCCGCGCATAAGACAGTCTCTGGACTACTACAGGGGCATTTTCGAACATCTGAGGCGGATCTTCCTGGAAGATAAGACGGTAGAGGCAAGGACACGCAACGTCGGCGTACTGAGCACCGAAGACGCGTTGAGGCTGGTCACGGTTGGCCCCAGCACCAGGGCAAGCGGTGTTCACAAGGACGTGAGGCAAGACCAGCCTTACAGTGCTTATGCTGACCTTGATGTCAAGGCGATTACCCCGGACATAGTCACGGGCATGGTCGTCGGGGATGTCTACGACCGCATAATAGTCAGGCTCTTGGAGGTCAAGCAGTCGGTGGAAATCATCGAGGAATGTATCGCCAAGATGCCGGAAGGTCCAATTATGTCGGAGCCGAAGATGCCCAGGCTTCTGCGCCTGCTCACTGCCGCGGAGGGAGAGGGAGTGGCCCGGGTCGAGGCACCGAGGGGCGAGGATATACATTATGTTCGACTGGAGGAAGGGCAGGAGACGATGTCCACGTGGAAAGTAAGGGCACCGACCTATGCTAATCTGATGGCGGTCCCCACCATACTCAAGGGCATGCAGATTGCCGATGTGCCGATTGCCTTTGCTTCGCTCGACCCCTGCATGTCCTGTACCAACCGGATCGCGGTAACAGACAGAGCCACCGGCCGGACGTCGGTGCTGGATTATGAAGAGCTACACAGGCTATCCGTAGAAAAGACGAAGAAGTTACAGGGATGAACTGGCTGATTATCGTTTTTGGGTCTGCTCTATTGGTATTCGTGGGCGGCGGCTTTGGCATGCTGTACCGCGGTATTGACCGGAAGTTGGTGGCGCGCATGCAGGGTAGGGTGGGCCCGCCAGTGGTGCAGCCGTTTCGCGATGTACAGAAGCTGCTGATGAAAGAAAACATCATCCCCGGGGGGGCAATAACGTGGCTCTTCAACGCCGCTCCGTTTTTGGCCCTCATTTCTACGGGCTCGCTGTTGCTCTTTGTCCCGTTATTCGGACGGCCGGCTCTGTTGGGGAACTACGGAGATGTGATTCTGGTGCTGTATCTTCTCATCGTTCCCTCGCTGGCGTTTGTGGTGGGTGGATTCGCTTCCAGTTCTCCCTATGCTACTGTGGGTGCGCAGAGGGAGATGATAGTCATGGTGAGTTACGAAGCGCCACTGGCGGTGGTGGTGCTGGGCATGGTGTGGCGAATAAATCAAGTCACTTCGGCCGACCCGTTCTTAATGTCTACCATTGGTCAGCATTCTCTCTGGAGCATCGTGGGACCGGTAGGCGTCGTCGGAGCGGTGCTGATGCTGCTCACCTTGATGGTGGTCACCGTTGGAGAAGCAGCCAAAGTGCCATTCGATGTTGCCGAAGCAGAGACTGAACTGGCCGGCGGACTGCTGGTGGAGTACTCGGGGAGAAACCTGTCGCTATTCTATCTGGCCGATGTCGTCAAGACATTCGCCATGGTGTCGTTCGTGGTGGCGCTGTTCATACCCTATAATCTGTCTCCGCTGGTGGGCATCAAAGATGTTGTCCCAGCCGCGATTGTTGACGGGCTCTTCTTCCTGGTCAAGGTCCTGGCCATAATGTTCTTTAGCGTCAGCTTGATACGTGCCGGTGTGGCCAGGTTCAAGATCAGCCAGGCAAGCACGGTATACGTGATGGCGATGACCGCGATAGCGCTGGTCGGCCTGATTCTGCTCTGGGCCGACACTGTGATCTGAGGCGTGATATGTGGGAAGCAGCAAAGACTATACTCAGGCAACTGGTGCAAAGACCGGCCACAAACGTATTTCCCGCCAAATATGCTCCTGAGTCCACCCTATCTTTTCTCGACAAGGTAGCTAAGAAGGAATTACATCTGCATCCGCCCGTCGCCACGCCGCCTAGATTTCGTGGCAAAATTGCCTATGACCGGGAAAACTGCATCGGTTGCCAGCTATGCTACAAGATATGTCCCACGAGGGCTATAGAGTGGCTGCCCGAGGAGAAGAAAATCAAGGTGTTTATCTCGCGCTGTTGTTTCTGCTCCCAGTGTGTAGATGTCTGTCCCGTGTTTACGCTGGCCATGACAGAGGAATTTCTGCTAGCCAGCTACGATAAGTACGCCGATAACCTCGTAGTCATTGACAGCGGGGAGCTGCCCGGGTCGAAGAAGAAGAAGAAGGTGGGTGCCGAGCCCACAGACGAGCCGGCCGAGAAAGGCTGAACTCTTTATTCCAGAAGCGGAATTCGCTCCAGGCGTCCTTCCAGAATAGTCCTAACCAGCTTTCGGGCACTCGTGCGCGCCACTTTTGAAATAGCCGTACCCGCCTCCGTCTGCGCGGGCTGAATTCCTATGAGCCAGACTCTTCCACACAATTCCTTTACATAAGAGATGAAGGCGGAGAGCGGCATATGGTGTGTAGAGAAGGTCAGGGTTCTGAGGCTGCCCTCAGGGATTATGCGCACAGCGCCAACAGGCAGACCCATGTCGGCGGCGTCGATGAGTATTAGCGATTCCGGCCGCTGCCGGCGGATAACCGATGTGTAGCTTTCGGGTGCGGTGCCGCCGTCTATGACGGTAATGCCGGCGAGGACAGAGGCTCCGGCGCTATGCCGCCCGGAACTCCGTGTGCTTAGTACCCGGTTGAGCATTTGAACCACGCAGGAGCCTACAGCGTCATCGCCGCCCAGTAGATTGCCGATGCCCAAAACCATCGTACCGCTCATCTATCACCCAGGGTAAGTATTCTCCCTCCTATGAATATTCTATTCGCAAGACATGCTTGTTGGCAATGAGGTTCCGCCCACGGACAGAAGAGATACGTCGTGAACGGAAGGTTCTGAAAGGCAGATTGCTACCTTTTGCCGTTGACAGGCCGTTGATCCGAGTGGTAACATCTGCCTGTTTCCAACAGCACGGCGCTCCTGCGAGATGTTCAATTGAAAGGAGGTGGTACAGCGACACTGAAGGAATCATGGCGCCGTCGAAGAATCTCAAGACAAGGAGGGTCTCATGGCTTATGTAAACTTGATTGTGGAACGTGAAGAGAACGTGGGTAAAATCACTTTAAACCGGCCACCTGCGAATCCGATCAATTTCGCTGTGCTAAGCGAGCTGGATATGGTTCTGACCGAGTGGGAGAGGGACAAATCGGTGAGAGCCATAATCGTCACCGGAGCCGGAGAGAGGGGATTTTCCGCTGGCTTTGATTTAAAGACGGCGGGGACGCCGGATGGTGAGAAGGCTATGTCCCGAGGGCAAGAGGTATTCGGCCGCATCGAGAAGTATCACAAGCCCGTGATCGCTGCGATTAACGGTTTCGCCCTCGGCGGTGGCTGCGAGTTGGCCATGGCATGCCATTTCAGGATAATGCTCGGTTCTGAGCAAGTGGTAATGGGACAGCCGGAAATTGACCGAGGCATCATACCCGGCTGGGGTGGGACCCAGCGGTTACCAAGGCTGGTGGGCAAGACCAAAGCGTTTGAGATGCTTTTGCTCGGCACCAGAGTCAATGCAGCCGAAGCTTTGAGGATCGGACTTGTAACCAGAGTGTCTCAGCCCGGGCAGTTGATGAACGATGCCAGAGAACTCGCCAAGACGCTCGCGAAAAAAGCGCCGATTGCCATGGAGATAATCCTCGATGCGGTGACGCGGGGAATTGAGACCACGACTGACCAGGGCATGAAAATAGAACTGGAGGGCTCGCAGCGTGTGAGCAAGACGAGGGACGCCGTAGAAGGGGCTATGGCGTTCATCGAGAAGCGCGAGGCGGTTTTCAAGGGCGAATAGCTTGTGGGCGAGAGTAGAAAACAAAAGGAGGTTTTCGGATATGAAGGTTGAAGATATCAAGAAGATAGCGGTGATGGGGGCCGGCGATATGGGGCACGGTATAGCCGAGGTGGCGTTGCTTGCCGGCTACAAGGTGGCGCTCCGCGACATAGAGCAGAGATTCGTTGACAAGGGCCTTTCACGCATCAAGGAGAGTCTAGATAAACTCACGGAGAAGCAGAAGATCACCGAAGACGGTAAGAAAGCTATGCTGGCCAATATCAAAACGTTCGTTGATATCGGCGAGGCTGTCAAGGATGCTGATTTCGTTATCGAGGCGGTCCCCGAGATCATGAAGCTCAAGAAGGAGGTCTTCGAAACGCTGGACAAAGCGGCTCCGAAACACGCCATACTGGCCTCGAACACCTCCAACATGAGTATAACGGATATTGCCTCGGCCACGAAGAGACCCGCGCAGGTTGTCGGTTTTCATTTCTTTAATCCGGCGGTCCTGATGAAGCTCGTGGAGGTTACGAAGGGAGGAAAGACGAGTGAGGAGACGATGCAGGTGGCGTACAATTTGGCGCTGAAGATGAACAAGGTGCCGATCAGAGTCGAGAAAGACTCAATCGGATTCGTCTACAACCGGATCAATGCTCCGACTCAAATCCTGCTCGACCTCATGATAGAAAGAGGCGTAGCTGCGCCTGTGGAGATCGATGCCAAGATGAGACAGATGGGCATGCCCATGGGGCCATACGAGATAATGGACTATGTCGGGCTGGATGTGGCTTATCATGGTGCCCTTTATTTTGCCGAGAAGCTTTCTCGCGATTATGCGCCATCCAAGTGGCTCAAGGCCAAGATCGATGCCGGCGAGCTGGGGAAGAAGACGGGGAAGGGCATTTTTGACTGGTCCAAAGGCAGGCCTCAGATAGACTTGTCGAAAGCGAAACAGGACTTCGACCCTATGGTCTTGATCGCTCTTCAGGTCAACGAGGCCACAAAGTTGCTCGAGGCGGGAGTCGTCAAGAGTTCTGAGGAAATTGACAAAGCGATGATCAATGGCGGCGGGTCGATGATCGGACCTTTCCAGCTTGCCAAGGGGGTAGGGTATGATAAGCTGGCGAAGACATGTGAAGACCTTGCCAAGAAGTACGGTGTCAAGGTATTCGAGCCCACCAAGATGTTGAAATCAGGCAAGATCCCATAACAAAGGTAAAGTCGGATTCGGTTCTTTTAGTTTCGCCGGGGCCTGCGTCACGTTGGTTGATGCGGCCCCGGTCTCTATTACGGCATCGGTTGTCCTGGGCGGGAGAAGAATTCGGGGCTTGCTCTCTCGCTCAAAGTTGGGAGAGTCCTCAGGAACTTGAAAATGCGGGGATGGTGTACTATAAATAGTTTGCGGGCAGCGGTAGAGATGAAGAGAGAGAAAACGCTCTTATTGTTATCGGCATTGGCTCTCGTCCTTGTGCTGCTTTTTGGCTCTATCTCCGCTTCGGTCGGTGCAAATCCCGGTGAGGGAAAATCGCTGGGCGAAGCAACAAAGGCCCTGGAGCAAGAGCTTCTATCTCTTACGGGAGGTGGCTTTGTGGGCATAGCCGATTCGGAGGCTGACGCTTCCATAACGGTCTTTGTCGAGAATGAACAGGCAGGGCAAGCAGTGCCGGACTCCTTTGACGGCTACATGGTGCGAACGGAGGTAACGGGCAAGATAGAAGCATCTTCCGCTCCGGTAGCGGAGCCCACAACCGGTGTTGACGCCCAGAGACAGGATGCGGTCAGACCCCTGGTCGGCGGGACGAGCCTATCGGGCTATGTCACCAAAGGGGGCGGATTATATCTGTACGCCGGAACTCTGGGTATGGTTACCTATGACGACAAGATCCTGACCAACGCCCACGTTATCGCTATGAATCCGCAGACGTATCAGTTTCTCAACACGGGGACGGCTGTCGTTCAGCCAGGGACCGGCGATGGAGGAGGACTGGGCGATAAGGTGGGGGAACTCGAGGCTTACATACCCATTGATTTTAGCCCTGATGCGACAAACCACGCTGATGCTGCCCTAAGCAGTATTGATGAAGGTGTCGAGGCGTCCGCCGGCGAGCAATTCTCGGAGGGAGGTAATTACTGGATTCAGGGGTGGACGACCGTCTCAACTGGCGACATCGTAAGAAAATCGGGGCGCACGACCGGAGTGACCACCGGAGAGGTGCTTTATACCGATGCCTCCGTTGTGGTTTCATATGGCAGCCAATCAGCTTACTTCGAGGATCTGATTGTGGTGCAGCAGAGCAACTATTCCTTCTCGCAACCGGGTGATTCTGGCTCGGCAGTGGACAAGAACGGACAGTTCGTCGGGTTGCTTTTTGCCGGCTCTGCAGACCGGGCAGTTATCTGCAAGGCGCAGTACATTATTAGCGGGTTGGGTATCGCTGTCGAGCCTTCGATGAATCAGCGTAGCCTCACAATCTCCGGTGCCTCTGGCGGCAGAGTAACAACCCCAGGTGAGGGCAGGTTTATTTACGATGCAGGGGCAGTGGTTGACCTTGTTGCTGTGTCCGACACGCACTATCACTTTGTGGGATGGACGGGCGATGTGAGTACCGTCGCCGATGCTCATGCCGCCTCGACCACCATTACCATGAACGGTAACTACCAGATCGGCGCCAGTTTCGCACTGGACGAAGGCTGGTACAGCCTGACCATGGCCAGCACTTCCGGTGGTTCGGTAACCGATCCAGGTGAAGGGACGTTTGTGTATCCTGCCGGGACAAATGTCACCCTTGTTGCTGAAGCGAACCTGCTCAACCATTACCACTTTGCTGAATGGACCGGCGATGTGAGCACTGTCGGCAATATCACGGACGCGGCAACCGTCGTAGCTATGAACGGCTCCTACTCTATCGCGGCCAGCTTTGAACTGGATCCAGGCTGGTACAGCCTGGACATCGCCAGCACCGACGGCGGTTCAGTGATTGACCCCGGTGAAGGAACCTTCATCTATCCTGCAGGTGCGAACGTCAGCCTTGTCGCTCAACCGGAGGAAGGCTACAGGTTTGTGGAGTGGACAGGCAATGTGGGCACCGTCGTCGATGTCTATGCCGCCAGCACCTCCGTCGCGATGAATAACTCCTACTCAGTCACCGCCAGTTTTCAGTCGGTTCATCCTCAGCCAACGGCGACATTGACGGTGTCCAGCACCGCGGGTGGCTCGGTAACGGTTCCCGGCGAGGGAACGTTCTCCTATTCTCTGGGCGACGAAATCAGTCTGGTAGCTCAGGCCGTGAGTGGCTATCACTTCACCAGGTGGTCGGGCGATGTGGAGAGCATCGCCGATGTCTACTCCGCCTCGACCACCATCACGATGGACGACTCCTATTCCATCGTAGCCAATTTCAGCGGTGCTAGCTCGGGTTGTTTCATCACTACCGCGGCCTATGGCACGCCAATGGAGGCAGAACTACAAACTCTGCGCGACTTCAGGGATGAGTACTTGTTGACCAACCCAATAGGGCAAGCTTTGGTAAGCCTCTACTACAAGGTCAGTCCGCCGATCGCCGGGTTTATCACTAATCATCCCAGCCTGAAGCCGATGGTGAGGGCTGAGCTGTTGCCGGCTGTGGCCATCAGCACCGTGGCGGTCAAGACCACGTCGGGCGGGACGATCGCTGTCGCAAGCATCCTGGGACTGGTTTCCGTGGCAGTGGTGCTGTGGCGCGGCAGGCGGCAAAACAAAGGCATCCGGTGTGCCGGGAACCAGATTGATCATTAGCGTGCAATACTGAGTGCCGGCAGAGCGGTTAAGCGATTTTCGGCTCTGGCGGGCCTGCCCAGATGTAGACACAAGAGCCCTCGGTCTTCACCGTCACTTCAACCAATTCTCGCAGGTACCCTTTCAAGAAAGTGTATTTCCTGCTACAATTGCCGAGCGGCAATGGGTTACTACTTAGGCGTAGATATTGGCTCTGTCAATGCTAAGCTGGCTCTCATAGGTGCGGATGGTGGGGTTGTCCGGCTTGATAGCGAGAAGGTGACTTCCAGTCCCAAGGCTGCAGTTGCCTCGCTTGTCGCGAGGCTCGGCCAGACCTTCGATCTTAAAGAGATTGCTGGCGCCGGTGTATCAGGCTCCGGAAGGGGCGTCATCCCCAAGGAACTGGGTTGGACGGAATACAGCAGCTCGCTGGCGATTGCGTCGGGGCTGCTTGATTGCTGCCCCGCCGTCAAGACTATCATACAGATTGGCGGCCAGAGCACCCTCGTGATAGGGCTCGAAGATGGCCTGAGAAAGCCCTGGCAGGTGGCATCGAATCCCCTCTGTGCTGCAGGCACGGGAAGGTTTCTGGAGCAACAGGCATACAGGCTCGGCATCAGCATGGAGGATTTCGCCAGCCTGGCGCTGCAGTGTGAGGGCAGTGCCCCCAGGATAGCCGCACGGTGCAGCGTCTTTGCCAAGACCGACCTTATCCATCTTCAGCAGAAGGGCGTCCCGCTGGATGCTATGCTCTACGCGCTCTGTGAGAGCGTGGCCCGGATGGTGGCCTCTCTCAAAAAGGGAGCGTTCCAGGAGCCGGTGTATTTTGTGGGAGGTGTTGCCGCCAATCCTGCTGTTGCCAAGTCCCTGAACGACATGATTTCAGCCAGAAACGGGCATTCCGTCGACGTTATCATCCCAGATAAGTACGTTTACATGGAGGCCATAGGCTCAGCTTTGTTGTCGGTAGGGAAAACCTCCCGGGGCGTTATGCTATCGGGAACCGATGCCGAGCAGCGTCACTTTGAGATGCCTAAGTTGGAAGCTGTCGAGGTCCGAAATGGCAAATATGGCCGGAGAATAGAAGAGGAATGCGTGGGCTATCTCGGCGTCGATGTTGGCTCGACCAGCACTAAGGCCGTGGTAATGGACGGATCGGGCAGGCGACTGCTGGCGAAGGACTACCTTATGACGGCCGGGAGGCCAGTCGATGCCATCAGGCAAGTTTTCAGGGATCTGATTCTGGAAGGTGCGGGCAAGGTCAAGATAGGCGGTGTCGGGGTTACCGGCTCGGGCAGATACCTGGTGGGCGGTTTCATCGGGGCAGACCTGATTAAGAACGAGATAACTGCACAGACCAGAGCTGCCGCAGAATTGGACCCCGACGCAGACATTATAGAGATCGGCGGCCAGGACTCCAAGCTGGTCATCAAAAGAAATGGCATTGTCGTGGATTATCACATGAACAAGGCGTGCGCGGCCGGGACAGGGAGCTTTATTGACGAGCTGGCCGATATGCTTGGGGTCTCCGTGACGAACGGAGAGTTTGCGAATCTGGCATTCGCTGCTCCCCATACCATTGATCTGGGGACGAGATGCGCCGCCTTCATGGGACAGGCAGTCGCCTCGGCGCAGCAAGAAGGTGTGCCACTTGAGATAATCACGGCCAGCCTGGCGAACTCCATAGCCAAGAACTATTTGTCCAAGGTGGTAGAACACAGAAAGCTGGGCGACAAGGTCATTCTGACAGGGGCTGTATTCTACAACAATGCCGTAGTCTCGGCTTTCCACCAGCAACTCAAAGGCAAGACGCTGACTGTGCCTGAGCACAAAGAAGTCAGCGGTGCCATAGGCGCAGCCCTCCTAGCCAAGGAGTCGATGACCGGCAAGGAATCCAAGTTCAAGGGATTTCAGGAGGTTGTTGACAGGGAGTGCAAGCTAACTACATTTGTGTGCAAAGGGTGCGACAACAACTGCACTATTACGCGGATGGAGCTGCCCGGCGAAGAACCTAGCTACTATGGCAGCAGATGCGACAAGTACGATGCTATAGCCAGCCATGCCAAGCGAGAGACTTTCTTCGATAAGCGGGAAGAGCTGCTCTTCCGGGAGTACAAGAGGAATTCTGGGACCGGGCCGAGAGTCGGAGTTCCCAGGGCATTGTTGATCTACGACTACGCTCCGCTGATTATCGGTTTCCTCAATGCCCTGGACGCCAACGTCGTCCTTTCCAGCCAGACCAATAACGCAATCATGGAGCAGGCCACTGAGTTAAGCTACAGCGACAGTTGCTTCCCTATGAAGCTTCTCCATGGACATGCCGCGACGCTCAAAGATACGGACTACGTGATCTATCCGTGCGCCATCCGCTTAGGGGGCAAGGATAGTGACGCCAACCAGAAATACTCCTGTCCATTAGTTCAGGCCTCCCCGTTCATAATACGGAATGTGCTTGGCTTCGGAGACCGGCTGTTGATACCTATTATTGATTTCAGCCGAGGCGATGGCGACGTGATAGAGAACTTCGCCAATGTCGCTGTGAAGATGGGATTCACAAAGAAGAAGGGCAGAGAAGCAGCCAGGGCAGGCATTCAATCTCAACGGAAGTTTGAGGCTGACCGGGCCGAGCTAGGGAGGGAACTGCTGGAAAAGTTGCGGCAGAACGGCCAATTAGGCGTGGTGCTGTTCGCCAGGTCCTATATGTCGCAGGATGCGGGAGCGAATCTGGGCATCGCAGAGAAGCTTGCGCAGCTGGGAGTAGTGCCGATACCGTTGGACTTCTTGCCTCTGGAATCGGTGAAAGTCGGAGACTACTCTGACCGGCCTTACTGGTTCTACGAAAACAGGTACATAGCGGGCGCTGCTTTGACCGCCTCAGATGCGCGGATCTATGGGTTGTGGTTGACAAACTTCGGGTGCGGCCCTAATTCCTTCATAATTCACATTGTGGAGGATATCATGGGCGACAAGCCTCTGGGGCAGTTAGAAATAGATGAGCACGCCGCCGAGGCCGGCATCGTCACCCGTCTCGAAGCCTTCGTGGACACGATTCAGGGATTCGCCGATTCCGCCAGAGAGAATGAAGCGCCGCTCAAGGAAGAGATTTATCGTAAAGCCCTTTCGCCTATCATTAACAATACAAAGACCTTCATTATTCCGCGGATGTCCCCGCACATTGAGCTTGTGGCCGCCCTTCTCAACGGCAGTGGCTTCAGGGCGGTTGCGCTTCCCGAGGCCAACGAACGCAACCTCTTGTATGCCGACAAGGTGACATCCGGCGTGGAGTGCCTGCCTTATCGGGTGACGCTGGGAGACTTTCTGAGGTTCGCCTATGAGGATGGCGCCGGCCTGAAAAATGTCGAAGGAGTCATGGGTGGTGCGTATGGTCCTTGCCGGTTCGGGAAGTATGCTCTGGAGCAAATCAAGTTGCTCAGGGACGTGGGCATCGATCTTCCGATACGAACCACTGTGTCAAACAATGCATATCGGGATTCAAACATCAGCCCCCGTTATGCCCGCCTCGCCTGGAAGGGTTGTCTGGGCATTGACTATCTTCAGAGATTGCTGTGGCGCACACGGCCCTACGAGAAGCGACCGGGCTCGGCAGACGAGCTGTTCGACATATACTTGGGCAGGATTGTCGATCGCATCCTTATCAGGGAAGGCGTCGATGATGTCCTGCACCGGGCCACTCCCGATTTCAAGCATCTAGTAGACCTCGAGCTGCCCCGCAGGCCTGTGGTAGGTATAAATGGCGAAATCTTTCTGCGCTCCAACAGATTCGCTAATCAGGACCTGGTTAAGGAATGCGAGAAGGCCGGGCTTGAGGTCGTTGTATCCTCCGTAAGCGAATGGTTTAAGTACATCTTGTACAGGCATGTCGAGGATGCCGTCAACGACCGGAAGTTCGCTAAGGCACTGATCAGCTACGGGATAAAGCGCGTCTGGAACCATGATGAGCACGGGGTCTACAAATACTTCCGGGACTTGATTGATGGGGAAGAGGCCCCAACCGGGGAGTTGCTGGAACGTACAAGCCACTGGCTTTCGCCGAAATGCGGAAGCGAGGCGGTGCTCAGCATAGGGAGCGGGATCGAGTGGATGGAGAGCCCCGAATTTGCCGGCGTGATATCCGTAATGCCCCATGGCTGCATGCCCGGTGGCATTGTGGCGGCCATGTCGGAACGGTTCAGTGCCCTGTACGGGAAGCCGTGGATCAACCTGACTTATGACGGGTTCGCCGAAAGCACCAACCTTACGAGAATCAGCAATTTCGCCGAGGTTCTGAGATTCTGCAGCCAGGAAGACAAGAAGTGCGTCCAGTAATTGCCTAGCGGCGCGGCAGCATTTTTCGCATGCTAACCACATATTCGATGTACGCAGAGGCTAATGTAAACCGCTTAGGAGCACGAATATTGGGGTTTCTTTGCGAAGTGTCAGTTGATTCAGCCCACCGCGTGATTTAACACTCCGGAGGTGATATACTAAGAAGGTCTATGTCTCAATCGTATGTCTATCAATCGCTGCGGGGTATCGTTGAGCCCCTGCTACTGTATATCATAGGCGAATTCGTGCCGATCCATGGCTATGAGATCTCCCGGGAGTTGGAACGCAGAAGTGAAGGCTATTTCAGCCTCACGGCCAGCACCCTTTATTCCGCGTTACGCCGTCTTGAGAGCAGAGGACTTGTAGCAAGCTCCTGGGAGCAGATCTCCAGGCAGAGGCGCCGCTATTACGAATTGACGGAGAAGGGCCGCCAGATTCTGGCTGAAGAACTCACTCAGTGGCAGAGATTTCTTGGCGCCACGGAGAGGGTTATAGACAGCCAGTAACGTGGAAATCCGAATCCCGGGCGTCGAGTTGGAAGGAGCCCGCTTAACCTCCCTGTTAGTCGACCGTTATCTGACCTGCAATAATAGTCATCCATCTCGCCAATCCTTACGAGAATGGGATTGCACATGAAGTGACCCGAGTCGCACAGGAAGCAGAAGCCGACATAAACCCGGGCCACGATGATACTAGACTCACGCCGTAGTAGACCCCGTGTCGTATTTCAGATTGGATACGCTATAGATTAGCCTCTTCTCAAAGAAGGGCAGCTCTCAGGGACTTGACGAAAGAGACGGCTTTCCGGAGTGACTTATCGCCGTCGAGTAGTTGTATGATACTGCTGCCGACGATAACGCCGTCGGCCACCCTGGCTACCCTGCGAGCTTCCTCGGGGGCAGAGACCCCGAAACCAACACAAAGAGGCTTCTCGGTCCTCTTTCGCACCCTGGCAACGAATCTTTCCAGCTCTCGAGGAAGCTCAGTTCTGGCGCCAGTCACACCGGTCAGCGAGACCAGGTAGATGAAGCCCCTCGCCCTGCCGACAACCAGCTTGATACGTTCTTCCGTACTAGCCGGACTGAGAAGGTAAATGAGGTCGAGCCTGTGCCGCTTCGATGAACTCTCCAGTTCTCGTCCTTCCTCGGGAGGAAGATCAGGTATGATCAGGCCGTCAATGCCCGCTTCGGAGCACTCCGAACAGAATCGCTCCAATCCAAACTTAAGCACCGGGTTATAGTAAGTCATGAACACGAGAGGGATTTTCACTCGCTGCCTTAGCCTCCCGGCCAGTTCCAGACAAACGCTGGGCGTAACTCCCTGTCTGAGCGCCTCATAACTTGCTCGCTGGATGGTAGCGCCGTCCGCCAATGGGTCGGAGAAGGGTATGCCAAGCTCGATGATATCGCAGCCCGCCCCGACCAAACGTGGCACTACCTTCAAAGTTGTTTCGAGAGTGGGGTAACCCACTGTGACGTAGGGGATGAGAGCTGTGTGGTCCTTCCGGGCAAAAACCGCGCTAAGGCGGCTCACAGCTTCACTCCCAGCGCCCGGACCACGATATCCATATCTTTATCACCATGCCCGCTCAGGTTGACTATGATAATCCGGTTCTTGTCCAGGGAGGCCGCTATCTTCGTTGCATGGGCTACGGCGTGCGACGATTCGAGCGCGGGCACAATGCCCTCGGTCTTGCACAAAAGCTGAAAGGCTTCGAGTGCTTCCTTATCGTTGACCGCGACGTATGTGGCGCGTCCGGTGCTCTTAAGGTAGCTGTGCTCGGGCCCCACCGCGGGGTAATCCAGGCCGGCAGCGATGCTGTGGGTCCCCAGAATCTGTCCCGAATCATCTTGAAGGACGTAGGACTTGGCGCCGTGCAGAACTCCTATCGTGCCGGCGACCAGAGTGGCGGCGTGTTTCCCCGTCCTGATTCCCTTTCCTGCCGCCTCCACTCCCGTGAGTTTGACGCTTGTGTCGTTCACGAATGGATGGAAAATGCCGATGGAGTTGCTGCCGCCGCCGACGCAAGCGACGATGCAGTCAGGCAATCGGCCGCAGTGAGCTAGGATTTGTTCTCTGGCCTCTTTACCTATGACAGATTGAAAATCGCGCACCATCACCGGATAGGGATGGGGGCCTACCACCGAACCCATCAGGTAGTAGGTGTCTCCTACGTTGGTCACCCAGTCTCTGATTGCCTCATTGATAGCGTCCTTCAGTGTTTTCGTGCCAGACAAAACAGGGCGCAACTCAGCGCCAAGCAGCTTCATCCTGAAGACATTGAGCGCTTGACGACGCACATCCTCCTCCCCCATGTATACAACACAATTCAGTCCCAATTTGGCACATATAGTGGCAGTGGCCACGCCATGCTGCCCGGCTCCGGTCTCAGCGATGATCCTCTTCTTTTTCATCCTTCTGGCGAGGAGCCCCTGTCCCAGGGCGTTATTTATCTTGTGAGCTCCGGTATGAAGGAGGTCCTCCCTTTTAACGAAGATTCGTGCTCCCCCGCAGTGCCTAGTGAGCCTTTCCGCGAAATAGAGTGGCGTTGGCCTTCCCGCATAGTCATGGGACAGGGAATTGAATTCAGCCCAGAAGGACGGGTCACGCTTCGCCTCTCCGTAAGCTATCTCCAGTTCGTCCAAGGCAGGCATAAGCGTTTCCGGCACGAACCTACCGCCATAGTCTCCAAAGTAACCTCTATTATCGGGTGGCACTGTATTCCCCCATTCCGCCTGAGCCGAATCCTAATCGTTCTTCTTCGGGGCAGGCGTTATCTGCATATATTCTTTATCTCTCTCATTAACTGTTCAAACTGCTCGGGATACAAGGACTGAATTCCGTCGGAAAGGGCGCGCGAAGGGTCGTGGTGTACTTCGACCAAGAGCCCATCGGCTCCAACAGCTATCGCACCCTTTGACAAAGGGATGACGTACTCCCTTCGCCCGGCAGCATGGCTGGGGTCAACCACCACTGGAAGGTGACTGAGTTCTTTGATTGAAGGTATGGCGCTCAGGTCCAGGGTGCTCCTAGTATTGTCGGCGAAGGTGCGGATTCCGCGCTCGCACAGAATGACCTGTGTATTCGCTTCAGACATAATGTATTCTGCCGACATCAATAGCTCACCAATTGTGGCGGCGAAACCTCGCTTCAACAGGATTGGTTTCGAGGAACGACCGGCGCGGCGCAGCAGCGAATAATTCTGCATATTCCTGGCCCCGATCTGGATGATATCAGCATACTGTTCAACAACTTCGATATTTGTGTGGTCAGTGGCCTCGGATACGATTAGTAACCCTGTCTCACTGCGGACTTTCTTGAGTATCTTCAGTCCTGCCTCTCCCAATCCTTGAAAACTGTACGGTGAGGTTCTAGGCTTGAAGGCGCCTCCGCGAAATACCTGTGCACCATACCGCTTCACCAGGTGAGCGATTGTTAGTGCCTGTTCTTCACTTTCCACGGCGCAAGGTCCGGCCATAACTACCGGTGCCTCTCCGCCGATACTGACGTTGCCGATGACAATAATCGTAGACTGTGGATGTGTCTCTCTGCTGACAAGTTTGTAGGGTTTAGTTACCCGGATAGTCTCTTTTACTCCATCCAACGAACGTAACCTCGAATCCTCAACCGGCCCCGCGTTTCCTACGATGCAAACAGCAGTTCGCTGGGCGCCCGGTATCGGAATGCCACGGTAGCCCCAGCTCTCAATTTCACGAATAACTGCTTGCACCTGCACTTCGGTAGCATCATTTTTCATAACAACGAGCATGTGACCGTTTCTCCTCTGTGTCGATAATCTATCGCTACCGTGCTAACCTGACTGCCTTGACGAAGGCCCTAACCTTTGAAGCATCTTTCATGCCATTACTTTCTACGCCTGTGGAGACGTCAACTCCCCACGGCTTGACCTCCCTGATCAGTTGGCCAACATTAACCGGAGTGAGTCCTCCGGCAATCATGACCGGAAACGTCGCTGAGACCTCTCTCGCCAGTTGCCAGTTGAAGACCTGACCGGTCCCGCCATAGGCCCCCGCCACCCGTGAGTCAAGAAGGCAGACAAGCTTCTTTTCTGGGAGCAAGCGATACCCCATCTCTATATCCGCCAGAATTTCATCGGCTTTTTGCCCGCCGGAGACACGGATAACCTTGATGATTGCTTTTCTGACCTCCTGGCAATATCGCCAGGTTTCCTCACCGCTAAGCTGCACCCAATCCAATTGGCAGTAGTCAGCGATGTCATTGACTTCTTGAGCTGCAGCGTTCACGAAAACACCAGCTACAGCCGGGTGGAATTTCCCACTACGTATCACTTCCACCAGGGGCAATGCTTTCTGCGGGGAGATCTGACGTCGACTTGCAGCGAACACCAAGCCGATGAAGTCAGCACCGGACTCTATTGCCGCCGCAGCATCAGTCTTGTTCAGAATTCCACAAATCTTGACACGAGTCATGGCAGACCAGACTCCAGGTTCTAGCTCCCAAGCTGTAAAGTAGTTCAGAACCCGAGCACTCCAAATTCAAAGGCTTCTGGTTTCGGTCATCAGGGTTTCGAGCTTCGATATTGTCTGGGACTTCGTATTTAGGGGTTATCATCTTCCTTCGCTAGTCTCCTAGCAATTCTCTCATCTTGGCGCGGACGTCGCAGGCCGTAACCAGAGCCTCGCCAACGAGCGCGGCATCAACTCCCCATTTTCTCAGCTTTTCCATATCTTCTTTATTTCTGATGCCGCTTTCGCTCACTACAATTTTCTCCTTGGGGACTAGTGGCCGCAGTTTCCGGGTGGTACTGATATCAACGACGAAGGTATTGAGGTCGCGATTGTTGATTCCGATGATTTCCGCCTCGCCGAGGGCCGCCTTCTCGGTCTCGTCCTCATTGTGCACTTCGACCAGGCATTTCAGGCCAAGGCTATGACTGAGCGAGATGAGTTCCTCAAGCTGCCCCCTACCAAGAACAGCCGCGATTAACAGCAGAGCATCGGCGCCGTAGGCCCGGGACTCGTACACCTGGTAAGGGTCGAAAACGAAATCCTTTCTCAGCAAGGGAAGGCCAACCTCCCCCCTGATTGTTGCCAGATGGTCGATGCTGCCCATGAAGTAATGTGCCTCAGTGAGCACTGAGATTGCTGAGGCACCACTCTCAGAATAGACATGAGCCAGCTCAGCGGGACTGAAGTCGGAGCTCAGTATTCCCCGCGACGGGGAGGCCTGCTTCACTTCGGCGATCAGCCTCACATGGTCACCCTTGAGGGCCGAGGCCAAGTCGAGTCCGGGCTTCTGGTGTGCAATGCGTTCTTTCAGATAAGCCATCGTGGCTATCTTCTTTCTTGCCTCAACCTCTTCCCTTTTCCGGTTGATGATTGTGTCCAGCATTTCTCGTGTTCTTCCAGCTACCAGCTATGTAGTTGCTCAATTCATTGGGCAGCTAACCCCGATAAGTCAGCAACCACTGACTACTGTTTATTCAGACTCCGGCTGAGCCTGATCAGTTGGTCCAGTTTGACCAGAGCTTGTCCGTTGTCAATTGTCTTTTCAGCAATACAGACGCCCTCCTTGAGGTCCGGTGCGCGGTTGCTTGCCACCAGCGCCGCGGCCGCATTCATGATGACTATGTTTCGCCTGATACCTACTTCTCCGTTT
>Ga0172362_10000843_pt1 | contig 25860 bp, 27 predicted proteins | sample LakKivs1_kivu2a2_FD_114534 | JGI IMG/M metagenome (GOLD analysis project Ga0172362, IMG submission 114534) | Sediment microbial communities from Lake Kivu, Rwanda - Sediment s1_kivu2a2 | ecosystem: Environmental > Aquatic > Freshwater > Lake > Sediment | place: Rwanda: Western Province, Lake... | reverse complement strand
GACCCAGATCTCATTCGAGCTCGAACAGGGCGAATACGACAGAGGCGACGAGGGCGACTGGGATTACGTCAATACTATTCGGCCCAGCATGGTCAGCTCCATCGGAAATGCGGCGCGGAACAGACTTCTTCGCGACTCTGATCTGGATCAACTCTCATACCGCGAGATCAAGCTTGTACGGAACTACATCTATGCCTGCTACGACAGACCGTTCGCAGTTAGATGGATCCGAGACTACTTCCTGGATCACATGGATGGCTATTCTGGTGAAGGTAGTTCTGATCCAAGGTTGTCGGATACGGAGTCAGCCAATATCACCTTCATTCAGGACTATGAGAGCGAGCATGGCATCCCGGTGATCAACAACTAGGGTTGGCCAGCGCAAGGCTTCCGCCATTCGAATTGCCCACGGGGGGACTAGGGGGCTGATGCAGTGATTGCCCCTGTTGCAGGGATCTCAACGGCTATCATGCTTTGGGCTGGGGGAACCTCGCCCTTGGCGGGCCGTACTCGGGACATCCGATGGCACCCCACCAAGCGATCTGACATCCCTGCCTCAAGAGATTGAGGCCTGCCGATTAGCCAACTATCCAGGCACTTCGGTTGCCTTCTGGGCGGAGTCATCCGAATACGGAAGCATATCCGTAGGCGCCGACGAGATCCGCCCGGCGGCAAGCACGATTAAGATCTTCATACTTCTGGCTGCTTACCTGGAGTTCCGTGATGTGTGGGACGAGATACCTCAAGGATTGCCCAACATCCTGCGATACGAAGAGGGCTCGAGGGATCCTCTGAGCATGATGGACGTAACGACCAGAGAGACGGTCCGCAGAGAGCTCTGGGGCATGACATATGAGGAACTGGCTGGGACGATGATGGGACGAAATGAGTCGCAGATAAGCAATGCATCCTACAATGCTGCTGCAAGCATCATCATCTTCCTGCTCGGCGGTCCTGAGGCATGCACAGTGGCAATCCGCGCGATGGATCCTGAGTTCTCCACGGCGAGAGTTGGCAGGTACATGCTCGCGCGGCGTACGCCTGGGAATGACAATGTTTCCTCGATACGCGCTCTGGCTGCTGCCTGCAGGCTCATCTGCACCAAGGAGATACCCGGACTTGACGAAGCCGGCTGCCATGAGGTTGCCGACTGCTTCCAGGAGCAGTCCTTCCATGGCCTTGCCGATTACCAGAAACACGGCCACCTTTCCGAGGCTCCAAGTGTGAATGCGTGGGTGGGCTGGCTGGATCAGGATGATGGCTACTCGATCTACTGCGTAAGCGTGATCCTGTGGGACGAGAATACTGTCGAAGACGAAGGCGCGGATCATTACGCAGAGCTGCTGAAGGAGCGCCTATTTCAGGTGATGTCCGAATAGCGTGCTGCGACTTCACGGCTACGGCCTAACAGTGATCGTGCCCAACTTCGAACCCCGAACGCCGAACCGTGACCCCTGAGCCCTGAACGCTGAGCGATTAGCTATGATCCTGTTGCTTCTTGGGAAGCCCCTTAAGATGTTGGGCCTGCCTGGGAGGATTGATTCGAGATGACTCGCGGTTTGTCAGAAGGGGAATCTTGATGAAGAAGTACTACAACTGCCCGAAGTGCAGTGCGTGGATCAGTACGACCTTTCCCGCCGGGGACACCGTTACCTGCCCCCGGTGCGGACGCATCTCGTCGGTCCCGGAGGACACGATCTCGGAGGACCAGGCGAAGCGGATCGCCGCCGATGCCAGGAAGAAGGACGGGCCGGCGGCGAAGCAGCCCAAGCAGCCCAGGAGGACGCGCCCTCCACGAGTACGCGCCGAGGCGGGAGACGACCCTGCGAAGAGATACTCCCATGCCATGGTGCTCTCGCGAATCGGGTCCGGAGTCGGGAGGATCATGCTCTGGGGAGGCCTGGCCCTCGTGGTCCTGAGCTATCCCATCGGCTCTTTCATCACACATATGTGGGATCCCCACACGGTCCTGGCCGTCGCGGCGCCCTATGCCGTCGCCGGCGGCTGCCTCGCGGCGGCAGGCTTGCTGTTCTGCATTGGCTCGCAGCTCCTGGGCGTGGCGGTCGACATCGCCAGGAACACCTCGCAGCTCTCCGACCAGGGCAAGACTCAGCGCGACGGCGGATCGGGAGGAGCCCGCTCGTAGGCCGGCGCCGGCACGTCGGATGCTGACGGAACGCGGAGGGGTCTGCTGCGGGACTCCGCAGGATCCCTCGATGGCCGAAGAAGATGGGCATGCCTGACCGTTGGAGGATCCCATGAAGCTCGAAGAAGTACTGGCTCTGCTCGAGGATTCCTCCCCCGTCATGCTGGCCACGGTGAACGGGAACCGGCCGGCAATGAGGACGATGACGCTGAAGAAGCTCGACGGGGAGCTGTACATGCTGACCGAGGCCGGCTCCCCGAAGGTCGTGCAGCTCCTGGCGAACCCGAGGTGCCTCGTCTACCGCAACCTCTCCGACGGGGATCACAGCGGCTTCGTCAGCCTGGACTGCCTCGCCGAGGAGGCTTCAGATCCGGCTCTGAGGAAGAGGATGTACGAGGCGGCCAGGTACGCCTCCAGCTACTGGTCCTCGCCCGAGGACCCCAAGCTGTGTATCCTGAAGCTCACGCCCACGGGCGGCAGGATCCTGAAGCCCGGCGAGGAGTACACCTCCGCGATCGAGTGACCTCCGGCCGAGGGCCGTAATGACTCTCCCTCTGCATATTCCTGATTCCGGACCGATCATCGGCATTGGAGGGGCGCGATGAGCGAAGACCAGTTGTGCGTGCACTATGTCTGCACTCACGAGAAGGCCCTGGAGCTGATCCGCGCGAGCAAGTTCTTCAGCCTGAGCAATTGCGGCTGCAGGGAGGCCAAAGGCTCCTGCGCCAGATCCCGCTTGGACGTGTGCCTGTCGTTCGACCCGGCAGATCCCGGCAGCGGCTCGGGATCGAGGCCGATAGGCCTGGAGGAGGCACTGGGAGTCTTCGCCGAGGCCGAGGACAAGCGCCTGATCAGCCGCCCCTGGAGGACCGAGGACAGAAAGGGCACCGCGGGCATCTGCTTCTGCTGCGACGACTGCTGCGGCTATTTCGCCGACCAGAACGAGCATTGCGACAAGGGCGCGATGATCGAGCAGACGGACACGACGGGGTGCACGAACTGCGGGGCGTGCCTTCCGGCCTGCCATTTTGGGGCCCGCAGGACAGCAGAGGACGGCGAGCTCGCGGTAGAACGGGATCGATGCTTCGGCTGCGGGCTGTGCGTCCCGACCTGCCCTACCGGCTGCATCTCCATGGTCTCGAGGAGTTGAGGAAGGTGCGAGGAACAGGGGCTCGCGGGAGGCTGCGATGAACCGGGTGATCCACTTCGAGATCCATTCGGCCGATCCCGAGAGGGCGGCGAAGTTCTACAGCGAGGTGTTCGGCTGGGAGATCAGCGAGTGGAAGATCCCCGGCGTGGAGATGCCCGACGAGTACCGCTACTGGAACGTCACGACCGGCGAGGGGTGCGGCATCAACGGCGGGCTCGTCTTCAGGAGGGGGCCCGTGCCCGCGTCGGGACAGGACGCAAACGCGTTCGTCTGTACCGTCGAAGTGGCTTCGCTGGACGAGAGTCTGGCGAAGGCCGCGGCCGCGGGGGCGATCGTGACCTCCCCGAAGATGCCCATCCGGGGAGTGGGCTGGCTGGCATACTGCAAGGACCTCGACGACAACGAGTTCGGTCTAATGCAGGAGGATCCGGAGGCCAGGTAGCCGCCCGGCTCAGGGCCTCAGCACATCGAACAAGTGCAGTGGCAGGTTCCTCATCACGGTGAACGCCGTCATGGCGACGAGGAAAGCGACGGCGATGAACCTCGAGGCCTTCCCGCCGGCCCTCGGGACGGCTCTTGCCGGATCGAGCAGTACGCTCACTTCATAAACTGCAACCAGGACGAGGACAGGCACCAGCAGGAAGTTGCACTGCAGGGACTGAAGGACCTCGCCGTGCAGGAGATGGCGCAGTGCCCTCAGCGAGCCGCAGCCAGGGCAGTAGAGCCCGGTGAGCGCATGGAACGGACACGCGGGCAACCATCTGCCGGATCCCATCGGAGAGCTGGCTGCCAGAAGGCCCGATGCGGCCAGGGATACGAGCACTGCAGCGGCCCAGAGCCTCGGGCGGGAAGCCATGCCTGCCGCGGCCGGCTCCCTATCGCCTGATGCCGACCTGGGCCATCACCCAGAATACGATCGTGATGAATCCCAGGATGACGCCTGCAATGACGAATCCCCTTGCGTTCGAGGCCGCCCTCTGCGCTCCCGTGATGTCTCCCGCCGCAGCCAGCTTGTCGACCCTCGTGGCGTTGATGATGCCGCCTATGCCCAGTGGCATGCAGCACAGTACCGTGATCAGGATCGACTCGACCAGCCAGTTCTTGATGTGCGGGGCCGGGGGACCGTAAGGCTGCTGGCTGGGGGGCTGGTACTGCTGTGCCGGCTGTCGGTAGTAGTGCGGTTGAGGGGGGACGGCCTGCTCGACCCGGGAGCCGCAGTAACTGCAGTTCCCGGCTCCGGGCTCGATGTCGGCACCGCACTTGGGACAGCTCGGCATGGCGCACCTTCCGCATAGGGCTGTGCCCGGATTGGCTCGAGTGATGCCCGCATCATCGGCAAGGGCGGATTTCGGGTCAATCCGCATCTCGGTCGAGACCCGCGCCGCATTGGGTGCAGGGCGCCGACCGCAGATATTCGCAGGGGATTCGACTGGGGGAGGCATATGAACCGCTTCGTCATCGTGATCCTGGCCGGCGCAGTCCTGACCGGTGCGGCGCTGGCGAACGGCGGCCCGTACGACGGGTCGCGCGTGATCTCTGCAGGAGGGCCGCAGTTCACACGGGTCGAGAGGGTGGATCTGCTCTCCGAGGATCTGTCGTTCGTCGTCGACGGCAACTTCGTGGATGTCGAGGTCACCTACGTCCTCCGGAACACCGGCCACGCACTCAGGGTCGATTTCGCCTTCCCGGTGGACTTCGTGACGACCTACACGGACCTCTCCTGGACCGAGGAGGACGACCTCGACTCGACAGAGGTCGCCGGGTTCACAGTTCTGCTCGACGGGGAGGACCTGCCGCTCCGCAGGTTCGGCACGGCGGACTCCGCGGGCATAGTGCTCGACGGCTATCCGGAGCCCGTTCAGACCAGCTGGTTCGCCTCGACCCTCGAGCTCGCATCGGGAAGCGTGGACACACTCCGCGTCAGTTATAGGTTCAAGCCCTTCTTCGAGGACTCCTGGTACAGCAAGAGCTGGCTGCCGGACTGCAGCCCCATGCAGTTCGCCTACAGACTGGATCCCGCGGGCGGCTGGGGAGGCGGTACGGTCGGCCGCTTCAGCTGGAGCATCGACTTCTCGATGCTCCTCGGGGTGTACGGGAGGATCGATGACCTGCCGGCCCGGGGCGGGTGGATCAGCCCGACCGTCTACGGCTGGTCGGGCACCGATGTCGACCTGCGCAATGCGGCGCCCCTGCACTTCGAGTACGGGATGTACAGCTGGAAGCTGTTGCAGTTCATCGCTGACTTCCGATTCAAGACGGAGGACATCGATGCGATCAGAGCCTCCTCCAGCCTTGCGCCCCAGGGCGGCTGCACATACGGGCCGGAGAACCTCCTGGACGGGGACATGAACACCGCCTGGTGCGAGGGCGACACCGGCAGCGGCGTAGGATCCTGGATCGAGGTCGACCTGGACTCCAGCCTGGTCGGGGCCATCTTCCTGATCGACGGCTACATGAAGAGCGAGGAGGCCTACGGGGCCAACTCCCGGATCAGGTCGCTGATGCTGATCCTCGAGAACGATCCGGACAATCCATATGCCTACGGCTCGGACTCCATCCTGGTCGACCAGGTGGTGGAGCTCGACGACATGCAGTGGAGGCACATCGATTCGAGCAACTACGCCGCGCAGATGCAGCCCCTCTTCGTTACGGCCGATCCGGGAGAGCCTGTGCGGAGGATCCGCATCGAGGTGCGGGATGTCTACCCCGGCACGGCGTACTCCGACTTGTGCGCCACGGAGCTCGTCGTCGTAGGCTACGACAGAGAGGACCTGAGAAGCTGGCTCTACCCCGACTGACCGCCCTGCTCCTGTTGCCGTCAGTCCTTGCCGCGGTGACACTGCGGACAGACCTGAACGGGGTCGCCCAGGATGGGCGGACCTGCCTTGCCCTGACAGGTGACAGCGTCGAGATCACCGCACCAGCATCCGTACAGTGGCTCCTCGTCACGCCGGTGCCCAGATCGATCCGCGATGTCAGCCGGAGCCCGAGCGGGCTGAGGACCGACGCTCTCACGTACTGCGTGGAGCCTCTCCAGATCGAGGCCTGCACGCTGCGGTTCGTCGCAGGGCAGGCACCCCTTCCCGCCGGGCCCGGCCTGTTCTACATCATGGCGGCGGACACTGGGGCCAGCTTGGCGGACAGCCTCGTCTCTGCCGAGCCGCTCCAGCGGGAGTTCCCGAGCATCGTGCAGGTTTGTGTCAGGCCGGGCGACACCTATGCAGGATACCTGATGGAGGTGCTTGGGGCGCCCTTCCTGATGGCGCCGGGCAGGACCGCCGGCGGGTACCGGCAGGCGGACGAGCGCATGGGATTCGACTGCGCAGGCCTTGCCGTGTACGGCGCCAGGCGCATGGGCATGGATGTGGACTACCTGGGGCCGGCGGGCATCATGCGCTATCTGGAGCGGGTCGCTCCCGGGCTGTACTTCCCGGTGTTCCAGGACAGCCTCTGGGTCTATCGGGACTCAGGAGGGCACCCTGTCCAGATAGGGGAGGGCGCACTGCGGGAAGGCGACCTGCTGCACTTCGGTAGCCAGGTGTCGATCTACCTGGAGGACAGGGGGGAGCCCGGCATCCTCGACACCCATGACCTGGTCATCCAGGCCTGGCTGGGCTGCGTCGGGATCTGCACCGTCGGGCAGAATGGCTTCTTCGGCCTGCCCCTTCGGGCGCTGAGGTGGAAGGAGTCCCCTTAGAGATCCGACCCTTCCTGCTTGATCGCTCCCCAGGTCGCCTGATCCAGACCGAGGTTGCCGTAGGCTGTGACCACGAAGTCCCAGATGTGCAGATCGGCAGTGGCCTGGGGCTGACCGGGCGGAGGCAGGGGCGGGTCGGGATAGCTGGAAGCGCCGCAGACGAGCTGGACGACGACGGTGTCCCCAGCCGCCGCCAGGGGAACCACGAAGATCGGGTCCGAGCTGGTCACATTGCCGGAGACGTTCCAGTAGATGCCGCCCACGCCGTTTATCAACAGCACCATGCGGTTGAAGGAGAATGTGCTGGTGGCGTCCGTCTCCCATGTCACACTGTACTGCGAAGCGGAGATGCTGATCGAGTCAGTTCCCGGCGGCAGGACAAGGGTGTCGGAGAACAGCACGTTCCAGTCGATCTGGAATGCTTCGACGTATGCGTCGGAGTGCGCCCCGTCGGCCTCGAAACTCCAGACCCCCTCCGTGACCGTCCATCCCGGGGGAAGCTCGGTCAGCGGATAGCTCCAGAGAACCTGGTCCGCCCGGGCGATCGCGAACAGCGCTGGCAGAATCGCGAGACAGGTTCTCATCCCACCCCCTGAGGCAGCCCCGACGTGCTGTCCTGGGCTAAGATTCGACATGCGGGCATCACGGGCAAGGCTCGGCCTGGTTCCCGGGCTCTACCCACCGACGAGGTTCCGTGGCAATGATCCGAAAAGACTATGCAACCTCGGGAGGGATCCATGCCCAGGGAAGTGCTCGTCCTGATCATCATAGCGCTGACCATGGTGCCGACGCTGACTTTCGTCTTCCTGGCCATGAGGCGGATTTCCCATCCTCTGGCCACGACCGAGGCATTCGAAGGCTCCGAATGGAGACTGGGGGCCGTGGTGCGGCAGGGCAGGAAGTGCAGGCTCTGCATGCGCTACGAGGTGACCTTCCAGGGCGGCGAGGACAACTTCGGCCTGGTCGTGGACCACGCCTGCACTACCCCGGTGGGCGAGGTCCGCGAGAGAGCGGGCGTCGGCTCCGTCGAGCCCCCGGCCAGGGACCGGCGCATCGGCACGCAGTACAATGTCAGATTCTCGTCGGTGATGGGCGGCTGCAGGCAGAAGGCCACGTTCATCTTGGCTACCGTAGGCCCGTTCCCCGGTCCCGCGGAGTTGGACGCCACGGGGACCGTTCGGGTCTCCGGAGGAGCCGTCCTCGTCAGCGGCATGATCTTCTTCGCCTGATATCCAGCCACGGCAGGGTCACATGGGGCGCCCGGAGCCCGATGGCCTAGTCGCCCTCCGGTGCGGTTTCCTGCGGCATGTCGCCGCTGATCGACACGTCGTCGGCGTTGGCCCAGCCAGGAGCCGTGCCGGACGAGGGGCCTTGGGCGGGATCCACACGGTACCAGCCGGGGACCATCGAGTCGATGGCCGCCGCCGAGTTGCCGGGCAGAGTATCGACGACTTTGGAGAGGGAGTCGGGCTCGGGGTGGATCGGGACCGGATTGAAGGTCATCGCGTAGGCGACACCCGATGCGGGGCCCCACACCACCTCGAGGGCCGGGAGGACTCCCCGCACGTGGTACGCGCCTCCGGGCTCGATCCAGCGGTACCTGAAGCTGCCAGAGTTGCCCGCCTGGGCGACGCCCGGGTCGAAGCCCAGCCAGCCGTCCCGCGTCACTGCCGTCACCTCAACGCTGTCGCCCGGAGCGAGAGCGGCCCATCGTGGATCGTTCGCATCCGGTCGCGCACGGATGGTCAGGGAGTCGACGGCGACGAGGACCACGGGCTGCGAGGATGCGGGACCACCGCCTGCATTGGGCATGCCCGAGCCGATCGCGCACTGCAGGAGGAGGAACAGCGGGAGCAGGAGGGCGGGCACCGAGCTCATCGGGTCACGGCCTTTCCGGATAGGTCCCCATGGGGGCGTACCAGTCCGCAGGATCGATCCCGCCGAGGGTGTCGCCCGCCTCCACCGTGACGGTGATCAGGGAGTGGTCGTCGTTTCCGTAGACGCAACCCGCGGCCGCGCAGTTGGAGTAGGCACCGGCGAGCTCCTCGTGACCCGGATCGAGCGAGTAACTGATGATGCAGTAGCTGCCCGGTGGGAGGACCAGCATATAGTCGGACTGTCCGTACCCGGTGTCTATGGATCTCACCGGGTGCATCGTGTCCGCATCGTAGGCAACTATCCGCTGGGCAGGGAGGTACTCGCTGGGGTACGAGACCTCGCCGAGGATGGCGCCGGTCGTCGCGGGCGTGACGGGGGGCCTCGTCTCCGCGATCTCCCTTCCGCACGAGGACATGATGAGCGCAAGAAGGGGAAGGGCCGCTGGCAACGCGCCGCGCAACTTCACACAAGCCTTGATGCCTCTGGCCATCGGGGCACCTACCTCAGCATTGCGACTCTGCCCGCCCGAGGGGAGCCGCCGAGGTCTACCCTGATGAAGAAGACTCCGGACTGGCAAGGGGGGGAAGGCTGGGGGTCAGCTACAAAAATCCGCAAATTCGGGAAGATGCACGTCAGCAACAGTCTGGGTGAAGGCGAGGGACACTGGCTGGCAGCAGGCCATGCTGGATGGTCTCTCGATCTTTCGCGGGAGACGCTCTCGATCGTTGCTTCGCAACGATCTGTCGCTATCGCCGCTGCGCAAGCGCAGCTTATGGTCTGGCGACGCGCCGCATTCCCACCTCGGGAAGGCTGGGGGTCAGCTACAAGAATCCGCAAATTCGGCATTGGGATGTCCTGCAACAGGCCGGCCGTGTTCCGGTGAGAATCACACCGTCGGGAGAAGGAAATGGAAAGGGAACCCATCGACTTCCTGCTTGAGAGATCGAGCCTGAGGCACTTCGCGGATAAGCCGGTAGAGCCGGAAGTCCTGGAGAAGATCCTGGAAGCCGGAGTGCACTCTGCGTCGGGGGGCAATCTGCAGCCCTGGAGCGCCATACTGGTGCGCTCGCCGGAGATGCGCGGGAAGTTCGCGGAGATGTGCGAACAGGAGTTCATGACCCGGGCCCCGGTGCATCTCCTCTTCTGCATAGATATGCACCGCAACGAGTTGATCGCTAGGACCGGCCACGCCCCTTACACTGCGAGATGTGCGTTCAGGCACTTCTGGATCACGATCCAGGACGTAGTGATCGCAGCGCAGAGCATGAGCACCGCCGCGGACATGCTCGGACTCGGGTCGGTTTACATCGGGACCATCGCGGAGTTCGGAGGGCAGGTCAGGGAGATGCTGGGCCTCCCTGAGGGAGTGTATCCCGTGGTGCTGGTCTGCATGGGATACCCGGTGGAGGGCACTGAGCGGAAGATCGCCCCCAAGTTCGCCAGGAGATACCTCGTCCACGAAGAGGTCTACAATGAGCCTGACGCGGACGAGCTGTTCGCCGACTACCTGGAGCGGGAGGGGAACAGGCTGACTCCGATCAACGAAAAGACGGAGGAGGTGTTCAGGGCATCCTGCTCGGTCGCGCTGGGCGACGAGTTCGCGGAGAAGTGCATGGAGCGGGCCAGGGAGCAGGGCGGCTTCAATCCGGTGCAGAGGAGGTTCGGCCTGCACTACGTTGCCGGAGCAATGCCCTGCAACAACCTCGAGATCATCGACGAGATGAGGAAGGCCGGGTTGCGGTTCTTCGAGAAGTGGGAGAGGGAGGACCTGGCGCTGAAGGTCTTCGGCGAGCGGTGAGTCGCCGGGTCGGATCACGCCTCACTATGCGCTGCGCGGGTCGCTCCGGCGCAGGGAAGTCCATAAGTGCTGTGCTGACATTTCTCCAGTATTGTACCTGAGCCGTGGGGGTGCGGGACTCGCGGCTCACGATCTCCGACGCCGGGCCCGCTAAGTCAGGGGAGGGCCGTAATGAGTGGTGGAAGGGTCAATTTCCTGGACAAGCTGATGCTGCTCCTGGTCATCATCGGGGGGCTCAACTGGGGACTGGTCGGGATCCTGCACAAGGACCTGATAATGGGCATCATCGGTCTGGGCAGCGGAATCGCCAACATCGTCTACATCGTCGTGGGCGTGGCCGGTCTCTGGACTCTGCTGTTCACGCTTCACAAGGCCTGCAAGAAGTAGCGAGCGGGGTCCGCCGGGTTACTCAGCTGGTCCCGGCGAAGTCCAGCCTGACCTGAGATTGGGTGGCTTCTCGCGCCATCACGGGTGGCGGGATCCGACGGCGGGTGACGCGTGTGACGCCCCGGGCTCAGCGCGAGCCGCAGGGGTTGTTCAGGTAGAAGTACCAGGTCTCTGACCAGTCGGTAGTCCCGGAACCGAGAGCAGCACTCACGCGCCACCAGTAGGTCCCGCTCATGCCCGGCTGGAAGGTGAGTTCGGTGCCCTCTGTCTGCAGCTCGATCGAGTCGGCCATCGTCGAGTCACCCGCGATCTGCAGCGTGTAGGACGAGGCGCCGGTCATCTCCGACCAGCTGAAGAGCACGTCCTGCCCCTGAAGCGAGTCGCCAAGCGCAGGGGAAAGGAGATCGGGCCCCGCCGGGGGATTCTCCGGGCCCGCGGGCGAACTGCCGCACGACGAGATCAGGGCCAGCATGGCCAGAGCGAACATGGATCGTGTCATCTCATCCCCTCCGCGATGGATTCGCCGTTGCGAGCGCTTCAGAGAAACTCCGAAGGGCGACAGGGGTTCCCTTCGGGCGCGGGGTGACTGGAGCCCCGAACCTGGTCCCGGAGGACCGCTTTCGGAATTCCGGATTTTTGTAGCTGACCCCCTTCTTTTCGACTGGAGGGAATAGCTTGGCAGGCAGCCTTGCCCTGTTCGTCTCGGGCCTCCTCGTCCTCTGGGCGAGCAGCGAGTTGATAATACACAATATCGGGCCCCTCGCCCGGATGTTCGGGGTCAAGGAGCTGGTCATCACCATCCTCGGGGTGAGCGTGCTCTCGAGCCTCCCCGAGCTGACCGTTTCGGCACTCGCCATCGCACGCGGCGCCAGCGACATCTCCGTCGGCAACGTGATCGGATCGAACTTCGTCACCCTCACCTTCGTCACCGCCGTCTGCGCCTTCCTGAGGCCCATCGACATCCATCGGGAGGTGCAGGAGCGCGAGTCCAGCTGGATGATCCTCTCATCGTCACTCGTCCTGCTCATGAGCCTCGACGGTCTGCTTTCGCGCTCGGACGGGCTGGTGCTGATGCTCGTCTACGTCCCCTATGTGTTCAGCGTCCTGAAGAAGGCGAGGGAGGGCGTGGACGACTCTGATCGCGCCTCCCACCGCACACCCCGCAAAATCGTGGTTGCCACGCTCCTGACCCTCGTGGGGATCGCAGGTGTGATCGGCTCGTCGAAGGTCGCGCTGGATTCGGGCATGACTCTGGGGACCGCGATGGGGATCTCCGCGGTGGCCCTCGGCGTGATCTTCTTCGCCTTCGGGACCAGCCTGCCGGAGCTTGCTATCAGCGTCTCCGCCACTGTCAGGCGCAAGAACGACGTGACGATCGGTGAAGTTTACGCGTCCAACATCTTCACGCAGCTGGTCGTGCTGGGCATCTGCTGCCTGATAAGGCCGATCCCCGTTCCGGCCGCCATGACCGGCTTCGCGATGCCGCTCCTCATCCTGGCGGCAGTCGTCATCCAGATCTTCGTCACGACGGACCTCAAGGTGAACCGGCTCGAGGCTCTGGCCATGCTGGCGTTCTACGCCTTCTTCGCCGCCAGCCAGTTCGTTCAGCTGCCGTCGTTCGAGAGCCTGCTGGGGTTCTAGGCACTCGGCGGCGCGGATTCAGCCGGTTCCCGTCCTTGCGTCGACGCCCGACCCGCGGACCTGCCGGGTCGATCCCTCCGGGACCGGGCTCGACCAGGCAACCCGGGGGGCGCCGAGGCGGGGGCCGCTCCGCTGATCTCCCTGTGCCCGTGCAGGAGGCCCTCTCCGGTCTCTAGAACATGTACATCAATGCAGCCGAGAGAGCCGGATAGGCATTGTCCTCTTCGCCGGTGTTCCCGTAGATGAGGCCGATGTCCTCCGTAGCCGAGATGCGCCCGAACCTCTCGCCGAAGCCTATCGCCGGCCAGACGAATCCGAACCAGGGGCTGTTCGAGTCGGCATCCTCGTCGTCCGGCCTCCCCCTGACCATGCACATGCCCAGCGAGGGTCTCACCTGGAAGCTCGGCTCGTCCCTGCTCAGGACGAGGCGCAGCCCCCCGAAGTCGATCCTGCCGGACGTTGCCGCCAGGGCATCGACGCAGAACAAGGGCGAGATGGAGCGCTCGTAGTTGATCCCGAAGAGAGCGTCCGCGATATAGGCCGGACCTATCGAGTTCGGCGGGGCCCCGGCGTCCGAGGTCCCTGTGAAGAAGGCCGTCAGGACGGAAGCTGCGAAAAGAGCGAGACTGGATCTCATGCCATCCTCCCTGGCTCGGGCTCTCTAAAGAATAGGGGCGGGAGGGGAAAGCTACAATGGGTCCGCCTGCGGATCCGCCGGATCTCCCTGCGCGGCCTGCTCCCCGAACCGGCCCTGGCCGAGACGGAGCGGGCCCGCCGCGAAGCGGGCCCGCATTTGTCCTGCCGGAGGGAGGGGCTACCTCAGGACCACGACCTGCGTCGAGGCGGTATCTCCCTGGCCGCAGAGCCTGAGCCAGTAGACTCCCGAGGGCAGAGGCGCGCCCCCGCCCGTGAGGTCCCAGCCCATCTGGTGCATCCCGGGCTGGACGTCGCCGTCGAAGACCCTTGCCACCATCCTGCCTGACAGATCGTATGCCTCTATGACTACGGGTCCGGCGGACGGTGTGATGAACGAGACGGTCGCCGATCCCCTGGTCGGGCAGGGAGTGACGGGGAGCATCGTCAGCTGCCCGAAAGGCCCTTCGGCATCGCCTACCCCGGTGTTCGTCACGGTGATCGTCCCCTGGTTGGGGTTGTAGTCATGCGCCCAGACCGTGACGGCGATAGTGCCGGTGGTGGCCGGCGCGGCATAGAGGGTTACCTGGCCGGAGGCATCGGTCGTCCCGACCTTGTAGACCTCGCCCGTCTGCCAGTCGCCCTTCTGGATGCAGACACGGGCGCCTTCTACGGGAGCACGGCCGTCGGTCACCGTGAAAGTCACCGACGTGTTGCCGTCGATGGTGGGCGGGTAGTCGGCCGAGAGCTCCCGGGCCGAGTCGGTCCACATCGGCAGTTCCGGCTCGCCCAGCAGGTTGTAGCTCTTCAGGCACCACTTCAGGACATCCACGTCGAAGCTGTCCGCGTGGGCCGAGGGTGGCGCGAAGTGGTCCATGCTGACCAGATGGGCCTGGCCGAGCGAGTAGATCCCCGATACCAGATACTCGTAGTAGAACCGCTCGCAGATGCGCTCGCTGGGGCCATAGCCGGGTTCTCCATCGGCGCCCCAGCCGTACCTGCTGTTGAATGCCCCGAACCCGCCCCCGTTGGGGCTGGCCAGCCATGCGTCCCCGCAGCACTCGTAACCGTCGAACCAGCCGATGTCACAGGCGATCGAGTTCCATATGGCGGGCAGACCGCCTGAGGAGATGTTCGTCTGCGCCATGATGTCGGCGACAGTGTAGCAGCTTCCGTAGGAGGTGTACATCAGCGTCTGCGCGCCGTGGCTCGCGTGGTAGACATGCTGCGGCCCTGCGTTGATCATCTCGATCGTCATTTCCTCGCAGTTGCCGCTTTCCTCGTAGCACTTCTCCTCTTCCCACTCGGGGCTGGGGACATAGCCGGAGATTATCTCCGCACTGGCGGCACCCGAATAGTAGGGGCTCGTCCACAGGACGCCCGTCGAGTAGCCGATCCTCATCTCCGCGGGGGCGGTCTCGAAGTAGTCGCTGCCGGCCACGTGCTCGAAGAGCATGACCTTGTCGACGAAGATGTCGGCTTCCATCGGTGTGCTCACGCTCGCGCGGCCAACCCAGAGGTCAGGGTGCCAGTCGACGTTGTCGGTCTCCTCTCCCCAGACATGGTTGCCGTTGGAGTCCCAGTTGTCGATGTCGGTGTCGTTGTTGTCCGAGAAGTAGAGCTCGCCCGGGGCGTAGTCGGTCTCGCCGTACGCGCTCATTATGACGTCGCGCGCGGTGATCTTGTCGTCATCACCGAAGATCAGGACCCAGTCCACGCCCTGGTCGCGGCAGTCGGCGAGGAAGGCCCGCATGTCCTGCTGCAGATCGTAGCAGGAGTACTGCTGCTGGAGCCAGGTAGTGGTGAAGACGCTGGCGGGGATACCCTTGGCCGTCTTCCAATCGGCTATCTCCTGGGACTGGAGCTGGAAGTCGGGATTGGTTATCACCACGTACTCGCCGTATTCGAGATCCTTCTCGTCGACAAGCGCAGCGCCCGATGGGGAGACGCCTTCCGGGTTCACAACGATGCGCCTGGCCAGGTCCATCGAACTCCTCTCGCTCTCGAAGGACCGGCGGGAGATGAGCATCATCGACGGATCCTGCGCGTAGTCGATCCTGACGGTGAGATACCTGAGGGTCTCGATCTCGAGCGTGACGGGATTCCACTTCACTGGATAGACCGTTAGGTAGGCCAGAGGGATGCCCCAGACGGCTCCGGAGCTGGAGAGCTCGCAGGTCTGGTACGGGAACATGCCGTCGTGGTGGTAGATGTGAGGATCCGGAGCGGACGGGATCGATTGGCCGATGAAGTTCAGAGGGATCAGAGGGCCTGCGGGAGCTATCCGGTACGAGCCCTCCACCGAGCCGTAGACGGCGTCCACGACTTCCACGGAGCTGGCGCGGCAGCCGGTGGGGAGGGCCACTCGCACCGGAAGTGTGGGAAGGCAGGGCTGGCCGTCGACCTCGATGAGGGACATCCCGGGGAACCTGGGGGCCGTGAAGATCCCGTTCTCCTGCATCGTCACCGAGCCGGGATCGAATGGGATCGTGATCTCCATCTGGTTGGCGAGAGCCATTCCAGCGGCAAGGAAGATCACCGGTACAACAAATCAAACCCTCACTTCCGCTCCTCTCCCGCCCGTGTGGGGCGGACTGCCGAAGAGAGTGACAAGACGCTTCTGGAACAACAATAGCGCAGACCCGCGTCGATGCAAAGGAAGGCATGCGGCAGGTCTGCCGCCCTATCCCGCATATTGGCCCCGTGACATGCGAGGAAGGCGCCCGACCGGCCGCGCTCCCGGAAGGCGGCTGATCCCCTGGTTGTGTGCACGAAGCCGGATTCGAGGCTTGGGAGGGAGCAGGCGATGACGCGGGATGAGGTGCTCGAGTTTGTGAGGAGGAACACCGCTTCGTTCATGGCCACGGTCGAGAACGGAGAGCCGAGGGTGCGGGGGATGGACACGCCGCATGTCGACGAGAAGGGGCTGACCTTCTGCACCGGATCGATCAAGGCCGTGTGCAGGCAGCTCCTGGCCGACCCTGCGGTCGAGCTGTGCTACTTCGGCCAGGAGGAAGGCGTGCAGATCAGGCTGCGCGGCAGGATGGAGAAGCTGGACGACGATGAGCTCAAGAAGCACATCGTCGAGACACGCTTCACGTTCCTGAAGCCCGTCGTCGAGCAGCACGGCTGGGAGGCACTGACGCTGTTCCGCTTCTCGAAGGGGAAGGGGTTCGTCTGGTCGATGAACAGCCCTTCGGGCGGATCCAGCGAGTTCGAGTTCTAGGCCGGCAGCCCTACTTCCCGAATCCGATGCACAGAGTGCCAGCACGGCAGGCATCCGCGCAGGTTCCGCACAGGATGCACTCGGAGTTCTCCAGACTGCCGGCCCCGGGCATCTTCTCCACGTCGAGGCTCATCGGGCATGACTCCGTGCCCGGACCCCGATGGAACGGGCCCGCAACACGAGCCAGGACGCCAGACCGCGAACCTGTCCAAGCAGTGGACGCAGGGCTCGACCAGGAACCAGGAGCCTCGGCATCAGCTCCCTCTCTGCCTCGGGCGGGCACCCATCTCCCGGTACGGCCCGCCGCATAGACTCGACTAGTCTATCCCCAAAGAAATCAATGTATTGCGAGCAGGGGCTTGAACACTCCGAGATCTCGGCTACACTGGAGTGCGGAAGCTGTGTCTCGATTGGAGGCAAGTGCTTCGTGAGGAAGGGACGGTTTCTGCAGACGATGAAGCCCTCTCGCTACAACTGGGTTCTCGAGCATGAAGGAGAGACCTTCATCTTCAACGGTGCCTCCGGGTGCATGGCCAGGATCAGGGAAGAGCACAAGGATGCAATAGGAGCCGTTCTCGCCTCGGAGCGTCCGGACCTGATGCTGGAGCTTGTCCCTGCAGACATCCTGAAGAATCTCACCGAAGGCGGCTTCCTCGTCCCGGAAAGCCTCGATGAGAGATCAGTCCTGAGGCACATCGCCAGGATCCCGAGGTACTCCACCGAGTTGGCGGGAGTGACCGCGGTAGTGACGACACGATGCAACTTCCTGTGCCCCTACTGCCAACAGGACACCGAGCAAGGAACAGACATGCCCTGCGAAGTGGTCGATCGACTCCTTTCCCTGATCGAGTCGACGAGATCGCAGCACTTCTCGATGACGCTGTACGGGGGAGAACCCCTGCTCGTGCCCGAGACATGCCTCGATCTCTGTGAGAGAACTTCAGCCATCTGCGGAAGGCGCGGGATGAGTTCGCGCCTGAGCATGATCACCAACGGTCACCTTCTCGCCCCCGGCCTCGCGGAAGTACTCGCGGCCGCGGGGTTGTCCTCCGTCCAGGTAACGCTCGACGGAAACCAGGAGCTTCATGACTCGAGGCGGATCCTCAAGGATGGAGGGCCCACGTTCGCGAGGATCGTGGAGAATGCTCTGGCCGCCTCCGAACTGATGGATGTGAGGGTCAGGGTGAATCTCGACGCCTCGGTCCACAGAGGCAGAGAGTCGATCGCCGATGTAGAGAGGCTCTTCGAGAAGAAGGAGCGTGCGCTGGTCTACGTCTCGCCGACCAGGCTCCCGGACTCCTGCTCGACCGATGCGAACCTCTCGAGCAGCTGCGGCTGCTTCGGAGACCTGTTCCTTGCGAGGAAGAGGCTTCATGCCAAGGTCGATGGCTGCTGTGCAGTCCACCTGGATTCCTTCGTCCTCCTGCCTGACGGCTCATTCGCCTTCTGCTGGGATGAAGTAGGAGTTCCTGGAGCGGGGCACGGCTCCATCCTCGAGAGGGACTTTCCGGCAATCTCGGCCAGGGCCGGCTGGATGGACTGGGATCCGTTCACGTCTCCACCATGCAGCGAGTGCCGCTGGCTGCCTACCTGTGGAGGGGGCTGTCCCCGGATCTGGATCCAGACCGGCTCCCCGAAGTGCCTCTTCAAGACTGACGCCCAGTACGAGCAGTTCATCCGAATCAACCTGATGGCGCGCAGAGGCGAGGGAGGTGGTGAGGAAGGCGCGTCGAAGAGCCCTCCGGCTGGAGGGACAGGATCGTGACCCAACCAGAAGGGAGTCTGTGATGACGATAGTCTCGGCTGCATCGAGCCCCGAGGAGATGCTTGCGAGCATCACCCCAGGCAAGTCCGGCTGCGGTGAGAACTGCGGGTGCAAGTGCTTCCTGGCAGCTCTCGTCGAGTAGGCTCCTTCCGCCGTTGAAGCGCGGATGACCCCGGGGAGCTCTGGGCGCTGATGGGATGGAGATCCCGAGCGAGGCACCGATCCGGCACCCCACGCGATCACGGGTCTGACGGGGCGCAGCTCCTGACGACCTGCCTCGGCTATCTCAAGCCCTTCTGGCGCCTGGAGCTTCTTGGACTGGTCATCACTGCGCTGGTCGCCGCCCTGTCGCTGTCGCAGCCCTGGATCCAGAAGCTGCTGATAGACGGGATCGTCGCAGGAGGATCGAAGAGGCTTCTTGCGCGCATCGTAGTGCTTCTCCTCGCGACCGTCGGGGGGCGCATAGCGCTCTCGTTCTGTCAGAAGATCCTCTTCACAGGCATCAGGGAGAAGGCGACTAGGAACCTGAGGACCAGCATGAGCGGCAAGCTGATCCACCTCGGGTACGAAGAGGTCCTCTCGAGGAATCCGGGCGACATCGTGAGCACGCTGATGCAGGATGTCGAAGCCGTCGGCTCTCTCTATGGAGACCTTCTGGTGGGATTCCTGACCGACCTCCTGTTGCTGGGTGCAGTCGTCGCGGTGATGATCTACATCGACATGTCACTCGCGATCGTCACGCTTGCCGCGATGCTGTTGATGGCTCTCACGTTCCGGAATCTGACGCGCCCCATCGAGAGAGTGTCGCTCGGCGTCCAGGATGCCACCGCCGAGGCCTCGGTCATGCTCAACGAATTCTGGAAGTCTATCCCCGAAGTCAGGCTCCTCAACTGCTACTCGCAGGCGGGAAACTCACTGCTCGAGGCTTTCGAAGGGCTGAGGAAGGCCAGGTTCAGGAAGAGCTTCATCCTCAGTCTGATCTCTACCAACGAGTTCACTATCTGGTTGATCACGGCGGCCATGATCTGGATGGCCGGGACGAAGGTCATCGCCGGCAGGCTGACGATGGGTGACCTCGTCGCCTTCTGGGGCTACACGAACTACGCCCTGGGCCCGATCAACGGATTCCTGGCCATAGGCAGCACGGTGAGAGCAAGCATGGGTGCGGCGAGAAGGCTGTTCGGACTCGTCGAGAACGGGCCTTTCGAGGATCCCGACAGGGGAGGTCCCTTCCCGGGCATGTTGTCAGAGGTGGAGTTCAGTGGTGTGCATTTCGAATACGAGCCTGGCAAGCCGATTCTCGCGGACTGCAATCTTCGCGTCAGGGAAGGGGAATGGGTAGGGATCATCGGAGCAAGCGGCTGCGGAAAATCGACAGCCGCAGCCATCCTCGCCGGGCTCCTCCACGCATGCTCCGGAGAAGTGAGGATCGGCGGCATCGGTCTTCCCCGCATCTCGCCGAGGGAGCTTCGGGGCAGCATCGGATTCGCGATGCAGAGCCCGCACGTGTTCCTGGCGAGTGCGTTCGCGAACATCGAAATGGCTCGCCCGGGGGCATCCATGGATGAGGTCAGAGAGGCAGCGAAGAGGGCGGGAATCCACGACTACATCGAGGCGCTCCCGGAGGGCTATCAGACCCGCCTCGGTGAAGGCGGTCGCCAGCTTTCGGGAGGGGAGAGGCAACGCATTGCCCTGGCAAGGCTCTTCCTGAAGGACCCGCGGATAGTCATCCTGGACGAAGCGACCTCGGCCATCGATCCCGAGACGGCCGACGCGATATCCGTTGAGCTTGCCAGACACTTCAAGGGGCGGACCGGGCTAATCATCTCTCACCATCCAAGGGCACTCCAGCATGCGGATCGCTTGCTCGCCCTCGAGAGGGGCAGACTCAGGGAGGTCTCTGTGGCCGAGGCATCCTCGATGGCTGAGACATGAAGGCTGGGTTACGGATACGGCACTTGCCGGTAGCGCTTGCATCGCTGGCGGCATGTTCGTTTCGCCCGCAGCCGCAGTCGGCCGTGACGGCAGACTACCTCATCTCCGACACTTTGATTCGTCCCGGGGACTTCGACGGCGCCTTCACGATCACCGATCTTGCTGCAACCGATACCCTCCTGCTCGTATTGGATGGACCAGCTGCGAGAATCTGCGTCTTCGACACCACGGGTATCCTTCTCAGGGCTTTCGGTGAGCGAGGGGAAGGTCCGGGTTGCCTGGGCAGGCCCTCGTTCATGTGCGTACTCCCTCCGCGGGACCTGCTGGTCAGCGATCTGGGTTCCAAGTCGCTGGAGCATTTCTCCCTGGAAGGGGAGTGGGCCGGACGGGTGATGGAATGGCCGGGCGATCCCGTGATGTACCTGCATCCTCTCCAAGAAGGCGCCTTCGCAGCCTTCCAGGTCGACTGGCTGCCGGGCAGCGAGCTCAGGATCGCTTCGAGTGTCTTCGCATGCGATCTCGCCGGGAACAGACTGGCGGTTTTCACTTCCGAAAGCTGCCTGGTCGATCCGCACGATCCCGCTGAGGCGCTGAACTCTTCACTCTTCGCTCACAGACTGGCTGCGGGTGGAGGCAGGGCGTTCGTGTTCAAACGATCCGATCCACGTTACGTCATCCAGTGCTTCGATCCGGACGGGGTCCCACTTTACCGTATCGAGCACGCCGTTCCCGGCGCTCGGAAGACCTGCGAGGAGATGTCTGCCGAGGCCGCGCAGGTCGAGGACTATCTGAGGGCCCTGGGCGGATCCTCCGATGTTGTCCAATACCGGTACTCCCCGCGCCCATGGCGGGAACCCGTGGCCGACATGTGGGTGACCGTTGACGGCAGGAGCCTCTGGGCCCTGCGGGGGGATCTCGAGGGGAGCTGCTTCGACGTGTATGGGACTCTCGACGGGGCCTTCCTCCACAGCGCTCGCGCAATCATCGACACAGCGGGAATCAGCCGAGTCGACTTCTTCGTGGCTGACTCGGAGAGGATCTACGCGGTCCTCGAAGAGGACGACTTCGGCCAGATCCTGGTTCGCATGAGACCGGCCGGCACAGTGACTCGCGTGCCCATCTGAGCATCCTGTCGGTGCCCGGCAAGTCCAACATCGGATCGGAGCAGAGGAAGGCGATCTCTGCGCCGGAGCGGGCGCGCCCAGGAACAGCCGGTCCATCACTGCCGTTCACGATCCGGCGTGCTCATGCATGGGGGCCGGTGTGCTGCCGGCTTCGAGGAATGGGCATCGGGCAAAGCCCTAGCCCCCTTGCGAATGGGTATTGACCTGGACAGGCCACCTGCCCAGAATATCGTGGCACAATGCTCGGGGCTTCTGTCAAGGGGGGGCGCATGAGGATCTGTCTCCTTTTCGCGCTTGTTGCGGGAATAGCAGCAGTGGCGTCACCGCCGCTGTACCAGAACGGCGTGTTCGTGCAGGCCGGGGGGACGGACATCGATGTGGGCTACTACGGATCGCCGTGCGTGGTCGACTGGAATGGTGATGGCCTGAAGGACCTGATAATGGGGATCTTCTCCTACGGCAACATCTATGTCTATCTGAACTCCGGGACGAACGCCGCTCCCGTGTTCACAACCTATACGGTCCTGGCCGCGGACGGGGTGACAATCTCGCTTCCGTACGGTTGATGCACCGGCGCAACGAATCCGCAGGTTGCGGACATGAATGGCGATGGAAGGCTGGACCTGATCGTGGGCGACCGCAACGGCTACGTGAACTACTACACGCGCAACGCCGACGGGAGCCTCCACGCGCAGCCTCAGATGATCGCGAACGGCTCGACCGTACTGGCGAACTACAACTCCTCCCCAGTGATCGTCGACTGGAACAACGACGGACTGCTCGACCTCGTGCTCGGATCTCAGGGCGACTACTATGCCGGCGGTGACCCGCTGAGGCTCTACCTGAACTCCGGCACCGCCAACAGCTACCTCTTCACTACCTACTCGAGCATCTACTGCGCCGACACCAACATCCTGCAGTACCGCTGCATGCCGACCGTGGCGGATCTCAACTCCGACGGCAGGAAGGACCTTCTGATCGGCAACGACAGCGCGTACATGTACTACTACGAGAACGACGGGACCGATGCCGCGCCGCACTTCAGCACCGCGGTCCAGGTCCAGACCGTCTCGGGACCGATACACGAGTACTACGGCCTCAGGCAGTGCGTGAACAACTGGAACGAGGGCGGTCCGCCCGATCTCATCACCAGTGACTACAACGGCAATGTCCGGGTCTACCTCGCGTGCCCGACCGGGATCGAGCAGGGGCAGGGACCCATTCCGCAGGCGGGCGGGTTCAGCGTCGTCGGCTCACCAACCAGCGGCAGTTTCACCGCTGAGCTTGCGCTGGATGCGCCAGCTGCGGTACGGATCAGCGTGTTCTCCGAAGACGGGAGATTGATCTCGAGGACCGCTCTGGGCGATATGGCCTCGGGCAGTCACGATTTGCCGTTCGATCTCTCCGGCAATCCGCCGGGAGTGTATGTGCTGCTCTGCACTGCAGGGCAGAACTCGATGACGGCGAGGGTGGTCCTGACAAGGTAAGCGCTGGGGGGGGTCAGCTACAAAAATCCGCAAATTCGGCAGTTGCTTCCCGCGCTTCGTCTTGGAAGAGCGGGCGGCGACAGGGTAAGGTGCAACCTGTTACTGGACGCCCGAATATGAATTTGCGGATTCTTGTTGCTGACCCCATAGGCTAGAGGCTGGCGAGGGCCGCCGGGCGGAGGATGCCGAGTATCTCCGATATGGGGACGAGCTCGGCGAAGACCTGGTCGGACCCGCATGGATCGACGAAGTGCCAGTTTGACGGGTCCAGGAACGGGTCCACGACTTCGACGCACATGGCGACGAGCATGCCCTCGACAACGGTGGAATCGCCAGAGGGACCCACGGGCCTGAGCATCAGGCTGCCGCTGTAGCCCCGCCTTGCCTCGAGATCGACGAACGGATCCCGCTCCTCCGGCCGTCTGGGCATTACCCTCCCCCCGACGCATCTGATCTCGCCCACGCTGTACCAGAGGATGGGATCCACGGGCCGCACGAGGCAGAACAGGGAATCGCCCTCCCTGACACCAGCGGAAGCCGCCAGGGCACCTGAAGGCAGGGCCGACAGCGCGACCACATCCCTCGCCTCGGCATTCCGGTCCAGGACCTCGTCCAGCCTGATCGCCACGGCATCCACCGATCCGCCCTGCGGGAAGTAGACCACCCCGGGTCCCGGGCCGAGGGTCATGACGATGCGCCCCATGCCCCTGTCGAGTCCTGGAGAACGGATCGTGACCTCGATCTCGTCGTATCCGGCCAGGACGTGCGCGGCTGTCAGCGCGAAGTAGTGGAGGCCTCCCGAGGAATCGGGGCAGGAAGCGAGGAACCCGTTCCCGAATGTGTACTTGAAATAGTCCGGCCCGCGCTGAATGGACGTCACGGTGACACAGGTCAGCGCGTAGGAGGCGAGTCCCTCGGGGAGGGCGATGCCTGTCGGCACCGAAGCCATGATCGAGAGCGCACAGATCCAGGCCGTCACCGGAGGCCTCCCTCCGTGCGTGCGGCAGGAGAACGGCAGCTATTCCTCGGCCGCGGGCCTGCAGAGCTTGCTGGGCAACACCTGGGGTCTGTCCGAGGCATCAAGAAGCAGATCCTCGACTTCCATCGTTCTACGCGCGGCAGGCAGTCCTGCAAGAGCCCCATCTTCACGCGCCCCTGACGATGTAACCCGCGCTACTGCCTCCCAGTTGCACATTGACCCGCCCCCGGGGACCGGGTCCATTCTTGGGCATCGGTGTGGACTCTTAGAGGAGGGGGCCAGCTGGTCCCCGCCGATCCGCTTTCGGGCTGTTGCCCGGCCGTGATGACGGTCTCGACCACGAGGATCGGGGCCAGGCTGGTTGTGCTCGACTGGAGTGCCTGCAAACGGGAAGCTTGTTGGGCGCCAGTCTAGCTGATAGGGAAGCAGTGTCTCCCGCCGTTCTCGAGGGGGCGGCAGGAGCCGGCCTGGCAATCGGCCCTCTCGATGCTTCTCCTCGCGAATTCCGGGTGAGCTTGCCTCCACTGCGGAGACATGCGTGGCGACGCGAAAGGCCCCGGCCGAAGCCGGGGTGTCTCTCGCTGTTTCCCGGGGCGTGAAACAGCTGGCGACGCGAAAGGCCCCGACCGAAGCCGGGGCCTTTGTGGTAGCGGGGGCCTGCTACGATTCAATGCACCAAATGATCGAGAAGCTTCTGGTGAAGAGGCTCAGTCTGCCACGAAATGGCAGGCACTCCGGGATACCTGTTGAGCGTTGATCGGCTGTTCCATGAAGGGCAAGACTGATTCCCAGCACAAGGCTTATGGACCATTCTGCCTGTCAGCTCGGTTCACCACTTCTGCCTTTGGGTTATACAGCCGCAGGAGAGAGTCGAAATCTCGAATTCTACGGGAAAGAGCCAACCCGGAAAAGCATCTCTCTACGATGATCTTGAGCACATTTAAGTAGAGTTCCATACTCTCTGTGTGGCTTCCGTGGTGCGCGATTCTACCACGCTCGCTGGCGAATCCAAGGAGCAAGTCCCTCTCATACCCCCTCGCTCTTATCAGCTTGGCGATTCGATCGACGATGGTGCCTGCTTCTAGGAAGCGGTGTGAGAATCCCTGGAGGGCTGCTGTCTCTAGTGCTTGCCATAGGAAGAGGTAGGATAGCTGCGTTTCATCACAATCCAGGGCATTCTGCCACTTCAGGAGTACACCGGTGGCGACCTCTTGAAGCGAGCCAGCAAGCAGACCCAACTTGGAGTGGACTCTGGCGGCGTACTCAACCCTGTTTCCAGAGCAGAAGGGATTGTCCCGGTACAAAGCTCTTGTTCTGGGCCAAGCCATTTTTCGATAGCTGTTATCGTCATTCAGCATTAACACCAGCGGAAAACCCGTGCATTCCGCGGGTGGCTTTCTCTCCTCAAAAGAGTTGTACATGGTTCCAGCGCCAAGAGCGAAGTTAAGGCTTGCACGGAGTGGCTCCGCCATCCCCACGGCCAAGCTAACCGCTTCAAGATCGCATCTGGCTTTAACTTGAAATATGAGTGGTACGAAGTGCCACGGTAGCTTCAACTCATCGAGATCTATACCTGTCTCTTGGAGGACTCTTGCTGGAAGGTTGTTGATGTCTTTAACCAGAGTGCTAGCCTCTTCCCAAGTTAAGACTTGGATGTTTGTTCCCATCCATGATGGGGATCCAAGGAATGCTGAGAGCTCAGGCTTAAGATGCAGGAAGGTGAGTACTTTGACCTCTTCTGGCATAACATTGGAGTATTCATCAAGTAGGCATCTGAACATCGTCGTGAAGCCAGCACTACTCAGGAATTGATCGGAGATTGCCAGCTTGTATAGCGTTCTTCCGACAAGGCTGTGAAGTACGTGTACTTCTGTGGCTGGGAGAATGGGTTCTTTGCTAAGGGATATCGTAAGCTTCCCCTCTCGGCGGACACAGGATAGAGTAGGTGCCGGCGCTGTCCGGGAGGTGCTGGATGAAGTCGTCGCGGTTCACGGAGACGCAGATAGTGGCCATT
>Ga0172362_10000842_pt1 | contig 25894 bp, 30 predicted proteins | sample LakKivs1_kivu2a2_FD_114534 | JGI IMG/M metagenome (GOLD analysis project Ga0172362, IMG submission 114534) | Sediment microbial communities from Lake Kivu, Rwanda - Sediment s1_kivu2a2 | ecosystem: Environmental > Aquatic > Freshwater > Lake > Sediment | place: Rwanda: Western Province, Lake... | reverse complement strand
CTGATAAGATTACTGGACTAGTTCAGGTCAAGATCTTAATAGCTTGGCCGGGACAGTTTACTTCACATGTTCTGCACGCTGTAGTTTTCTTGGTTTGCGACTGCTGGTTTTCCCGATTTCTTAATAACGAAGACTGAGACGGGGCATATTTCAACGCGTATCTTGCTGTGGTCATTGACGCATTTGGCATAGTCGACTACTATCTTGACTATAGTCTCGCCCTTTTGTTCAATGGACTCGTGGAACAAGTTAGACTTTTCTAAGCACGTGGAATCTAATGCTGTGTGAAGTATCTGTTCAAGTTCAGCCGCCTGGAGAACCGTGGAACGGCACATTTTTCCAGAGAACGTCCCACCAGTCAGCTTCAGTTATGGTTTCTCCTTGAACTAATACGTCCAAGACTTGTTTCAGGAGCGCGTGATGCCTCCTCTCATCCATCAGTATCGCGTTCAAGAGAAGTCGGACTTTGGTGTTTCCGACTGTGGGCAACATTTTGCTGATTTTCTCGATCAGGTCTGCTTCCAGTTGTATGTGTTTCTCCACGAGTCTTCTTTGCTCGTCCAAGTTTTCCTGGGTGAGCGCTTGCGAAACGCTCGTCAAGAGTGTGACGGCTGAAGTGTACATTTCTGCGTGTTTAACAGAGTCAAGGGATATGCCTTTCAGAACCCCTTTAACCGTTGGGTTCTTGATGTTAACTAATGACTTGTTCAGCGACTCGACTATCTTGTTTTCGGTTTTGATCTGTTCCTTGAGAAAGCTCAGTAGTTCATCGTTTGAGACCAAGACTTTCATCTCCTCGTTCAGAAGACATGTTAGGTTGCATGAATAAGGTTTTCGGCAACTCGTTTGCCCAAGTCCCTGCATTTTTCCAGCGTGGCTTGGTCCGGGCTGTACCTGGCCAGAAGAGGCGGTTCAGTGACATTCATCGCGAACTTGTTCTTCATTATTTCGATAACCAGTTTCGGAGCTTCACCACTCCATCCGTATGAGCCAAAGGCAGCGGCCGTTTTGCCCTGCAGATTTATGCCCTTCTCAGAGGCTTCTTCGAAGAGATGCTTTATGTCCATCGTCATGTCATGATGGTAGGTCGGCACTCCAACTATTATGGCGTCATAGTTGCTAAGCACCTCGGGAGACGTGTAATACGTCAATTCTGCTTCAACTCCTTGAACTGATTGTGCTCCTTCGACTACGGCTTCTGCCATCTTCTTGGTGTTTCCAGTTCGACTATAATACAATATGAGGATTTTGGGCATGCTGTTTATCACAGTAAGCTCTTGTCTGTTCAATCGATGAATATGAAGCTTCTCCCCATTCAAACTCTGAAAGCTGAAGCATATCAGATCATGGTTTTTACTTTTCGCTGTAACAACTCTCGGGAGCCAAGAACTCGGGATAGCAAGCCCTCAGACGCCTTCTTAATTCATAACACATGTGACAATCGCTAACCCATTCCGCGAGTGCACCAGCGTCTCTAGCCTCAGGCAACTCTGAGAGCTTAGACGGACCTCTTTGAACAAGCAATCTCATAATCGGGTGATGTTCGTAGTTGTATTCTTTTAGTATTCTTGAGAGGGGTTCAGCTTTAGCGTTACCTATACACAGCCCAGGACACACTGTCACGTTTCCAGAAGGATCGATCTGTATTGCAGTCGGGTTTTTTAGTGTTCCACCAGTCCGTAACGGCAGGATGCATGTTCCCTTAGGCGATCCCGCCGGGTGTTGCATGTAATCCGCCAACAGATCTGCCGCCCGTCCTTCTACGTACAGAGGTTTTCGTTCAATCGTAACGTCCTCCGACGGGGAAAATCTCTCCAAGAGCGCCTCGTTTTTCATGTTAAGAGGATTTCGCGAATCAACAGACCCAAGAAATTGACTAGTGACGATTAGCTTGTGGAAACCAAGAGTTCTGGCCGTGTTTATGGCCGTGCGGACAGAGCGGAATGGAACGAATTCTTGGTGGAAAGCGTCAACGCTGAAACAGATAGAGGATAACCCAGCTTTCTTCAATTCGTGGAGTTTTCTTCGGGCGTTGGTTTGGTTTCCACCCCAATAACCGCTGGTGAACACCCCTATCTCTTTCTGACCCAGCTTGTGCGCGATTTCGATGCAGCGTTTGAGTGTTTTGTAGAAAAGGAAAGGTTCGCCTCCGTTGAAAGTTATCCAGTTCAAAGATTGTTCACGAGCCAGTACTGTCATGTAATCCTTGAAATCATCTACTGCCATGACGCCATGTCTGAGAGGCGAAGCCCTGTAGGAACAATGGCTACACTTGGCAACACACTTGAAAGTAAGAAGAAACTCGCAGCCCTTAAGATGCATAGCCATTTTGCTTCACTATCCTTGCATTTCTCCACATGACTATCTCCAGCCAGTTCAGAGACTATTCAGGCTCGATGCGAGATAAAAAGATTCGACACAATTCAGTAAGAACCTCTAGAGGACATGCGCCTTAGCTTGTGTTCAAGGTTTTTCCCACGACCCACTGTTAAATATCCAGATCAATCGGTTCTGACCTTAAGACTAAGCGAAAAGGACAAACAGAAACTACTGAAAATACTCGAACAGTAAACGATCAAACAATCATTCTGCTTTACGTCAAAAGCCTTCAGCCCAGCTTCACCACAAATAACTTAATAGTATCCTTTGGCAGTGTGTATGCGTGCGGGGTCATTGGTTTTGCTGCGCTTGGACTGCTTCTTTTAGGCTTTAGTCTGTTTTGTATTCTGTTTTGCATGGTTGTCCTTCAGCTCTGATCACGTGAAGGTTCTTGAGATCAACGATCAGAGATCAGAGGGTTCCAAGTTTGATGTTGTCTCGGTGCGAACAAATCAACCCGTTGTGGTCAGACAGTATTGATTTCACAAGTTCTTCGTTCAACTTGTCAGTACGATCCTTGAGCATCCTAGAGATCGTGTCGTACCTACTTCTTGAGCCAGGCGGTTCATAGATTCTAATGTCGAGCATTTTTGGATCAATAAAGTGGTTTATGGAGACCATGAAAGAGTCTTTCTCTGGTTTTCTGACTGTGCCAAATATGTATGGAATACCACACGGTATCAAGACTTGTTTCTCTTTTCTTATCAAGAGAATACTCTTTTCTGGATAATGCATTCTTGCAGTTACCGCTGCTGGAATTCCAGCCGCGCTACCACCTACCACCACAACATCTGCCTGTCTCATATCGTACCATCCATATGAACTTTATTAGCAGCGTTAATTTCCTCACAAATACGTCTATATAAATCCGTCGCATGTGCCACATTCCTATTCGTTGTTCCGTCCCTTCTGGTCTTGCCATCTCTTGGCAATCTACCGGATGTCCTGGTGAAGGAAGTGTTCGAGGCTCAGACGCTGCCAAATCCCCACGTTTCATCATTATGCTTTTGAGTGGCGTGTTCAATCAATTCTCTGCTATGCCACTCATGTTGCTGTTCATAGCCTACCTTATGCCGCTTACTTACACCGTTGAAGGTTTACGGCAGAGCTTTTCTGATGCCCAAGCAGCATGGTCTCCATTGATGCATTAGTGCTCTCAGGTTTCTGTACGATCTTCATTACTCCAGCAATTGGATTTCTGAAGATTTGTATGATTTTGCAGCAATCTCCTAAGGCACCGGCTGCTTTCAGGTTTGAGAGTGATCCTTGAGTTGGCCACAATGCTTGCATAGATGATCAAGGAAATCCTGCTGCCATAATCTTTATCCCTGTTAATCGATCGATCTGTCCGTCGGACGACGCGTCTCATGTAGCGGTGTTGGACAAGTGTGAGTCGGATTCTGCATTGCCTGAAAACTGGAGGCTGAGAAATCAAGGCATGAATGCTTTTCAAGGTTTTTGATTCAAAGAACTGACTCCAAGGCGCGCGCTATGCACCATTTTGGCCTTAATGACTACAAATCTTGTAGCCGCTTTGAGCTGCGGTGTACCCCCACCTTCAGCCACTATCTGCATTGCTTTCTCGTCATCAGTAACAATTACTCCTGCTATAGCCGAGACTCCACGGGCAAACAGTGGGTCGGGCATCACTGTGGCAGAAGGACCTATCAGCGCGATGTATCTAGCTCCTCTTGAAAGATCCAACACTCGGTCTATTGTGCCGTTGGCTATGGCGGTTCCTGTTATGATAACAATATTTGATTGAGGCAACAACTCTTCGGAAGCTACATCTGGAAGAACTCCTTCATCGGCTATGCCTCCTCTTTCAAAAACATATAGATTTTCCACTCTGCTTCTGATAGCAGTAACAATCGGACGAATATTACCCACTACTGCCACGGTGTCGTCTTGCCTCACATCAAGGTGATCCACCAAGTTTCCGTCCACAACATCGTACCTGTGAGAGGAGTTACGCAAGATGATCTGACACATAGCGTTTAGGGTTGCTGCCCCAACAACTCTCTCACTCACATCCCACGATTTGATGAGCCCAGCGAGACTCAAAGCGGAGCTGCCTGCCAGTTTTCCAGCTCTTTTCAGTATTTGGCAGCATTGCAACGATGTCTCACTTTGAAGACTATGGCACAGGCCTACGTGCCCCGTGCTCAATCTAACTCCTGTAAAGCCTAAGCCTAAGCAGGCTTCCTTCACCATTATTTCATTTGCGCTTGGTATATCTCTCTTAAGACAGAATAGTAAGTCATCTACTATCCTTCTTTGTGCTGCCATTCAGCGCACGTCTTCTAAATTATCGATCGATCGCGATCGATTGTTGAAAACTGGCTTGGTCCGAATGTTTTTTCATTTGCAGCTTGGACATGTACCGCCTGAACCTGTGCTACTACATACCATAGCGTTTTCATTCCAAAGCTTCTTCCAACACTCCTGACAAACCATTATCTGACCCAAGTCCTTGTGCTTAGCTGAAAGCAAACTCAGGTTTTCCCCATTTCTTCCACAGAGCTTACACTGTCCCGTTTCTATACGCTCCTTTTAATCATATGTGTTTTGCTGCCAAAAACGTGCATATGCATAAAAATAAATCTTTCGTTTCTATAAATCGAGCTTTGTGGCAAAGCTACAAAAATGCAGTGAATCGAGGCTGCCTAAAGGCAGACATCTAAAAAGCTACTTACGTTGCCTAAAAACGGTTTCTGACGAGTTATTCGTTGCAGCTGACTCTAGCAAATATGTTGGCCGCAATGTCTGCCAGTGCATCTGCGCAGTAGAGAACGAGGAGAAGAACCCAGTTCCTCGGTTCTATTGATATAAAAGAGTATTTTGATGAAGGAAACATTAGTATCAACAGAAGAACTCGCAGAGGAGTATAGTGCAAGCTGCGCATTGAAGCTTGTCCCACTCACGCTCCCCACTTAAGACCTAGCGAGGTCGAATTGAAGACCTACACACTTTTGCGCAACTTGAGTCTTGAATTGCATCGTGGATGATTGCGTTCAAGAAGAAGGCGTCATGGTGGAAGGTCGAGGAATTTAGAAATCCCAGAGAAGCCCTAAGCTTTTACACAGACAAACGCCAAAGAAAGAAGAGGCAAAGTGATATCTCGCTTGGAATGGACAAGAAGAATTTCCCCTAATACGTATGGTACGCCGCACACTTATCACAAAAAAGCGGATACTCCAAAAGGAATATCAGCAATGGATTTTCGAAGCCACCTTTCCCTCAAAGTTTTTATAATATTCTGTGCATAATCACACAAAGGAGCTTTAGTTTGACATATCCATCGCAACATAGATCTCCGACCCATCAAGACTGTGCCAACTTCAGAAGAGGACTATGCGCAATAAATCATATTGCCGTAGATCCTAACGGGCCCGTTTGTCCAGATTTCGTACCAAAAGGCGCGATGGCAACGCGACCAATAGTGAGGGCGTATTCACAAGCCAGACAACCATATAACCTATACAAGCCGCACACACAAAGTCATCCGCTGCATATGCCTTCCTACCCATCGCCTACTAGTAATAGTTTACTACCACAAACATGGTACGACTGTAGCAATCGATATACTGACAACCCTACTCCTTCAACTTTGACTGCTCAAAAAGCGAGTAATGAGATGCCTCTCTCCATGTCGAGGAGCCGCGGAGCTAGGGGCATGAGAAGGGGAAAGATGGGTGGGTTCAGGGTCGGACCTGGAGGGTCTTGCGTGTGCCCTAGATGCGGGTATACCACGCCCCATACGATAGGCGCCCCATGCTACCAACAAACATGCCCAAAATGTGGAAGCAAAATGACAAGAGGAGAATGACCTTTGCCGGGCTCAAGAAAACCTCACGAGCAAAATTGCGAGAAGTGATGAAGAGTGTGAGTTCTGAAAAACAAGAAGCAGTCTTGAACAAACCGGTTGAAATGGCTGATGTAATGTTTGAGGAAATGATTCAGAGTCATTCGTTGGTAGTGATTGATCGTTATGCACCTTGGTGCGGTCCATATCATACGTTGCCACTATTATAGAGGAGTTGACGCGAGATTATGCTGGCAAGATTTTAGTTGGAAAGCTGAACGTGGATGAGAATCGGGAAGTTGCTACAAAGTGTGAAATAACGAGTATCCCAACACTGCTAGTGTTCAAAAAAGGAAAACCTGTAGACACAGTCATCGGTGCCATGCCAAGACAAATGCTGTAGCCGAAAATAACGTGTTGTCTTGCTGATGAATTGATTGTAAAGATAAGAGCAAGTCATAAGAAGTGCATCAGATGTGGGGAATGCGTTAAAGTATGTGACTACGAAATAATAGAATGGCTTGATGACATGCCTATGGTCGTAAAGCCTAATTGCGCGCTTTGTTTGGAATGCGAGAAAGAAATATCCTCTTAATGCAATAGCTCTAAAGGAAAATTGAACACAAGACGTAAATGAGAGAGTAAGAACGCAAATGTGGGATGAGAAATGGACGAAGAATTGATGAGGACGTTTTTGAGAAAGAAAAACATTTTCGCTGTTGTTGGAGCCAGTCGTGATCCTCAAAAGTATGGTTATCAGGTATATAAAGATCTGAAGAATTCTGGCTACGTAGTGTATGCCGTGAATCCGAACGCAGAGGAAATATTGGGCGACAAGTGCTATCCGAGTCTTGAAAACCTGCCCGTAAAGCCCGACATTGTTGACATTGTGGTTCATCCGAAAGTCACAGAGGAAGTGGTTAAGACCTGTAAGGGACTTGGGATCACAAGGGTGTGGATGCAACCAGGCTCAGAATCGGAGAAAGCAATCAAGTTCTGTGAAGAAGACAGCATTGACGTGATATATGGCGTTTGCGTTATGATCGAACGAGCAAAGCTAGAACAATTGAGCTAAGATAAAGCTTGGTATTTTAATTCAATGACCAGCTTTTTCATGAATTCTTTTAGTGAATTATAGGTTTAGGATGGAGAAGACACTTCCAGTAGAGATTTTTTTAAATAAAACATGATTTTTAACTTCGCTGTCATAAGCGATTTTTCCAAATGTATTCAAACTATTCTTTTCCCAAGTTCAGCCTCAAAGTCCTCTGGAAATCTGTAGCCTCTAATAATGTGAGGATTTTTGAGATCTATCTTAACTCTTTGGCAGCTTTGTAGGCTCTTTCCACATATCCAAAGGACTTGGGGAGCTACTATGCCAAATATGTCGTCTGCCAGAGAGGCTATTCTTCTGTTTAAGTGTCTAATCCAGTTGGAGAATCAATAAGAACAGTCCCATGTAGTTTCTCTCTAAACCCGTCTTTTCCGATTGTGTAGCTTACAAAAATATTGTGGAAACAAGCATGAAGAATGGTCTCTCGAGTTTCTATTCCAAAATTGACGGTGACACAGTTAACCGATTGATATTATTTTTCCAGAGCCGTTCTCGACGCATCTTTCGCCCAAGATTTTTGCGATTCCTTGCTTTGCGTCGTTCGAAGTGCAGTGACAAGGGGAAACAAGTTTAACGTCTAATTCGCGTAAGAACTCTCCAACTCTCAAGCCTTCGCCTACGCTTGATATATGAAAGCCGCCCATTACCGCGTGTATCTTATCTACACCTGAGACTTTTTGTGCATGCTTAACAATGTTAGTGATTCCTGGGTGGCTACAACCAACTAAAACAACTAAGCCTTTATTTTTAACGTTAATAAGGAATGAGTGCTCGCTTATTCCATTGGGTATTTCTCCCGTTGACATTAAGCCGGTCGTAAACTCCATTGGCTTAGAACATACAACAGGCTCTCCATCAGCATTCATTATCTCTCTTAAGCCCGAAGCGCTTGCAGATGGAGCGTAAACTGGGGCAGAATGCCTTATTAATGGCAGGACCTGGCTTAAGGCTCCGTAGTGGTCACTGTGCCAATGGGAAATTAAAATAGCTTCAACTTCAGATAAATTCAGACCGAGTTTTGAAGCATTGTCGATGAATGCTTGGAAGGAACCACTTGTATCCGTTAAAACGCTGTGTTTCTCATCGTCCGTGCACGTTTCAACATAAAATGAAAGGCCCCAGATGGATGCTAATCCTTTCTTGATGATGTTATTGTCAACTACAGTCATTACTCTAGCAAATTTCGCACTCTGCACCTTTTTTTCGCCTGTACTGGTGAATCACGTTATATTCATTATAGCTTGGCATCAATATCGGATTCTTTTCCAAAATATTGTTTTACTTCTTGATTTTGAAGTTTAAGGCTTTTTCAGGGCAGGCCTCAACGCATCTACCGCAGAGGATGCAGTCCGTTGATGTTCCAATGTCTTTTGTCTTTGTTATTCCCATATTGCATACGTCAAGGCAGGTGTTGCATTTTTTGCATTTTTCTTCATCCCATTGGATAGTCAATATCCCTACTTTGTTAAAGGCTCCAGCTATAGCTCCTAATGGACACAAGTAGCGGCACCAGAAACGACTGATAAGTATGGCAGAAATAATTGTTAACGCAAGCGTAAACATGTGAACATAAGAATACATGCCAAATTCTGAGAAACCAGGATTAAGAAGGCGGAAGGGTATGGCTGCAAAAAGAGAGCCGGAAGGACAAAACTTACAGAAAACCGTGTCCAAAGCGAGCCATGCCAGAACGAGAGCAAGAAACAAGATTGCGTACTTAACATACCAATGGTTTCGAGTTTTAATCTCTTTTCTTTGGTTTACGGGACTGAGTATGTCATGCAGTGTTCCGAATGGACATGCCCAACCACAAAACGCCCGACCAAAAAGCATACCGTAGACTCCGAGTGAACCAATAGTAAGAAACGGAAATTGACCATCGATTATGAAATGTTGAAGCACGCCAATAGGACAGCCAAAAGCAGCGAAGGGACAGCCGTGACAGTAAAGGAATGGGCAGACAAAGCCTGTTTTCAATATACGAAGAAAACCTAAATTGGAAATTGCAAAAGCAGCAATCTGAGCAATATTCCTCTTACTTTTTAATCTCACTTGTTAATCGCCTGTCACAGTCCTATACATGATGTACAGATTAACTTGACAAACTTTTCAAGCACTAGGCTATATTCGCTCGAACTTAGCGTCGCCATAAGAATTAAAAAAACTAGAAGAATGAGCTTATATCTAAAACCGAAATTTCGACTCAAAACATCAACCTCTTATTTGATTAGTGACCTAAGACATCATCTATCTCAGCTGATAAGGTTGAAAAATCAGTCACGCCTTCATGACGTCGATAAACATTACCGCTGGAATCAAGAATGATGATTGTTGGGATAGCTGTAATTCCATGTTTGTCGAAAGCTCCAACAGTATCGCGTGCAACAAGCCACACCATGCTATAATCTCTCTTAAACTCTCTAAGTTCTATATCGTTATCACCAGCAGAGCCAACAGAAATAACTACAACCTCGTTGCTATCGTACTCTTCATGTATCTGTGATAGATGTGGGAATTCCATTTTACAGGGTTCACACCATGTTGCAAAACAATCTACAACCACCACCTTCCCTCTGAACTCGCTGAATTCTGCGTCAGTTAACGTATAGAGAGGAGGCAATTCACTGGTCTTTGATGGCTGCGCACTTTGCCATGCTACGTAGACTCCTATAACCAGAACTATTAGAACCAGAAAGCCTATGCCTAACACTTTGCTTCTGGACCATCCTTTGCTTTTTCTCGGTTCTCTTTCTTTTCTTGTTCGTTCAGCTTCTAATGCCTTCTGATGTTTTAGGGCTGCTTCGCGCCTTTTTTCTTTCCAGCTCTCCTTTTTCTTCTTTTTTGTCATCTCAGAGCCTTCAATTTATTGAAAAACAGTGTTTTCAAAAGTGTTACTTGATTTTTCTTCTACTTGGCCGTTTCTCATGTAATATTTGTTTCCTTCATATTTAAGCTCTACAAACTTATTGGTTCTGTAAAGTCTTAGGTGAATGTTTGTCTATATAAGAAATCGGTGATAACCTATTGACTTTTTCGTCTTGCGTATTGCTATTTTCCTGAAAGTCTTTCCGCAAAGTTTACATTGTGTCATTTTTCTAATCTTCTTTTAATTCCTATATGTTTCACCGTTAAAAGTGTGTGTATACATTAGAATAAATTTCACGCTTCATGAAACTAGATAGCGGAGTCAGCTAATAAGCGGTTAACAGACCTCCATGGAATTGTGTAAGATGAAATCACCCCCGATCAAAAGAACGGCAGCTAAGAAGGCAAAGAATAGCAAGAGTAATTTTGAGGTGGAAAATGTGTTTAACACTTTCGCGGAAAAATACGACAAATGGTATGATAAACCCTTTGGAAAAACAGCTTTCAATTTAGAAAATGAGTGCATAAAATCTCTGTGCAAAAACTTGGAAGGACCCTTTTTAGAAATAGGTGTAGGTACGGGGAGGTTTGCGGTCGCCCTAAAGGTAAACTACGGTATTGACAAATCTGTCGAGGTGCTGAAATTCGCGAAGGAAAGAGGACTAGAGGTTATTAGGGGAGAAGTGGAGAGCCTGCCATTTGTGGACGCGTCTTTCAGCGCTGCTTTCCTCATCGTTACTCTGTGCTTTGTTGATGACCCCTTGAAAGTTTTAAAAGAAGCTTCAAGAGTCTTAAAGAATGGCGGCTTTGTTATCCTCGGTCTAATACTAAAAGAAAGCCCGTGGGCAAGTTTCTACGAGAAGAAGGGCGAAGAAGGTAACGTTTTCTATAAAATCGCATGGTTTTATACCATAAACGAGTTAAAATCTATGCTGAAAAATGCAGATCTCCAAATCTCAGAGGTGAGATCCACAATATTGCAACCTCCAACAGAAGAACCACTTCATTTCGAATTCTCAAGGGAAGGCTATTACAAGAAGGCAGGGTTTGTAGCTATAAAAACCCAAAAAAGAAATAGTATGTTTCAGTGAAAGAATATGATGGTCAAATGATTGGAAAACGTAAGAGTAATTTCGACAGCTAGTTCCCTTTTTGACTCAACAATTATTCTTGGCACCATTCTAGTGATTATGTTGAGAGACGAGTTGAAAGAGGAATTGGGTTTATCGATGATATCTGAATTCATAACCCCAGAAACTATTCCACCGATAATTGACTAAATTGTTTATTTAGAAAATCGAGATTATCCTCATAATAGACAAATCCTATTACGACAACTCCGGTGCGTATGGTTCATACTTCCTCTGATTTGCATCAAAAATCAGCACAAAAAAGTTCTTTTCAAGACTGTAGAGCCTGTTTCCACTTCAATATCCTCCGCTATGATTGGGCACTTTATTTTCAAAAGGAAAAAGATCTCCTTATGTTCGATATCATTTAGAGATTCATAGTTGCCTTGACCTTTACTGATTATTAGGCTGCTGTCATCAAATTCCTCAAGAAACTTTTTTGAGCACTCTTTAAGCAGTACTCCTGTGCAATCTGTTCCAATGGATATGACTTTAGTCATCTCGGTGATCCCGGCTATCTCAGCATCTCGGAATGTTGCATCGTTCAGAATAGGTGCATCCTTAACTGCATAAGTTACCTCAACGTTTCGTTTCAGTAACTCTTCTATTAGTATCCTGTCAAAGACCGTTTCTCCAGCGTTATCCGCAAGATATAGTACTTTTCTAGATTTTAGGATGGACCTGTTTAGTTGGTCTATATCGCTTATGGAAAGTTCATTATCTAGCACTTTTTTAACTTCCTTTTCCAAGTTAATGTCCACTTTTGGCCCGAAATCTATAACGTTACCAGCAACAGCTACCTTGACCGCGACCAGTAACGGATCCTCCGAATTTTCAACAATAAATTTAAGTTTCGGATAAAGCTCTAAGGCCATATAATTGTATTTCTCCTTCAACTGATGATACGGATCAACATTACCCGTGACTCTTTTAACAATTCTATGCACTTTCGTGCCAAGCTCAGGTAAAATTTTAGTCCATTGTTCATTTAAGAGACAAATCATGACTTCCCTAAGAGAATTTTCTCGCACGACTTCATCAGTTGTACCCATTTTTGTTGCCTCTAATGCCTGCCTTAACAAACAAGGAATACAGTCAAGGTGGACTTTCACTTTTCGTCTTCTCTCCTACTCGGCAGTTTCCTCATATAGTATCTGTTTCCTTCATATTCAAGCTCTACAAGTTTGCCTTCACGCAAAAGTTTCTCGATGAAATGCCAATCTGCATTTGCTTTCGTCAAGAACTCTTTAACCGCGTCTTTGCGCATGGGATGCACTGCTGTTATGCTCAGCAAATCTTCTTCAACTTTTCCTGTGAAGGCGAAGGCGTTCCCTTCATAACCGATCAAATACTCGACTCTGTCGACGCCAAGCTTTTCGGAAAAGACTTGAAAAGCAGTGTTCATGTCCTTTTCCTTGGCGGGTTTAACCCACTTTTCTGCTGGTGGTCTCGTCGGGATCGCGATATATGCCTTATTCAGTTTTTCCAGTTTTGTTAGGAACTCCGCTATTTTTTTGAATTCGTCTCCGTAATCTATGTCGTCTATGATCATGGTTTCACTCACAATTATTCCTTTAAAATCCTCTGCAAACGTCCGTATGCCTTTCAAAACCGTGTTTAATCTTAAGCCTTTATGAGGTCTGTTTATTCTCCTCCATAAGGTCTCGCTGACGGCGTCCACCTTCAGAGAAATGAGGTCTGCTTTTAACAAATCTTCTTTCACGTCTTTCCGCCAAAGAAGCGAAGCGTTTGTTATGACAGCTATTGGGATTCCTGTGTGTCTTAGAGAGGATATTTCTTTACAAATGTTAATGTCCAAAGTTGGTTCTCCATCTGGCACAAAAGTCAAATAATCAACCCTTTCGTTTCTCAAGGCGGCTTCATTGATTTTCCTTCTAACATCTTTTGATATGTCTTCTGGCTCATAGAAGGCTTGCCTATCGGCTGTTATTCTTATGGTTCTTCCCAACTGGCAGTAAACACACGAATAGGAGCAGGTCTTGGCTGGGATATTATTCACTCCTAAGCTTTTTCCGAGACGCCTAGACGGAACGGGACCGAAAGCAAATGCTTCTATGTCTAGCAAATTAGCCGCTTCCCAGCTTCAAAGCTGAAACAATGTTTTTCCACATTCTTTCTATTTCCTTGGCGACATCACTTTCAGGGGCATAGTCTACTATAGGCTTTCCATTAACCATAGCTTCCGTAATAATAGGGTTGAAGGTAATATTTCCGACCGTCTTTATTCTGTTTTCTTCACAGAAATCTACGATCTTCTCAGTGTTTTCTTTGTTTATGTCATACATGTTTACGCAAACAAACGGTTGTATGTTGAAATGTTTCAGCAGTTGTAATGCCCTCTCAAGGTCGTGAATCCCAGACATTGTAGGTTCTGTGATCACCAAGCCAGCATCTACTCCTGTAACCGAAGCTATAACAGGGCAACCTATCCCTGGCGGACCATCAATTATTATCAGGTCACTCTCCTCTTTCTCGGCCAATATTCTGGCGTTTTGTCTGACCAACGTTACTAGTTTTCCTGAATTTGACTCGCTTGGGCTAAGCATTGCATGCGCCATGAATCCGTACTTTGTCTTTGAAAAGTAAGCATACCCAGAAATTCTTTCAGTTAATGTTACTGCACTTACTGGACATATAATCGTGCAGACACCGCATCCTTCGCAGGATATAGGGTCGACCGTAATGTCTTCTGTTATAGCATCGAACCTACATTTTTCTCGGCACAAACCACATTCTACGCACTTTGTTTTGTCGATTACTGCCCGTTTTGAACCCTTGAATTCTTGTGTCTTTATTATTTCGGGATGCAAAAGCATGTGAAGATCTGGCGCATCCACGTCACAGTCTGCCACAACAGTATTTCTCGCCAGAACCGCAAGTGAAGCAGTTATGGTTGTCTTGCCTGTGCCGCCTTTACCACTTAGAACTGCTATCTGCTTCATTTATCAACAAGCTTCCTTGCCTCGTTAAAGAGGGCTTCGAATTTCTCTTTCCACTCGGGCATTTCCAAACTGAAGGGGACGCCTCTTGAGTAGAGTTCCGCTATTCTTCTTTGGAATGGGATCTCGAGCAAAATCGGAATGCTCTTCTCTCTGCAATACTCGTAGACCTTCTTGTCACCTATGCCTGCACGGTTTATAACTACTCCAAACGGTATTTGCATGTTTTCCAAAACTTGAACTGCTATTTTCAAATCGTGCAAGCCGAACGGCGTGGGCTCTGTTACCAGAATACAGAAGTCGCTTCCCTTCACAGTTTCGATTACTGGACAAGATGTTCCGGGTGGTGAATCAAGAACGACGTTCCTGCTCTTGTCAATCCGTCTCTTGACTTCTCTTATCACTGGGACAGCCATAGGCTCGCCCACTTCAAGCTCGCCATAGACAAGCTCCAAACCTCCGGCTGAGCCTGACTTCAATGTTCCAACCTTATGTTTTTCTTCGTTGATAGCTTTTTTGGGACAGACAGCAGTGCATCCACCGCAGCTATGGCAAAGCTCTGGAAAAATCAAAACCTTCTCAGAACCGACGAAAATGGCGTTATACTGACAAAACCTGCTACATTCTCCACAATAATCACACGATTCCTCGTTTACAAATGGAACTAGAACATACACGGGTTCTGTTCGGTCTATTTTGGGATGCAAAAGCAGATGGACATTCGGCTCTTCTACGTCACAATCCAGAAATTGGACGTTCTTTATGGAAAGCGCCATGTTTACAGCAACTGATGTTTTTCCGGTTCCTCCCTTCCCACTAGCAATTGATACAATCATTCACATAACCTCTTCATGAAGCGCACACCATTATTTTCTCATACTCTGCGATTGTCTCAATGTTTTTATAGCTAGCGTGGGCACATGCGCCCCGTGCCTCATTTGCCGCTGGCTATTGAAACGATCATTCTTCTGCCTCTAAAAAAGGCGACTCCACTCTTTAGGGGTGTCGTGCTTCGTGGCAACCTTCAGTAAGCTCTTCAAGCTCATTTCTGCTATAAGCTTCGATAACCTGTCTGACGGAATTAGCGTTGGCTCTCAGCACCGCCACTCGTGCACTTTGGTAGGCATCTATTCCCCTAGGTCCCATGCCGTACGTGATTATAGCATTAGGCTTAAGCCCCAGAATGAAGTCTGCACGCTGTCCTGATCCGCCGAAATGCTCGCCTGTATTGGATACTGTCTTCTGGTTTGCCACTTGGCCATTTTCACCTATTTCCACAACTGCGAAATACGGTGCTCTCCCAAAGTGCTCTGATAGTTGAGCATCCAAGCCCGATTCGTCCAATACTGGAATCACGATTCTCGTTGTCATTCGACCACCTCCCTTCCTTTTGTGATTTCAAGCGCCTTATCCCACTTGCTCACGGCGTATTCCATCTTCACTACTCTCGCCTTCGCTGACCACGTCCGGTTCCCATACCCATTCCATGGTGACCTTCGACTGTGGGTGACCCGATCTTGTTCAGTTCACCCTTGCCGTACTTCTGAATGGCTTCTTTAACTGTTCCAGAAGCACCAACCACTACTTCTATCCCTGCGGCAGAAAGGGTCTGGAAGGCGTTAGGACCAACGTTCCCCGTGATTAGTACTTTGACACCTTTACTTGCTATTTTTTGGGCTGCTTGAATCCCAGCGCCGCCCATAGCGCCGGCAGCCACGTTAGGAAACGCTTCGAAACTCATGGTTTCGGCGTCAACTATGATAAAGTATGAGCATCTCCCAAATCTGGGGTCGACCTGAGCCTCCAGAGTGCTTCCGGTGGCGGATACAGCTATATTCATCTACTCACCTCCCTCGCGCGACCTTTGATTCAACTCTAGCGTTGTCAAGAGGCTGAGCTTGAGGAGAAATAACCTTTTCTATGCACTCTGTCATATTTCTGAACGCCCCTTTGTTTTCTCATATTCTGCGATTGCCTTCTGTAACGTTGTTATGGCTAGCTTGGGGCAATCAAGTTTCGTCTTTGGTAAACCTTCTAGCTCCTTCAGCAGATCGTCTTCTGTTATCTTCTTTGCTCCATCAACAGTCTTGCCTTTAACCAGTTCAATCATCGCAGAGGATGAGGTTGCTACGCCTGGGCAACCTGCGTAGCAGAACTTGGAATCCTGTATTATACCAGTCCTGTCAATCTTTAGATACAGTTTTATTATATCTCCACACGGTCCACGATAGGTTGTCACAATGCTAGGATTCGCCAATGCTCCAACGTTGACATTGCTTGCGTATAGCCCGATGGCTTTTTTAGAATACCCTGCCTCGGCCAATAATTTCAGTTGTTCCTCTGCAAGTTGCCTTGGCATTTCTCCACCTCTGAAACCACGTATTACCGATTCACGCGTGCAAGGCGTGTGGTTGGGTTTATGCTCATCGTCTTTGTATTCATTTCTCAGTTCCTCGTTCAGATCCAATCAGCCCAGGCGGGCTTTCTAACCGTTCTTTGTTCTTCAAAAACTGTTCGACTTTCTTGACGATTTCCGTAAACGCTTTTGTTGCAGGGGACTCGGCATGTTCCGTTATGAAAGGCATTCCGCTATCAGAGTCACGACAAATCTCAGGGTCTATCGGAATACTACCTAAGAAAGGAACAGACAAGTCTTCTGAAATCTTCCTTCCTCCTCCGACTTTGAAAATGTCGATCTCCGCCCCACACTTGGGGCAGACAAAACCACTCATGTTTTCGATAACGCCGATGACAGGGATGCCCAGTTTTCTAGAGAAAGTGACAGCCTTCTTAACAACGATCTGTGAAACCTCTGAGGCGATGGTGACTATTACCACTCCATCCATCTCGGGTATGAGCTGCATGATACTTAGCGGCTCGTCCCCTGTCCCTGGTGGAAGATCTATGAAGAGAAACTCGAGTTCTCCCCAGACGATATCCGACAAGAACTGGTTGATCGCCTTCATCTTCAGGGGGCCGCGCCAGATGACAGGTGATTCATCACTCGGAAGCAGGAAGTCCATGGACACAACTTTGATTCCCATAGGACCTAACGCGGGAAAGATGCCGGCAGGACCGGCCTGAAGCTTCTGCCCGTGTAATCCGAGCATCTTCGGCACGCAGGGGCCGGTTATGTCGGCGTCAAGGATGCCAACGCTGTTGGCATATCCGTGCATGGCAAAAGCTATCGCTAGATTCACTGTCACAGTGCTTTTGCCTACGCCGCCTTTACCGCTTATGACAGCTATCTTACGCTTGATCTTGTTCATTCTGACTTTGAGTTTCTGCTCTTCTTTATGCTCATCGTTTCTATCATTTTCTCTATTCATGCTTATCCTCTCTAATAGTAATTGAGTATCCCTTTCATTGTGATTTAAAGAAATAGTTTAATAAGCAAACTATATTAATACTTTACGTTTAGAAAATGGAAAGGCGCCATCTTTGGACGAAGTTGATCAGAAAATGATCTCACAACTGCAGACAAACGGACGAACAACGCTAGAAGAACTGGGTAAGATCATTGGATTTACTAGTATGGGAATCAAGAAAAGGTTACAGAAACTCGTAGACCAAAATTCAATCAAAGTCACAGCTTTGCTTAATCCTTTCTCCTTTAGACTTTTCCCAGCCATCGTGCTACTTGAAATGGAAAACGCGGAAGCAATGCAAAACCTTCTCAACAGGTTCAAGGACTGCCCAAGAGTCATACACATATTCAAAACCATAGGAGGCTACAACCTTGTAGGCTTGGTAATTGCTGAAAACCAAGACACTTTGGAAAGCATATCCATAGAGAAATGCTCTCTAAGAAGCAGCGTCGGAATACGCAGGTCAGAGTTCTATCCCATCAGTGACATTTACTTCTCTCCGTTTCTTCCGGTCAGAGAGCACCTCACTCACAAAAACACAAACATAGCACCGTGCAACGTCGATTGCAGGCCTTGCTCTCGGTATCAGAACAGCAAATGCCCTGGTTGTCCAACTACACATTACTACAGAGGAACATTATAGTTAGTGATTTCTATGAGTGAAGATTGCCCCAGCAGACCTTACGAAGCCTCGCCCCTCAAAGAAGCTGACAGCGCAGAAATAGTAAGTCTAGTAGACAACTGCGTAGATTTTCTGTCCGTGATTGAAAGGAAAGAAGTCAATCAGGTCCGAAAATGGGTGAAAGAACGTGAAGGCGATGGATGGATGAGAGAGCACTTTCGTCTGCCCGTCGCTGAGCATGGCTTCCCAGTTCTCGTCCGCACGTTTTGCGGTGATGGTTCTCATAGCGTATTGTTTTATACTGGCGGCAGTCCGGACGGCGTGGTTGCCGACGCGTGTGGAATGGGATTGGACCTTTCAGAGATTGAGTCTGTGGTTCTATCGCATGGCCATTATGATCATTTTGGCGGGCTTCTGGCAGCACTCAAGGCTGCTGACAAGGCAGGTTTGCCGATTGTCGTACACGAAGATATGTTCAAGACAAGAGGGGTAGCTGAACCTGATGGGACTGTGAGAAAGCATCTGGACTTCCAGGTTGATGATCAGGTAAAGCCGGGCAGATACGTTAGAACAAAGCAACCTCACCTTGTGGCTGGCGACACTGTTCTGGTTACAGGCGAAATCCCTCGTAAAACGAACTTTGAAAAAGGATTTCCCCAGCACAGAGTCTTCGTTGATGGCGAATGGCAACCCGATCCACACATCTGGGATGATCGAGCAATAGTAATCAACGTCAAACACAAAGGCTTGGTGGTCATTTCCGGCTGCGCTCACTCGGGCATCGTCAACACGACACTCTACGCAATGCAGATCACCGGGGCCAACGACGTATTCGCCATCATGGGAGGATTTCATTTAGCAGGGAAAGAATTCGAACAAGAATAGTCTCAACAGTCAAAGAATTAAAGTTTCTGAATCCGCAACTGATAGTTCCTTCATACTGCACCGGCTGGAGGGGAACCTTCGCAATTGCTCAGGCAATGCCTGACGCCTTCACATGGGGTAGCGTTGGAAACCTCTACCGGTTTTGACCAATCCGTCCATGAGTAAAGGCTGATAGAGCGGTAATCTTGCCTTGCTATAAGCCTGTTTCAGCCCATATGGTTAATGACCGCTGAAGGCTTTCATGAACTGCGAATGTTTGCCCAATGCAGGAAACCTTAGTTGAGCACTAAGCATAGTGGAGATATCGTCCACCATTCCTTTTTCAAGATGGGATTGGCTTGCTGCAGTAGTTCGCGCACGCTAAGATGGAGGCTCGGGGTTGGCGGAGTAGGCTTCGCGATACCAGACTACGGTTTCGTTCTGTCCGACCACGTATTTGTCGGAGGCGACTTGGCCGAAGGTCCATCCATAGGCTGAGTAGCTCCACCACAGCCAGTATTTTCCGTCGGAGTTGGGCACGTTGTTTATGGCGCTCACGGAGGCGCCTGAGAGGCTTTCCGTGTAGTTTACTGAGGCAACGAGTTTGGTGAGGTCGAGCAGAGTGGAGCCGGCGTTGATTTTGGTTTCATTAAGCCAGCGGATGGCGGTTCCGTTGCCGTAATTGATGCCGAGGTCGACCGTGATTATGGTTTCTTTGACTTTGGAGAAAAGGTCGCTGTACTGGTAGTAGTAGTAGCCTGCGGTGAGCGATGCTGCTAGGGCCCAGCAAAGCGTGACTAGGGCTAGTAGAGTCCAATTGCTCATCTGGAAGGGTTTCTCTGTCATCTTCTCAAGACCCTTCTTAACGCTGTGATAGTTGGAACCGACAGGATTCCGAAAATAAAGAAGTTGGCTCCTTCATGTAGCACGGCAAACGGCACTCCGAGAAGGATGGCTACGATAACAGGCGTTCCGAAGACCGAGGCATATACGGTGTTGGTGATCAGATCGTAGAGGACGGTTGGGAGGAAGCCCATCGTTGCGAAAAGGACGCTGAGTCTTAGCCGTTGACTGCTAAGGCTTGTCGAGCGAAGCGTCTTTCCTAGCAGTCCGCCGGTTATGCCATAAATGGTTTCAGCAAGCATTGTTGCGACCAAGATTCGCGGGTCGAAGCCGTACGGGTTTAGGGAGCCGTAAATTAGCCAGGAGGCCATGCCGATCGAGGATCCAACGAGGGGTCCGAAAAGGAAGCCTCCGAGGAAAACTGTCAGATCCATGAGTTTGACGTTTGGGATGCCTACAAGGGCGTAATCGGTGCCTATTGAGAGCGCGCAGAAGGTAACGATGATGGCTATCTTGACTGTATTCATCCGTTTTGCCTCGTTGGTTAGATAATCCATCCATGTTCTATTTAACAATTCCTATATGCAACTTATAACAGCTTATATGTGAGGATAGAACAGTTGGATATTCTTGAAACCGTGGACAGAGTTGCGGGGAAGATCGCGTCTGGACGCCTGCCCTCGTTTGCGGAGGTTCATGTTGTAAAGGCGTTGGAAGAGATAGGTGTTCAAGAAACCGTGGGTAGGATGAGACTGTCGAAGGATCTTCACTTTGGGGAGGGTGTGGTCAGGACTCTCGTGAAGCATCTTAAAAATGAAGGGTTGATCGAGGTTTCGAAGTCGGGAATTTCGCTGTCTGCTACGGGCAGAAGGTTGCTGTCGCGTCTGAGAGAGCTTATGAGCAAACAGATAGACGTTCCTCCTACATCGCTGACTGTTGGGACTTTCAATGTTGCGGTTCGGGTTAGAAGGATGAAGAGTCGCGTCAAATATGGTCTGGAGCAGAGAGATGCTGCCATAGTGGCCGGAGCAAAGGGAGCCACAACATTGGTCTTTACTGAGAACAAGCTCGTCATGCCGGGCACGGAGGAGGACGTGTCGAAAAGCGATCCCTCTATATATGCTACGTTGTCAAAGCTTGATTTAAATGAGGCTGACGTAGTGATAATCGGTAGTGCAGACGAAAAAATCGGTGCGGAGCTCGGAGCGAAGGCTGCGGCCCTTGAACTCCTCAAATCAAGAAACAAAAACGACTCGAGGAGCGCGCTAGTGTGTTCCTAAATTCCTCTTTTGTGCATGGCAGGGATGAATTGTGTGCCTCTCTGACGGAATGTTCCATGAAGAGAGAAGCGCAAGACATGTCACAGACGAATCTAGGAACACGCATGCACGTGATTTGGATACCTTGAATAGAGAGAAAGTGTTCGTATATTACCTAGGATGAAAGGAGAATGAATCCTGTCGAAATCTTGAAGCAGCTCATAATGTTTCCAACATACCAAGTTTCGTTAGACAAAGTTGAAGAAGGCATGAAAGACTGCGCTTCTTTCTTGTCCGCGAATCTTGAGAGTCTGGGCTTCAGCGTAAGAATTGACGAACTCTTTAATGTTACTGCAGAAAAAGGCTTTGATGGAAAGAAATCGTTCTTGATCAACACGCATTATGACACGGTTCCTCCATCATCCGATTGGAAGGATGCTCTCACTCCCATATTGAGGAACAACAGACTGTTCGGACTCGGCGCCTCTGACGCCAAAGGCGGAATCGCTGCCACTCTTGGTGCGCTTTCCCGTCTAGAGAGGTGCAGATTCTCAAAGCTTATTGTGCAATTCGTAAATTACGAAGACAATGCAATCAGCTATCGTGGAAAAAGATGGCTGGGAACGCCTTATTTTCTTTCTAACAATCCTGATTTTACGGTGGATTATGGCCTAAACGTTGAGCCTACAGTGGCTAACGACAAATGGACTGTAGGCATCGGATGCACTGGAAGAGTGTCTTTCACCGTAAGTACTCTGGGCAAGGAGGCTCATTCTTCAACGCCTCATCTTGGAAGAAACGCCATATACGACATGTACGACGTGATCAATGCAATAAGACGGATTTCGCCAGGAAGATTTAAGCTAGACGATTTTGAAGCTGAGATGCCTGTCAACGTAGCCATGATCGAGGGTGGACGAGCGATAAATATCGTTCCGGGAAAGTGTAAGATAACCTGTGAACGCAGAATTTTTCCGGGAGAGAGCCCTCAAGAGACAATAGAAACCATAGGTTCGGTCCTTCAAACCTTAAAGCATGTCAAAACAGAATGTGATTTCAACCCGAATATCCAGCTTCCCTACATAGTTGACAAAAACGAAGAGGCAGTCTCTCTTGTCTTGGACTCTTTTCACCAGAGACTTGGATTTAGACCTGATCTACGAATAGAGTCAGGAAGAACAGATTCTGTCTATCTCTATCACGACGGAGGAATAAAAACCGTCATTGCCGGCCCCGGACACATGGGCCACGCTCCGAGCGAATATATCAACATGGACCGACTGCTCGAGTTCACTGAAGTATTGCTAACTGTGCTTGAGGAACCAAAAAGTAGATAATTATAAACACGCGCGCATGCTCGTCTACACGCAACTCGTGGCATTCGAAGACGACGACTACACGTGCAAAGTAGCAGCAAACGTCAAAGAAGCCTCAGAACTGATAGAGGCGGGCTACGAATACGTCTGCGACATGGAGAGCGTCAAGCTGTTCAGGAAGAGAAAGTGAGTATATGGGTTTGTACAGAGTATATGGATGTATGCTGAAAAGCCGGGGATGGGAGTTGAACCCTCACCACAGTGGAGATATCACCCGCAAAACCCCCTTTCTTCTCTTTTTAGTAGTATAGTCCGGTCACTCAACACTAACGTGTCGATGTCTCCATCGCGGGCTTATTTTCAGGAACATCGATCGAGGCTTACGTGAGTTGCATAAGGTTTAAGAAAAGGCAAGTATCTTTTTATTTGGTTAGCCAGATGGCAAAGGAAGTTAAGAATCTCAAGACTTGGAGAGAAGAAAAGCTGAAGGATTCAAGAGAGATTCTTGAGATTCTTGAGATCTGCAAGAAGTACCATGCAGACTCCTTGGAGCCGATCCTAAATCCAATGGGAAAGATAACGACAGCGTCGGTATCGGTCAAAGCCAGAGTATAACAAAGAGGCTCTCACTTGGCAACTCCTGTATTTTCACTAACCGACCTATTAAAAGAGCAAGACGAGAAACGGCATAGTCTGATCCGGAACATTCAGCAAACAACTGGAACCAAAATTGTCAGCTATTACTCGAATTTCTCCCACCCCGCAGCGAACATCATACGTCAGGATGTAGTTCCCTTCAATGACATGCTTACTACTTTGAATTTCCCAAAGAAACTCGACCTGATAATTCACAGCCCTGGGGGAATAGTCGAGGTCACTGAAAACATAGTATCCCTTATTCGTGAGCATGTGGAGCAGTTCCGAGTAATAGTCCCTGAAGCTGCCAAGAGTGCTGGAACGTTAATTGCTCTCGCTTCGAATGAAATCCAGATGAGTCACTTAGCGGAACTCGGACCCATTGATCCTGCGATACTTATCGGCATTGATCCTAACACAAGACAACCAGTATTGAGACAAGCTTGGGCCTACATAAACTCATTGAAGAGATTGGAAGAGGAACTCAGAGGAGGAAGAGATCCCAATATTGTCATTCCATTGGTTCATCGAATTGATCCCACACTCCTTGATGTGGCCCGGAATGCGCTTCAGTATTCACAGTCCTTGGCCCAAACGTGGTTACAATCTTACATGAAGCTCGACCCACAAAAGGCTTCAGAGGTGGCAAAATACTTCAGTGATGCCTCTCTGCACCTTACTCACGGAAGAGCAATCCGACTGAAAGAAGTCGCAGAGTTAGGTCTCAAAGCAGTGAAAATACCTGACAGCATTTGGCCTATGGTCTACGAACTTCATATTCGCTCTGTAACTGCTTTGCAGGAGAGAAGAGTCAAGTTAATAGAATGTGAATCTAACACCGTGTTTTTTGAAGCATAAGAGCGCTCAGACAGAAGACCAACCGCAAGCGCGCGATATACGATCGGTATTCATTAGCACCCATAGAAGCGCACTAAGAGAAAGTATTATTTTCAAAACTGCACAACTTCAGATTATGCAATCACAAATAAGTAGCGCGCGCTAGTTGAGAATTGTAAATGGACGTAGATATCACATGATGATGTGTGACAGTAACCTGAACATCAAGACCTCACGCATAATAGCGTGTGTTTTTCTTTTGCTCAGCTTGTTGACTCTTGGTATCTCACTGCTCCCGCCTGCAAAAGGCCAGGCCCAGAGTCCACTAGGCAGTATTGCACTCACTGTCAGACAATTCGAAACACGAGAGTTGAGCATATCTGTTCACATTGAAATGCATCTCTACTTCAAAGAAGACCAAAAATTTCAACTGGTTTACGATGCACTTGGTACACGTCCAGAATAATGACCTTCGCGAAATTGCCAATATCAACCTTACAACTGACGCTTCACATCAAAGGAACTACGATGGAACAGGCGAACTGACATTTCAGGCGGACCCTTCTAGACTGTATCCTTTTGACGAATACAATTTGACGCTTGTTCTCTACAACGATGAATCTTTCAATCAATCAAGGATTGAGATGCCATACATCGAGGCGAATCTTGAAACTTCATTACAGTCAAATTGGATAGTGAAGAACAGTACCTCCATCATAACATCGGACACGAACTTGTTGCCGGATGGCAGAGAATTTGTCTATTTCAGGCTGGCTATCGGGAGACAACCCTATGTCATTGTCTGGTTAATCGCTCCCACTCTGCTTTCATTTACAATACTGTATCTTGCCGCATTCTTGGATTCAAATCGACGAGACTGGCTCTCGAATCGAATCACTATTTACATGTCACTATTCGTCTTCGTTTTCACCTTTCAGGCAGTCGTTCTTAGCAGCATTCCTCTTAGAGTGGGTGTGTCGCCCGCTGAATTACTAATATATCTGGTTGCTGTAGACACCGTGATCCTGTTTCTGTTCAGTATTCTGAGGAGTCTGTTTTCCAATGAGACTCTTCTTCTGTTAGATCTGGAGAGTATTTCTTCGCTCCATATACCCGTGACTGTCGAGCTGCTTGGTCTGTCGATTGTCGGCCTTACGAATCTCCTCGTCTTCATGTTATCCTTCTCTGGCGCGGGCACATCCACAATTACGGCGGCTTTCGGGATTGGACTGTTGTTCTTCCCGATTTCAATCGGAGCCATCTTTGAACTTGTCCGTGCTCGACGCTTCAAAGACATTGACTGTCTTATCGACTATGTCACTACTGCAGTTTCTGAAGGTCTGGTTACAAATGTCAGAAAAGGGATAGATTACCTCGTGAAGATTGTAGAGGAAGCGATTCCCTCTTATGAAAAAGAGATGTCAAATACAGATAGAATCCTGTCCTTTCTCAGCGACACCTTGACAGTGAACATGAACTCCACACATATCAGAGAGCTGATTCTGAGAAGCTATGAGAATCTGTTTGAGATCGGGGCTCAGAAACAGAGTGCTATTACGTACACAATCACCACGCAGTTCAGAATGTTGTCAGAACAGATAGCCAAGAAGGAAACTGTGCTCGCAGCAAGAGGTCTTCTTGCACACGTCGACAACCTGGTTCTTTTATCTCTCAGAAAGGGATTTGCGCCAGCGATTATTGATGATTCGTGTACCGCGTACGTTGTGGTTTCTAAGGATATTCTGAGTGAAAAAGTCAGCACACTCGTTACTTGGAATACGCTTCTGCTGGGTTCCCTCTTGGTAGAGTCAACGAAAAAACCGGAGATTGAAAATGTCTCTTTGCGGTTGCTTAGTTTGCTGGGCGAATATGTTGAAGGGGCAAAAGGAACAGGTG
>Ga0172362_10000840_pt1 | contig 25942 bp, 19 predicted proteins | sample LakKivs1_kivu2a2_FD_114534 | JGI IMG/M metagenome (GOLD analysis project Ga0172362, IMG submission 114534) | Sediment microbial communities from Lake Kivu, Rwanda - Sediment s1_kivu2a2 | ecosystem: Environmental > Aquatic > Freshwater > Lake > Sediment | place: Rwanda: Western Province, Lake... | reverse complement strand
CACGAAATGCTGCTTCTCCAGTGGTGGATCGGCTGTCGATGCTAGCAACTATCTCGGGCCATGATGCACCCGGGTGTACGTAGTCACTTCAAGCACCCTTCTCGCATCGCCGCATCGGGTGAAGCATTCCCTGATGACGGAGATTCCGTCGACCTCGCCTCTGGACCCAAGCGAAGGAAGCCACGAACTCGTCATACTGCCTGCGGGTCATCGCCCCCATCCCGACCTCTCCACGCTCCGCATGCCAACGGTCGACCTGCTGCCGACCTGCACGCGGGCAGGAATTCGGCGTCAGGCGCGCACGGCGGCCTTCGCTTCTCACGGCTGACGCCAGACTTGCTAGAATCACGCGATGGCGTTGCCTTCGAAACGGCCGCGGCCCGCGAGCTACGAGGACATCCTCGCGCTGCCGGAGCACCTCGTCGGCGAAATTGTCGACGGCGAGCTGGTCGTCTCTCGCCGGCCCTCGCCCGCACGCGCGCGCGCCGCGTCCTCGTTGGGCATGGGCATCGGCGGGCCATTCGATCACGGCCGAGACGGTCCGGGCGGCTGGGTGATTCTCGACGAGCCCGAGCTTCACCTCGCAGCGCACGTCCTGGTTCCGGACTTGGCGGGTTGGCGCCGAGAGCGCATGCCCACGCTGCCGGCCACCGCGTGGTTCGAGCTGGCGCCCGACTGGGCATAATGGGGACGCAGGCGGCTCGGTCTCTCGGCGGCGGCATTCAGGGTGACCATGGCACCAAAGAGCATGCGACTGGCGGTCATCTCCGATATCCATGCGGACGCACAGGCGTTGCGGGACGCTCTCGTGCAGGCAGAGCGCCTCGGATGCGAGCAGCTCCTCTGCGCCGGCGACGTGGTCGGGTACGGGCGGTTTCCGAGCCAGACCATTTCCCTCTTGCGCGAGCGCGACATCCCCTGCGTGCGCGGGAACCACGATCGTTGGGCCGCGGATCCGAAGATGGCGGGTTCGGCGCCAGGACCGTTGACCAGCGATGCGCTCTCGTATCTGTCCAGCCTGCCGCGGATGTGGCATGGGCTGGTCGCAGGCGTGCGCGTGGCCGTGTGCCACGGCACGCCGAGATCCGACATGGACGGCGTTCTCCCGGGCCGCGTCACTTCGTCCGACGTGCAACGCTGGCTCGCGGCGACCGACGCCGACGTTCTGGTCGTGGGCCACACGCACGCGGCCGCCGCCGTGACGGACGTCGGGGGCGGAATGATCGTCAACCCGGGCGCGCTCCTGCGCGACGGGAGTGGCTCCGGCCCCGCGCCGCTGGTCTACGACCCGAAGAAGAGGGCTTTCGTCGAGTCGCCGGCCGCCCCACGCGGCACCTTCGGCATTCTCGAGCTGCCGAGCAAACGCTTCACCGTCCACCTCGCCTCGGACGGCGGCGAAATCCCGTGTCCCAGGGTGACGACCGGCGTGACCGATCGCCGAAAGTAGGCTGACCGCGAACCCATGTCAGACCCCGATGCCATCCTCGTTTCGAAAGGAACGAAGACCATGCATCGACGCAAGACTCATTCGCTGGACGCCAAGGGGCGATGGCTCGATCTCAGCGACGCCCCCAACGATCCGCTCCTCGAAACGACGCTCGACTACGTCTACAACCTGGTGGTCAGCAAGCTCATCACCGTCGTCCACGTGGGCCGCATCGACGAGGAGGACGGCCTATTGCGGTGTCTGGTCGCCTGCGACGCGCGCATGCGCGAGCGTCTGCTCGGCATCGGCCGCCGAGATGCCGAGAAGGTGCTTGTCGAAGGGTTGCGTGCGCTGCTCGCGGATCGGCGCAAGCGCCCGCGCAAGCCCACCGAGCCGGGCGAGCCGGTCGGCCGAAACCTGCGATTGGTGGCCCGCCTGCTCGGTCTTGACGAGGTCGAAACCGCCTTGCTCCAGCTCGGTATCGCCTGTCGCCGACGGGATTTCCAGGAGACCGTGGATCCCATCCCTTGCGAAGGCAGCCGTGCACCGGTGCTCATTGCGGCCGCAGCCCTGGCTCTGCCTGCGGACAAGATCGAAGCCGCCCTTGCGCCCAGAAGTCGCCTGCTGGCGAGCGGCATGCTCGCCCTGCGCGACCACGGCGACCTCGATGACCGCCTCGAAGCCGACGGCCGCCTGGAGCGCATGATCTTCCTGCCTGACCTCGACGAGAAACGGTTCACCGAGCGATTCCTGCCCAGCGCGCCCGCCGCGACTCTCGCGCCGCAGGACTTCGGCCATCTGGCGGCCGAGTTTCTCACCGCGCGCAAGCTCCTCACCACGGCCATGGAAAGGCACAGACCTGGCATCAACATCCTGCTCTACGGCCCGACCGGCACCGGCAAGTCCGAGCTAGCGCGCTTGCTCGCGGCGGAAATCGGCGCGTCGCTACTTCTGGCCGGTCGCGAAGACTCCGAAGGCGAATCGCCCATCGCCCGCGAACGGCTGGCCTCGCTCCTCCTCGGCAACAAGCTTCTTGCCGGCGGCCAGAACCTGCTGCTATTCGACGAGATGGAAGACCTGTTCGAAAGCAACCCCTTCTCACGGCGGCACCGGGGAGACGACGGGCCCGACCAGAGGTTGATGTCCAAGCAGTGGTTCAACCTGCTGCTCGAAACCAATCCCGTGCCCACCATCTGGATCTCGAACGACATTTCCGGCATGGACCCGGCGTTCCTGCGCCGGTTCAGCTACGTCATCGAGGTGGGCCAGTTCACCGCCTTGCAGCGCCGCCGTGTTTGGCGAAAGCATCTTGGCGGCGACGACGTGCTGCCCAGCCACGAAGTGGATCTGCTTGCCCAGCGCTTCGATGTCAGCCCCGCGCACATCGGTACCGCCGTGGCCGCCGCGCGCCTGCTCTCCGACGGGCAGGTCGATCGGGCCACGCTGGAAACGATCTTGACGCCAGCCCTGCGCGTCCTGCACGGCCGCAAGGCGCCCCCGCCCGTGTTCCACGCCGACCGCTACCTGCCCGAGCTGGTCAACGCGAGCGCCGATCTCGCCACCGTCGAAAGACTCCTCGTCGCCTGGCGGCCCGGCGAGGGCCCCGGTCTATCGCTGTGCCTCTACGGCCCGCCCGGCACCGGCAAGTCCGAGTTCTTCCGCTACCTCGCCTACCGCGCCGATCGGCCGCTGCTGGTGAAGCGCGCCTCCGACCTCATCAGCATGTGGGTCGGTCAGACCGAGAAGCTGATCGCCGCCGCCTTCGAGGAAGCCCGCCGCGACGAGGCCTTTCTGCTTTTCGACGAAGCGGACTCGTTCCTGCAAGACCGCCGGGGCGCCTTCCGCACGTGGGAAATCACCGAAGTCAACGAGTTCCTGCAGCAGCTCGAGGTCTTCCCCGGCGTCGTCGCCTGCACGACGAACCTGATGGACACCCTGGACCAGGCCTCGCTGCGCAGGTTCGTGTTCAAGGTGCAGTTCAAGTTTCTGCGGCCCGAGCAGGCGGTGCTGGCATTCCGTCGGACGCTGAGCGGGCTGGGAAGCGGCGACGAGGTGACGGCGTCGGTGGCGGCGGAGCTTGGGCGCATCCCGAACCTGGCGCCCGGCGACTTCGCGGCCTGCGCGCGGCGGATGCGCGTAGTCGACGGCAAACCTGGCTCGGACAAGCTGCTGGCGGAATTGGAGGCGGAGGTGCGGGTGAAGGAGAAGGCGGGGGGGAAGGTGGGGTTCTAGAGCACCCAACCTCCGGCAACCTCCGCTCCAGGGACCACGACCGTTCTCTCCGTGTTCTCGGTAGCTGGTCGGGGCGGCCGGATTTGAACCGACGACATCTTGCTCCCAAAGCAAGCGCGCTACCAACTGCGCTACGCCCCGAGTTCCCGCCGGCGGGCGGCGGGAGGGCCGAAATACTAGCAGAAGCCCGGGGCTTTGCCCGGCCGGGCGCTATCTTTTGCCCAAACCCTCGCGCAGGGCCTGGGCCAAGGCGCGAAACGCGGCCGCGCGGTGTGAAAGACGATTCTTCTCGGCAAGATCGATCTCGGCCATGGTCTTGCCGAGCGACGGGACGAGGAACAGGGGGTCGTAGCCGAAGCCGCCGCGGCCGCGCGGGGCGGTCATGACCACGCCCTCGCACGCGCCCGTGCGCACGAGCTCCAGGCTTTGCGCCAAGTCCACGAACGCGGCGGCGCAGCGGTAGCGGGCCGTGCGCTTTTCCGTCGGCACCGCGGCCATCTCGCGCAACATCTTGTGGTTGTTGCGCCCGTCGTCGCACGGCTCGCCCGCCCAGCGCGCCGAGCGCACCCCGGGAGCCCCGCCCAGGGCGTCGACTTCGATGCCCGAATCATCGGCCAGGGCGGGCAGGCCGCAAGCGGCAGAGGCCTGGCGCGCCTTGGCCAGGGCATTGCCCTCGAAGTTGTCTTCGTCTTCGACCAGCTCCGCGCCGGGCGCGAGGTCGTCGATGGGCACGGCCACAAGGTCGAGCCCAGCCTCGGCCAGAAGCGCGGCGATCTCCCGCACCTTGTTCCGGTTGCGGGTCGCGACCACGACCTTCACGGCTGCTTGGCCTCGCACAGGGCCTGCTTCTGCCGGGCTAGGAGCTCGCCCGCTCCCTTCCGCGCCAGGGCCACCAGGCGCTGGTAGTCAGCCTCGGAGAACGGCTCTTTCTCGGCCGTGCCTTGAATCTCGATGAAGGCGCCCTCCTCGGTGAGGACGAAGTTGAAGTCAACGTCGGCATCGGAATCCTCCTCGTAGGAGAGATCCAGGCGCGGCTCGCCGGCCACGATGCCGGTCGAAACCGCGCACAGGGCCCGGCGCATGGGATCCTTGGCCAGGTTCTCCTTGCGCACCAGGCGACGCACGGCCAGGGCCAGCGCCACCCAGCCGCCGGTGATGGCCGCCGTGCGCGTGCCGCCGTCAGCTTGAATCACGTCGCAGTCGATGGTGATCTGGCGCGCCCCGAGGTGCCTGACGGAAACGGCGGTGCGCAGGGCGCGCCCGATGAGGCGCTGGATCTCCTGCCCGCGCCCGCCGGGATTGCGGCCCGAGCGGGAGTGGGTCGAGCGCGGCAGCATGGCGTATTCGGCCGTGATCCAGCCCTTGCCCGTGCCTTCGAGAAAGGGCGGGACCTTGTTCTCGATGCTGGCGGTGCACATCACCTTGGTTTCGCCGAACTCGACCAGGACCGAGCCTTCGGCGTAGCGGTTGGCGTCGGGGGTGATGCGAATCGGTCGCAGCTCATCGGGCTTTCGTCCATCGGGGCGCATGGCCAGGCAGGATGAAAGCTCGATCGCGGGCTGTCAACCGCGGCGGCTCGGAAAAAGCTCACGGCCCCTGCCGCTGCATGCACTGGCGATAGGGGTAGCCGCCGGGTTGGGTGGGGATCTCGCGGCATTCTTCTGCGCGGGAGCAGTCGGAATCGTCGGTGCAGGCCACGCCGACGGCCAGCCATCCGCCCGCGGCCAGGACCGCCGCCGCGCCCAGCGCCGTGGTCACCATGCCCGCCGTGGCCATCTGGGAGCGATCCCCGCGCTCCCCCAGCACCCAGGTCGTGCCGCCGGCGACAAGCAGCCCGGTGCCGATGGCGGCCAGGGTCTTGGGCCCGGCGTAGGGCCGCGCGCAGGCGGAGCCGAGGGCTGCCGCCAGGGCCAGGGCCACCAAAGCACGCAAGGAACGATCAAACCACGACATGACTTGAGCATTGTGCCACGAAACCGCCCTTTGACCGCGCCTTTGCTGTCTCCGCAAGGGCAGAAGCAGGCCGGACAAGACCGCGCGTCTTCTTGGCGTCCTGGGCCGCTCGGCATATGCTGCCCTCGTGTCCTGCTTCGGCCGAACCTTCCTCTGCGCCTTCCTCCTCGTCGAAACCGCAGCTTTCGCCCAACCCGAGGCGGAAGTCCTGCGCGGGCCTCATCCATTCATCAAAGACAACGAGCTCTCCCTCCACGCCGGATACGGCGCAGGCCTGGGCGACGCGCCCCAAGGTGTGCGTCTGCAAGGCGACTACTCGTATCGCGTCGGGCAAGTGCCGTGGCTGCATATCCAGATGGGCGTGCTGGCCGGCGGCTGCGACAGCGGCCAAGCCGTGTGCGACAACGGCATGGCCGTCGACATCTTGGGCGGCCTCACCTGGAAGTTCCAGACCAACCTGCCCATCGTCCCCTACGCCAAGGTCGGCGCAGGCCCGGTCTTCCTCTTCCCCGAACGGAGCCGCGACGCCGCGGGCCTGCTCGTGCGCGGGGGCGGCGGCGCCCACTACTACCCCTTCGACTGGTTCGGGCTGGGTGTGGAATTCACCGGGGCATGGGGCGCGGCGTTCCCCCGTGGCGGCAGCACCATGAGCCTCGGCTGCCTCGATTTCAACGTGGGCGTGGCCCTGCAATTCTGAGCCCATGCCGCCCACTGCGATGCCGACGGTGAAGATCACGGCGCGCGGCCGTGCTCGCGTCGCCGGCGGACAAGTCTGGGTCTATCGCCAGGACGTGATCGCCGGCCCCGAGCATGACGCGAAAAACGGCGGTCCCACCCTGGTGCGAGTCGTCGACCAGCGTGCGAGACCCCTGGGCCTGGCCACCTGGTCCACGCAGTCTCCCGTCGCCTTGCGCATTCTCGATCGCGAAAACGCAGGCCCCGCCCTGCCCGACCTGCTTTCCTTCGTGTGCGATCGTCTTCCGCGCGCCCACCAGCGCCGCGCGAGTCTCGCTCTTGACCGCAATGCCCTGCGCGTGGTGCACGGCGAGAGCGACGCCCTGCCCGGCCTTTTCGTCGACCTGTACGCCGACGTGGCCGTGATGCAGACGACCTCGGTCGCGATGGATGCCCACCGCGCCGCCATCGCCGAGATCGCGGCGGACTGCCTGCGAGCGCGGCTGGTGATCGCACGCGACGACGGCTCGGCGCGGGACTTCGAGGGCTTGCCTCGCCGCCGCGAGATCTTGCGGGGAGAAGGCAGCACCGAGATCGAATATCGCTTGGGTGAGAACCGCATGGTTGCGGACTTGATGACGGACAGCAAGACCGGGGGCTTTCTCGACCAGGCCGACAACCACGCCCTGGTCGCGGCCCTGGCGCCGCGGGGCGCGCGCTGCCTCGACGCCTTCACCTACCACGGCGGGTTCGCGTTGGCGCTGGCGCGCAAGGGCGGGGCCGTCTTGGCCTCCGACGAGGACGCACAGGCCGTGGCGCGCGCGACGGCCAACGCGGCTCGCAACGGCCTCGGCAACCTGACCGTCCGCCAGGCCAACGCCTTCGACCTTCTGCGCTCGCTCGAAGCAGGTGGCGAGCACTTCGATGTCGTGGTCCTGGACCCGCCCGCCTTCGCCAAGCGCAAGGGCAGCGAGCTCGCGGCCGAGCGCGCCTATCGCGAGGTCATCCTGCGCGGCCTGCGCCTCGCGGTCGCCGACGGGCTGGCGGTGGCATGCTCGTGCTCGGGTCGCGTCTCGCGCGAGGACTTCGACCGCATCGTGGCCGAGGCCGCCGCGGACAGCGGGCGCACGGTGCAAGTTCTCGCGCGCATGGGCGCCGGTCGTGATCATCCCGAGCTGGTCGGCGTGCCCGAGACCGGACACCTCAAGTGCTGGATCCTGCGCGTGTTGTGACGCGGAATCAGAACCAGATGCGCATGCCCAAGCGGCCGGAGATGGGGGCCTGGTAGGAGGTGGGACGGAGGTAGTTGGGGTTCTTGCTGGCGTAGACGGGCGAAACCACGTTGCCGTTGGCGTCTTTGGGGCAGTCGCCGCTTGCAGGGTCCGGAGAGGCACAGATTGCGTTGCCCTGGCGGTCCACGACCGGAACCTGTTGAAGGGAGGTGCCACCGGGTGCTGGCATCACCCGGTCAACGGTGTACTCGGCATCGACGGTCAGGGCGGTCTTCTGGTTGAAGAGGTTGAAGATGTCGAGGTAGGCCTCGGCCGTGAGCGTGTTCGAGATTCTGGCTCGGTAGGAGAACCTCAGGTCGAACTGGGTGACGAAGGGGGTACGACCACCCGAGCCGCGCGGAAGAATGAAGGTTTCCTTCTCGCCCATGAGAGGGGCGCGACCGAGCGGCGTGATGGGCACACCCGAATGTCCTACGAAGCTGAGCCCGGGAATGAACGTGTGCCGGCCCCTGACGAACTGGTAGTAGCCGTCCAGATGGATGATATGGGGCCGATCGTTGGGCAAGGGCCCATGCCGGTTCTGCATCAGGGCAATGACGTCGTATTGTGTGGTCAGGTTCGGATCGAGCTGGCCGGAGTCCGCCGAGTAGAGGCCGGCGTAGTTTCCCGTGGTGCGCGAGTAGGTGTAAGAGCCCGCCAAGAACCAGTGTCTGGCCAAGAGCTTGTTGGCGGTAATCTGGATAGCCTTGTAGGTGCGCTCGGGCTCAGGATCGGTCGGGTTCGAAAGCGCAGTGACGCCGATGCCGTCAGGGATGCTGCCTCCCGTGTCTTCAAGGACGCGGCCGATCCAGCGGTAGACCACCGAGACGCCGACCACCAGGCCGCGCAGGTGCTGATACTGCGCCCCGCCGACGATTTCGTGGTTGAAGCTGCCCTTGAGGTTGGGCTGGATGACAAGTTTGTCCCCGGAAATGGAGTAGACCGCTGCGGGGGCACAGCTTCGCCAGTTCTGCGCCGGGCAGGTCGGATCGTAGTCGGATCCGACCACGCCCTCGCCGCCGAAGGCGCGGTTGGAGAGATCCATGGGAATCGATTCGTAGTATTGGCCGTAGTGGGCGAAGATCTTGGAACGGCCTTCCTTGGTGGGGTCGTACACGGCGCCCACCCTGGGAGCCAGGGCATTCTTGATGGAAAGAACCTCGTTGCCCATGTAGTCGGTCAGGAACTGCGCCTCCCAGCGCAGACCCAGATTGACCGTCAGGTTGGTAAGCGGCATGTAGCTTTCCTGGACGAAGGCCCCTACGTTGGAGGCTCGTGTCTTGGCACGAATCGAGTCTTGGTAGTAGCCCGGACCGAGGAGGGGGGATGGATCGGGAGTCGGCACGGACGTCCCATAGGGCAAGCGATATAGCGACAGGACGGACGGCGCGTACTCGGGTGAGCCGTCGGCCAGGGTGCCCCCTGTCGGGAACACGTAGATCGATCCGCGCGAGCCGTCGATGCCGGAATTCCAGCGGGTGTCGTCGTATTGCACGAACTCGTAGTCGAAACCGTATTTCAACTCGTGCAGCCCGAGCGCGGTGAAGATGTTCGTGCTCTTGAGCTGGCCCGCCAGCCGGAAGGCCGAGATGTCGCGCATGACCCCGTACCCGCCGGACTGGTACTTCTGTACGGGGCAGCTTTGGAACCCGGTCGCCGCATCGTCTTGGCAAAGGGGAGAAAGCTGCGGATAGAACTGGGTGAGCGAGGGCGAGTTGTACCAGTTCACGTCGTTCATGCTTTCCGCATCGCCGAAGGGTGAGCGACGCAGGTAGCCCTCCATGTGCGCCCCCAGGCTGGCATCGATGCGCCATTTGCGATCGAAGAACGCCGACTGCCAGCGCGCAACGATGTCGTTCCGACTCGTGATCTCGTGGGTCATGCCGGTCACGAGATCCATGTTCGCGCCGCGCATGAACTCCTCGTCCTTGCGGACGCCGACGAGGCTCAGGCTCAAGACGTGCTCGGGTGCGAGACGCCAGGTGAGCTTGCCGGCGTAGTTGTGGGTGGTCGACTCGCCGGGGATGACCCGGGTGAAGAGGTTGTCGACGATGGGCGACCCGTCGGGATTGCTGGCCAGCGTCCCGTCGGGGTTCTCGTGGAACCGGTCGAAGTACTGGACGAAGTGGCTGCGGCTTGTTTCGGGCGCGTATCCGAGCCAGAGGAAGAGCTTGTTCTTGATGATGGGGCCGCCGACCTCGGCACCGATTTGAGTCGCGTAGTCGGGCTCGGTCACCCCCGTGAGCACCGTGGAGCGGCTGAGAATGCGCTGGGGCTTGCCCGCCAGGAAGCTGGGTGCGACGGAGGAAAACGCGCTGCCCTTCCATGCATTGGTGCCCGACTTGAGCGCCATGTTCACCACGCCGCCCAGGGCGCGACCGTACTCGGCCCCATAGCCGGCGCTCACGACCTCGGCCTCTTCAAGAAAGGCCACGCGCAGATTCGTGCCCAGAAGTCCGTCGCGTAGGGCCGTGACGTTCAGCCCTTCGAGGTAGTAGGCGTTGTCGGCGCCGGTGCCGCCCGAGAGCGAAAGTCCGACGTCGTCGTCGTATCCGCCCGGCGTCTTCTGGATCAGCGAGGCGACATCCAGCCCACGATTGGGCGTGCTGTCCATGAACTCGGCAGTGAAGGTGCTTCCGATACGCGACGAGCCGACGTCGATGGCCGGGGCGACGGCGGGCGCCGCGACGGTCTCGACCTGGGCCGCCACGGCGGGCATGCGCATGTTGACCCGGACGGTCTTGTCGACCGAAATCGTGGCCTCGCGCTCGGCGAAGACCTCGCCGCGCTGGAAGCGGATGGCGTAGCGGCCGATGGGCAGGGCGAGGAACTGATAGCCACCTCTGCCGTCGGTCACGGCGGTGACTTCACCGGTTGGGCCGCTGGCGACCACGGTCACACCGGCCACGGGCAAGCCGGTGTCGAGGTCGCGCACTTGGCCCAGGATGGCGCCCTCGATGGGCGTGGCGGCCCACGCCGGGCTGTCCTGGAACAACACTGCTGCCACTGCGATGCAAGCTGCGGCTAACGGGATGCGTCTCTTCATCGTGCCTGCCTCCGGGTGAATAGCGCGCACAACGCTCTTGCTTTTCGGCGGAACCTCGCGTCGCCTTTAGGGAAATCTAGGTCATACCGGGGTACGGGGCAAAAAAAGGAGCCATGCGGACCGAAATGGCCGGCTAGGCGCGACCTCGCACCCCGAGACGCCCCAAGTCGGCGACGAGATCCCGGTCGAGCAGCTTGAGCGAGGCGGAAGCGGCAGCCGTCCAGGCGCTTCCGCGCTTGCTCAATGCCTTCCAGGCAAGGGTGACTTCGCCCGGGAGATCGAGGAGCAGCAGTCGAAGCAAGGCCGCGGCTTGGGCGCGATCCTTGGGCGCCTTGGCGTGTGCCGACGAGCGCGCCCCGCGCCGCGAGGCCACGACCAGTTTGTGGAAAGCAAAGCGCCCGGGCCGGGGCACGTTGACCAGGACCCCCGAGCCCCCGAGCACCGCGCCGGGCTGGGTCTCCTCGATGAGGTAGTCGAGGAAACGCAGCGGGGTGGCCGCCGCGCCGAGAACCGGAATCTCGATCGGCCGGCCGCGCTCCTTGCCAATCATGGGGGTGAGCAGCTCGACCTCGACGTCCGTTCCGCGGGCGCGAAAGGCGGTCGCCGGGTGGGTGGGATCCAGAACCGAAAACCTGGGCAGCGGGTCGCCCAGCGCCTGTTTGACATTCGCGGGCGGGCCGTCGTGCGCCAACGCCACGGCAATGCGGTAGTCGTGCGCGATGTCCACGTCTTGGGTGCGAGCGATGGCGTCCTTCCACCTCACCCCAAGGGAGTTTCCGATCACCGCGAAGGCGTGCGACCCGACGAGGACCGCGCCCACTCGAAACACCGGCGCAAGCCGCGCCAGCACCTGCGATTCGGCTCCTCCCAGAACCTGCGCGCCCCCGGCCCGCGCCATGGCCACGAGCTCGGCGCAGCTCGCGGCCTCGCCGCGCCGCCTTTGCCATTGCTCAATGAGAGCCAGAACCTCCGGCACCTCCGGACCGATGTAGCTTTGCACCTTCCTGCCGTCTTCCTGGCGCTGGAAGTACCAGTAGCGCCGGCCGTGGATGTTCTTCGACACGAGCGAGCCCCCACCCGCGCTTGCTCCACCGGCCTCGGCCGCAAGCAGCACGTCGAGCAGCCGCGCGTAAGCGGTCTGCGCCAGGAGCGGGAGCCTTTGAAACATCAGGTCAGCCATTTATACGCCCGAGCATATCACGGCGTATAACGGGGCACCTGTCCGGATGGGCCAACCTGTTCGGCTGGCAGGCACGGCCGTTGGCACCGGGATCCGGTCCGCGGGGCCGGGGCGGAAACCGCGACTCGACCTCGGCGTAGCCGTGGACAAGCACGTGTCGGCAGAACGTCGAAGTACTCGTTGCGCGCGGTCACTTCGAAGCGGATGCGCGCGGAACGATTGTTCTCAAGGACGAGCAGGCCGTCGCGCAAAACGCGGTGGACAAGATCCGGCGGCTGATTGTCGAGCACCACCAGATCGACCCGGCGACCGAGGCGCTCTTCCAGGTCGCCGGCCAGGTCGAGCTTGAGCCCGGCGAGGCTAGGTTCTACGGGCTTGCCATACAGGACCGCCACATCCACGTCGCTGTCCGCCTGGCCTTCGCCGCGCGCCAAGCTGCCGAACAATTCGCGTGGGCGAAGCGAGGCTTTGCCTCGCGGAGCCCGTCGCGGGAGGGTTTGGGAACCCTCCCAGGGTTCCCATGATAAACAGACGGCCGCCGCGTTCTCGTTCCTCGCCGCGAACACGTGCGCGATTTCCTGTGCCAGTCGGTCTCGATCCATCAAGCAAACACCGGCTTTGGACCGGCGCTCCTCACGAAGCCGTACGCGCCAAGTTCCGGCCGACGGCTCTTCGCTCTCGTATTATTGCACAGTCCCCAGCACCAGATCGGCAGGCAGTTACCGAAGGGCGTCACCGTGGCGCGCCTCGATGCGGAGCGCGCTTTCACCCCACCACTCAAGATCTCCGAAGCCAGCAGACCAGGCCGCCTACTGCGTCACCGGAGCGAGCACACCGCCGACGTCGTCGTGCAGCTTGGTCGTGTCGAGCCCGTCGAGAACGATCACGTGATGGAGCGAGGACACCAAAGTCGCGTCCTGTTTCCACCTCCACACCAGGGTTCCGGCCGCGTCGTACTCGAGCAACTGGATGCCCTTGCCGCCGTTGCCGCCCCCGTGGCCTTCCCAGTTGGTGACCACGAAGTTGCCGTTGGCCAGGACCTGGAAGCCGGCGTAGAAGTTCGGTTGGATGGCGGCGGCCTCGGGCTGGCTCTTGCCCCCGAGGGTGGCGCGCACCGTGCTCGACGCGGGATCCACCAGCACCAGGGTGGCGCCGTAGCCCGAGGTGACCGCGACGGTGCCGTCGGCCAGGCGCACCCCTTGGTACACGTAGTTGCCGGCCGGAATGGTCATCTCCCAGAGCACCTGCCGGTCCCAATTGACCTCCGCGACTTTCTTGCCGACCCCGAGCAAGAACGTCCCCTTGGGCGTGCGGCGGAACATGCGGAACGGACCCAGGCCCGAAAACGAGATCTTGCGCCCGGCCACCGGCGTGTCGTTGGCATCGACCTCCTGCAGGGTGGTGCCGTCGGCATCGCTGGCCAGAACGGTGTTCCCATTGGGCAGGCGGCGAATGCTCTCGACCTTGGAGAACTTCTTGACCTCCTTCTTGACTTCGCCGGTCTTGATGTCGATCTCGATGTAGCCCTCGGCGATGGAAACCGCCACGCGATCACCGCCCACGAGCTGGATGTCACGCAGACTCTGCGAGCTGTAGTTCCTGCGCCACCCGGCGCCCGGATTGTCGAGATCCACGAGCAGGACGCGCTTGTTGCCCTCGTCGCACAAGATCATGCGCCGCGGATGACCGACCACGCCGCCTGCGTCCTTGCCGCCACCTGCGACGGCGTCCGGGCCGCCCGCGTCCGGTGGCGAGGCCGAGGCATCGGTCCGCGGCGACACCCCGCCCCCCTGGCCGCCCGCGCCCCCGGTTCCGCCTCCGGCCCCGGCCTGCGCGGTGCCCCCAGTCTGCCCAACCACGCCTCCGGTCGCGCCGCCGCCACCCGGCCCGTCCTGCGGCGGGCTGCCGCCCTGTCCCGGGCCACCCCCGGCGGCCGAGCCATCCTCACCCGGCGGCCGATCACCGCGCCCGCCTGCGCCTCCCGCGCCGGATCCGGAGCGAGTACCAGCGGTACCGCCCGCCGAGGTGCCGCCCGCCGAGGTACCACCCGTCGAGCTACCACCCGTCGAAGTACCACCCATCGAGCTACCGCCCGCCGTGCCGCCTGGCGGGCTCTCCTTCGAAGCACAGCCGCCGCACGCAAGCGCCGCAGCCGCGAGCCAGATCGATCCAGCCAGACATCTCAAACTCGGTTTCATGGGGGGCCTCCTGCCAGGTTCCGCCAGCGTTGCCGGGAACGTGCTCGGCACGGTAGCACGAAGTCGGCTTCCAACAGAAGCGCGAGGCGACCTGACTCACGAATGGGCCCAGGCGCGATGGGGTAGACTGCGCCTCGTTCCCGTGACAGACCGTTTCGGCCCGTCTCGGCCCCTACCCGGGCAGGCGGACTGGGCCTGCCCTGGCCCGGCCGCAGCCACCCCGACGGCGTCGCTTCAGACGGAAGGGTTCTCGGACGCTGGCAAAACCGCTTCGATTCGCCTAGGCTCTCGGCCCCATGGAAGACCGTCCTGCTCCCGCTGGGAGCGGCCTTCACTATCGTGCCCGTTTCGCTCATCAACCCCGGCGGCTGGCGACTCTGCATCTTCCTGGTCGAATGCGCCGCCCTTGCGCACCCCTACCTGAGCGAGCGGGCACCGTTGTGCCCCGCCACCGGTTTCCTGGAGCACCCCGACGATGTGGTGCTCATGCTGGTGCCACCGGCAGCGATCATCGTCGCCCCCCGGCGCCACCCGGCCCGGCTGCTCAGGCCGGCCGTCGCCTTTGCCGCATCTCTGGCCCTCAGGCAGGAAACCCGCCGCGACCCGGTCTCCGTGCAGTTTCTCAGGCGTTCAGCTCACGGCGTATGCCTATCAGAACTGGTCGAGCCACCACCATCGGCCACCCCCAAAACATACCTCCCCCCTCATGACCCCGCTGACATTCATCCACCTGTTGGGCGCCCTCATCTATGCCATGGCTCCCTACGCCCTGCTCGCAATCGTCCTCTCGCCCCGCCAGTCAGCCGACGAAAAGACGGGAAGCTGGATCATGTATCTACCCGGTTCGCTGGCGGCTTGCTGCCTCTTCGGCACGAGCGTGTCCTTTCGTAGTTTCGACATGTACCGATGGACCCATGCCGCCATCCTGGTGGCGACGTCGGCACCCTTCATCTTGCGCTGCCGGCGACAACCTCATCTTCTGCGGGCTGTTTTCGCCCCCGCCTCCTTGCCATGGCCGCTGGCTGTCGTCTTGACGCTGACATTCGCTTCCCGCGTGATTCCATGGCTCTTCGCACCCGAGTCCCTCGGTGAGGGCGACGCTCGTTTTCACAACATCCTCGGCTTCAAGATCCTCCTTGACAGGGTCATTCCATCCACCTGGGAGCCGTTTGCGCCCATCCCGGTGATGTATCCGCGGGGCTCACATTTCCTGGCCGCTTTTCTCGCCGACCTTGCCGGATGTCCCATCCATGTTGCATTTGACTTTCTGATCGTCATCCTGGCTGTCTTCACCGCTGCCGCGATTCACCGACTGGGCTGGTTGCTCTTCAACAACCGCCAATCCGCCGTCCTGGCTGCCGCTTCCTATTCGTTCCTGACCGTCTGGGGAAGCCTGGACTACTACCGTTGGGGAGGCATTCCCAACGCCTTGGGCATGCTTTTGCTCCTTTTCATGGTCGCTCTTGTCATTGAAGCCGCGGAGCTTGGCGACCTCTGGCGCCGACGGATTCGCATCCTCATGGCGGCGGCGACCCTGGTGGCAATCCTGCTCATTCACCACTACACCTGGTTGGTCGCCGTTCTCTGTCTTTGCGCGGGTCTTATCACGGCCACGGATCGTCCGTGGCGGCGAACTCTCACCGCAACCATCTCCATCGGCGCGGCTTTCTGCCTCCCCTTCTTCCTTTATCACTACCTCCCTTTTGCCCGAACCGCCGGTTCTTCGGACACCTTCTCCTTCCGCGAGCCCATCCTCTACATCTGGTCTTGCGCTTCCAACATCGGAGTCTGTCTTGTGGCCCTCTTCCTGCTGGCCTGGTGGCTGGCGCGCCACCGCGAATGGAGTGCCGGGCAGCTCTTCATGCTGGCCTCGTCTTTGGCCATGTTCGCCGCGTTCGTCTTTCTCGAATATGTCTACCGTGGCATCACGTTGTGGGTCACCTCCGGAAAGGACTGCTTCACGGCTCTCACTCCGAGTCGCATGCTGACCGACATGGTCTATCCCATGGCCGTCCTGACCGGATTTATCCCCCTGTCATCCTTCTGGAGGCCGCGCGCCGCACTCGGCTGGCTCGTCATAACAGCCGCCGGCCTGGCCACTTGCCTGCCGGTCTGGCGAGAACAGTCTCGAATGGGCGTTTCACCGCAAACCGTCGAGGCCGGCCGCTGGTTGCGCGAACACACCCCTGCCAACGCCATGTTGGTCGGCCGCCTTCCGCATGTCGAATACCTTGCCTGGCGGGAGACGGCCACCCCCCCACTCCCCGCCTCCGAACAACGTCGCTCCCCTTATGTTCTCTGGAAAGAGGAATCTCGCGCCGTCGGCGATTGGTTGGCATGGCAAACGACAAGCGGCCGCCCCGTCTACTTCCTATGCGCCCCGCAAACTCCTTCGTCCCCACCCATGCGCAAGTTGTTCGAGAATTCCGAAGTTGCAATCCTGACCCGAAGCACGGACACTCACTGACATGAACAGCCCATGGAGCAGCCGTCAAACCATGCAGCGGTTCCTGGCCTTTGCCGCCACCCTGCTGCTGGCCGTCGCCCTGCTTGGGAGCATGCTCTGCTTCGTCTTCCGCGACTTCCTGGCCCGGTTCCCAACGTCCTCATTTTGAGCCACCGCGAGCCCGCGTGAAGCTCCGGGGCTGCCCTGCGCCTGGCGCGAGGGCAGGGCATAGGGGCGACGGCTCGCGCGCTGGAGGTAAGGACCCGCGAGAAGATAGATGTGTGAATTTGGGCGGTCGAGGCGCCCGGCTGGCGAGGCGCGAGGAGGAGGAATACTCGACGTATTGCGACGACGAGCAACGACGCCAGCCGGGACGGATCGGCCGTCCAAATTCGCACAGATATCTTCGAGCGGGTCCTAAGCTACGATTCGCTTCATCGCCGCATCGTTGTCGCGGGCAACGGACGCGACCCGTTGCCGGGGCCGGTCACGGACCCGCAGGCTTCGGCGCAACCACTGGAGCCTTGTCGACGATCCCGCCGGCCCACAGGATCGCATCCCGAACCAGCTTGCGGAAATCGGGATTCTCGGTCCAGAGCGTGGGTGGGTGTCCCAAGCCGATATAGATCGTCTTCGGGTACTTCTCGTTGCACCAGATGTAGGGGTGATCGCCGATCGGTCTGGCGGGCTTGTAGGTCTTCTCATCGAGGCTGGCCAGCACGCGCACGTTCGGACGCGGGCTCCTGTCGAACTCGTAGAATTCGTCGGTCAGTTGCCACTTGGGAGACGGCAGATTCTTGGACGCCGGATGCGTCACATCTTCGACGTTGAGGGTCGCCCGCTGGATTTCCGGATGGCCGGTGAACCGGCACCCACCCAAGAAGGCGTCGTACCAGGGCCAGTTCTGCTTGTTGTTGCCTGCCATATGGAAGCCGACCCAGCCCTTGCCGGCGTTGATGAAGCCCTCGAAGGCCCGCTTCTGCGGCTCGCTGAGCGGCGTCACCTCGATGTTGAGATTTATGTAGAGCTGGTACTGGGACAGGAAGGACTCGGTGTGCTTGCCCAGATCCTCGGAGAAATCTGCTTGGAAGTTGTATTCCTTCCCGAGCTGCTGGATATAGGTCCGGGCGTCGTTCATGAAGAAGTGCCACGGGTCCTTGACCGACCACATGATCGCTCTGAAGGCCGGTCCCGATGCATCTTGGGCGGGCCTCCCCGCATCCGCGGCTGCGGCGTCGTTCGCGGTCGACTTGCCCCCCCCGGCTCCTCCCAGGCTGCTGCCTGCGGCAGCGTCGGCCTTGCCCCCGGGCTCTACAGGCGCAACCGTGGTTCCGCCCACGCCCGTGGCGCCGCCGGTCCCGACCGTTCCGCCTCTGCTCCCGCTGTCGCTCGTGGTGGCTCCGCCCGCGCTCGTGGCGCCGCCGGTCCCGACCGTTCCACCTTTGCCACCGCCGTCGCTCGTGGTGGCTCCGCCCGCGCCCGTGCCGCCGCCGGTCCCGACCGTCGCTCCGTTGCCGCCGCGGGCGCTCGCGCCTGCCGCGCCGCCCTTGCCCGGACCGGCGCTGCTCGAGCAGTTCGCGAGCAGGAGCGCGGTGCCGATGAAGTTGACCAGGAAGCCGGGACTGACGGTCAGCGGTTGGCGATGCGGGCGCATGGGGTCTCCTTGCTGCAGGCGGGGTCGGCAAGCTGCCGAATTCACGAGGCCAGGCTCCTTCATACCAGGCTCCTTCATACCGGGTAGCCGCGCGCGAAGCAAGCGGCCCCCCGGCCGGGCGCCTTCATCGCCCGGTTCACGGACCGACCTTCCCGCTGCCGCTGTCGGTGGCCCAAACAAGAGCCTTTTCCCTGGTGACGCATCACGTCTCCTGATGACCTGCGGATGTCGGGAAGAACCATCACGCGCATTCTACCCCCTATGACCGGCGCCGGTAGAGGGAGAAGTTCTCGATTTCGGTCTCAAAAGTGTAGCGGGTCATGACCAGGTCATGGAAGCGGGTGAAGCGAACAAATGCCTTTTGCGAGTCGTCGGGAATGCCTGTCACCCAGGGAATCGCATCGTCTCGCACGATAAGGATATAGAGCGGCATGGCACGTTCCAGGCTCACAATGAACTCCTCACGTAGCCGCGAAAGCGCGAAATCCCCCATGAGCGGGAAATTGTATATGAACCGCGTGGCGCAATTGCGTTGGGCGAGGAAATAGACTCCTGGCTCAAAACCCCAGATGAAGATGGCGTCGTCGGGAGCAGTGTGTTGTTGAACATAACGGGCAACTCCCAGTTCGGCCTTTACGGAGTAATCCCTTCCCTTGGGATAGCCTTCGTAAACATCCTCCAGGGACCCGTGGCCCATCACAATCCGAAGAAGATCGTGATGCCGATACCAGCCCATCCCCCACCCCCAATACCACATGAACATGGCAAACACACAGCCTAGCGCAAGCCCATGCCACAGCGAACGTGAGGCAACGAAGCGATCGCACAAGACAACCACAAGATATGCCGTGAAGATCGAGGCGGGAGCCAGCAGGGGGAACGAGTGATATACGTAGTATTTGTTCTGGGACACGAGATGAACGATCGCGGCAAGGCCCCACAGCACGACAGGCCAGGATTGGCGAACAAGCTTTGCCCGTGCGACGCAGACAAGCCCGGCCGCAGCGGCCAAGAAAGCACAGCCGACAACGGCTCCGAACAGAAAAGACAGGAAGCCGCGAAAGGTCATCGGAAAATCACTACCCAACTGCATGTACTTCGGGAGATAGGTGAACTGGATGAAAAGGAAATCCTCGAGCCCACCCTGTGCAATGAGCATCAGGCCGCAGGCCGCCAGGGGAACACAACAACCGATACCAAGTTGAAGCACATGAAGCACCCCTCGCCAGCCTGCCTGCATGATAACAAGTAGACTCAGAAGCGGCAACAAGACGCCAATAGGGTACTTGAAAAGGATGGCCACACCTATGGCTGCACCACAGGCCAGAAAGCGCCACGCATCTCGCTTTGCCTGGGCAGCACAAAAAGCGAGTACTGCAAGCGACACCGGCAGATTCAAGAATCCGTCGGTTTGGGCTGTATTCCAGTAGTCATTCGAATAGTACAGGAACGCATAGATTATCGACGACAACGTGCCCACCCCCGGCCGGGCAAAGATAGAGCGAGCTATGAGCAGAATGACGAAGGCAGTTGCACCCTGCCATACGAGATCGAGAAGACGAATGGCCATCATCGAGCGCCCGAACGTCTGGATCGCCGCCATATGCACAACATGGGTAAGAGGCGGCTTGACGTTGAACAGGTCGCGATAGGGGACTCGACCCTCAAGCGTTGCTGCAGCAATATAGGCATACTCGCCTTGGTCACGCGCAAAAGGAAAGGTCAGGCTTGCCAGGCCGACGAAAAGGACTGCCAGGAGCACTACCAGCGGTTCAAGAGATCGACTTTTCATCCTAGGTACGTGAAGTGAAGCCCATGGCCAGAACAAGAGCGCTCCTTGTGAGGGCGCATTGCAGCTCTCGATGACCTGCGGATGTCGAAGGAACCCATGGGGCGGAGCCTGGAGCACCAATGCCCAAGGAGGTGGCGAGGCTGCGCCGGCCATCCGAGCGCGCCTCGTGTACGCGACGAAGCCGGAGCCTGGCCCTATCGAAGTGGCTTCTCCGGCGTCCGAGAGCCCTTCCGTCTGACGCGACGCCCTCGGAGAAGCCGCTGGCGGGCCGGAGGCGCTTGCTCGGGTAGCGTCTAGAACGTTGCATTGTGCGAACCGGGCGCAGTCTACCCCATCGCGCCTCCACCTGGGTCGCCTCGATCAGTTCACCTTGTCTTACGCCTCCCCGTGCTGGCTGTTTTCCGCATCCGGAGGTACATCGCACGGTGAGGCGGCGGCCTCGGGATATGCGAAATCGACGTTCAGCGCCACCCCTCCCGCCAAGTGCTAGGCTAGGCTTGACCGGTAGCTCGAACCTGCGCTCTCGCCTCTAGGGTTGCTGCAGATGCCGAATCCACTCGATCCAGCTCTCTATTCCCGTGACCGTTTCTGCGCCGACGCGGCGCCGCTGCTGGCGCTGATCCGCGAACACGCCGACGTCCGCGCCGCGCGTACGGCGTTCTATCGACGGGTCAGCGACTATCAGTTCGACGTCAGCCTGGAAGCCCGTCTTCTGGCCCATCGGGACGCGCTGCTCGTGCGCGATTGCGCGCGGGCGTGGCGCGGTATCCTGCGCAAGAGCACCGACGAGCGAATCGGATTCAGCGTCATCGCGGCCTTGTGGGATATCGCGCACGATCGGCCACGACCGGAGCTGAAGCCGGGCTTCTTCGCCGAGATGCTCCACCTCTTTGCCGGTCTCGAAGGACGCGCCACGAGGGACACCCCCTACGAAGCCGCGGTCGACGGCGGCCGGCATGGTCGTGAGGCGGCCGTGCGTCGGTCGGAGATTCTGGACCTCATGTGGGAACGCGTGTCGGCCAAGGTCCATGGCTATGCCGACGGTCTGTCGGAAGCGGCCACGAGCCGGCGGACCGCCAGGCGCGAGCGCATCTTGCGTCACTTCGGGGCCGCGCCCGCCGACTGGTTCGACTGGCACTGGCAGGTCCGTCACATCATCAGGGATGGGGACACGCTGGCGGCGCTGGCCGTCACCAGCGAGGAGGAACGCGCCGGGGTTCGTTCCGCGGTCGCGGCCAGGATCCCGTTCGGAGTCACCCCCTACTACTTGTCGCTCTTCGACGACGACCCGGAGGCGGGACGCGATCTCGCCGTGCGCGCCCAGGTGCTGCCGCCCGGAAGCTATGTTCGGGAGATGGGCGCGCACCATGGCCTCCGCGAACGTGCTTTCGATTTCATGCTCGAGCACGACACCTCGCCCGTCGATCTCATCACCCGCCGCTATCCCGCCATCGCCATCTTGAAGCCCTTCAACACCTGTCCGCAGATCTGCGTCTACTGTCAACGCAACTGGGAGATCGACGAGGCGATGAGCCCCAACGCGATGGCGTCACCCGAGAAGCTGGAGGCGGCATTCAAGTGGCTCGCGGGCCACCCCGCCATCACCGAGGTGCTGGTCACCGGTGGTGATCCCCTGGCCCTGACCGACAAACCCCTCGGGCTCCTGCTCGACCGGCTGGCGCGCATCGAGAGCGTGGACCTGATTCGCATCGGCACGCGCGTGCCCGTGACCATGCCGATGCGAATCACCGACGAGCTGGTCGAGCTGCTGGCCGGCCTGCGCGCTCCCGGCCGTCGCGAGGTGTGTCTCGTGACCCATGTCGAACACCCCTACGAGGTCACCCCGGAGTTCGTCGCGGCCGTCGAACGACTGCGCCGTCACGGGATCTCTGTCTACAACCAGCTCGTCTACACGTTGTTTGTTTCACGTCGCTTCGAGGCCGCGTGCTTGCGCATGCTGCTGCGGCGCTGTGGCGTCGACCCCTATTACACCTTCGTGCCCAAGGGAAAGGAGGAGACCCGCGCCTACCGCGTCCCTCTGGCGCGTCTGATGCAAGAGCAACAGGAGGAGTCCCGCATGTTCCCCGGGCTGCGACGCACCGACGAAGTGGTCTACAACGTCCCGGGCTTGGGCAAGAACCACTTGCGGGCCATCCAGCATCGGGACGTCGTGTCCGTCCTGCCCGACGGCGCCAGGGTGTACGAGTTCCATCCCTGGGACAAACAGCTCGTCAAGCGCGAGTCCTATCTCGGCACGGACATCCCCATCTACGAGTACCTGTGCCGGCTGGCGGCCATGGGCGAGAACCCGGACGACTACAGCAGCATCTGGTACTACTTCTGATGCCGGGAACGGATTCGCGGTTCGGACGTTGTTCCGATCAGGAGGACGAATCGTGACGACCACGCGCGGGAGCCTGTCGCACCGTGGGGGGCAGGCTTCCGCGCACGGCGCGCCGGCTACTGGCAGCCGCCGCCGGTGGTCGGGCCCAAGTCGGCCCACTGGATGGGTCCGTCGGGCACGCCCCAGCGCGCGTCGGTGAAGCTCTCGACGTCGATGAGCTGGGCCGCGCTGCCTTTGTTCTGGGTGCAGCAGCCGGAACAGTCCGCGTCCGCGCACTCGTCGAGCACCGTCACGACGATGGTCTTGTCGCCCGACTTGAGACAGAGGTCATGGAGCCTGAACGTCCGGAAGTCCGGGAAGACCGCCACGATGGAGTGGGCCGCGACCCACTCCTTGGGTCGCTTGCTCGCGCAGGCCGAGAACAAGCCTTCGTAGAGGCAGCCGCTGTACTTCACGCATTCCTCGCTGCCCGGGTCCGGATAGGAGGTGTAGTTGGTCTTCGCGGCGGATCGCCAAGTTAGGCCGGGCGCACGGCAACGGTCGGTCGACCCGCCGGTCCCCGGGGCACCACCCGAGGCCGTCGCGCCACCGGTGCCCACGGCGCCGCCCGTGCCCACGGCGCCGCCCGTGCCCGTTTGCCCACCCACGATGCCACCGGATCCCGCGCCGCCCGCGCCGGCCGGATCACCGGAAGCGCGACTGCCGCAAGCCGAACCGAAAACGCAGCCGATCGCCAGCCATGAACAGGCAGTGCCGAAGAGGTAGTCGCGCATGTCCGGACAGCTTCCTCCGACCCAGGCCTTCGTGCAAGGAGCCTATGCTCCCCTCCCCTGCCCTCACCCGAGCACGGTTTCGCCCATCAAGAACTTGTCGATGCCGAGGGCGGCGTCGCGGCCTTCGGCGATGGCCCACACGACGAGCGACTGACCGCGGGCCATGTCGCCGGCGGCGAAGACGCCGGGGACGCTGGTCTGCTTGTCCTCGTCGGTGGCCACGTTGCCGCGGGCGTCGAGCTTGACGCCGAGGTCGGCAAGCATGCCGCCCTTCTCGGGGCCGACAAAACCCATGGCCAGGAGCACGAGATCGGCGGGTAAGGCGCGCTGGCTGTCCGGCACTTCCTCGATCTTGGGCGGACCTGCGGGTTGCGCGACGAAGCGCACGTCGGCGACCTCGACGGCTTTCACGCGGCCCTGGCCGTCGTCGAGCATGCGCCGGGTCTGCACCTGGAAGTGGCGCGGGTCGTTGCCGAAGATGGCCGTGGCTTCTTCCTGGCCGTAGTCGATGCGGAAGATCTTGGGCCACTCGGGCCACGGGTTGTCGGCGGCGCGCGCGTCCGGCGGCCGCGGCAGAAGCTCGAGCTGCACCAGGCTCTTGCACCCGTGGCGCAGCGAGGTGCCCACGCAGTCGGTGCCGGTGTCGCCGCCGCCGATGACGATGACGTGTTTGTCCTTGGCCGAGATGAAGCCGTCGCCGCGTTTCTCCCCGTCGAGCAGGCGCTTGGTGTTCTTGGTCAGGAACTCCATGGCGAAGTGCACGCCCGCAAGATTCCTGCCCGGCACCGGCAAGTCGCGCGGCACGGTCGCGCCCCCGCACAGGGCGATGGCGTCGAACCCCTTGCGCAGCTTCTCCGTCGGGTAGTTCTTGCCAATCTCGGTGTGGGTGACGAACTTCACGCCTTCCTCGGCGAGCAGGGTCACCCGCCGCTCGACGATGGCCTTGTCGAGCTTCATGGCGGGAATGCCGTACATCATGAGGCCGCCGACGCGATCCGCGCGCTCGAAGACCGTGACCTCGTGCCCGGCGCGGTTGAGCTCGGCCGCGCAGGCCAGCCCCGCCGGGCCCGAGCCCACCACCGCCACCTTCTTGCCGGTGCGGAAGCTCGGGGGACTCGGCACCACCCAACCCTCGCGAAAGGCGCGGTCGGCGATGGCACACTCGTTGACCTTGATGGTGACCGGCGGGGCGTTGATGCCGAGCACGCACGAGCCCTCGCACGGCGCCGGGCACACGCGGCCGGTGACCTCGGGGAAGTTGTTGGTCCGGTGCAGGCGATCGATGGCCTCGCGCCAGCGGCCCCGGTAGATGAGGTCGTTCCACTCCGGGATCAGGTTGTGCAGCGGACAGCCCATGGTCAGGCCGTCGACCAGCTTGCCGGTGTGGCAGAAGGGCACACCGCAATCCATGCAGCGCGCGCCCTGCTCGCGCATGGTGCTCTCGGGCAGGCGTGAATGGAACTCGCGGAAATCCGCCACCCGCTCGCGCGGCCGCCGCTCCAGGGGGACGAGGCGGGGAAACTCGAGGAAACCGGTCGGCTGTCCCATGATGGCTACTTCCCGAATAGCCGGGCGGCGTCCTTGGAGTTGATCTCGAAGGCCGCCATCTCGGCCTCCTCGCGCGACATTCCGGTGGCGAGCATCTTGTTCTGCGCCTCGAGCACCCGGCGGTAGTCGTGCGGGAGCACGCGCACGAAGAGCGGCCGGAACAGCGACCAGCTCACGAGCACGTTGTGGGCGCGCAGGCTGCCGGTCAGATCGCGGTGCTTGCGCAGCATCGACAACACGAGGTCGATCTCGGCCGGGTCGTCGAGCGGTCCGGTTCCCACCATCTCGGTGTTGCAATTGCGCCGAAGCTCGCGGTTCTCGTCGAGCACGTAGGCGATGCCGCCCGACATGCCGGCCGCGAAGTTGCGTCCCGTCGGGCCCACGATGACCACGCGCCCGCCGGTCATGTACTCGCAGCCGTGGTCGCCGACGCCCTCGACCACGGCGTTGGCGCCGCTGTTGCGCACACAGAAGCGCTCGCCCGCCAGGCCCCGGATGTAGGTCTCGCCGCTGGTGGCGCCGTAGAGCGCGACGTTGCCGACGATGACGTTCTGCTCGACCACGAAGGTGGCGTCCGCGGGCGGAAAGACCACCAGCCTGCCCCCCGACAGCCCCTTGCCGATGTAGTCGTTGGCATCGCCCTCCAGTTTGAAGGTCACGCCCTTGGGCACGAAGGCCATGAAGCTCTGCCCGGCCGAGCCCTTGAAGTGGACGGAGATCGTGTCCTCGGGCAGTCCCGCCGGGCCGTACCGACGGGTGATCTCGCTGCCCAGACGCGTACCCACGGTGCGATTCACGTTGCGGATGGCCAGCGTGGCGCGCACCGGGCGCTGCTCGTCGAGCGCGGGCTTGCACATGGGAATGAGCCTGCGATCGTCGAACTCGTCCTCGATACCGTGCTTCTGCGCCATCGTGCAATGGCGGCCCACCGTTTCGGCCACCTTGGGCTGGTGGAGAATGGCGGACAAGTCCACGCCCCTGGCCTTCCAGTGGTCGACCGCCGCGCGCATCTCCAGGCACTCGGTGTGGCCCACGGCCTCGTTCAAGGTTCGGAACCCGAGCTCTGCGAGTAGCTCGCGCACCTCCATGGCCACGAAGCGCATGTAGTTGACCACGTGCTCGGGCTTGCCGGCAAAACGGCGGCGCAGCTCGGGATCTTGGGTCGCGATTCCGGCCGGGCAGGTGTTGAGGTGACACACGCGCATCATGATGCAGCCCAGGGAAACCAGCGGCGCCGACGCGAATCCGAACTCCTCGGCGCCGAGCAGGGCCGCCACCACGACATCGCGGCCGGTCTTGAGCTGGCCGTCGGTCTCGACCGCGACGCGGCCGCGCAGATCGTTGAGCAGCAGCACCTGGTGGGTTTCGGCCAGACCCAGCTCCCACGGTCCGCCCGCGTGCTTG
>Ga0172362_10000838_pt1 | contig 25964 bp, 30 predicted proteins | sample LakKivs1_kivu2a2_FD_114534 | JGI IMG/M metagenome (GOLD analysis project Ga0172362, IMG submission 114534) | Sediment microbial communities from Lake Kivu, Rwanda - Sediment s1_kivu2a2 | ecosystem: Environmental > Aquatic > Freshwater > Lake > Sediment | place: Rwanda: Western Province, Lake... | reverse complement strand
TCCCCCATTTAATGAGTTGATTCTAAATGACAGATAAATACCTTTTTCGCACGTAGATATGCAGGTGTTTATCCCGGTTATTTCCTTCATTTCAATTTCCTTCATTCTATTCATTTTTTAAACCTCCCCTTAATTTGCAACCTCAAATTTAACAAAACTGTTAACAATTATACTTATAGCGCAGACGATTACACCAAATATTAAGAAAAGTGTACTTCCAAACTGGGCACAACCAACGTTTTGAACAAATTTATTGTACATTAAACCAAATTTTTGTTTATTCAAACCGTTTTTTGGTTCCATTTTATTATTCATTCTTTTTGTCACCAAATGATATATGTTTCAATAAAAACATAAAGCCCTACAACGAGAAAATCCTACAAAATTCTAAAAGCCATAGTTTTTTTTTATTTTTGTAGGAAAAACAGGAAAACTTTAATTTTTAAGATAAGCAAAATCTCTCTGATCATCATCGTCAATTAATTTAAAAATATAGATTCTACCAATTCTACTTTTGCAGATTTGTTTCTTTAAAAAGCTTCTTTATACGTTGAACAAATTGTTTTGCTGATTTTAATGCTGAATCTGCTTCTTCTTCAGTTGTATGGTGGTAGAGAGTATACTGGTCTATATGACGAACATCACGGATCCTGTCTAGTAAAACTACCCATTCTTCTTCTAACGAGTCTTCATCTACGTATTTCTCCAGGTATCGTGCGATACAGTAATGGCTTTTTTCTCGGATGCCATCTCTAAATAATACTGCTCGTGCAGCATGAAACATAGCCATATATGCAGATGCGATGCATGAATCGTATGCATCAACTGTTATGTTTTTCTCTGCCTCACTAATCCATTGATCAGCCTTTCTGATACTCTCCATGCCTTTTTCTTTTGATGGTTGCACCTTTGTTAACAATCCGCGTTTAAAACAATCATCATACCCTTTCATAGTAATTCACCCCATAATGATAAAGAACCATTGCATAGTGATGAAAAGAATGGTTCATCTTTTTTAATCTGGTCAATTTTTTGTGGAGTTAAAACCAAGAGTTGTACATCTACATAAGCCATCTGCCTTAATATTTTTACTAGATCAGCAAGTTCTTTTTCATCTGGATACGAATCAACTTTTATCCATATATCAAGATCACTATTAACTGTGTTTGTACCATGGGCCCAGCTACCATATAATCCAATTCCTTTAATAAATGATTTTTTCTTAATTTTCGGTATATCAATTTTATTGGCATTCAGAAATATTTTGATGACTCGTGTCAATACATGATTAGTCGGATGATAACCCTTATTGGAATACAAAATACCTCTCTTCTGTAAATGGGCGAGAAATTGAGAAGCAAGACCCTTACTTATGGATAATTCTTTAGAAACAATTGTTACTGTTGATGTTTCTCTATAGAGGACAAATTCAAGTATCTTTATTCTTTGTGGCGATGAAAAAAGCTCGTAGATCATAAGATATGTAATATTGTTCATAATATATGAACTTTTTGTTCACGATTAGAAAACAAATTGTTCATAAAACAAAAACATCATATCTTTTATTTTTATAGACAAAACAGGAAAAACGTAGGAATCTCCGCATTAATCAGAAACCAACATAAACTCCTCTTTGATAGGCTGATGAACAAGTCTGATATTACATCTTAAAGGCAGACTCAAATAACAATCATTCTCATGAAAAACAATCCCACTCTGCTCAAATGTATCTAAAATAGCAGCAAGCTTATAATCAGGGATATCAGGAAATCTTTCCTGTAATTCACTATAAGAAACCACATCGTTACATGCAAGGAATATTTTCCTTTCAGTCTCATCAAGAGTATAGATCTGTATATTCTGAGTATCTCTTTTATCATAAATTTTGATAAAATTTCCACCATCAGCAAAATAAAAAATCAGTCTATCAATAGGTGTATTTCTTTTTGCACTTTCAACAGTTAATCGTTCACGTTCTTTTCTCCAATCATCAACAAGCTGATCCCAGTTATTCTCGCCTGAATCATTTTTTCTTTTAAACCCATAAACAAAACTAATCCCCTTCTCCAAAACCTCTATCGGGTACATCATCCTATCTATTGACGCATACTCTAATGATTCTATGTTAAACTGCTCAGGATTCCTATGAATTGGGCTACCATAAAAAACCCTTAGCTGGCAGATCTGTGGAGGATCAAGATACTGCTTAAAAAACTGGATCGTCTTTTTTGTTTCCTCAAAATCAACAGTTTCCTCATTAGGATAATTCACTAATAGATTATACTGATTTTCTATACCATTTTCTTTACAAAACTTTAGAGCAGCAATATTATCAATCACTCTAACTCCTTTGTTCATTTTTCGTAGGTAATGCGGACTAAATGATTCTACACCTGTTTGGATTATTGTGAACCCTGCTTTTTTCATCAAAATATAATCCTGGCTTGTCATTTGCCCTGCGCGTGCCTCACCAACAATGTTATAGTCTTTTCCCGTTTGTATTAATTTTTCAAAAAGAAGCCTATACTCTGTTTTTGGTAGTGTGTTACTAATAATATGAAAATCTAGCATATGGTATTTATCTGATAAAAACTGTAATTCCTCTATAAAACGGTCAATATTTTTTTCTCTATATTTCTTAAACTGAATATTTAAGTTGCAAAACGTGCAACGATTCCACCAGCAACCACGAGAGATCTCAATTGGTAACCTCCCACTATATGCGAAGTATTGTTTAAGCTCATCGGAAGACGTTTTAAGCTGTTCAAAAAATTGGTCATAAGATGGAATAGGTAAACTATTGATTTCAATTATATTTTCTGTTTGGTTCCATATAACATTATTATTTTTTCTATACATCAACCTAGGAATTTTTTCATAATTCTCATAATCTGAAACAAGTCGATATAACGCCTCTTCTCCTTCACCGGAGACAATAAAATCAACATACGAAAATGTTTTTAACACGTTTACTCCCATATTATCAACTGTTCTACTTCCACCAAGTATGATTTTTTTCTCAGGATGAAGCTCTTTTATTTTTTTAGCAACAGCAAGAGAAGGAAGCAATTGACCATAATTTAACGTAAAACCAATTATATCATAAGATTGCCAGTTTATATTTTCAATAACCCAATGGTAAAACTCATCAGTTTTTTGAACATAACAATCAAAATCAAATTGCTGTGTTTCTTTATTTTTTACACTTGTTTTTTGAAAATATTCTTTAATCTTTTCTTCTGCTATACTCCAATATTCAGGGAAAACATACTTGGAAAACACCATCTGAGCAGTATATGAGTCATTTGGAGGATATATAAGAAAATTATAGTTCTGCAATCCATAAAAATCTGCTGCTTTAAGATAAAGATGCTGTGTATTTATCGTAATTCCTCGTTCTTTTAGATATCCTTCTAAAACCGCAAGCTGTATAGATGGTATTGAAATACCTGCAAAAGGCATAGAAACAAGTAGAACATTTTTACTATCTGTGTGCATCACCATATCCAAATAATTAATAAGTAAATATCTTATATATTTAACTAAAATGACTAAATTAGATTTAAAGGATAGGAAAATACTTTACGAACTAGATTTAAACTGTAGGCAATCAAATACTCAAATAGGTAAAAAAGTTGGTCTTAAGAAAGATGTTGTATCTTATAGGATTAAAAAACTCGAAGATGAAGGAATAATCAAAAATTATTATGCTTTCGTAGATTCATTCAGATTAGGATACCACATGTTTCGTATATATCTTAACTTTCAATATGTAACCCCAACAATACGAGAAGAGATAATTCACTATTTTGTTGACTATAAAAATTCATTAGCTGTTCATTCTCTAAAAACTGAAATAGACCTAGCTGTCGTTGTATGGGTAAAAGATATCTTTGAGTTTTATCAGTTTTGGGAAAAAACGTTGGATATTTATGAAGATTATTTTTCAAAATATTCTATCTCGATTTTAACTCAAGCAGTTATTTATAAAAAATCATTTTTATTGGATGAAGAAATTAAAAAAGATAATACACTTTTTTATATTAATTGTGGTGGGAAAGCAGCTGAAATAGATGAGACTGATCACCATCTTTTAAACGAGTTAGCCGTAGATGCTCGTATTCCACTTATCAAGCTTGCTGAAAAACTAGGTTGTTCATCTCAAACAGTAGATTATCGAATAAAAAATCTTCTTAAAAGCGGAATAATAAAAGCATTTCGTGTAAATCTAGATTTATCAAAATTAAATCTTTTGCATAACAAAGTCGATATTTATCTTAAAGATCACAAAAAGAAGAAACAAATTTTAGATTATTTACAGGATAAACCGTATATAGAGTACATGAATCTTGCTCTTGGATGGGCTGATTTAGAGCCTGAGTTTATTGTTAAAGATTTTAATGAGTTGCTTAAAATTTTAGATGAATTAAATATCAAATATGGTAATGTTATTAAAAAACAGATTTTTTGGGTAATCGAAAAAACATATAAAATTCGTCTTTTACCTGAATTGTAGACATCAACTGAATTTAAAGAGGACAATGGTAGTTCATCTGAAGAGAGTATAAAAAAATTTATTTAATACTTAGGTTTTGCGCTATTTTTGGTATTAAACACATTGAGCCAATAGCAGCAGTTGTAATCGCTGCTTTAATTACTATTTTTTCCATATTTCTCTTCACCTTCCCTTATATTGTCATATATTGACATGTTATATTCTCTCGTGATTAGTATATAAAGGTAGCGTGTAAAAATTACAAAATGTCAAAATCTTAATATACTATGACAAAAAACCGTATAACATAAAAAAAGAGAGAAAACCCTAGAATTATCCTTATCTTAAACTTTTTAAATAACTATGTAAAGCATTTTTAGATGAATACCATTTTCCATCTATCTTAACAGCATCAAGTACTCCTTGTCTTGCCCTAAGACTAATATACTCCTGTGAATAAGATGAATATCTTACAAGATCCTTTAGAGGCACCAAATTATCATCTTTTAAAAGAACAGATAGATAAAACATTAACGACTCATTTACTTCTTTAGAAATAAACCTTGCAAAATCAGATAAATCATTATTATCTGCCTTATTTAAGGCTTTATAATATTTTTTCCTATCCTCTTTTTTTAGAACAATAGGCGGGTAACCTTCCTTCATAAGATAAAGATTGGTAATTATCCTTGCAACTCTTCCATTCCCATCTATAAAAGGATGAATTTTTACAAGCTCATAATGAATAAAAGCTGCTTTTTTAACAGGATGAATCCTCATATTTTTAATATTTTTTAGAAACTCATCTATTAGTCTTGTAATTTTAGTAAAACTAGGTGGTGTAAAAGATGATCCTGTTATCCTAACATTTGTGGTTCTATATTTACCAGCATCCTCAATAAGCCCTTTAGTTACAACCTCATGTATTTTCTGAATTGACTCATGAGTAATATTAGTTTTTTTATTTACTAGTTCTATCATAAAGTCAAAAGCTTGTGCATCATTTTTCGCCTCGATGTGGTCTTTTAGTGGTTTTCCACCGATTGTTATGCCCTCTTCTAATACTAGTTTGGTTTCTTTTAAAGTCAGGGTGTTTCCTTCAATTGCATCAGAATGATAAGTATGTCTTATTCTAATGTCCTCTAGAATTTTTTTTAAAGCATCCTTTGGTAGTGGTCTGATTTTATTTAGTTTCTTTTTTTTGTCTTCTATTTTTTTAAGCAGAGGACTATCAACAACTATATCGGTATCGGCATATTTCATAACAATCCGATATATAATATGTAAAAACAAGTATATATCGGTATCGGTCAATTTTTACAAATACCGATATTAACCATTAGGTTAACAACGAATCAACAACAGGAGTAAGAAACTTACCTGTTATAAAATCCATGTCTGCAAAATAACAATTTTGTTATTTAAGAGGCAATATTTGTTGTTCAAACATCAATAATATTTTTTATCAAATCTAAAGCATGTGGATATGGTATAACTGCTCCCATAAGAGTTTTAAGTTCATTAGTCCATTGTACTTGTAAACCTTGGCATTTTTTCAAAAATGTTTCTTTATCAAAAGAAAGGTTATAATAAGCTAGTTTTTTATTTATCAAGTTCACATCAAAAGGAGTTTTTATTTCAGCAAGTTTGTACAAATCGTATAAATCTCGTGCTTTTTGTCTAGTGTATATAGCACGGATTTTCTCTGCAAGGATTTCATCAAGTGCCATGATGTCCAAAACATAAGGGAGAATATCAGCGTACAAAGGCGTGAGCTCTTTTTGTACTGGTTTTTTAAGTATTTGTTCTCTGATACTTGTTTCTATTCTAATTGTACAGATCCCTAATCTCTGTTTAGTTAGAGGTCCTTGTATCTTTAATCGAAAACTAATGGTATGGTCGTCTTCTTTAATTCTATCTGATTCAACAATGTAGTTATATATTTTAATCGCATCTGTAGCAATTTCTTTTAATTGCGATGCTGTTATCATTTTTCTTAGTGTAAAATCAAGATCTTCGCTGAATCTATGGGTAATCCCAATTTTTTGTAACGCAGTGCCACCTTTGAAGATAAGATGACCAGCTGCTTTTCTAGAAAGAGCATTTAGAATGATATGTTGAAAATAATCTTTTTCTATTTGACCAAGGGAATATCCTGAAATATTAACATATTTTTGTAGTTCTTCTCTGTTCATTCAATCACCCTGTTTACTATTACTCTCCATTTTTTATCATATTTACCACGGCGAGGAAGACTTGGATCAAGGGGGACATATGTATCAGATAATTTCGGGAGATTTTTTGTGCTAAATACTATATCTTTAGATGATAAAAGATAGCCTAGCCTTTTCATAACACTCTGTCTTTTTGTCCGAATTGCATATTGAATTGCCTTCTTTTTATCAATTCCTTCCATGATACATGCAGCAGCTTCATCTAAATTTACGTATTGTGGAAAAAGGAGAGAATCAACAATTGTTTTTTCTTTTTCTGCAATTAATGTAGCTTTTCCATCATTTACAGATTTTGTGTAACCATATATTAAATAAGGATGAACTTTTATAAAACGTATCTCAAAATTCCCTTTTTCAAGTTTAATTTGGAGAGTGTATGAACGAATAGGATTTATAACATCTATAACTTTTGGTGACTGTGTTGTTGTTCCATAATATGCAAAAGCAGCTAAAAGTGAAACATATGAAGGAGTATAGATGTTTGATGCAAGAGATATAATATCTGCAGAAGGAAGTACATATCTACCGCGCATTATTCTTTGTAAAACACCTTTTTTTACCAGCCTATTTAATCTTACTGTTGCTGATGAAATATCCATATTCATTTCTACTGTAAGTTGCTGGGTACTGAATACAGATAGCTGACCTTTTTCAAGATTTCTAACGAGAGTTATATCATCCATAACAGATATATCAATAAACATATTTATATGTCTTTTGATATCAATAATTTAACAAAAATGAAATTTATAACAAACAAAGCACATATACAACAAAATAATAAAAATTAAATTTATGCAATTAAGTTTTAGGCTATCAGCGAATCAACAACAGGAGTAAGAAACTTACTTGTTATAAAATCCATGAAACTTTTAATATCCTTTATAACAAAAATAGTATCATCATCAGTAAAAAACGAATCAGTAGAAAGCGGGTAATACCTCTTATCAACAACTCCTTTACTATGCATCTCATCAAAAAACTTGACTATACGCTTATTACTAATACCAAGAGATGCTAAAAACGAACGAGGCTTAGTCATACTTGAGGACACCCAATACTCAGAAGGCAGTACACTATCCTCAAAAAACATAGACCTATATTCTCCACCACCACCAGAAAAATCAATAAGATTCTTCTGACTCTGAGCAAAAACAAAGAAGAAATAATAATACTTCAAAGAATCCTCCTCAGCCCATGACAAAGCCATACTATTTTTGAACTCTTTTCTAAGGAAACTTTCAACCTCAGGTGAACACCATCTCTGACCATTATCATTTCTAATAAAATCAAAATCCTCAAGAACACCATAAAACTCCTCAAGAACATCAGATAATCTTTTATCCTTAAGAAGAACACGCTCATACCAAAGACTCTCATCAACTGAATAAACATTAACTATTTTATCAACAAAACCAGACTCAGTAGCAACAGTATCCTTCCACAAAACCCTGTTAACCAAACAAGATACAGCCCTCTGAGGCAACACCTGAACCTCAGCCTTAAAATCAGAGGTTTTCTCATTAATCCTACTAAACATCACTGAACCACAAACATCTAACCCCTCATCAGTAAGAGAAACAATACTCTCACCAGCTACAAGACTAGTAATAACAAGGTTCTTATCCAAGAGACTATGAATTGTTTCTGCTTGAAAATCAGACTCATTAAAACCATTTAAAGCAATATCCCTGTTGTGATAAAGTTTCATAAGAACAACCAACTCATCAGACTTTAAAGCTTCAATAAGAGGTGTTAAATTTACTTCCATTACCCATCCACCAATATTATTAGTTCCTCATTGTTTATATAACTTCCTAAAAAACAGATTTATTTTCTAGTTTTTTTGATAAATAATTACAAATTCCTGAAAATCATCAACCTCTTTATTCCAAACATCATCCCCATCCTTATCATAGTAAATAAAAACCTTATCAATATAAACAAGTTTTAAAATATTAACATAAAACGGTTCAAACACAAGATCATAGCTTGCTTGTTCTCTTTCATCATTTAAATAATTTTGAACAGAAACAACATTAGACTCATCAATAGGATCAGTCTTGTTACCAGATTGGCCATAAGTATCTTTTAGATAAATATGCAGCTCTTCACCACTAACCCAATCATCATTATTAACCCGTGGCCAAGGCCTGATTAAAAAACGATGCTTAACAGAAAGAGTATCCCCCCATGTACCATCAGCATTAACAATAACATACTCAGTTGAAACACTAACATTATAATTATAATCCTTCTCAGGGAAAAAATAACTCGTAGTATTCTCAAAAAACCTTGTATCCATACCCTCAACCATAGTAGATAAACCAGAGCACATGTTTCTAAGCTCGGCATTTCGATTCCATTCATTATAGTAAATAAAAGAAAATACTGCAGCAATAAGAATACCAGCAGCAATGATAAGAGCGATATTTGAAAGACAAATATCCATTATTCCTTTTTCATCCCTGATAAATCTTAACATAACTCTTATCACCTACTCTTTCAAGCTCAATTCTAACATCATAACTACCAGGGCCAAGTAAAGCTATCTCATCAACACTTGCCCCAGAGAAACGTGCATTAGATGAATGTGTTTCAACTGTTCCATCTTCCATCACAAAAAAATAACAGTTACTCGTACCCTCATCAAGACTGTGATCTGTTGGCTCCAAAACACCATTCTCTGGGAGATCACCAAAAACTAAAAAACCCATGGAATCAGGAAAATTAACATGCACCGTAACAAGACTCCCCTCATTTGCATACTCAAACATGTTTTCTGCTTCAGATGTTATCTTTTCAATTTCTGCTCTAACAATATCAACCTGAGCATCCTTCTGCATCTTATACATACTAAAAGCAAAAACACCAAAAATAATACAAGCAACAATGATTGCTACCAGTAAGTAAACAGGTAGACCAACAACTGCTATATCATCATTAAGATTTAACATGTTTTTCAAGCTCTTATAACAGCTATCATATCAGACTGAGAAAATTTTTCATAGCATGTACCTGCTTTCACTGTTACATCAAGAAAACCTTGAATTCTACCAGGCTCAAGCCTAACACTTATCTGAACAATGGCTATACCATCATTACCAGTGATACCAGCCGCAGCACCCTCAAGCCCCTGAATCAACACATTAGCATCTCTGATAGGGTTACCCTCACGATCAGACACATAAACAGTAATATCAAAAGTTGCTTCATCACCACTAGTAATTGTATTTACTGTTGGCTCAACAGAGACAATCACTTTTTCAGGAAACAGACAAGGATTTAAGATAAAAGCAACAATGGCAATAAGAGCAATTATACCAATTATAAGAACAACAGTAAGCCGCATCGGCATGCCAAGAACAGCGTTATTATTTCTAACAAAAGAAACAAAACCTCTAGATAGTTTAGAGCGCTTTTCTTTAATCATCCTATCACTGTTCTTTTGCCACAGTAAAAACAGTCTTTGGCACAATGGTTTTTTTAGCTTTTGTGGTTTTAACGGTTTTAAATAAAGCTGTTCCAATGAAAAGAATACCAACAAGTGCTAAAAAACCAGGGGAAACAAGGAAACTCTGCTGTTTAAACAAAACCAGAACCGCAGCAAAAAGTGCGATACCACCAGCAACTACACCTGCGATCTCAATAGGAACTTCCATACTACCCAGTTTCATAACAGGAGGAGCACGATTCTCAAGTTTTCTAATACGCTCGTTAACATCATTGGCAACCTGCTCTTCATATTCAAGTGTTTTATAGATTTCTTCTTTAATATTTGAAAATCTGCTGTTGATATCATCTGCTTTTTCATTGAATAATGATATCTCATTTTGTAAAGAAGCTAGCTCCCCATGTAGGATAGAAAGCTCACTACTAATAACCTTTATTAGTTTATCAAAATCCTTACCATTGCTACCTTGTAGATCCTCAAAAGCCTTGGATACAATACCATATTTGTCAGTTTCAACAGTAATAAAATCATTATTATTCAAACCAGCGTCTAATGATATTCTTTTTTCAACAGCAGCAAGACGACTACTCAGACTATTTGCAGTTTGCTCAATTTTTCTAACCCAGTTACGCATTGATTGAATATTCTCTTCATAAGCAACGGGATCATCCCTTTTTTTCTTCTTTGTATTCTCCTTTTTTTCTTTATTATTCGAAAGCATGGTTTAAACCCTCTACGCCCAACAAATCTGTTATTCCTTGTTTTTTTTAATAGCCGATCTTAGATTGATTTTATCTTACTAACATAACAGCTTGATCATCTACAGCATCTTCATAACCAGAGGCTTTTATTGTCATCTCTAAATATCCTTTGTTTACACCTGCTGGAAGTTGTGCATTAGTAACAGTAATCGTTGCAGTCCCATCATCACCAGTTACACCCTCACCATATGCATGGCACCCGCCTAATCTTACTGATGCACCACCAATTGGGTCATCGTAATCTCCTTTTGTGGTAACTTTGACTGTTACTGTAAAATCGGCAAATGTTGCTACCTGATCCGCTCCAACAGTGGGAGCCCCTTGTACTTGTCCTGCAGTGATATGTGCATCCATCATCTGGTTTCCTTTTGGCATCATAAAGATAACAGCTGCGATTACTGCTACTGCAACTATCATAATTATGATTAGATACATTGGTAGTCCTAAGACATCTGCTTCTTCATTTTTTCTAAATAATATTTTTTTCATTTTTTTATTCCTCTCTTGCTTTTAAGCAGTTTTTTTCATCCTGTTCTTTTTTTGTCAGGATGCTATTTTTTACTATGTAATTTTATACAAGAGTTTTATATAAATATCTTATGTTATTAAAATAACAAAATTTTTAACATTTCGGTATATATGAAAACATTTTGTTAAACATCGGAAAAAAATCATAAAATCCTTTTTTATTTTATAACAAAGCTGTTAAATATTCTCCATAACATAACTATAATTTGTCGTCAAAATATGTATATTAATAAAAATATAAAAAATATGTAATATTATATATGCTGAGGGAAAAATTGTGAATATAATAACTAATTTAAGAGAGTTTAAAAATGATGAAAATGCAGTCTCTGAAGAATTCACATCTCTCCCAGCTCTCTCTGTTGTTATGATCGGTTTTGCAATATTCATATTACTAATTGCAAACACATATTCAGCATATAGCACAAGAATACAAAGTCTGGATAAATATCAAACAGCAGATTTCATAGCAACTAAACTTACTAACCCTGAAAGCTTTATAATAAAAGAAGGAGGAATAATAGATCTACAATTACTAAAAAACAGTGAAGCAGAAATAAACGAACTCAGAAACAAATATCGTGCCTCAGGTGTAGATTTTGTAATAATTATAAGTTATGAAGATACTGTAGAAAAAATACCCAGCAATGCTGATGATCTGTTATCAAATACAGTAGACCGGGTAGCTGTTACTAAAAATGTGGGTGTATACCTAAATTCTGCTCAGACAAAACCAGGAAGATTAACAATAATCACATGGAGTGTGTAAAAACACAATGAGACACAGACTTTTTCTAAAAAATACAAAAGCAATCTCTGTTATGTATGATGCAGTCCTTTTTGTGGTAATGGTCTCATTATCAGGAGTAGTGCTTATACCTGCATTACAAAACAATATCTCAGTGGAATCATCAATAAAAAAACATCAGGAACATACTGCTGATGAAACATTAAACACACTACTTGTATCAAGAGTTGATAAGTTTACATATAATCTTGCAGGGGAAGCACTTGATTTTATAGTTACTGAAACTTTCAATAATAATGATATTTATAATTCACTTTCAAACTGGATACTTGGTCATGAACAACTCCATAAAACCTATGCTAATCTTATTGCTGATGATCTTGGTGTTCAATTCAGAATGAAACTATTACCATATAGAGACATACGAACTAATTTTTATACTAGTGAATTTGATACAAATTTACAGGATGACATCAAAGATTTCCTTACAGCATATCTTGGAGATAAATACAAATTCAAATTCACAGCAGTATGGTACCCAATAAAAGAAACCATCACAGGAAACCTAATAGGTGGAGAATTAATCATTGGTGATGAACCACCTTTAGAAGATTGTTTTGTTTCCCAATGTTTTATTTCTATGCCCTATAACTCAACTCAAAGTTTTATTGATACTATTAAGAAAACTCCGTTAATCGGCAGTTTTGATTTTGAAGAGATCTCTATCAATCGAGCTGAAGTAAGACTTGTTATATGGGAGGTAAGAGGATGAAAAAAATAAGAAAAAAAAGTTTTTTTGAAGATGAGCATGCCCGTATTCCTTTTTCAGTTATAGGAGTTTTTTTAATCCTTGGTAGTAGTTTCACTGCTGTTTATGTAACTAAACTTGAATCAGAAAAATCTGAGGAGATATCAAAGACTATCGATTTCAATGAAATTGAAAGTTTTTTACGCTTAGCAGAAGCAGATATGGCTACTGCTTTGAATCTTGCGGGTTTAAAAGGTTTAAAAGAAATAGGAGAAAGACCAATAATAAATGTTAATAATCCTAACTCAAACCCATATGGTGATACAGCTGATACTGTAAATGAGAATCGTGTTAAATCTATCATTATGAGAGATATGAACATGTATCTAAATAATAGTTACAGGTTCAATGCTTTTAACAATGGTAGATACGCGATAAACATTGAAATACCAGAAAACTCTGACTACCCGATCCAATCAAGAGACGAAATATCTTTTGAAACAATAGATATGACTTTAGACAGAGCATACACTAATGATTATATTGGTCCACCTAATAAAATAACACATACAACGTATTGGGTAGCAAATATACCAATAAAGGTTGATATTGTTAAGATAGACGGAGACTCTCCTGGCGAAATAATCATTAATAGAACTATCGATGTGTCAACAATTATAACATGCCGCTATAATCTTTTAAAAGAATTAGTCGATGAGTATCATAATGAGATTGATGGAGCTTTTAGTTCTCTTTGGATTGTTTGCACAGCACTTTTCAATATCTACTCTTTAGCACGTGGCATGCAACATTGGAGTCAGGGAACACCTCAGAATGTTGTAGACAATGATGATCTACACCTAATGATAAACGCTGGTCTTTTACTAGAGCAGGGTTTTGTTTTTGGAAGTGTTGACCCAATGGCTCTTGTTGGATTAGCAACAAACATGGGTAGTTCACAAGATGATGCAGAAAATGATGTTTCCTCAGGTTTTGAAAATGGTCAGAACGAATATGGTGTTAACACAAGCAATACAACAGGGGTTAACACTGTAGATAACAGTACTAGTGCACCAACAACAAACGTGACACCAGATATTGACCTGGAGGCGATAGCCTCAATGCCTTTGTATGAACTTAACTCTATTATTCTAACCTTTGAACATGAGACAACACATGAAAAAGAAACTGTTAACTTGCCTAATCCAACAGAAGAAGAAATACGAAACACAGTTGAGGATATGCAAAATCAAGGATACCAGCTTATAGATACAGAAAAAAATTTTGATGATATGACAAGAAACCAGACAACAGTTGATCATATAAAAGAGATTATTTCAATAGTTTACACAGCAGAAATGCAAGTTATTGTTGAAAGAGGAAATAATCTTATTTCAACTTATGAATCAGAAGGATACATAATTAATACAGGCTCAACTCCTTGGATTTCAACTTCATTTGATTATTATGGCTCGATAGATAAACCAGCTAAGGGAACAATACAACCTGGTGACATTCTTTATGGTGAGTTTTACAAGGTTAATGATGAGGAAGTTTTAATAAAAATAGTATTAGACAGGTATTCTAATTATTACACTTGGTGTAATGATATAAAAGATGTTTTTTATAGAAATAATGATTTAAATGATGATAACCTAGAGGACACAGTTAACACGTATAAGACAATGGTTTTAACAGATGCTAACCTAACAAGCTGGCTTTCTGATAAAAATATCACAGGAACAATGAACAGTTCAATTATAAATGGAAATTATAATGCTTGGGTTGAAACAGAAGCATGGCAGGCTTTAGAAGATATTCTTGAAGAAATAAAAAAAATAGAACTTGACCCATCTATTACTATTGAAAATTATCCTGATCCAAATAGTTTTATGGAGGCAGCAAAAGCAGATTTATTAAAAAAATATGACGAGAAAATAAATGGATTTGAAAATATTCTTGATTACCTTGAACCTGGTACTTCTTTATTTATAAGTGCAGGAAAAAAAGCAGTATATTTTGTAAGAGAATGGTATGTAGGAAAGGTCAGATCTGACATAGAAAATTACTATTCAAATGTTCAAAATATGGTTGATGGTTACATGGATGATGCTTTAGATGGCAGTGGTGCATCAGCAGATGATGTTCATGATGTTCTTAATGGAGAGGCAATGAACAGTCTGAAAAACCAGTTTGTAATCCCAATGGGCTACGACATAACTTTAACTAATGAATGGACAGAGTCAATAAGAATCGCAGTTGATCAAAACCCTGATTATTTAAAACCAAACGAAGTAACAACAGCAACAGCTAATGAAACCAAAGGTAACGAAGAAAGATTTTATGCATTAAAACTAAGAAACACATGCATTTTTGGGCCAACAGGTGTCCCTGTTCTACCACCAACCCCAGTGACTCCATGGATTTTTACGTTTAATGTATGGAAAATAGATGTAAAAGGTGAATATAAAGAATTCAAAGTAGTAGATACAACAGATGAAACACATTTTAACCCATTATTTGGACATGAGGCACAAATATATACAAGAAAACATGAAGCAATAAAAGATGGAAGTTTAACGATTGGTGAGAATACCCGATTAACTTTTGCATTTTCAACAGTTGCCACAGCATTTGTTCCACCATATCAGTTCATGGTTGGAGACACAGATGGGATTATGATAGAAGAAACAAACGGCTGGACTTAAACAGAGATATTGGGAGAAAAAAAACATTATGAAAACAGTAAAAACAATTTTGTTTTTTTATTTATTTTTTATAATAGTTTTTCTAATGATATTTTTCCCAATAGTAAATGCTGGTGAATGTGAATATGGAACAATAAAAGCATGGTTCAGTAAAGATCAGCAAACATGGGAAAACGCAACAGTTGATAATGCAACAGCAAAAATTGGTGAACCCTTTTTTATTAAAACAACTGTGAAAGCTAAAATTGATTTACCATCCATTGACATAAAACTATGGGAAACAGGAGAAAACAACTCAGAGGACTCAACATTTGAGCTGCTAGAAGGACTAAACTGTTTTTTTACATATTATGATATTTATCCCGTTTCAAAGAATGATTCCTTCACATATATCTGGATGTTTCGCGTTAAACCTGATACAAGTTGGGTTAATGGGAATGCTCCTTTGAATATTTATGTTCAGTTTGATAAAAACTCTAGTTACAATAGAGGTGTTGAATTTACTGTTGCTAATATCTACGTAGAAAACATTTTCTGGGAGAACTACACCGGTACTTCTAATAATAAAATAAACAACATTAACAACATAACAGAGTCAAATGTTTTAGCTGATTCTGATCAAGAATTATTAAAAGTCAATAAAAATTATAGTTATGAGATATTATTAATCATTATAATAATAATTTCTTTGGTTATATGGAAACAAAAAAAATATTAAACAAATTTTAAAATTTATTTATATGTAGTATGTCTTCTAATTTTCTTTTTGGAACATGTAAAACTTGTTTTTCATCTTTCCAGTATTTAACAGAATCCTTAATATCTTCTATTACCGGGTGCTCTGCTTTGTAACCAAGAGCAATAATAGAATCTATCTCTATGTCTTTTGGTATTTTTAGTATCTCACGTAATTTATCTTTATTTATGTTTAGTAGTATGCAGCTGCCTATTCCTTCGCTTTCAGCTGTAAGAACAATGTTTTCAGAAGCAAGACTGACATCTCTTATGTACCATGAGTTGTTGATGTTTCTTACAAGTATTACAATGTATGCGGTAGGTTTTTCTTTTTTACTTGGGGACCAGTCTTTTAGGTATCCTGCCCAACCAATAGTTTCAAAGATTCTTGAACAGGATTTTTCATTATTTACTACAAAAAACTCTAATGGTTGAAGATTAGCTGCTGATGGTGCAAGTCTTGCAGCATTTACAAGTTTTTTTAGGACATCTGTTTTAATGGGTTTTTGTTTGAAACGTCGTATACTTCTACGGGAGAGTATTGCATCATATACAGTCGTTGGTGTTTTTTTAGAATTGTGCATTTGTTTATCAAATCTCATCAAAACATGGGTGCTATTTAGTATTTTCTATAATTTTTGATTTAATACTGTTTTATGTGTAAATTGTTCTAATAATAATGATTTGTTATATTTTATAATATTTCTCAAACTTTTTTTTATAATAAAATACAAAAAGGTTTATATATTATATTCTACAAATAATATAATTATGGTAACCGTAAGTCATATAGCACATAAATTTGTTGATGAAAAACCATACCTGCGAGAAGCAATTAACAAAAAAATAGCTTCATATGGCGCAATTGCAAAACAACTAAAACCAGATATTGAAAAAGAATTAGGAAAAGAAGTTGAACACTTTGCAATCATAGCAGCACTTCGTAGATATGCAGAAAAAGCTGATGAGAAATTCAAAGACATAAAATTTGATGCAGATACCTCAGAAGTCAACCTAAAATCCAATATCATTGACATCAATGTATTAAAAACAGAGGAACTATTTGATAACCTAAAAAGGATCTATGATATCGTACACTTTGAAAAAGGAGATGTACTACACATCATTTACGGCAGAAACAGTGTCACAATTATAACTAATGAACGATACAAAGAAGAAATATTTGCCTTCTTGCATAACCAAAAAATCAACAACGTAGAAGCAAACCTTGTGGCACTATCATTTACCATTGGTAAAACCTTGGTGGATACACCTGGAGTACTATTCCAAATCTCCCGAAGTTTTGCATGGGAAAACATAAACATCATAGAAATAATCTCAATAGATCAAGAAATCACCTTTATAGTCGAAGAAAAAGATGCTTTAAGAGGCTATAAAGCACTACAACAAATGATTATTAAACCTACAAATAAATCTTAGACACTTAAATCAACGAATTTTACAAAAGAGTAAATTTCTTTAATAAACTTATAATACAAAATATAATGACAAAAAAAATACGAAGGATGAGAACCTTTGCAAGAACAGCATCTAAATCAATGGAAAAACAACTAATAGACAACGCAAAAGAACTAAAAAAAGACCCTTTTATTATATTACCAGATTATGAAGATAAATACTCTGAAATAGTCTTTAAAAAAATAAAAAAAGGATTAGAAAAAGTTAATCGTTTTAAAGATGACACAAAAAAACTAGAGAAATTATCAAAAAAAAGAAATTTCAGTGGAGCAATGGCAGGAACACTACTAATTGCTCACTCAGAAAAAGCACCATATCTAGCCGTTGCAGAATTTACCACAGGAGATATAACATATGCACAAAGAGGCAGAGCAGATAAAGAGCAATTAATCTCAGTACAACATTTTGATGACCCAGTTCTAAGATTACTAGGAATCAAGAATATAGCATTAAAAACAAAGATGCACATCTACTCATGGGATGAAGGATTCTTTTCTGCAGGTCGTGAGGCTAAACCACCAGAAAAATTCATTGATTTTATAATCAAAAAAACTGATCTAAACTACAATAAAAATATTGCAACATGCGGACATATAAAACCAGAGGAAGCTAAAAACAAAGAGATATCAACAGAACATTATTTGCATATTTACTGGGAATCTGCTGGTATCATATTCTCAATATGTGAAAGCTGTGCTAAATCAAAAAAGAATACGATTTTTAATATAACAAAATACATGGTAGAACCAAAGATTTCAGAAGATTTCCAAGTCAATGTTATCGGCCAAGTAGTAAAAGGAAAAAAATCAGAATCTGATCAGAAAACACAATTTGTTGATAAATATCTATCTGGAGAACTAACTGATTATGAGTTCATCAAAAACAACAAGGAACACCGTGAGGAATCAATAAAAGAATCAGGAGAAAAAATACTGATACTTGATGGCGTGTCTTATAGTAATGATACAGATCAGTTCATAAAAGTTCTAAAACCTAATAAGTTTGAAAAAGAAGGACTAGAAATAATTCTTAATAAGATTGAAGAACCAGTTATTTTAAACAATGCAACACCAAATAAGGTACTAGAAAAATTCTGGAAAGATCATGGTCTTAATACAATTAACTCCATAATTAAAGACAAAGAAATGGCAGAAAAATTTTTTGCTTTGGAAGACACCCCATCAGAGATATTAGAACTAGTTTTTAACTATAAAGAACGACAGAAGATACTATCTGAACTACCAAGATACAAGTCACTGCCACCTTTAGCAGAATTCATTGATAATGTTGCAAGAACTTACAAGACTTTTGGAGAAAAAAAGACTCTTTTAGAGCTTAAAAAAGCACCAGATAACCCTAAGGGGAAATCAATTTCATATGCATTTTTACTTGTTTTTCAAAAAGGAGAAGACAAAAAATGGAAATACTCGCCCGTGGAAATAGAATATGGTGAGTTTTTAAAGTCTTATGCACAAAAACTACTTGATTGCAAGCCAGAGCAATATCATAACGCATTACAGGATTTATTAATTGCTAGCGGGTCATCAGAAAACATAGAATCAAACCGCCTATAAAAATAAAATATATGTCTTTTATCTTAGCAATGTTTCACAGTATGGACATTTTTTAGGAGATCCAGGAATTTTTTTTCTACAACCAGAGCAGATAGTGTATAATTTCTCTCCACAGTTGCTGCAATAATCTGGATTATCTTCTAATCTTGCATTACAATTTGGACAAAACTCAACACTCTTAACGGTGGTACCACAATATGGGCATTTATTTTCATTAAATGGGATTACTTGTCCACATTTAAAACATTTTTTCATTTTCTTTCTACCTTATATTAACTATAGCTACTGTTTATCCTTTTTACTTTATTAAATATTTCTAAATCTTCTTTTGAAACAAATCATACTTTTTTATAAATAAATATTAAAATTTGTTACATAAAAATTTTTTTATCTTAAAATGGCTAAGAAAGTTATATATAGTAGTAGATAGAAACTATACTTGGTGGATAAAAGAAATGGACAGAATCCTAAAGACTGATGGGGGAACTATGGATATAGATGAAATTGGTCTTTTATTTTGGAAATTAGAGTCTATTGAGAATTTTTTCCCCTGTTATAAAAATTTAATAAAAAATGAAAAATAGTCTGGCTAAATTAGACTAGTCAGTAAACATGGCATTAACGTTTAGCTCATGAATTGATATATCCCATATTTTCATCGAAATTGAATTCCACAAATTGTTATCAACTATTTTTACAATTTTGCCTACTATCTGAACCTCGTATATGGGATCATTGCTAATTTTGTTGTTCTCATCTGTTGTATAATATCTTTTTATTGAACCAATACAATTTGAATGATGTATCTTACTACAAATAAGATGGTCTTTGTCTTTGATATATATTATATTGTCGTTATCCTCTATTTTGAAATCAGGGTGTGTCGATTTTTGGATTATTATATAATCTCCATCTTTAGCTGTCGATTGAATAAGATCGTTTTTTCCTTCGAGGCAGATATAATATTCAGATTTTTCAAATGAATCCAGAAAAGTATCCATGCTAAGTAGTTGTATTGCGGTTATGAATGGTAGACTGGCTAATGATATAAAAATGCATAGTTTCAGTATGTTTTTTATTATTCTTTTCATCTTTTCTTTCATCCACCATTATAATGATACTAAGTATCTTGTTAACATTTGACATAGAGATTATTTAAAGGTTTTCTGGAAAAACTTCAATAAAGACAAAATAACAAAATGTAAAAATGACAGTTTTACGAAATAAAATTCAAACAATTTTCTGAAAAATTATTTTAATTTTAAATAACCAAAACTTTTATACATAAAAAAAATATTCTTATATCATTAAAATTAATTGTAAACTGATGGGATGAAAAAAATAAAATCTCACTTTATAAGAGGTTGAAACAGAAAAAAGGGTGAGAAAAACGAAAATCATACTAGTTGTTGATGATGAGCCTGATATAAGGGAAAGCGTTAGAATGATTCTGGAACCAAATGGTTATAAAGTAATAACAGCAGAAGATGGAGATGACTGTTTAAAAAAGATCAAAGAACAAACACCTGATCTAATACTGTTAGATATCATGATGCCAGGCAAACCAGTAGCTGAAGTTGTAAAACAAATAACAGAAATAAAAATAGCTTTTATGAGCGTTGTAAGAATATCAGAAGCAAGAAAAAAAGGTTTATGCGATCAGAAAAATATTGTAGATTTTTTACAAAAACCTTTTAATGTTGATGATTTAATTTCAAGGGTTAAATTACATGTAGGTGATTAATAAAAAGGAAGGGATTAATATGAAAACAGTACTTGTTGTAGATGATGATGAAGATATACGTGAAAGCGTAGGAATGATACTAAAAATTAATGGATACAGAGTTATAACAGCAGTTGATGCTGATGATTGCCTAGATAAATTAAGTCTAGAAACCCCTGATCTTATACTACTTGATATCATGATGCCAGGTAGACCAGTTTCAGATATAATCAAACAAGTGACAAACATTAAAATCGTTTTTATGAGTATTGTAAGAGAAAATGATGCTAAAAACAAAGGCCTATGCGATCAGAGCAATGTTGTAGATTTTTTACAAAAACCTTTTGATTTAAATGATTTAGTTGCAAGAGTTGAAATGCTTTTAAATGAGGATCATTAAAAAATAGAATAGACAGTCACTAGTATTAAAAATAAAATACGAAATGATGGGATTGCTGAAATAAGGATGCACATTAAAGTTAAAGAGAGGTCATCTAATTTAGATGATGAAGGTTTCGATTTTAAAAAACTAATACTTTCAAAAATAAATAGAAAACTCACGCTTCTTTTTATTATAGTATCCTTAATTGCTCCAATACTTGGGATTTATTATTTTTATATTATCACCAGCTCAACTCTATCTAAAGCTCTTTTAAATGATTTAGATGTTTTATTCCAAACAGCTGCTATAGCAATAATAGTCTTAATTGCTGTAGATGCTGGAATTATTGGTTATCTAGTTTCAAGATCAATTACTAAACCAATAAAACAATTATATATGGCAGCTAAAGAAGTTGAAAAAGGTAATTATGATATAAGAGTAAATATAAACACCAATGATGAAATCGCAGAGTTAGGAAATGCCTTAAATCGAACAACAGCAGCACTAGGTAAAATGCAAAATGAAAAACGAGAAATAGACAGAGCAAAAACAGAGTTCTTAAGTATAACCTCACATGAACTTAGAACCCCTATGACGCCTATGAAGGCACAACTTCAAATGCTGGAAGAGGGCTATTTTGGAAAGCTAAACAAAGATCAAAAAGAAAGTCTTTCAATAATAATACGAAACGCTGACCGACTTGATAAAATAGTTGTTGACTTTTTAGAAATATCACGAATTGAAGCAGCTAGATTAAAATTTGAGTTTACTAGAATAGATCTTAGAACAACTTTAAAGGATACCGTCAAATTTATGGAAGGTTTTGCAAAAGAAAAAAACATAGAACTTATCTTAAAATCTGATAAACTCCCAATAATAGAAGCAGATCCTGATAGAATAAGCCAGGTGCTAAGAAATCTTATTAGCAATGCTATAAAATTTTCCAATGATACTAGCAAAATTGAGATTTATGCTAAAGCAAAAGATGACCATATCCTTTTTAGCGTAAAAGATTATGGTTCTGGAATGACTAATGATGATCAGATCAGGGTTTTTGAACCATTCTATCAGGTAGATAACTCATTACGCAGGAAATATGGTGGAACAGGTCTAGGACTTACAATATGTAGAGGTATTGTAGAAGCACAAAAAGGTAAAATATGGGTTGATAGTCAACTTGGAGCAGGAAGCACATTTTATTTTACTGTCCCCTTAGTACCTGTTAGAAAAATAGAGCCAATAAAAGTTTTATTCTCTCAGAGAAGTATAATCGAAAATAAAATACAGGATGAATTCAAAGCAGTTCTTGGTCCTTTGGGAGTTGGAGAGTTCAACGAATTAAAAAACCAAAACTCCTTGAATAAAGATGATTTATTTGGATATATTGACTCTTTAACAAAGAATTTCATACTTGATAACGATTATGGGTTATATTTTAAAAATAAGATTGGGGAAATATTCGGTGAAAAAAGAGGAAGTATAAATAACGAAAAAGATATCCTTATTCAAAACAATAGGAAGAAGGTGATTGGATGAGATTAAAAACACTTCTAGTTATAATGTGTCTTACAATCTCAATGATTCCTATTGTTATAATCGGTGGTTTACAAGGTTTTAAATCTGCTTTTTATCTTATCAGTCTTATTGCTCTTGTTACCTTTTCTATCTCATTAGTAATAGCATATCTAATCACTCGTCCTATCGAAAACCTAACAAAAAAAATAGATAATATATCAAAAGGCGAACTAGATGTAAAACTTGAAAATAGTGAAATATATGAAATAAACAATTTAACAAAATCTCTAAACAGGGTTATGGTTAGTCTGAAACTTGCAGTTCATAAAGTTGGTGTAAAAAAAGGAGAAATCTTTGAAGATGCTATTAAAGCAAAGGAATTCTTCGAAAAAAAACAGGAGGATATTTTTAATAGTATTGCTGGTTGGGCTTGGGAAACAAATGAAAAAGGAGTTATTACTTTTTGCTCTAAAAATATAGATAAAATATTAGGATATAGCTCTGAGGAGATGATTGGTAAAAACATTTTTGATATTATCCCGCCTGCAAATAATAAAAAAACAAGAAGTGTTTTTGATCAAGCAGCAAAGAAAAATAAGCCTATTAATAATCTAAAAAATTGGTATGTTAACAAGAATGGTGAAAAAATTTATGTGATTACAAATGGTGTGCCATTTTTTGATGATAACGGTACCTTACTAGGCTATAGAGGAGTAGATATAGATATATCCCGTGAAATAAATGCTGAGGAACAAATAGAGAAGTTAAACAAGGATCTTTCTAATCTTAAAATGGAGATTACTGGGTTTTTAAATGAACATGATCATCAGGATTTTAAAAGAACAGATAAGATAGAAGCTACAAGTAAAAGACCTGATGAAAAATGGTCTGAACAAGAGTTTGACTCTGTTTTTATCTTTGATGAAAATGCAAATATTCTTGACTGCAATGAAAACATGTATAAGAATTTAGGCTACAGTAAAAGTGAGATGTTATCTCTTAATATTACTGATTTTGATGCTTTAGAATCAAAAGAAGATATTGCAAAAAAAATAAGTAAAGCTAAAAAAGATGGTGTTACTAGTTTTAAAACAATTCATAAACGAAAGGATGGTTCTTCTATTCTTGTTTATGAAAACCTACAATATCTTAAGGATAAAAATACGTTTAAATGTATTGTACGTGAGGATTAATCACATAAAACACCTATAAAATGGTAATTTTTTTTATTACCATCAAGTTTTTATTGCCTATTTAATTATCCTGTCGCTGTGGGTATATATGATAAAGGCATCTAAACGTACACAAAAAGTAAGCTATGCAATTAGGGATGTTGTTTTACCTGCTAAAGAATTGGAAAAGAAAGGAATCAAGGTTTTGCATCTAAATATTGGGGACCCTAATAAATATGATTTTGACACCCCTGATCATATGAAAGAAGCCTTATATAAAGCTACAAAAGAAGGCGATAATGGTTACGCTCCATCTGAAGGTTATAAAGAGCTTAGAGAAGCAATAATACAACGTGAGAAAACAAGGAATAAAGTTAATTACAATATTGATAATATTTGCATTACAGCAGGTGTTACAGAATCCCTTCAGTTGTTGTTAACTGCAATGTTAGATCCTAATGACGAGCTTCTGATACCAGGGCCTACATATCCTCAATATATGATTATAACTGAAATAAACAATGCTTTACCAATCTCTTATCGTTGTCTTGAGGAAAATGGATGGCAACCAGATGTAGATCATATCAGAAAGCATGTGTCAAATCGTACAAAAGGTATTGTTCTAATAAACCCTAATAATCCTACTGGTGCTTTATACTCAAGAAAAGTAATCAAAGAAATAATTGATATTGCAGGTGAGCATAATATCCCAGTAATATCTGATGAGATTTATGATGACATGGTTTTTGATGGTAAACAAGAGGCCACAGCATCACTAGCTAAAGATGTACCTGTTATAACATTCAATGGTTTTTCTAAGGTATATCTAGTACCTGGCTGGCGTATGGGTTATGTAATGTTTTATCATAATGGTGAACTTGATGATATACAAGATGCATTTATGCGTTTAGCCCGTTCGCGTCTTTGTGCTAGCTCTGTTTGTCAGATAGCTTGTATTGCTGCTTTAAAAGGTCCACAGGACCATATAGAGAAAGTTAATGATAAGCTCAGGCAGAGGCGTGATTTTTCATATAAGCGACTTAATGAAATAGAAGGTATCTCCTCTGCAAAACCGCAGGGCGCATTTTATATATTCCCAAAAATCGAAGCAATGAAAAGCAAGATATGGAAGGATGACAAGGATTTTGTTTTAGATCTTTTACATGAGAAACATGTTTTAGTTGTACATGGCTCAGGTTTTTGCCAAACTTATGGAAAAGACCATTTCAGAGCAGTTATTTTACCAGATATGAAAACACTTGAGGCGGCTTTTGATAACTTAGAAGCCTTCATGAAACTTAGATTAAAAAGAAAATAACAAAATCATATTTTTCGAGTGATCAATATAATGTAATAACAATTATTAAAAATATGAACTCTATTCTTATTTTAGAGGATGATGACTATGACCATTGATGATTTAGTTGATAAAGTGCTTGCTAGACATAAAAATGAGGATAATACTTTAAAAGAAACTGCTCAGGAACCATTTCGTTATCTTGTGACTGAGGAGGAAATCAGACGAGAATTACAATCACAAAAACCAGCTCAAGTCAGTGTTATGAGCTTATCTAAAAATAAAGCTTTGTTTGATTTAAACCATGGTCTTTTTAAATTAGCCATGGGTGATACTAATACAATTGAAAACGTTCTAAAAAAACATCGAGACATCAGGAAAAATAGAATGGAATAATCTAGACGGCAACAC
>Ga0172362_10000834_pt1 | contig 25988 bp, 20 predicted proteins | sample LakKivs1_kivu2a2_FD_114534 | JGI IMG/M metagenome (GOLD analysis project Ga0172362, IMG submission 114534) | Sediment microbial communities from Lake Kivu, Rwanda - Sediment s1_kivu2a2 | ecosystem: Environmental > Aquatic > Freshwater > Lake > Sediment | place: Rwanda: Western Province, Lake... | reverse complement strand
GATTGCTCAAACACATCAAGGGTATGAATGCACTGGACTCTGACTGGTTTGCAAAAAATCAGCGTCATCTAAAAACTTCTGAAAAAATTGTAGGATGTTTTCAAAAAGCTGCCCTAGATATCAAGTTAAGACATGAGGAAGCGCAGCTTCAACAAAATGAAATGCCTAGGGACGCCGCAGAAGTTCACGAATTTGTGAAAAACACCTTGGGAGTTAAGGACCCACAAGGGAATCTTATCACACCCACCAAAACACCGCTTGGCAAAACACTCGCTGAGACTCTCCGAAGGCCAGAAGAGCTCACGTGTCGAACTTCTCTGACCTTTTCATAGTACTGATTGTTCCTGCAGCAATAGCTTATTTCCATAGGCTACTGATAGAATCGAAGATCTTTTCTCCTTCCGAAGAAGAAACAGCAGAGCAAATACGAGAGAAGGCTTTTTGAAAAGCAGCATCAGCTATAGAAGAATTTTTCAGCTCTTTCTGCACAAGTCCAAACCAAATATTCTCTGGACGAGCAATTGATAAAAAATAGCGCTTTGATTAAGCTTATTCCCTCGAATTTTTCAATCAGGTCACTATTAATGTCAATCAAGCGTATTTGTCAAGCCTTGCTAGGGCTTATGACGTCGGTGTCGATGTATGCAGCAGATGCAACCGTTGTAAAACCAAAAGCAACAGAATCTTTCACTGCAGAAGAAATTCAAGAGCTTAAAGAGTGGATTCGGGCCAAATCGCAGTCCGTTGGCATTAAAAGTTTGGGAGGAGAGCTTACGTTTGGGGGAGAGTTCCGTACGGGAATGACCTCTACCAACGAAGTTGTCAATGGCATAAGACAAAGAGGTTCTGGAGGTGCTGTTTCTGGAAGCGCTTCTAGAGAATATGTTGTTGAACTCGACATTTTGATGAATTATAGAGCTGAGATCACCTGGGCAACAGGAAAACTCAAATTCAAAAACAAAGCGGGAACTATTTCTGGAACCACAGACAAAGTCTCTTTGGATAGGGCCTTTTTTGGTGTGAGGTTTGTGGAAGGGGACACATATATGATGGCGCTGGAGTTTGGGCGCCGTAAGTTAAACTATACCTTCGACTCGAAGATAGAGTTTGGTGCGTATATGGATGGTATCTTGTTTAAGTACGACCAGTCCATTGATATGGTAGGCGATTTTTACATCTATGGGGGGCCCTTTGTTGTTGACTTTGCTGTTGATCACTATGCGTATATAGTGGAAGCTGGCGCTTTGAACGTAGGTAATACGGGGATTTATCTTAAATACTCTTTTATAGACTGGGATACAAAGCACTACTCTAATCCTTTAAAGCAGCAAAGATATGACTTTATGAATTCCCAGCTGACGCTAGGCTATAAGGTGGTTCCTAGCTGGCTTGGAAAAGTTCTTACCGTCTATGCAGCAGGACTTGTCAATTCAGCAGCTAAAGCTTTGCCTATTACAGATAATAAAAAAGCAAACCTTGCTTGGTATTTTGTGTTCTCTATGGGAGAAGCGAGAAAGCAAGGGGATTGGGCTTTTGAATTTGACTATCAATATGTGATGCCTCAGGCGATTCCAGATTTTGATGCTGGAGGTATTGGCAGAGGCAATGCGGCTAGAGTTCCTTTTTATGCGACAACAGATTCTTATAAAGTCGCTAACACAAGAGCTAATGCAGTAGGAGCTGGTAACTACAAAGGTTTTGAGCTTTCTTTCCTTTACCTTTTTACAAGCAATCTGACTTTGAGACAGAACTATGCGATGTCCATAAGGCAGGATAAGCACGTAGGTCCTATTTTCCGCTACAAGCAATATGGTCTTGAGCTTGTCTATCTCTTTTAATCAGCAGCTCCTTCTTTTTGAGGAGGAGCTCTTTCTATTATAGATGGTGTAGGAAGGTGAGAGAAAGACTCTTTTTACGCTCTTTGAGGCTCTCTTCTACATGCACATACAAAATAGGCCCTGTACCTGCGAGAGCGATCTGCGACGCTAGAGATGTTGTATCGCAATCAGGCGGTAGACATAGACAGCAAATTTTTCCCTCGTCTGTTTTGTCTATAAGGTACTCATGAAGAGTTTTTCTTGAGCTATGGAGAGAAATAATCTCGATAGAAGCAAAGGCCTTATAGAAGATATCAACAGGTTTTAAAGAATTTCTTAGAACAAAAAAGCATATTGATTCATGAGCTCCAGATAAAATGGCCAAAACTTTTGCTGAGTAGTTGGTGAGGATAAGAACAGGAGACTCTTCGAAGGGGATATGAGGACAAGAGATCGTGTAGAGCTTAGGCAAAACAATTCTTCCAACCCAATTGAAGAAGATAGGAGAAAGCCTAGAAACAAGAAGAAGAGAAATAGCCAGCAAAAGGAGGGACATAATAAAAAAACCACCCGCAGCGCTTAGGTTGCCTGCTCCGCTAAAGAGATAGATAGAAATAGGAGCGAGTAATACTCCGCAAAAGCTCATAAAATTTGAGGTTGCGACAACATGCCCTCTTTTTGTGTCAGGGCTATATTTTTGGATATACGCATCAAACGGAACGATAAAGAAACCGCTAAAGAAACCGATGAGTATTAATAAGACGACAGAAATAGAAACGACTTTGGGTAAGATGGCTAAAGCTAGCACCAAAAAAAACAAAAAAAAGCCTGCAACACAAGAAAACCCGAGCTCTACATTGTGCTTAGAGAGTTTACCTGTAAGAACAGCTCCGATGGCTATCCCAATAGCAACGGTTAAAAATAGATAACCACCTCCGACTTCACTTAAGCCAAGAGCTTGAATGGCAAAAGGGATGATATTCAATTGAAAAAAAGCTCCAAGATATAAGAAAAAAGCGGCGCCTAAGATGGCGGAGAGAAGGTGAGGGGAATGGTAGCAGAAAGTTAAAGTGCTATAAATTTCTTTTAGAAAGAAAAGCTTCGCTTTTGCTTTTGCTTTTGCTTTCGCTGGCTGCGTATAGGGGATGAATAAACTTGCGCCAAAGCCAAGCAAAGCGATCACTACACAGGTAGAGGAGGCGATGGTAAAGTTTCTGCTAGACACCTGCGTGATGAATGAGGCTAGGAAAGTACCTACGATGATGCCAAGATAGGTAAAAGAGGTGATGATGCCGTTGGCTTTTGAGATTTTTTCAGGTGGAACAAGTTCTGGGATGATGCTGTATTTGGGAGGGCCAAAGGCTGCGCTATGGAAAGAGAGTAAGAAGAGTAGCGAGTAACAGGCCCACGAGCTTTCTAAGGAGAAAGCAACGACAGCAAGAGCTGTTGTAAGCACTTCGATAGCTTTGAGGACCACAATCATTTTTTGCTTACTAAATTTGTCAGCAAAGACACCAGCTCCTGAGGAAAACAGAAGAAAAGGGAGTACATAGACGGTCCCTACCCAAAAAAGGATCGTGCTTGAAGCGGCGATTCCTTGGATATCGATTAGTAAAAAAACCGTTAAAAACTTAAAGACATTGTCGTTGACAACACCGAAAAATTGCGCGATGTTGAGAAAGTTAAGAGCTCTGGTGCTGCTGAAATTTTCCGATTTAATAAAAGCATTTCTTTTGTCAAGAATGCTTCTAATAGAAAAGCGCTTTTTTTTCTTTGGCGTAAAAAGCATACGAGGTCCAAAAGTTTTTAGGCGCAGTGTAATAGAAAACTTTCTTTAAAAGCTCCTAATTTGACTCTGGAGGGAGAGAAAGAATACAATGTTTTTGCAAGGTCCATATGAGTAAAGATAGTTATATTTTGACAATGGGGCACAACCCTAGCTACTTACTAGAAGAGCTCAAGAGACACCTGTCACAAGAAGAGAGCTCTTTTCGTAAGCTGATCGTCATCCCTTCTCTTTTAGGTAAAGAGTATGTATCACAACATCTTATAGAGGGAGGTGTATTGACAGGCGTGAAAATACTTCCGCTTCCTGCTGCTATGGATTATCTGATGAGACTCATGCTTTTTGAGGATCATAAGCCCCATGCATTTCCGGCTCAGCAGCTACTTTCTTTACATATAGAAAAGATCGTTTATCAGCTTTTAGAAGAAGAAGAGGAAAAACTCGCGCCGCTTAAGAAGTATATAAAGGATACTCTCCCCTCGAAGAAAGAAGAAAAAGTGCAGGCGCTGAGCGTTAAGCTCAGTGCAGATTTTGTCCACTACGGTCTTTATGGAGGCAGGGCGCTACCTGCTTGGATAGAGAGAGGCAGTTGGCAAGCTATTGTATGGGATAAGCTTTTTTCTCTATGGGATTATCCTTATAAAATTTTTGAGCAATCCTATACATCAAATATTTGTGATTTAGAGATAGATATCCACCTTATAGGCTTCACTTTCCTTCCTCGTATCTATGAGGAATTTTTGCAAGCTCTTCCAGAGACCATGAAGCTGTATGAATACTATTTCAATCCTTGTGGGTATTTTTGGGGAGATGTTTGCTCAGAAAAAGAGAGGTTTTTTCTTCATAGATATCATCAAAAAAGAAAAGTCTCTTCTCAGCAGATCAAGGAGTTTGATTCTTATGTGCTATCACGTAATACAATTCTTGCGAATTTTGGTAAACAGACACAGAAAAGGTTTAATCATCTTGTTGACAAAGAGTGCGCGCTCATAGAGCAGGAGCTAGAAGAGGAAAAAAAGAGAGGCTCGCTACTAGAAAGGATCCAGCAAGATATTTTCCTAGGAGTAGAGAAAGGAGAGGATGCGCAGCTTGATCATTCCTTGCAGTTTCATAGAGCTCCTTCCAAAAAAAGAGAAGTAGAAACCCTTTTTTCCTACCTTCTTGCGCTTACAGAAGAGGAAGAGATTGAACCTTCGGATATTTTGGTGCTTGCGCCGAAGATTTCCGAGTATTTTCCTTTTATTGCGCAGGTGTTTGCGGATAAGGCCCCGTTTTCTATCTGCGTGCACGATTTAGAGATGATCTCTCAGAGCTCTTTTTTACAAGGGTTTTGGGAGCTACTTTCTCTTAAGGGCAAGCTATGGGATCAAAAAGATCTCTTTGCTCTACTGACGTTACGACCTTTTCGAGAAAAAAGAGGATGGAGTCTTGAGCAGATCGGAGTCATAAAAAACTTGTGTGAAACAGCTTGTATCTTGTGGGGTTTTGATAAAGCTCATAGAGAAGAGCTTCTTTCTATAGGCACAGAGGGGGAAGAGATAGACGCTGTTTGTGAGAGAGGCACTTGGACTTATGGGTTGCGAAGGTTGCTATTAGGACTTGTCGTGGGAGCGCAAGAGGATGATGTAAAGGAGCTTGATTTTTATCCACTGGAAGAAGTGGAGAGGACAGATGCAGAGCGACTCGGAGAATTTTCTGCTTTAGTAAGAGAGCTTTATGAAGACGTCAACTTTTTTTCAGAAGCCAAGTGGTCCCTTCATAAGTGGGTAGAGTATTTGCAAGCACTTGCTAAAAAATATTTTTTTGTAGACGCGCAAGATATAGCTAATAAGCAGGCCTGGGACTTTTTTGAAGAGCAGTTAAACATGCTTATGCAACTGGGTGGCAAGTTAGAAGATTCCTTGTACCCGTTTTCTAGTATACGTAAATTTCTCCAGAATGCTTTTTCTAAGGAGGGAGCTACGGTGGCTTCTGCTAACAAAAATGGTATTTGTTTTGCGTCTATTAGACCCCAAACAATCTATCCAGCAAAAGTGATTTGTTTACTGGGGATGGACGAAGCTGCTTACCCAAGGCGTGCAGAAAAATCTCCTTTACGAGAGATAGCAGAAGGGGAATTAGATCCTTGCCCAAGCTCTATAGAAGAAGACCGGCAAACTCTTTTGGATGTTTTGCTTTATGCCAAGACAAGTGTTCTCATAAGTTACTGTTTTATAAGCGCCCAAGATGGAGAAAAAATGCACCCCTCTTTTTTGGTGGAGGAGCTGGTACAGCTTGTGAAAAACTTGTATGCCATCAAGCAAGAGGTGTGGCAAACACATAAGCATATCGCTTTTCATCATGAAGAGCTTGCAAACTATCCTAAATATTTTTCTTTGAGAAGTTATAAGCTAGCTACACAGTTATATCACAAAGAAAAAGAAAAAACGTTGTTTATTCCTGAGTTTTATCAGAAACTGGTTTGTGTGCTACCTGTTGCTAGAGAAAAAACTGTCATCTCCTTAAAAAACATAAAAATGTTTGCGAGAAACCCCTTGCAATATTATTTCAATCATATTTTGGGACTCTATTTTCGTGAAGAAAGGTCTGATGCGAAGCTTGCGGATAGAGAGTTTATATTGCCAGCTCTTGATAGAGTTCGCTGCAGGATAGACAGTCTGCAGAAAGGTTTTGAAAAAACCTATGAGCCTTTGCGAGCTCTTGGCAAACTGCCCATGGGGATGTTCGAAGAGATTGCCAAGACGCAGCTTCATGAGGAATATCACGCTCTTGAAGAGAATAAGAAGCTGCTGGGGGTTTCCTCTTGTGAGATGATGACACTTGAGCTTGCTAGTAGCTGTAAGACTCCTGCTCAGCAGAAAAAAAACTATTGGATTTTGCCGGCGCTACAAGTTGCTTTTTCTTCAGGAAAACTTGTCGAAATAGAAGGGACTCTTGAGCTTGTTTCTCCTCAAGGATTGTGTGTTTATCAGGAAGAGTCTGCGCAAGATAGGATGAAAATCTGGCCTACATATCTTATATTTCTGCAGGTTGTTTCCCTCTATTTTCCTCACCAAATCAAAAGAGATCTTCTTTTTTTACAAGAGGGAAAGGTAAAACAAGAACCTGCGTGTGACACAGAAGAGGCTTTGCAGCGATATCTAGACTATTATTTTCTAGCGCAAACAACACCTTCCCCTCTGCTTCCTATGTGGGCAGAAGCTTTTCTTGCTACTTCCCCTGATAAGTTAGACAAAGCGATCAAACAATCTTTTTCGATGATGTATGGTGCGCAGAAAAAATCTCTTGATCCTTATCAAAAGTGGATTTTTGCTCATCTAGACCCTTTTTGTGCGCAATCGTTGCATCAGCAGTGGCATGAAAGAGCAAGTCATGTTTTTGCACCTATGACCACATGGAGTGAGCATGCATAGTTTTAATGTATTAGATCCTCAGCAAGAGGTTGTAGGCCCCTCTTTTTTGGAAGCGTCAGCAGGAACAGGAAAAACCTTTACCATCGAGCATCTTGTGGTGAGGCTTCTTCTAGAAACTACAATCACGTTGGATAAGATTCTTCTTGTGACGTTTACAAGAGCTGCTACAAGGGAGTTAAAACAGAGAGTAAGACGCTCTTTGGAGCAAAGCCTAGAAACTCTGATTTCCTCAAGCTCTCGGGTGCCCTATCTCTTTGTTTTGGTAGGAGAAGAGAAACAAAAAGCGATCGCTAAGCTCAAAGAGGCGATGAGTATTGTAGAGCAACTACAAGTGTTTACCATTCACGGCTTTTGTCACCATATGCTCAAAACCTATGCTTTTGAAGCGCAAGTGGGTTTTGAAGAGATGAATATAGAAGCTAAAGCGTATCAAGATCTTGAAAAAGAGCAGATTTTCCATTTTTTACGATCTGGGTTATACCAACATGGCTTTCATCAGCACCAAGTCAGCTATCTTCTAAAAAAGATGAGAGGAGATCTTGAAGTAGTCACTAGACGTCTTATGGGACTTCTTCATCAGGGAGTGGAAATACCTATTTTGCCTAACTATCATGACCTCGCTTTGCAATGTCAAGAAGCTATGCAAAATCTCCCCTTGGAGGAAGAGAAGTTTTGGGAAGAGCTTTTTGCTCTTGTTCCGTTTTTTAAAGGGATAGCAACAAAACAAAAAGAGCTCAAAGCAGATTTTCTAGAGCAAGCAAAAGTGATGAGCCAAGCTTTGCGTCAAGAAATCTCTCAGGAGGAAATGTTTACCACGCTTCTTGCCTATGACACTTGGTTTGTAGAGTTTTTTACAGAAAAGGAGCTAAAGGCTTCAGCGAAAATTCCCTTTTGTGATCTTGCAAAGAGCTATCCTCTGATTAGCTTTGCAGAAAAATTAGCGGCCATTCTTGCAGAAGCAAAAAATGTTTCTCATCTTTTGCTAAGGCTTGCAAAGGGTATTCAAAAAAGAGTAGAAAGAGCCTGTGAAAAAGCGAGTGTAATGACACCCGATGATTTACTAAGGAAAATGGCACAAAGTTTAGGTTTTCCCTCTTTTTGTCAAAAAGTGCAAGAGCACTATCAAGCAGCAATCATCGATGAATTTCAAGATACAGATCCTGTGCAGTGGACGATTTTTCATACACTCTTTGTACAAGATAGACCTTTTTTCCCTTTGTATCTGGTAGGTGATCCTAAGCAATCTATCTATGGTTTTAGAAATGCAGATCTACCCACGTATCTGCAAGCAGCGCAAGGCTTTGCTAGGAAATTTTCTTTGAATGTAAACTATCGCAGTAGCAAAGATCTTGTCTTTGCTTTGAACCATTTGTTTTCTGCTGATCCCGCTTGGCTTTCTGAAGAGGGTTTTTTAACCTATGAGAAGGTTCTTCCCAATCCCCTCATAACAGAGAGCGTTCCCAAAGAAGGCTCTGTCCATTTTTTTATAGCAGAGCAAGAAAGCTCTACAGAGAAGCATTTTCCTTCTAAGAAGGTCGAAGAAGAAAAGTTTTTTCCTTTCATAGCTGAGGAGATTCTCCGTTTGCAGAGGGAAGGAAAAACGTTTAACTCCTTTGCGGTACTTATTAGAGATCGTTTTCAAGCAGAGCGCATAGGACGATTTTTTAAAGAAAGAAATATTCCTGTTCTGATGACAGGCTCTGTAGGACTAGCAGAAACAGCAGCTTTTTCTTTTCTTAGAGCGTGGATTCATATGGTAGGACATAGTGAAGATATCCACTTTCTAAAGCAGGTGATAGCTCACCCTTTGATGGGATTTTCTCATGAGCATTTAAAGAAAGAAAACCTAGAAAAGAGCGTACTTCAAACAATCACTCATCTTAAAAATATAGCTCTTATGTATAAGGAGCACGATTTTTTAAGAGCCTGGGATCTGTTTTTACAGACAGTATTTCAAGAAGGGGGAAGCTCATTTGAAGAAAGACTTGTCAGAGAAGATCTTCAGGCCTATTTGGATCTAGAGCAACTTGTAGAAATTCTAGCAGAAGAGGGACATCACTTAGCTTATGATGCTCTTGTGTATGCGCTTGATAGACTCGCAGAAAAAGATCCTGATACGCAGGAAGAGAGTAAAAGAAGAGTTGTTTCTGGCGAGGATGCGGTTACCATCATGACCATGCATAAGAGCAAAGGATTAGAGTTTGACATTGTGTTTGCTTTGGGACTTGCTCATCGAGGCTCTTTTCAGGGGGAGATTATCAAATGCGACAACCAGCTTGCTATAACGTGTGAGAAAGAGAGCAAACATAAAAAAATACAAAAAGAGCAAGAAGAAGAAAAGCTGCGACAGCTCTATGTGGCTCTCACCCGAGCAAAAAGTAAAGTATACGTTCCTCTATGTTTTCATAAAAAACCTTCTCCAGAAGAGCAAGAAGAGTTTTCTCCTATAGAGCTCTTTCTTACAAAGATTCTTCCCAAAGAAACGATGTATACAAAAGATAGTGTGAGGCTAGCTTTAGAGCAGATAGATCCTTTTGGATTTGCTTTTACAGAGCTAGACAGTTTTTCCGGTTTTCCTGCTAGAAAGACTCCCCCTGAGCTAGAAGCAATCATCCCCATTCCTTGCAGTTTTACGAAAACATTTTCTGAAAAATATCATAGCTCTTATTCCAAAGTGGCGCATGATGTAGAGAGTACAGAAAAAAAAGATAGAGACCAAGCAAGGCCTCCCTCTGGAGCAGAAACAGGGCAACTTCTCCATAAGATTTTGGAGAAAATTTTTGAGAGAGGGTGGTATTGGCAACCCTCAGAGAGCAAGATCAAAGCTCTTATTTCTCAAGAGCTAGCTCTTTCTTCTCTTGCTTGTTTTGAAAAAGAAGTAGAGCAGATGATTCATCTGGCGATGAAGGTTACCTTGTCGCATGGAGAGCAAAACTTTTCTTTCCAAGATATTCATCCGTCTCATCTTGTTACAGAGATGGAGTTCCTCTTAGAAGAAAGCAGCACGCAATCTTGGAAAGGGTTTATAGATCTTTGCTTTTGCTATCAAAACACTTGGTATCTTGTAGATTGGAAATCGAATTTTTTGGGAGCAGAGCCAAGTAGCTATGCTACGGAAGAAATAGAAAAATGCATGAAAGAGCATCACTATTTTATGCAAGCAAACCTTTATGGAGAGGCTATCTCCAAACATCTACAACGTTTAGGAAAACAATCGTACGGAGGGATCTTCTACATTTTTCTTAGAGGTCTTGAACACGGCAAAGGAATCTACAAATATGTTTAAACCGATCGATAGAGAGCTATCTCGCAGTATTTTGGGCTGTTTAGAGGGAGAAACTGTGGAGGCCTTAGCCTATCTGTTTGCTGCGACAAGGCTTGGATATAGTTGCGTTTGTGTCGAAAAAAAAGCTCTCTATCCAAACCCCTCCCAAATCCTTGATGAGGAAGTCGATCCTTCTTTTTCTGAGAGGGTAATGCAAGGTTTTGCCTGTTTGCCAAATCATATTCTGCAAGATGGGCAGCAAGAGGGCTCTTTGCGACCTGTTGTCAAAGTAGATGAGGCATACTATTTCCAAAAATATTATTTTTTGGAAAAAAATATAGCAGCAAGTATTGCAAAACAGCTACTTTCCACTCCCAAAGACAATTTTTCTGAAGAAGAGATAGAAAAAACTCTTCTTTCGTATAGCTCTTATCTTACCCAAGAGCAACGCAAGGCTATCCACATCTGTTTGCAAAAACGATTAGTAGCTCTTACAGGAGGGCCTGGCACAGGAAAAACCTATACGGTGGAGTATCTTCTTCGAGTCTATCTAGAGTTATGTCTTAATCTCAATAAAACCCCCAAAATTTTAGTGATGGCGCCAACTGGCAAGGCTGTTGCTCTTGTGAAACACAAACTAGCTGCGTTGTCTTCTAGCTGTCATTTGGTAATAAGTACGATGCATAGCGCTTTAGGCATCAAAAGACAAGCTTCTGTGCACCAAAGCAAAGTGTTGCCCTATGACTTTATTTTGGTGGATGAGAGCTCTATGATCGATAGTTATCTTTGGAAAGCTCTTTTATCTTCTTTGCAAGAAGGGTCTCGCTTGATTGTTATGGGAGATCCTTATCAGCTACCGCCTGTAGAAAGCGGAATGGTTTTTAAGGAGTTAATTTTTACCATCCCTCATGTGGAGCTCACACAAAGTATGCGCACAGGGCAAAGCACCCTTATAGCCCTTGCAAAAGCTGTCAAAGAAGGAGATGCTTTGTCTATGTGGAAGCTTTTTTTGCAAGATCCTTCGATCTGTTATAGAGAATATGATCAAGAGAAAGAGCTTACGTCGATTTCTCTTTTGGAGCCCTATATGTACAGAGAATTTACCCACAAAGAATTTTGTTTTTTAAGCCCAGTTCTTGAAGGCCTTTGGGGTGTGAATATACTCAATCAAAAGATGTATGAACAACAAGCTTTGCTCAAAAGAAAAAAAGCTTTGCCTGTCATAGTTACTCGCAACGATTATCAGCAAGAGCTCTATAATGGGGATATTGGCCTTCTTGTAGAAGAAAAAAATCCCATGCATAGCTATGTGATATTTGCAGAGGGTAGGAAAGTAGAAAAAGCATTAATGCCTCCCTATAGCTATGCATATGCGCTTTCTGTACACAAGAGTCAGGGAAGTGAATATGATGATATCGTGCTTTTTCTTCCTGAGGGGAGTCAGTATTTTGGAAGAGAGATCTTATATACGGCTATCACAAGAGCTAAAAAGTCGCTTACAGTGATTGCAAAAAGAGGCGTTGTAACCAAATGTTTAGAGAGAAGCTGCGCACAAAATAATAGCTTGGTAAGATTTCTCCCTTGAAGAGAAATGGAAGCTACAACTACATTTTCGGGTCCAGTAGAGATCAAGACATCTTACATGAGAGAGAGAATGCGCAGAATATTTCCAAGGCTGCTCTTTTCGTTGATCCTTTGTAGCCATATGTTGATGGGAACAGGTATTAGTGAAGCGCCTCTACCAGATTCTTTAGACCAACTGCAAAAAAAATTGCGAGAGATTGTAAGCCAGGCTGATGAAGAGACACAAATCGGTGTGCATATTGTTTCTATTGACGAGGGAAAAATTCTTTTCGAGAAAAATGCAAAACACCGATTTGTTCCTGGAGGAGCTATCAAATTGCTTACAGCAGGAGCTGCCTTGCAAAAACTAGGTCCTAGTTTTTGTTTTGAGACAACGCTGTCAACAGATGGGGAGATTGTGGATGGAGTGTTGAAAGGAGACTTGTATTTAACAGGATCAGGAGATCCCTCTTTAGTAAGTCACTCTTTGGAAGATTTAATTTTTCAGCTCAAATTGCAAAATATTCATGAGATCGAAGGTGATCTTGTATTTGACTCTTCAGAGTTTGATGAGCTTTCTTTAGCTCCAGGGTGGATGTGGGATGACAAGCTTGAGTATCGCAATGGTCCCGTTGAAGCTTTAACCGTCAATCACAGTTGTATGAAGATTTGGGTGAAGCCTGTGAAACAGAAGGGCGTTAGCCCTTTTGTACATATTGAACCAGAACTGCCTGGGCTTATTATAGAAAATAATGCCAAGATGGATGACATCGAACCTGCACGCAATTCCCTTGTTGTTGAGAAAAAAGAAAATACAGAGAAAGATGTTCTTTGCATAGAAGGGACGATGTCTGTAAAAAGTCCTATTTTAGAATTTAGCGTTCCTGTGAAACGCCCCTCTTTGTATGTAGCTACAGAGTTCTCCGTGCTTCTCAAAAACCATCATATCAAACAGCAGGGCAAGATGCGCTTTGAAAGCACGCCTCTTAAGGCGAAACGATTGGCAAATCATCTCTCTGAATCGCTCTTTCATCTTGTGATGCATATGCTCAAACACAATGACAACCTTTATGCTAATTGTTTTTTCAAGAAGATTGGAGCTCTGAAATATGCCAAGCCTGGAACGTGGCCAACGGGGAGTCGAGCTTTGCATGAGTTTCTCTCTTCTGTAGGCGGTAAAGAGTGGGAAGATAGCATCTTACTCGATGGAAGTGGGGAGTCTAGGTATAATATGGTTTCGCCAAAAGCAATGACCTCTTTTTTATGTAGTATGTACCGCCAATTTTCTCCAGAGTTCATAGCTTCTATTCCCGTAGCGGGGATAGATGAGACTTTGAAAAAAAGGCTCAAAGACAAAGCCCTTAAAGGAAAAGTGAGAGTCTTGCCTGGCGCTTTGCAAGGGGTCTCTTCTCTCAATGGCTATGTAACGACTTTAGATGGAGAAGTGCTTGCGATAAGCGTTATGGTCAACGCTTCTCAATCTTGCGCTAAAACCGCAAAGAAGGAGATAGAGGACAAGATCTGCAATACACTTACAAGAGTTTCTTTGCGTAGCTGAAAAAGAAAAATCACCTCACGCTATGCGATAGCATGAGGTCATATTGAAGAAAAAATTACGCAGAAGCTACTTGAGCAGCCCATTTGGATTTTGTGCGATTGGCTTTATTTTCTTTGAAGACGCCCGTTTTAACCCCTTTGTCCATCAGACTAAATACAGCATTGAGCTTCTCTTGAGGGTTCTCTTTGCTCTTAATAGCAACTTCTAGGTTGCGCACAGCTGTCTTTACGCTAGATTTAAACTGCTTGTTATGGAGTCGCTTTTTTTCGCTTTGACCATCTCTTTTTAGAGCTGTTGGTTTTCTTTCCTTGGTCGCATCTTTCTTCTCATCTGCCATACATGATCCGTGGTAGGTGTTTTTTTGGCGCGAGTATAACAACTCCTGGAAAATTCGTCAAAGTATCAAGAACTTGAAAAAAACAAATGTATAGAAAAATTTTTATCAAAAAAAATAGTGTAGCCAAAATCCAGGGGAAGGAGCAGAGTATCTCCCTAAGGTGTACAATATAGAGGAGGCTGTTTTGGAGTCTATGACGGCTAGATGGATTTGGAGAGTATTTTTTATTCTCAGCTATAGTGTTGTGGCTTGGTTTGTTATACATTTTGGCCTCAAAGCCATTCCTTACGTTCTTCTTTCTTCCTCAACAGAGGCGGTCATTGATGAGATGACTGTAGAGCCTTTGCCTAAGGAAGAGTATGGAATTGTGGCAAGATATCACTACACAGTAGGGGGTAAAAAGTACGAGCAAAAGTATGTTTTTACAACACCCATCTTCCCCAATAAGCTAGCCGCGGAGAGTCATCTAGGTAAGCATTGGCACTCTACCAAACCATGGAGAGTCTTTTATTCGCAAAAGCATCCTGAAAGAGCCACTCTTCAGAAGCTCTTTCCTTTCAAGCTGCTCTTTAACGCGTGCCTTTCTTTAGGAATTGTTTTTTATTTCTTTTGGCTGAGGCACTATGTAAGAAAATCGTATTAAGAAGAGATTTTTCTCAGAAGAAGAAGCCAAGTAAGCTTCAAATTTTTTATGATAAAAGAGCGCATGAGAGTTCTTGCTTTTAAAAAACAGAGGAAAGCAGGTATACTCATCAGCTTAATGGCTTTTTGTCAACAACATCTTGACATTTAGAGCTATTCGTAGGAGAATTTAGAAAGTTGGCCTTCTTTGTATCTTAACGTGTTTGCGGTGAAGCCTTTGTTTTTTCAATTCCAAGTCATTAGAGGTATATGAGTAATTCCGGACAGCATGTATTTGATCCGCAGCATCAGCAAAAATTGGAAGAACTGGTAGCTATCGCTAAGGAGCAAGGTTTTTTAACCTATGAGGAGATCAACGAAGTTCTTCCTATGAATTTCGATACGCCTGAGCTTATTGATCAGGTGCTCATCTTTCTCAGTGGCATGGATATCCAGATCCTTAACCAGGCAGAAGTTGAAAGGCAAAAGGAAAGAAAAAAAGAAGCTAAAGAGCTAGAGACCCTTCCTAAACGATCTGAAGGTTCTTCAGATGATCCTGTCAGAATGTATCTTAAAGAGATGGGATCGGTTCCTCTTCTTACTAGAGAAGAAGAGGTGGAGATTTCCAAGAGGATAGAAAAGGCGCAGATTCAGATTGAAAAAATCATCATGCGTTTTCGTTATTCTGTACGAGAAACGATTTCTATCGCGCAATATCTTATCGCAGGCAAAGAGCGTTTTGACAAAATTGTTGCAGAGAAAGAGATCAAAGATAAGCAACATTTTTTGAGCATGCTCACAAAGCTGTGCATCGCTTTAACAAAAGAAAATGATCTTTTACAGTTCTATCTAGAAAAGCTTGTTGACCCCCAGCTGAAAAAAGTGGAACAAGTCAAGATTAATGAAGATATCGAAAAATGTAGAATTAGAACGCAAGCCTACTTGCGTCGTATGCATTTTAGAAACAATATTATCGATGACTTTGGTGAAGTGATCTTAACAGCGTATGAAAGATTTTTGCAGCTTGAGAAAGAAATACAAGAGCTCATTCCTAGAGCGGAGAAGAACCGTTTTGCTGCAGCTAAACTGCAAGCGGCAAAAAGAAAACTAGGTAAGAGAGAGCTAGCTGGCGGAAGGACACTTGATGAGTTCAAAAAAGATGTAAGGATGCTTCAACGGTGGATGGATAAGAGCCAAGAAGCAAAGCGGGAGATGGTAGAATCTAACCTACGTCTTGTGATCTCCATTGCAAAAAAATATACGAACAGAGGTCTTTCCTTTTTGGATCTTATCCAAGAAGGGAATATGGGCCTTATGAAAGCTGTCGAAAAATTCGAGTATAGAAGAGGGTATAAGTTTTCTACCTACGCTACTTGGTGGATTCGTCAGGCGGTAACGAGGGCTATTGCTGACCAAGCAAGAACGATTCGTATTCCTGTGCACATGATTGAGACGATCAACAAGGTGCTTCGTGGCGCCAAAAAACTGATGATGGAGACAGGGAAAGAGCCTTCTCCTGAAGAGCTCGCCAAAGAGCTAGGGCTCACTCCTGAAAGAGTCAGAGAGATTTACAAGATTGCGCAGCATCCGATTTCGTTGCAAGCGGAAGTAGGAGATAGTGGAGAGAGCCAGTTTGGAGACTTCTTAGAAGATACCGCTATTGAATCTCCAGCAGAAGCGACAGGGTATTCGATTTTGAAAGACAGGATGAATGAAGTGCTTAGCACTCTTACCGATCGTGAGCGTACGGTGCTTATTGAGCGATTTGGGTTATTAGATGGCAAGCCAAAGACTCTTGAAGAAGTGGGTGTGCGTTTCAAAGTCACCCGTGAAAGGGTTCGTCAGATTGAAGCAAAAGCATTACGTAAAATGAGACACCCAACAAGATCTAAGCAGCTGCAAGCCTTTTTAGATCTTATAGAAGCAGAATAACTGCACGCAGTGGATTATTTATACTTGTTAGCAAGATGAAGGCTCTGTTTTCCTAGCGTAATCATGGCGAGTGCATTTTTTCTCATCTGTTGCTTAGTAGATTCCTCACAAGTTTCTGAAGACCGTTGGAGCTGGTCTTGTCCGAGTGCAAGCAGTCTCTCTCCTTGCTCTTGCAAAAACTGTTTCATATCATCTTGGTGAAAATCTTGTACAAGATGGGCTACAAGCTGCCTATGTACAATAGAAACTTCGAGACTATAGGTTCGATCAGATCGTAACGTTTCTGGCGTCTTTACCGAAGTTTCTAGTTTTTCCTCTTTTTGAGAAATATAAGCTTCTAATCTAAGAGCGCGGATTTGTTCGATAGTCATTTCTAGAGATTGTGTTTCTGGAGAGAAAAAGGATGATTACTTTGGTGTAATGGCATCCCCTTTTGGAGGGTAGACGCAGACTGCTTTTTCTAGACCTAGAATATCAATCCTTTTGATATCGGATGAAAAAATTCTATTGGAACCACTCCAAGTAAAATGGACCATTCTTTGCTCACTAGTTGCAGATGCCATACAGTTGACTCCTTGGGTCTAAAGGTTGGGTATTTTACTATAATTGCATAAAAATCAACTAGTTATAAAAATAAGTTTATAACTCATTGAATATCAAAGTGTTAAAAGTTTTTTATATATTAAATTAACTAATTTATTTAATTAAAAAGATTTTTTTTATATAATTAAAATTATAATATGTTAAAAACATAGGATTTTTATGGTTAATATTAATGCTGATTTCAAACTACGTCGTGACTGGGAATATCCCACAGAGATTAAGCAAGACGTTCAGGGTGACAAAAAGATCACTCGGTGTGTAAAGGATGTGGTTACAGGAAAGATATATGCGTACAATCCCGATCATGAATATGATCTTCGAGAGAGTTGCGCTCTGAAGTTTATGATAACTCCAATTGCTTTTTCTCTGGCTTCTGTAGGAATGATAGCCTTTCGTGTTGTGAGTATTGCAGCACGAGCTGGGCTCTTACCTTTTCGATGCCTAAAGCTGTTTTTCGATGTTGGCAGGGACGTAGGAAATAAGCTGGTAAATCGTGCGTCAGAGGGATTAGCTGAAAAAACGATTACCTCCATTGGAAAGAACCTTCTTGATATTGGAAAGGATTTACTAAAAATAGTGGCAACACCTTTGGCGTTTCTTGGGGCGGAATTTGCTGCTCTTTATGGGGCTGCGGTTGATGCTAAAGATGGAGGAAGACTTTATGCGGCTATTGAGAACTTTCAATTTGGTAAAGTGTATATAGCTGAAGAATTCCGACCAATTGAAGATCGAGGCAAAGATCTCAACACAATAAACCAAGAATTGGTCAACAAAGAGAATCCTATGCAACAAGGCTAGGATCTTAGACAAGATCGCATAGCTTTACTTTATTAAAGAGGTTACCTTCTAAGGGGTAGGAGAAAATTTTTTCTCCCACCTCTTTTCTTTTGATCCCCCAGCTCAGAGCTTCCTTGAAACAGAGCGGTGTTCTTATCAACAATTTACAAAATGCAATTTATAAGACATTGATTATGAGGAGAGCTACAACCCCTCTTAGGAGGGCAAGAGGATGTAGAGCACGAAAGACGGCCAGTAGCAGTCCAAATACAGGAAAATTTTCGCCCTATCAGCTAAACAAACCTCTTTTTTTTAGCTCTTTTTGTAGCTGGTTTTGAGAGATAAAGACGATACTGGCTGCAGGCAGGTCCATTTCTTTGAGAAGAAATTCGTAAATTTTTGGATCTGGTTTTTCTAGTCCTATTTCACAAGAAAGAAAGCAAGGATCAAAAGGAGCATATAAGTTAAAGTCTCTGATAATTCTCGCTAGGCGATCATCAATATTTGACAGCAGCGCTATAGGGATCCCTTTTCCTTTCAAAGCAAGGACAAGATCATACATGTCATGATTGATCCCAATAGCCTCTTTCATCACACGATTCCAAGAGCTTTCCCAATCTTTTGGCAGAGAAATATTTTTTTGCTTTGCATACTCAAGCCAAAAATCGAGATCTTTCTTGCCAGATGCAACAGCCTTTCTCTTTTCTCGGTTGACGGCTTCAAATTCTTGTGGAGAGAGCGTAAAGCTTTTACAGAGAAATTCCACCGCAGCTTCTCGGTTGGATTCTTTTGTCATGACTCCACCGAAATCAAAAACGATCGCTTCAGAAGCTGCAGAGAGTGTAGCGCAAGCCGTAAGTAAGGATAGGAGAATTTTTTTATCATAGAGACCGATAGGGTTATGGAGTGTACCGGGATCGAACCGGTTGCCTCAACAATGCCATTGTTGCGCTCTACCAATTGAGCTAACACCCCAAAGATTGCGTGGGTTACATTCTACGCGAGGAAGGGGTTTTGTGACAATTGTTTGGGTTTCAAGAAAATACTTTTATAGCAAGGAGTCTTGGCAGCAAAGTGTAAAGAAATTACAATTGCTTTCTCTTCATCCAACTACACCAGGAACACTATGGGATATTTTGATCACCTTGAAACGTTACCGCCAGATCCAATTTTAGAGCTTATGTGGGCCTTTAAGCGAGATACTCGCCCTAAAAAAATCGATTTGAGCGTGGGTATCTATTGCAACGATAAGCTTGAGCCGGAAATTTTAAAAAGCGTTCTTAAAGCAGAAGAGGCGCTTTTACAGCTGGAGACAAACAAAAGTTATCTCCCTATCGATGGTCATGTCGGGTTTATTGAAGAGACAAAAAAACTGATTTTTGGAGAAAAATTAGCAGCAGAATTAGGAGCCTCTCTTTATGGAGCTCAAACAGTAGGAGGGACGGGCGCCCTTAGAGTCGCTGGTGAGTTTTTAGCAGGAGCTATCAGTAAAACCATTTATGTTTCTCATCCTACGTGGGCAAACCATATGACGATGTTTGCTAAGGCAGGGCTCGAGACAAAAACCTATCCTTATTACGATTTGCAAAAACACTCTCTTTCTTTTGATGCAATGATCGAAGCTTTGAAAAAACTCCCTGCAAAAACCATCATATTGTTGCAAGGATGTTGTCATAATCCGACGGGATATGATCTAACCAAAGAGCAGTGGAAAGAACTTTCTTGTGTGATGTTACAAAAACAGCTGATACCTCTTTTTGATATGGCGTATCAAGGTTTTGGAGATGGACTTGAAGAAGATGCTTTTGCGGTAAGACATTTTGCGCAAGAAGGACATGAGATGCTTGTCGCTTTTTCGTATGCGAAAATTTTTGGATTATACGCAGAGCGTGTAGGAGCTCTTATGATTGTGATGTCGGATAAAAAAGCAGCAGCACCTATAACTTCACATATCAAAGCATTGATGCGAGCCAACTATTCGAATCCCCCCAAGCATGGAGCCTCCATTGTAGCTTATGTGTTGACCCATGATGCTTTGAAAAAGCTTTGGCTTGCAGAGCTTAGCAGTATGAGATCTCGTATCAAAACCATGCGATCTATGCTGGCACAGGCATTAATGCAAAAAATCCCTACAAAAGATTATAGATATATAGATAAGACAAAAGGGATGTTTTGCTTTTTGAACTTAGAGGCAAGTCAAGTGCAGAGGCTTATGGAAGAGGAAGCGATCTATATGACAAGAAATGGACGTATCAGCGTCACAGGTCTTAGTGAAGAGAACTTGCCTGTGGTAGTGAATGCAATTAGAGCTGTTACGGTATCATGAAAAAACAACTACTCTCTTATCAGACGCTTTTTTTTGTTTTGGCGTTTTTGCTGCTTATGCCCAAAACATTTACCGACAAGGTAAGAGATTATGGGGCCCATAGTGGAGCTTTGTTCTATCAACATCTAAAGCCTGGCAAGGCATCAAAAGAAGAAATAGAAGAACTTCGCCTTGAAAATAGCCTTCTTTCTCGTCAGATTCAAGAAGTTAAACAATATTTGGTGGCTGAAGAGACGATTGAAGAGAGATTCAAAGAACTCGAAACAATACACACAGAAGCCAAGGAGTCCTCTGAAGATAAGGAATTTTTTATCAGGAAAGAAAAAAAACTTCTTGCTCGATTACAAAAGTACACAAAGAGTGTGCATGCAAAGATCATTTATAGAGAACCTGCTTTGTGGAATGAACAATGTTGGATCGATGTAGGCAAGAAGGATAATCAAGAGCTTGGCTATGATGTGATTGTTCACAATAGCCCTGTTGTTATAGGAAATAGCCTTGTAGGAATTGTCGATTATGTGGGTGAGACGCTCTCTAGAATAAGGCTCATTACAGATCCTGGTGTGTGTGTTGCTGTAAGAGCTCTTAGAGGAGGCGCGCAAAATGAGCAGGTGTTGGAGCATTTGTCAAAACTTCTTAGGCATCTAAAGCATCGTGATGACCTCTTTTTTTCTCAGGAAGAGCAGACAAATGTTCTTGGGATCTTAGCGCACCTGCAAGAGAATTTTCAAATAGCTAGCGCAGCACATCCTTTAGCAAAAGGAGAGGTAATGGGGCTAAATAAACCTGTATGGAGAAGGGAATCTAGGTTGCTGCGAGGAGTAGGGTTTAATTATGATCATGCTGATGAAGAAGGTCCCGCAAAGGATCTGCGGCTTCAGGAAGTTTGTGATGAGGCTCTTGTGCAAGAAGGAGATCTTCTGATTACAACGGGCATGGATGGGATCTTTCCTGAAGGGTTACATGTAGGTGTTATAGAGAAAGTGCTGCCTTTGGAAGAAGGGGGCATAGCGTACAGTGTAGAGGCTAGTCATTTTCTTCCTCATAGAGAAGAGATGCGTTATGTGAGTATTCTTCCTCCTATGCATGTAGAGCCATTTACGACAGCTTCATCTTTTTCACCATAGAGATAGATATGGCACTAGAGGCTTTTGATGGCATTATCTATATTAATTTAGCGCACCGTCTGGATCGTCGCAGACAGATTGTAGAGGAGCTCAAGAGTCTAGAGGTGCAGGAGAAGAAAATTTATAGAGTAGAAGCTGTTCACGATCTTCTTAACGGTCATCGTGGATGTGCCCAGAGTCATCAGCAAGCGCTCCTTCTTGCAGAAGAAAAGGGCTGGGACAATGTTCTTATTTTAGAAGATGACATGCTCTTTACAGCGAATAAGCAAGAAGTGGAAGAGATGATTTCCTCTTTTTTTGCGCAAGTAGATGATAGCTGGGATGTTTTTTTCTTAGCTGCTAATGTTTTTTCCTCAGAAAAGAGCCCTTATGAGGGATTTCATAGGGTGTTATGTGCGCAGTGCGCCCACGCTTATGCAGTGAATCGGCATTATTTTCGTAAGCTGCGAAAATGTTTTCATGAAGCTTACCTTGCTATGCAAGAAGATGAGATGTTTGTAGATTCATTATTTAAAGCTATTGATCAAAAATGGAAAGAGATCCAGCCACTTGGAAAATGGTATATTGGAAAGGTTGTGGGTCAGCAGCGCAGATCGTATAGCGATATTGAGCATCTGATTAGAGAAAGGCGTCACGACACATTGTAGTGTTTTGCAGAGGTTGTCTGCACGAGTGCAAAAAGATCCTCTCGTATTTTTTCAAAAGAGATGTTTTTTTCGAAGGTGTAATCCCAGATTTGCTTACGTATTTTTGTAAGATGCGTTTGCTTATGTTGGAGCGTTTTTTCTACCAATCCATAGAGATGAAGATAGTGTGGAGAAGAGATCTCTTCTCCACACTGAAAAAGATAAAGCCCTTTATCTTCACAAGCATCTCTATTGTTTGGGTTAAAAAATAGCATAGGTCTGTCATACACCAAAAAGTCGTAACCGACAGAAGAAAAATCTCCAAGATATAGATCGATTTTATCTAAGAGAGGGTAGACAAGAGGATATTGCGTCAAAAATACCACATTATCACACTGTTCATACTTGCCCATGAGTTGATACACTCTAGCGGGATCATCATTTTCTAAGTTGGGATGGAGTTTGATGAGTAGATTGTAGTGACTGGGAAGTTGCTCAAGAAGAAGAGGGCATGCTTTGAAAAAAGAAGAGGAGTTTTCAGGATCTTTCCAGGTAGGAGCATAAAGTAGTAGAGGTTGTTTCCGTTTAAAGCGAGAAAACACATCTTTTTGCGCGCAAGCGTCATAAAAAGCTTTATGTTTGAGATAGTAGCTGTATCTGTAGTTTCCTGTTGTTACCGTTCCTTGCAATGTAGGTAATACGTTGCGATGTTGTAGCATCTCTTTCATATGATCGCCATACACCAAAGAGAGATCTTGGTGCATGAGAAGGTCTCCTTTTGCATTGAGGGAGCCCTTATCTGAGTTGCCATGAGGGCAAAAGCAAAAGCGCATAGGTTTAGCAAAAAGCTCGCGAAGTAAAACGCTCAGCTCAAGAGTCCAGTTTTTACAAGAGATGAGCAGCAGATCATAGTTTTTTGAAAGAAATTCTAAAGAGCATGCCGCTTCGGAGAGATACATAGTATTGGTAAAAGGGTAGAAGGTTTGTGCAAGTGCATGTAAAGAAGGATCTGTTACAAGAAAAGGAATTTTAAGAATATGAGCAAGAACAGCTAGGTGATCTAGCTGGTGAGGGTAGGATCCTGTACATAAACAAAGAGCGTTAGGAGGCATGGCGTAGCTGGTGGCAAAGAGAAGTTAATTGATGTAGAAAAGTGTCCCAGGGAGGGCAGGTAGAAAACGTGTGTTCATAGAGCTGAGCTCTCTGCTTGTGAAACTGCGCAGGATCTTCTTTAAGATGGGCGGCTATATGGTTATAGATTATAGAAAACTCTGTTTTGGTAATAACAGTGCCGCAGCTATAGAGAGGGCGCTGTGGAACTTTGTCTTGGACATTGAGAAAAAACATAGGTCTATTAAAGCTTAAAAAATCGTAGCCTATCGACGAGGTGTCACCAATATATACAGAGACAAGGTCGAGCAAAGGATAGATCAAAGGAAAATGCTCTAAAAATAGAACATTAGGGGCGGATTCATATTTCCAAAAAAGCTTTTTGATAGAGAGATTTTCTTCCAGCAGGGTGTTGGGATGAAATTTTACAATGAGATTGATTTCTTTAGGGAGCGTTTCTAGAAGGTAGGGGATGGCTGTATGAAAAGAGGAAGCTTTTTCATCATCTTCCCATGTAGGGGCGTAGAGGTAGATAGGGGCGCTTGGGAGAAGTTTTTCTAGGATATGCTTGTGCATGAGCTTTTGGTAAAAAAGCTTGTGATTTTGATAGAAGGTATAGCGATAATTGCCCACAGAAAGGACATGAGCGCCGCTACCTATCCCGTTTTTTTCTTTAAGAAAATCGAGCATTTTCTTGCCATAGACAAGAAGGATTTTTTCTTTATGTAAGACAGACATAGAAAAAGAGTCGTATCCTTTGTCTGAGTTACCATGAGGGCACCAGATGGTGATAGGGTTTTTCTTAGAAAGTTTTTTTGCTAAGAAAAAAATCGACTCAAACATGTCTGTTGGCATGGCCGTGATGATAGCATCGTAATTTTGCACAATACGCTGGGCAGCTTCCGTGTAGGGAAAACAAAAAACAACAAGCTGGGGGTAATAGGTTTTGGCTTGAGCTTCTAGATGTTCTTCCGTGACAATTAAAGGGATGTCTAACACTGCGCACAAGGTGGCAATGTGATCTAGATGGTGTTCTTGGGGTCCATAGACAAGACCACATAGTTGCACAGCACTTTGAAACATAAGCAATATTACTCTGAACTATCGTCATTAGGGATGGTTTGCGTTCTCCTTAAAGATTCTACAGGTTTTACTATAGGAATCATCTCCACACTCATCGGAGAGTTGCTACTTCCATTTTTGAGTAGTGTAGCAATTCTTTCCTTTTGCTGCCGAACGCTTTTCATAAGATGTAAGATTTGGTCTCTCAGATGAAAGGTTTCTACAGAGTTTTCCTCATCTTCTGCAATAAGCAAGTTAAAATTCTTAGAATTAAAGTGATGAATATAAAAATCTTTGTTAGCAGCTTGCGTAAGGGCTTTTGTAAGCTGACTACGCTCTTTTTGCAAAAGTTTTAGCTGTTTATTCAAAGAAGAGCGTTTAGAGGAAAGGTTTTTTTTCGAAGGCAGGTTTTTTTGCAAAAGAGAAGATTCTTCTTCTCTCATCATGCTAAGAACTTCTCTAAGCATAGCAAGTTCTTCTTTCATAATATGTTGCAGCTCTTTATGCAGAGCATCCCAATTGAGTAGACTATCACTCATGGTGGTGTTACCTCCCCCTTAAGTTTCTTATAATCCAAGTAAGAATTCCAGGGAAAAGAAAGATCTTGCTTTTGGGGACAAAAGCTCGCACACTGACCGTATCTTACTTAGGATAAGTGATGGAAGTGCAGAAGTTGAAGAGATGGTTTTTACAAAATAAGAGAGATCTTCCTTGGAGAGATAGTCCAACGCCTTATGGAGTGTGGATTTCAGAGGTGATGCTTCAGCAGACAAGGGTAAATGTCGTGATAGAGTATTATCTTAGGTGGATGGAGCTCTTTCCTTCAGTAATGGCTTTAGCTGCAGCTCCTTTAGAAAAAGTGATCAAAGCGTGGGAAGGACTAGGCTATTATTCGAGAGCTAGAAGGCTTCATGCAGCAGCAAAAGAGCTAGTTAATAGCTACGGGGGACAAGTTCCAGCAGAAGAGTCTTTGCTACAAGAGATCAGCGGCCTTGGGCCTTATACTACAAGCGCTATTTTGAGCTTTGCTTATCACCAAAAAAAAGCTGCTGTTGATGGTAATGTGCTTCGAGTGATGTCTCGTTATAGGGGGATCAAAGAAGATGTGGGTCGTAGCCATGTGATCCGAGGGATACGAGAAGAAGTGGAAAAGATCCTTCCTGAGCAAGAGCCATGGGTTGTTATGGAAGCCTTTATTGAGCTCGGAGCGCTGGTATGTAAAAAGAAGCCTTTGTGTAGCAAATGTCCTTTAAGGATGTCGTGCAAAGCCTACCAAGAGGGGGCTCCTGAGGAGTATCCCAGAAAAAAGGCAAAAGCAGCTCTTATCAAGCTGCAGCGTAGAGTGTTTGTTATCTATACAGAAAGTCATATCTTGCTTCGGCAAGAAAAGCAAAAAGGGTCTCTTATGGAAGATCTATGGGAATTTCCTTACATAGAGAACTCTTCTCAAGAGAAAGAGCAGATGCCTTCCTGGCTTATAGAACCTTTTGCAGGGGAGCTTGTTTCTGAAAGAGAGCTTGTAGACGTTGTGCACCATTTCACAAAATATCAGGTGAAACTTCTTCCTTCTCTATGGAAAGCAAAAAAAAAGCCTCCAATAAGAGGCTGTGAGTGGCTCTCGCTAGAAAGTCTCCAGGAGAAGGCTTTTTCCTCTGGTCATAGAAAACTAGTGCAGCAGATATTAACCAGCCTCTCATTGTAGCTTTTGTAATCCCATAAGATCGGCCATTTCTCTGGAGAGGCCTGAGCCTCTAAATACTTGGAGCTGAACTTTTACTCTATGATCTTTCAACTCTGGTTCAAATTCTTTTGCGGCAACATAGAATCCTTTGGCTACATTTTCGACCTCGTTTTTATATACGCCTAAGCCAGGAGTTGTAGGTTTAAAAATCACTGGTTTTTCTGATGAACCTGCCAAAGAGAGAGCTTGTTGGAACTGGGCTCTATAGGCAAGAAGTGCGCAAAGAAACTGTATCTCGTCTTGTTGTTCTTTTGTAGCTGTGCAATCACGATTATAGCTCCGTCCAAAAGCAGGTGCTGCGACAAGCATTTCATAGACCTGTTG
>Ga0172362_10000832_pt1:5000-26001 | contig 26001 bp, 16 predicted proteins | sample LakKivs1_kivu2a2_FD_114534 | JGI IMG/M metagenome (GOLD analysis project Ga0172362, IMG submission 114534) | Sediment microbial communities from Lake Kivu, Rwanda - Sediment s1_kivu2a2 | ecosystem: Environmental > Aquatic > Freshwater > Lake > Sediment | place: Rwanda: Western... | reverse complement strand
TCGTCGAGGTGGTAGCTCCCCGAGGTACCGTCGGCGCACGAGCTGGCGACGGTGTTGGGGGTGTTGGCTTCCGGGCCCAGGCTGGCGCGGCCCTCGATAAGACCACCCGAATCGCAGTACGGGCCGGGCGTGGCACACTTGGGCGCCTTCAAGACGGGGTCGTAGAGCGCGTTGCCTACCGGCAGGGTGCGCATGACGGTCAAGGTTGCGGTCTTCTGCAGGCCGTTGAGGCTGGCCGAGATGGTGGCGGTCGTGGTCGTGGTTTGGGCCAGGGTGGTGACCGTGAAGGTGCCGCTGGTTGCGCCCGCGGCCACGGTGATGCTGGCCGGAACTGTCGCCACGCTGGTCGCGCTGCTGGCCAGCGCCACTACCGAACCCCCGGCTGGTGCCGGGCCGCTCAAGGTCACGGTGCCGGTGGCTGTCTGACCGCCGGTGACGGTCGTGGGCTCCAAGCTCAGCGCGCTCGGGGTCGGAGAAGGAAGCAGGGTCACATTTCCGGTCACCGACACATCGCTGGGATAGGTGGCCGTGATGGTGACGGTCGTGGAGCTGCTCGTGGGCTCGCTATACACGGCGAAGGTACCGGTTTGGCTCCCCGCAGGAACGGTCACGTTCGCAGGGACTGCCAACAGACCGGGCGAGCTGCTCGAAAGCGCGACGGACGCGCCCCCGGCAGGAGCGAGCTCGGTCAGGGTCACCGTACCGCTCGCTTGGCCTCCGCCTTCGAAGAGCGCGGGGGTCACGCTTACCGCGGCGATTTGGGGCGGACCGCCGGTGAAGTTGCCCATATAGAGGAACAGGTTCGGCGAACCTGTCCCAGGGTTCTGCACGATGCCCGCGGTTGCGGCTGTGCCCAGGGCTGTGGCAACTTGGGCCGGGGTCGCCGTAGGGTTGAAGCCGAGCCACAGGGCGATTGCGCCGACCACGTGCGGGGTCGCCATCGAGGTCCCGCTGATGGTGTTGGTGGCGGTGGGGCTGCCAATCCAGGACGAGGTGATGCCGACGCCGGGAGAGAAGATGTCGAGACAGGTTCCGTAGTTCGAGAAGTCGGCCCTGGCATCGGTCGAGGTCGTTGCTCCGACCGTGATCGCGTTGGGCGTGGAGGCGGGAGAGTAGTTGCAGGCATTGGCGTAGCTGTTGCCGGCTGCGATGCCGTAGGTCACTCCGGCCGCGATCGAGTTGGTCACGGCGTCGTTGACAGCCTGGCTGAAGCTGCCGCCGAGACTCATGTTGGCGACCGCGGGGGATTGGCGGTTGGCGGTGACCCAGTCGATCCCGGCGATGACGCCTGCGAAGGTCCCCGAGCCGCCGCAGTTGAGCACGCGGACCGAGTGCAGGGTCACCTGCTTGGCCAGGCCGTAGGTGGTTCCGCCGATGGTTCCCGCCACGTGGGTTCCGTGGCCGTTGCAGTCATTGGGATCGTTGTCGTTGTCGATGAAGTCGTATCCTGGAATGACGCGCGATCCGCCGCCCGGGAGGGCGAACTCGGAGTGGGCGGCGTAGATGCCGGTGTCGATGACGTAGGCGTGCGCGACCGCCCCGGCCGAGTCGGGATAGACGTAGGTCTGGTTGAGGGGAAGCTGGCGCTGGTCGACGCGGTCGAGGCCCCAGGTGGCGTTCTGCTGCGTGCCGATGGCGGTGACGATGCCGTCGGGCTCGATGTAGGCGACCCGGCTGTCTTTGCGCAAGGCTTCGACCGCAGCGGCGGGAAGCGTGATTGCGAACCCCTCGAGCGCGTGCTGGTAGCGATGGGTCACCTTGCCGCCGTGTTTGGCCTGCAGGTCGGCCGCGATGTCGGGCACCGTGCGTCCGGCAACCCCCAGCCGCGCCGTACCTTTCTTGAGCACGACGATATGGCGGTCCTTGATCGCGGGGGCTGCGAGGTTCTTTGCGGATCTCTCAACCGGCTCCGGGTTTTCTTTGCCGCACGCTGCGAGAACAACCGAAGCCAGAAGAACGGAACGTATGCCGAGTTTGTGTCTGCTTTTCATTTTTTCCTCCGAATTCGCAAAAAGGGCCAGCCTGGGACACGAAGAAGGTGGCACAGGAAGACAGCCTGCCCAGGACGTGGGTGACACTACAGTTGTTTTCCGTGGAGTGGGAAGGATTTCCTGCAGCCTGCACGCGTATCGCTGTGGTGCAGATCACTGCGGCTTGCCGGAAACCATGGCTCGGAGCGCGGTAGCCCCGCGCGACCATGGGGGACCAAGCCCAATCCCTTCGCGCTTGACGAGGTGAGGTTGCGCGAGGAGAGCCTCGCTTAGAACTGCCCGCGCAATCCCAGGCTGGCGCCGTCGGGACCTGCCGAGAGCAGCGGTACGAGGGTACCCGCGAAGAGGTCGTCGCCTTCCTCGCGTGGGGCCGTCGGGGCCTTGATCAGGATCGTCACACCCACGGCCAGCAGGGCTGCTCCCGCGACCGAACCGACGAACCCGCCCAAACGCAGGTTCCGGTACTTGTTGACATCGTTCTGGGCATAGGCCATGCCCCGGTCGCAGATATCCTTGCTCTGCGGGTTGAGCCCCCGGTTAGGGTCGCACCACCCTTTTCCACCGGGCGCGGCATCCTGCTTCATGATGGCCAGGCTCTCTTCGGCCGGCTGCAGCTCGCTGTGGCTCCACAGCGCCAAGCCTACCGAGCCGCCCGTCACCAGGGCGCCGCTCAGTAGCGCGGCGATCGCCCAATGCCGATACGAGCGGACATGGGCTACCTGGGACGCGCGCGTTTTCGCCGTGGGGCGGAGCGACACCTTCAGCTCGGTTTCGCCCTGGGCGGGAACATCGACAAGCCGGCTCAGGGGCTCGCAACCGCTCCGTTCGAGCTTCACGGTGTGCAAACCGGCGGGCAGCTCGATGGGCCCGCGGTAGGCGCCGCGCGACCGGCCGTCGATCGTGACCTGCACCGCACCTGCCCCGGCCGCCACGCGCAGCCGCCCGCGCTCCGCGCCGGCGCTCGGGTCTTCGTCCGGATCGAAGGAGACCGTGGCATACACACCCTCGGCGAGTTCCACGGTCTGGTGCGCCGCCATGTAGCCCGGTCGCTGCATATCGAACACATGCTTGCCGGGCAGCACGGCCACAGGTTCAGCGAAGGGAGTCTTGCCGACCGGCATGTCGTCCATCCGCACCTCGGCACCCAGCAGGGGGGAGTGGAGCGTCACACGCGCGAGCTTGGCTTTGGTCGGCTCCAGCTCGAAGGTCAACTCGGCGCGGCCCTGGGCAGCCACGGTCACGGACTGGCGTGCAGGAGCATGGCCCGGAGCAACGACGGCAACCATGTGCTCGCCCGCAGCCACGGACAAGGGCGCTTTAAGCGGCGCGTCGCCCGCGTTCGCCCCATCGATCACGATCGCCGCGGGAACGTTCACCTTCACGTCGAGCTCGCCGATGCGCCGCTGCTGCTCCTCCTTGGCGGCCTTGGCGCGGTCAACGAGCTCGGGCCGAAGCGGGCCGGAATCGGAGAGGACCTCGTCCAGACTCTCGAGCGCATCGACCGGCTTGTCCATCGCGACGTACACCATGGCGATCTGGTAGAGCACCTGACGTTTGGGAAGGATCTCCTGCACGCGCTCGAATTCAGCCAGCGCACCGGCGTGGTCGCCGTTGTCGAAGAGGTGCATGCCGCGCGCGTACCGCTCCCTGGCTTCGCTGATCGCCTCCCGGTCCGGCTCGGCGGCGGCGGCCCGGGCAAAGTAGGCCAGCGCCATGATCGAAAGCAACAACCCCCCGATAAGTCGTGAATTCGTCATGAGAATGGTTCTCCTCGCTAGGGCCTTGGGCAGCACGCGACGGGATGTGGCGCAGCTTGGATACTAGATGATCCTCGTTCGCGGGGCCAGCCGCCTGCAGGCGCCGTAATCGCGCGCTAGCCGCGGAAGGTCGTGATCGTAACCGTGGTCGTGGCCGCGGCCGGAGTGATTCCCGTCGGCCACGAAGACGAAGAGGTCTACGACGACGAAGACCTTGACGGAGACGACCGCGGCAACGACCACGACCACCACCCGCCGGTCCCATTGGGTGCGAGCGTCCGGCGTGGAAAGGTGTCTCCTTGTGCAGCCTTCCGCGACGTCGCAGGCTGCCCCAGCCCACCTCCGGGGAACCGACCCGGCGGGCCATTCCGCGATTAACACGTCGAGCGATGGGTGCAAAGGGCTTCGCCCTCATGACCAGCCGCTGAAGGAATCCTCGCAGCGAGCAAAGACCCTCGAAGGTAGTAGATCAGAACACGCACGACAGCGGATCGCCGAGGGTGACGTTGCCCTGCACGCGGTAGGAGTAGGTGGCCACGGTGTCGGCGCCCCAGCAGTCGGTGCCGAGGGTGAGGGCGAGCCTGGCAGGCTCGAGGACGAGATCGGCGCGGCCCGGTCCGGCGCCCTGCCAGCGCGAGGTCATGGTCGCGGCCACCAGCACGCCGGCGTCGCTCAGGCCATGCCAGTCGAAGGTCATGCTCCCCGAGCCATCCTGGGCTTGCGCGTAGGCGTAGTGCCCGCTCTTGGTCTTGGCGGTGTCGAGATTGACGATCGTCATGGTGACGCTCTTGGGATAGGCGGCGTTGGCGTAGGTGACGTCGAGGTGGTCGAGATCCACGAGGTTGCGGTCGTCGTCGATGGGATAGCCGGCCTGGCGGACGGCTTGGGCGAAGAAGTGAATCTGGCCTTGCCCGGTGCGCGCGCTGCCTCGCGAGTCGTAGCTGCCGGCAAGAAGAGAAACCCAGGCCGTGTCGTCTTGCCCGACCGGGCGCACGTCCACCTGATAGTCCATGTGCAAGAGCGTGGGCGAGACAGCCGACCGGGTCATGACCACGCGGATCTCCCAGGTCGGGTACTTGTCGCTCGGGAAGGGTCCCCACGTGCGCTGGTTGCCGTTGCGCGAGGTGGGGGGGTAGCCGCGCACGTGATCAACGAAGCTGGTGAGGTCGACGATCATGGCGTTGAAGGTCAGGACGGCCGAGCGCGTGGCCATGTAGTACTCGGCCGAATCGCGCCGGACGAGCGACACCTGCAGCTTGGCCTGGATCTCCTCTTGCTGGGGCAAGGCCAGTTGGAAGTCGAGATCCTCGTTGGAGTAGTTGCCGCACGCAGAGATCAACGCGACGAGCGTGCAGGCCAACCCTTGGGCGACGAGCCGTCTAGAAGTCATAGGCAATCCCCCCGCAAAGCTCCCAGTAGCCGAGGGAGCGGTTCTCATCGATGTTGTAAAGCAGGTAATGGACACGGCCGCGGCCGAGCAAGGTGAAGTGCCGGAGCACGCGGTAGCGCAGCCCCGCGACCAGGCCGGGGCTGAAGGTGGCGAAGAACTGACTCGGGATGGTCGGGTCGTCGAACTTGCGGCTCATGAGTAGAAAGGCCAGGCGCACGCCGGCGAAGGACGCGAAGCTGCTGTTGCCCAGACGCCATTCCGCGGCCAGGGTGGTGCCGGCGGAAAGCTCGACGAAGCGAAAGGGCAGGTTGGTGCCGAAGCGGTCGGTCTCGGCGCGTGCCCCGCCGCTGGCGAAATCGAGTCCCCACATCCATCCCCGACGGAAGAAGTCGCGGATCTCGAGGTCGAGTCCGAGCATGCCGGCGGGTGGGAAGAGGCTCTCGCGCGTGGGCCCGTCGAAAAACGACTGCATCGTGCCGCCCAGGCCGAGGCTCACCCGGGCGCCGGGGTCGCGAAGGGCGCCCTTGACGGGGTCGTCGGAAAAGGGGGCGTCGCGTAGGCCGGCCTCGTCGAGGGTGGCGATCTGTCCCGAAGCAAAGCGGATCTCGCCGATGCGCAGACGGTCGGCCAGGCGGCGGCGCACGTGGTAGCGGCCCGCGGGCAGGGCGATCTGCTTGTCCTGCGCGGCCGGCTTCTGCACTTCGGCGGCGATGAAGCCGTTGCCGTCGACGAAGTAGTAGACCCCGGCCGGGGCATGGGCCGGCACGTAGATGCCTTCGCGCCGGCTCGCGATGTCGGTGAGCACGAGCTCGGCGTTGCCCTTGAGGTCGTAGCTGAAGGTCGGGTGCTGGGCGCCGGCGGCGCTCTCGGCCGTGTCGGCCACGGTGCGCGCGTAGGCGTAGGCGTAGGCCTCGGAGAGGGTCACGCGCCGGTCGCGCGAGCGGTCGGCGTCGCCGCGCAGGCCGCTCACGAGATAGTGGGAAAAGAAGCTGCCGCCGATCTCGTCGGATTCCTGCGCCTCCTCGTCGGCGCTGGCCGAGGTGAGGAGGACCAGGCCGCGGGTCTCTTCGGATCCCGCGGCCTCGATGGTGAAGGCAGGGGCGTGACGGGCGCCCTTGCTGCGGGTCACCATGCCGGAATGGCAGGAATCGATGATGCCGATGCGGATGTCGGCCTGGCCGGCCAAGAGCCGCGCCTTCACGTCGTCGAGGCGCACGCGCGTGTCGCCCAGGCGCAGGTCCCCGTCCTTGGCGTGGCCGGAGAAGTAGAGGACGAAGAGCGCCCGCTCCCCGCGCTGTTTGGTCCACGCGATGCGCGCCTCGAGGGTGGCCACGGCCCGCCAGAACTCGGCGGCGGGCTGGTTCAAGACCAAGGCAAGATCGGCGGGCAGCACGCCCCCGAGCTCGGTGAGCACTTTGTGCACCTTGCGCGCGTCGTCGGCGGCGTAGCGCAGGGGGCGGGTATCCGCGCCGCCCTGGTCGTTGCCCACGATGAGCGCGAAACGGTGCTGGGCCGCGGCGCCCGCGGGCCAAGCGACGAGCACGAAGAAGATCGCTACCAGCGGTCCGGCCCGCGTCCTTGCTCGCCGCTCGTTCATGGTTTCCTGAAGAGCCAAGAAAAGACGTGTTGGCCGCCGGCAAAGGCGGGGTTCTCCAGGGTGCCGAGGTCGCCCTTGGACTTGGTGTAGGCGGTCTTCACGGCCTCGATGGCGGCGGCAAGCTCGAACCGGTTGCGCGCCAGGAAGAGGAAGACCCGCTCTCGGCCGCTGCCGGTGAACTCGATGCTGTCGGGCAGAAAGGCGGTTTCGGCCGTGGGCTCGACCGCGAGGGCCGGGCCGGATTCGGGATAAAGCGGCGTCACCTGGCCCTGGTCGTCGACCGAGACTGCGACCAGAAAGCGCGCGTCCGCCGTGCGGTAGCCGAAGCGAACGCGCTCCCCGGGCGATAGGACCTCATGCGAACCGGGCGGCACGCTTCGCTGCAAGGAGGGGTCGGCCGCGGCCACGCGCAGGGTGGCCTCGACGGCAGCGCCCTTGATGCGGTTGCCGCGGCTGCCGTGTTGGGTGGGCGAAACGCGCACCAAGAACAGCGCCACCGCGGCTGCCGCCACCGCGCCGCCCAGCCCCAAGGCCCACACGCGCCGCGGGCGCGGGCGCGGCACCCGCCGCGCGCGGTCGACCCCGCCCGCGAAACGCTCGAAGGGGATGTCGCGCTCGAAGGCGCGCTGCTCTTCCGCCAGCCCACGCAGCTTGCTCCGGCAGGGGGCACACAGGGCCAGATGGCGGTCGGCTTGGTCGCGCTCTTCGGGCGAGAACTCGCCGGCCCGGTAGCGGCGCAAGGCCAGCTCGGCAACATGTCTCTGCGAAGGTTCCATCTTGGTTTCGACGAGGGTCATGCCGAAAACTCCTTGCCGCAAACCGCGGCGAACTCCTGCAGCCGCTTGCGCACCGTCGGAACCGAACGGCCGAGAAGGGCGGCGACCTCCTCGAGGGTCATCTCGTCGACGTGGTAGTGGATGGCCACGGCCTGGGTTTCCTGGTCGACCAGGGAAAGCATGCGGCTCACCAATTCGCGCATCTCGAACACTTGTGGCCCCGGGTCGGTGCTCTCTTTTGCCTTGGCCTCGCGCTCGAAGCGCTTGTGCCAGCTCGCGCGCTCGGCGCGCAGGATGTTCAGGCAGTGGTGGGTCGCTATCTTGATAAGCCAGGTGAGCGGCGAGGATTCGGCGCGAAAGCTGGCGTAGTGGGTGAGGGCCTTGGCGAACACGTCCTGCATGGCATCTTCCGCTTTGGTCCGATCGCGGAGCACGTAGGAGCAACGGCCGTACACGCTGGCGCCGTATCTTCCATAGAGCTCGCGCAGCTGGGCGCGCGGGTCTGCGGCCGCCAGGCCCTTTTCGCCCGGGATGACCTGAAACGTCGGGGTCTGGCGGCCAGCCGTCATCAGAGGCTTGAGTACAGGGGCGTCGTGAAGGCGCAGTCCGACACGTTGCCGTAGTTGTCGTCGGGGTTGGTCGAGAGCGGCACGGACTTGTAGACGCTGGCGTAGTGGTCGTCCCAGCATTCGCTTACGGTGTAGGTCAGGGCGAAGTTGGTCGCGGTCACGCTGACATCGGAGCGGCCGGCGCCGTTCCACTGCCAGCGGCTCTTGACCTTGCCCTGGCCGCCCGCCGCGCCGGCGGTCGCGGGAACCGTGTAGAGGAAGTCCATGCTGCCGTCTGCGCTCGGGTTCTGCATGAAGGCATAGTCTACATCCACCCGCCGGCCGGGGTGATCGTCATCCTTGACCTTGCGGAATTGCGCCGAGATATTGACGACTTGGCCGGGGCCGACGTGGCTGTAGACGTAGCTTGCGGTGCCCACGTTGTCGTCGGGCATGGGCAGGGTCGCGCGCGCGTCCCAGTCCAGAACGAAGTTGCCGCTGCCGAAGCCTTCCATCTCATCGCCCTGGGCATCGAGGCCGGGCGAATGCTCGCCCGAGAGCACGGTTACGAAGGCCGCCGTGGAATCGTGCTTGTCGCGGCCTTCGAACTTGTACTGATACTGGTGCGGCGCCACGCGCGTGATGGTCACCTTCCATTCCACGGGATCGAGCGGGCCCTGCCACGGACCCCAAATGGCGGAATCGGCGGTCACGCTCGTCGGGGGATGGTTGGTCACGATCTTGACCAGGGCGCCGACCGCCAATGCGCCGGCGTTCACCGTGAACGAGACCGCGCGCGTGGTGAGGTACCATTCCGCTGTTTGACCCAGAACGGCATAGGTTTCGCTCTCGACGGTGAGGGCCTTGGCGCTCGCACCCGGAACGTTCATGGCCACTGTGTCTTGACGCGGAACGCCATTGGCGAACTCCGAGCCTTGGTCCTTGAGGGGGTGGCAGGCGGTGGCAGCGAGGGCGAGTGAGAAGCAAGCAACAATACGTGGTGTCATGGGGTCTCTCCTTTCAGAGTAGAGAGACACCGCTGGCTCGCAAAACTGTAACCACAGAGGGCACAGGGGGAGAGGAGGGCACAGAGAACCTGGTGCCTTTCCCTGTGATTTCGGTGGGTTTCTAGACGTCCGCGGCTTCTTCGCGGATGAAGCGGCCGCTGCGCAGGTCGGCCAGGGTCGCTTCTATCTCCTCGGCCGTGTTCATCACGAAGGGACCGTAGCGGGCGATGGGTTCGTGGAGCGGCTTGGCCGCGGCCAGCAAGAAGCGGCCGCCCTTGCCGCCGCCTTCGGCACGGACAAAACCGCCGTCGCCGAACACGACCAGGGCCGGGCCATCCACGATTCTCCGCGCATCGCCCTCGCCGAAGCTCACCCGGCCGCGGTCGAGGTAGGCGAAGGCGGCATGCCCCGGGGTGATTTCCTCGCGAAACACCGCCCCGGCCGGCAACACCACGTCGATGAACTTCGGGGCCACGGAAAGCCCTGAAACCGGCCCCTTGCTGCGCCCGCCTTCCGCCTCGCCTGCGATCACGCGCAGCCGGGCACCGTCGTCGGTGACCCGCTCTTCGAGCTGGTCCGCGCGCAGGTCGCGGTACTTGGGCCGGGTCATCTTCTCGCGCGCGGGAAGGTTCAACCAAAGCTGCAACCTGGAGATGCCTTCCGGGCGCACCACGGGCATTTCTTCGTGCAGGATGCCGCTGCCGGAGGTCATCCACTGGATGTCGCCGCCGTTGATGGTGCCGTTGTGGCCGAGCGAGTCGCCGTGGCGTACCTGCCCGACGCGCAGGATGGTCACGGTCTCGATGCCGCGATGGGGGTGAAAGGGAAAACCGGCGCGATACTCGGACGGCGTCGAGGACTCGAAGTGATCGAGCAAGAGGAACGGGTCGAGGTTGGTGAGCTGCCGGGTTCCGATGCTGCGAATCAGATGAACCCCCGCCCCCTCCACCGTGGGCTGGGGCCGAATGACTTGCGCAATCTTCCGAATGGTCATCATCTCGTTGGATGGCCGAGCGGCGCCGAAGATTCGAGGCGGCTGCGACTCAGCAGGTTCGTGTGACGGACTGCGTGCGGGTGACGAGTTGAGTCGTGCTACCATTCAAGGCATGCCCCGTCCGACCACAGCCCAGCTCCAGGACCGTTTCTTGGACGGGTTGGATCTGGATCGTCTATGGTGTGAAACCATGGGCCTGCCGTCGGACGACAAGAAACCGACCCTCGCCACGCTCGTGCGAGTCCTTGCCGAGCACCAGACGCCGTACGCTCTCATCGGGGGCGTGGCGATGCAGCTCTACACTGAAGAGCCGCGCACGACCAAGGACATCGACATCGCTTTGTCGTCCTTCGACGATTTGCCGCGCCCGGCGCTGAAGGCGGCGGGGTTCGCTTTCGAGGCCAGGTATGAATGGTCGGAAAACTGGCGCGCGCCAGCGCCTGACGAGCGGCCGCGCAAACGGCGCATTGCCGTGCAGTTCTCCGTCTCGGGCGACATGCCGGCGGTTGTGGAGCACGCGGAAACCGTCGTCATCGACGGCATACCCATCCGCTTGGCGACTCTGCCCGACGTGATCCAACTGAAGCTGGCCGCAGCCGAGGAGCCTGCCCGCCGACCGAGCAAGCGCCTGCAAGACAAGGCCGATGTGCTGCGTCTAATCGAAGACCACCCGGAGTTGGAAACCCCCGAAATCCGGGCGCGCCTCGACCGCCTGAAGCTGTAGGCCGCTACCCCAGCTTGCCGGCCACGCGGGTGGCTTCTTCGATGGCGCGGGCGAGGACGGAGCGGATCTTGCCTTCTTCCATCACGCCCAGGCCGGCGATGGTGCAGCCGCCGGGGGTGGTGACCCGGTCTTTGAGCACCGCCGGATGGGTGCCGGTTTCCAGGACCATGCGGGCTGCGCCCTGGACCATTTGCGCGGCCATGGCCACGGCCGCGTCGCGGCGCAGGCCCATGCGAACCGCGCCGTCGGCAAGGGCGTCGATCATCACGAAGACGAAGGCCGGGCCGCTCCCCGCCAGCGCGGTCACGATGTCCATGTGGCCTTCGTCGACCTCGATGGCCTTGCCGACCGACGAAAAGAGCCCCAGAGCCAGGGCCATGTGCTCGTCGCTCACCCCTTTGCCGCGCGCCAGCCCGGCCATGCCCTCGCCGATGAGCGCGGGCGTGTTGGGCATGGCCCGGATGACGGCGCTCTTGGGCAGAAAGCCGGCGAGCTTCTCGAGGCGGATGCCGGCCGCGATGCTGATCACGAGCTTGCCCGCCAAGGCCACGCGCATGGCTTCATTGTCGATGGCGGCGGCGATCTGGTGCGGTTTCACGCACAGCAGGGCCACTTCGCACGCCATGGCTACGGCCAGGTTGTCGGTGCCGGTGCGGATCTTGTGCTCGCTCGCGAGCCTTGCCGCGACCTCGGCGCGCACGTCGCCGGCGAGGATCTGCGTCGGGACGAGGTGGCCGGAACGGAGGAGGCCGCGCACGATGGCTTCGCCCATGGTGCCGCAGCCGATGAATCCCAGGGTTTGCTTCGCGTCGAGGAGAGTCACAGCCCTATTACCACACGAAGCGGGTCCAAGGTAAAGTCGCCAGCTGCATGAACCCGGACATCGCAGCCCGCAAAGCCCTTCGCGAAACCCACCGCTTGGTGGTCAAAGTCGGTACGCACGTCGTGACCAACGCGGAATCGGAACTTGCGGTGGGCCGCATGAGCGGCCTGGTCGAGGGGCTGGCCGCCGAGCGCAAGCAGGGCCGCGACGTGATCCTGGTGACCTCGGGCGCGGTGGGCATGGGCATGCGCCTGCTCGGCTTGCGCCAAAGGCCGCGCTCGCTGGGGCTGCGCCAGGCCTGTGCGGCGGTCGGGCAGGGACACCTCATGGCCGCCTACGCCGACCTCTTCGCGAAGCAAGGCGTGATCGCGGCCCAGGTGCTTGTCACCCAGGAGGATCTCGGCGACCGCGACCGGGCTCTGTGCGTGCGCACCACCCTCATGCGCCTGCTCGAGCTGGGCACGGTACCGGTGCTGAACGAAAACGACAGCGTGAGCATCCGCGAGCTCGTCGAGTACCAGCGCCGCCGCGGCGCCGAGCCGCCCCTGCGCATCTTCGGCGACAACGACGGCCTGGCCGCGCGCGTGGCGGTGGCGCTCGACGCGGATCTGCTGGTGCTGCTCACCAACGTCGACGGGCTTTTCACTGCCAACCCGAAGGTGGACCTAGAGGCCACGCGCGTGCCCGTGCTCGCGTGCGTGGACGCAAGCGCCATGGAGAGCGCCAGCGGCACTTCCGGCGGCGGCACGGGCGGCATGGCCAGCAAGCTGGAAGCAGCCCGGCTGGCCACCGGCGAGGGCACGTCGGTCGTCATCGCCAACGGGGGCGAGCCCGGGGTGCTGGCCAAGATCCTGGCAGGCGAGGACATCGGCACCCTCGTTTCCGCTCCTGACCGCCGCCGCGCGCGCCTGCGCTTCATCGCGGTGGCGAGCCGGAAGTTCGGCGCCCTGGTCCTCAACGAGGGGGCGCTGCGGGCCCTGGAAAAGGGCAAGGCGTCGCTCCTCCCGGTGGGCGTGATCGCGGTCGAGGGCAGCTTCGACAAGGGCGACGTGGTCGAGATCCACGACGGCAGCGGCCGGGTGCGCGGCCGGGGCATGGTGAACTACGACGCCGACGCCTGCCGCAAGCTGGCCGGCCACCAGAGCGACGAGATCGACGCCATCCTCGGCTACCGCGGCTACGACGCCGTCATCACCCGCGACAACCTGGTGATGGGCTAAACCTCGAACGGAAAAACCACAGAGGACACAGAGAGCACAGAGACGGAAAGAGAAAGGTTTCCCGGCTCTGGAATCCGCCCCCCTACTTCACTCCTTCCGTCTCTGTGGCCTTTGTGTCCTCTGTGGTGAAAAAACCGCAACAACCGCCGGTCAGCTCCCCTTCCCGGCCAGGGCAGGCGGCGCGGCAGGGGTGCTCTTACGCAGGGAAGGAGCAGCGGCCCGCTTCGCTTCCGCATACGAGGCATAGGCATCGGCCTCCACGGGCAGAAGCACGGTGAAGGTCGATCCCGAGGCGGGCTGGGAGCGCACCTCGATGGTGCCGCCATGGTTCTCGATGATGCGCTGGCTGATAGCCAGACCGAGGCCCGTGCCCTTCTCCTTGGTGGTGAAAAAGGGAATGAAGAGGTTGCGCAGATCCGCGGGTGGAATGCCGACGCCGTCGTCGCGGAAGCGGATCTCCAGGAACGCGGCTGCGGCCCCTCGCCGAGTCGAGCGGCGCAGGCTGGTGGACACGTGCAGATGCCCACCCTGGGGCATGGCATCGAAGGCATTGAGGCTCAGGTTGAGGAAGACCTGGCGCAGTTGTTGCGCGTCGGCGCGCACGGGCGGCAGCCCTTCCTGCAGGTCCATCGCGATCTCGACACGGGCGCCGCCGCGCTCTTTTTCGATGAGGTTGATGGTCTTGCGAACCACGTCGTTGAGGTCGAGCGGGTTCTGATCGCCGCGATAAGGGCGTGCGTAGTCGAGGAACTGCGACACGATCCGATTGAGGCGGTCGACCTCCTCGACGATGATGTCGAGAAACTGACGCATGCTCTTGTCGGGCATCTGTCCCTCGACGGGCAAGAGGTACTGGGCCGCACCCTTGATCGATCCCAAGGGGTTGCGGATCTCGTGCGCCAGGCCCGCGGCCATCTGGCCGAGGGCCGCGAGACGATCGCGCTCTTTCATGCGCTCGTAGATCTGCGAGTTCTGCAGGGTCACGCCGATGGAAGCGGCGACCCCGCGGAAGAGCTCGATCTCCTCGGACGAATAGGCCTCGCGCAAGCGCTCGTCGCGCAGCACGAGCATGCCGAGAAGCTGCTCCTCACCGAGGATGGCCAGGACCACGGAGCCATTCACCAGCTCCAAGGCGCGCATGACCAAGAGAAGGGCCTCGCGCTCCTCGCCTTGCTTGTTGCGCAGGGCAAGGAGTTCGCGTTCCAGGCCCTCGATGGAAACCACACCGGCGCGGCGCAGGCGTTCGATGAACCCGCGGTGTGCGACCGAGTCGATGCGGCCCTCGGGGCGCGGGCCCACATGGCCGACCAGGTCGTAGGCCGAGCCGTCGGGGTCCACGATGTACATGGAGGCGTGGGTCACGCGGCGCGAGTCCTCGAGCGCGGAGAGCACGCGCGGCACCAGCTCACGCACGTCGATGATGTTCATGAGATCGGCGCGCAGGCTCTCGATGCGGCGGAAGAGCTCGTACTTCTCCTGGAACATCCAGCGATTCACCACCCGTTCGAGGAGCGCGCGCAGGGGCTCGAACACGATGATGATGGCGGTCGAGGCGATGAGGGCATTCAGGAAGAGCAGCCCGATTTCGTTGAGGTCGACCAGCTTGATGAGGAGGAGGCCGTAGATGAGGGTGGCTATGCTGGCCAGGGCAGCCAGAACCACCATGCGGCCAAGCAGCTCGTTGAGGTCGAGCAGGCGGTAGCGAACCAGGGTCTGGGAAAGAAAGTAGAGGTAGATGGTGACGAAGATGTTGCCGAGCGACGGCATCCAAGGAACCATGTCCAGGATGACGGCGGTCACGGTGGCCAAGCCACCGACCAGGAGATAGAGCAGCCGAGTTCTTTCCACGCGCGAGGGCGTGCGGCGGTAGCGGCGGTAGAGGTAGTAGACGGAAAGGTAGAGTCCGACGAAGACGTAGCTCAGAAGTCCGCCGTAGAACCACTTGGTCGTGTGCGCCGGCGTGGCGAGGAAGAGGCTCGAGAGCAGGGCCAGGTAGAGCAGAACCGCGCCGAGCAGGGTGATCTTGGAAAGCGGGGGCGGGCCCGCCTCGTCGCCCAGGAAGGCGCGAAAGAAGCGCTGCGCCGTGGCGGGCAGCGAGACCGCGGCGAACATGGAGGCCCAGCGCACGAGCGAGATCGATTCCTGCGCGTAGCCCAGAAAAACGAAGAACCTCTGCAGTGCGATGTTGAAGGCGAAGGTGGCGAAGAGGACGTGAACGCTGCGCCGGGAGTCGCGCAAGAGCACGGCCCCGCCGACGGCGAAGCCGACGATGGCGGCAACCAGGGCGGAGAGGGTCTGGGTGTTCACGGGCTGACATTGTACCGCCTTTGCCGCAGATCCCTTCGTCTGATAGCATACGCCGGACATCATGAGTGCGGCCGCACGGACCAGGCCGCTTCGGCGGCTCTTCTTTCATCCTCTTCGCTGGCAGGGCGAAGCGTGGCCGCATTCCCTTTCGCCCGGGTGGCGTGTCGCCGGCCCGCCTGGGGGAGGAGAAGCCCCGTGATCAACTCGGCGGTCTTGGTGTTGAACCGGCACTTCCAGCCCATCCACGTGACCAACGTCAAGCGTGCCTTCGCCCTCCTCTACATGGGCGCAGCCCAGGCCGTGGATCGGCAGTTCCGGACCTTCGACTTCGACAGCTGGGCGCAGCTTTCGTCGGAGATGGGCGACGACGTGATCCACACCGTAAGTCGCGCCATCCGCGTGCCGCGCGTGATCCTCTTGCAGGTCTACGACCGCATCCCCCGCGCCAAGGTGCGCTTCTCGCGCCACAACATCTACACCCGCGACAACAACACCTGCCAGTACTGCGGCCGTCAGCTCTCGCGAGGCGAGCTCAATCTGGATCACGTGGTGCCGCGCTCGCGCGGCGGTCGCACCACCTGGGACAACGTGGTGTGCTGCTGCGTGGACTGCAACATCACCAAGGGTGCGCGCACCATCGAAGAGGCCAGGCTCAGGCTGCTCAAGCTCCCCACGCGGCCGCGCTGGACGCCTACCTTCCGGGCCGGAGTCGACCGCATCCGCTATCGTGAATGGTTGCCTTTCCTCGACCTGCCCAACGCGTCGTACTGGAACGCCGAGCTGCTTCCGTAGCCGGCCGCGCCCACTGCTATCATTCGGCCCCATGGCTTCGCTCCCCCTTGCCGGCTTGCGCGTGCTCGTCACTCGCCCTGAAAACGAGGGCGCGGAGGAGTGGGCGACCGCGCTTGCGGCCGCGGGTGCCGTTGCCCTCGCCTATCCGACGGTGGCCATCCTGCCGCCCGATTCGTGGCAGCCGCTCGACCAGGCTCTGGGCCGCCTGGCTGAGTACGATTGGATCATCTTCACCAGCCAGACCGCGGTGGCTTTCATGCTGGGCCGGCTGGCTGGCGGGCGTTTTCCGGAAGACATGCGTCCGCGCATCGCGGCCGTCGGTCCCAAGACCGCGAAGGCCGTTGCCGAGCGCGGCGGTCGGGTGGCGCTCGTTCCGGCGGACAACCGGCAGGAGGGGCTGGCCAGTGCCATGGCCGCGCTGCCGCGCGGGACGCGGCTGCTCTTTCCTTTGGCGAGCGGCGGTCGCACCTTCCTCGTCGAGAACTTGCGCGCCCAGGGCTGCAAGGTGGACGTGGTGAGCGCGTACAAGACCGTGCCCCTGCCGAGCCTGCCTCGCCTGCCCGCCTTCGACGTCGCCGCCTTTGCCAGCCCCTCGGCTCTGCGCGCCTTCGTGGCCCGGCTCGGGTGCGGCCCGCTTCAGGGCAAGACCGTCGCGGTCATCGGTCCCACCACGGCCAAGGAAGCCGCGTCGCACGGACTTAGACCCGTCGTCGCCCAGAACCCTGACGTCGATGCACTCATTTCTGCCATCGCCAAGTCACGCACCGCTCAAGGAGGTCCCCATGTCCTTTCCTGAAACTCGCCCCCGCCGCCTGCGTCGCACCGAAGCCCTGCGCCGCATGGTGCGCGAAACCGCGCTGTCGGTGGACCACCTCATGTATCCGCTCTTCGTCTGCCCCGGCAAGGGCGTGCGCAAAGAGATCACCTCGCTGCCCGGCCAGTATCACCTATCCGTGGACCAGCTGGCGCGCGAGGCCGAAAGCATCGCCAAGCTCGGCATTCCCTCGGTGATGCTGTTCGGCTTGCCCGAGAAGAAGGACAGCGTGGGCAGCGAAGCCTGGCATCCGGAGGGAATCACTCAACGCGCCATCCGAACCGTCAAGAAGGCAACGCCGGACCTGATCGTGGCCGCGGACTGCTGCCTCTGCGAGTACACCACCCATGGGCACTGCGGGGTACTCCTCGACAAGAAGTCCGGCGACGTGGACAACGATGCCACGCTTGAGAACCTGGGCCGAGTCGCGGTGGCGCAAGCCAACGCCGGGGCGGACATCGTGGCGCCTTCTGGCATGATGGACGGGACCATAGGCTTCCTGCGTGACGTGCTGGACGAAGCCGAGCACGAGGGCACGATTCTCTTGTCCTACGCGGTGAAGTACGCCTCGGCCTTCTACGGCCCGTTTCGCGTCGCGGCCGAATCCGCACCCGCCTTCGGGGATCGCCGCGGCTACCAGATGGATCCGGGGAATCTGCGTGAAGCGGTGCGCGAGGTGGAGCTGGACGTGGAGGAGGGGGCGGACATGGTGATGGTCAAGCCCGCCCTGCCCTACCTGGACGTCGTGGCGGAAATCCGCCGCGAGTTCGACCTGCCCGTGGCCGCGTACAACGTGTCAGGGGAGTACCTGATGCTCAAAGCCGCGGCGGCAAAAGGTTTTCTTGACTACGAGCGGGCCATGGTGGAAACTCTAACGTCTGTGCGTAGGGCGGGCGCTGACTTGATCGTGACCTATCACGCCAAGGAGGTTGCAGACCTGCTCTCGAAGGCTTCCTAGCCGGCAGCACGGAAAACTGCATCGGTTTCGATTTTGTCTGTTGACAAACCGTTTCGGATGCCTATTATGCCACTCCCTTCCGCCCACGAGGCCCGAGGTCACGAAGGCGGGAAGGGAACTTCCGTCGGTCTTTGAAAGCTGAATAGCAGATTGAGAAGAATGCCGAGAACCGGTGTCGCTCCTCGGAGCGGAGCCGGCTCGGCCCCGAATCCTTGAGTTGTTAGTAAACCCAGGGGCAAGTCCCCTGGAGGATCAAATCGCCAAAGCATGGTGCTTCGGCATCATGTTCAGGTTTAACTGGAGAGTTTGATCCTGGCTCAGAGCGAACGTTAGCGGCGGGCTTAACACATGCAAGTCGAACGAGAATGAGGGGGCAACTCCTCTAGTAAAGTGGCGGACGGGTGCGTAACACGTGGACAATCTACCTTCCGGCGGGGGACAACAGTTCGAAAGGACTGCTAATACCGCGTACGTCGGCGAGGACTCCGGTCCTTGTCGAGAAAGATGGCCTCTCCCTGGAAGCTGTCACCGGAAGACGAGTCCGCGGCCCATCAGCTTGTTGGTGAGGTAGCGGCTCACCAAGGCGAAGACGGGTAGCTGGTCTGAGAGGATGATCAGCCACACTGGGACTGCGACACGGCCCAGACTCCTACGGGAGGCAGCAGTGGGGAATATTGGGCAATGGGCGAAAGCCTGACCCAGCCACGCCGCGTGAGTGATGAAGGCCTTCGGGTCGTAAAGCTCTGTGGGGAGGGACGAACAAGCCTGGGGCTAATCACCCGGGCCCTGACGGTACCTCCTTAGCAAGCACCGGCTAACCATGTGCCAGCAGCCGCGGTAATACATGGGGTGCAAACGTTGCTCGGAATTATTGGGCGTAAAGCGCGCGTAGGCGGTCGCTTAAGTCGGATGTGAAAGCCCTCGGCTTAACTGAGGAAGTGCATCCGAAACTGAACGGCTAGAGTACGAAAGAGGGTCGCGGAATTCCCGGTGTAGAGGTGAAATTCGTAGATATCGGGAGGAACACCGGCGGCGAAGGCGGCGACCTGGTTCGAGACTGACGCTGAGGCGCGAAAGCGTGGGGAGCAAACAGGATTAGATACCCTGGTAGTCCACGCCGTAAACGATGGATGCTAGATGTTTCTGGTATTGACCCCGGAGGCGTCGTAGCTAACGCGTTAAGCATCCCGCCTGGGGAGTACGGCCGCAAGGCTAAAACTCAAAGGAATTGACGGGGGCCCGCACAAGCGGTGGAGCATGTGGTTCAATTCGACGCAACGCGAAGAACCTTACCTGGGTTGGAACCCTCCAGAAGGCTGCAGAGATGTGGCTGTGCTCGCAAGAGAGCTGGATGTCCAGGTGCTGCATGGCTGTCGTCAGCTCGTGTCGTGAGATGTTGGGTTAAGTCCCGCAACGAGCGCAACCCTTGTCGTTAGTTGCTAACAGTTCGGCTGAGCACTCTAACGAGACTGCCGGTGTTAAACCGGAGGAAGGTGGGGATGACGTCAAGTCCTCATGGCCCTTATGCCCAGGGCTACACACGTGCTACAATGGCCGTTACAAAGCGTCGCTAACCCGCGAGGGGGAGCCAATCGCAAAAAAGCGGCCTCAGTTCAGATTGCAGTCTGCAACTCGACTGCATGAAGTCGGAATCGCTAGTAATCCCTGATCAGCAGGCAGGGGTGAATACGTTCCCGGGCCTTGTACACACCGCCCGTCACACCATGGGAGTCAGTTGCTCCAGAAGTGGCTGTGCCAACCCGCAAGGGAGGCAGGTCCCTAAGGAGTGACTGGTGACTGGGGTGAAGTCGTAACAAGGTAGCCGTAGGGGAACCTGCGGCTGGATCACCTCCTTTCTGGAGACATGGGAGGTCCTTCGGGATCTCTCCAAGTCAGGTCAGTCTCAAGGAATTCTTCTTCTCGATTTTGCTGTTCAGCTTTGAGGGACCGACAAGCGCCTTGGCGCTCGGCCAGCGGCGTTCATCAGAAATCTTGAGCCTGGGCCTGTAGCTCAGTTGGTTAGAGCACACGCTTGATAAGCGTGGGGTCGAAAGTTCAAATCTTTCCAGGCCCACCGCCATCGAGTGGTGAGGCTCCAAGCCCCGAACGGGGCGTTAGCTCAGCTGGGAGAGCATCGGCTTTGCAAGCCGGGGGTCGAGGGTTCGAATCCCTTACGCTCCACCGAAACATATCCTATCGAACACTGACGCATCTTCTCCCCAAGAGGAGAGAATGGGTCAGGGGTCGAAGAGATCCCAATGTTCTCTGAAAGTCGAAAAGCAGACGACGACGCGAAAAGCGTGTCTTGAGAGAAATGAAAACGAGCGTCGAAGGAAATCCAGAGACCGTGGCTCGCCTAGCGAGCTTCGATCTCGACCCAAACCGCATCCGCCAGATCCACCGCAGGATCGGCCAGGTGCGGGGGTCTTGCTTCCCTCGGGAAGCAGGACTTGAGACGGCGTGTCGCGATAATTGATGGTGGCACATACCATCCAATATGTTTTGTGAAATCCGAGCCCTCCACCGGGAAACCGAGTCGGAGGCGGGAGATCCACACAACGATCGCGTGAGCGCAGGCTGGCTTTGCCAGCCGGAGCTCATCGCGGGAGGCGTGGAACCCTCCCAGGGTTCCACACGATCGCGTGAGCGCAGGCTGGCTTTGCCAGCCGGAGTTCATCGCGGGAGGCGTGGAACCCTCCCAGGGTTCCACATCAGATCAGATTGGTGGTCAAGCTACTAAGGGCACACGACGGATGCCTTGGCGTCAGGTGGCGATGAAGGACGTAGTTAGCTGCGAAAAGCTCCGGGGAGTCGCAAACAGGCTTCGATCCGGAGATCTCCGAATGGGAAAACCCGACGGGAGTCATATCCCGTCACGCTCTGGCTGAATCCATAGGCCAGAGAGAGCCAACGGGGGGAATTGAAACATCTAAGTACCCCCAGGAACAGACATCAACCGAGATTCCCCAAGTAGTGGCGAGCGAACGGGGAAGAGCCTAAACCGATTGCATGCAAGCCTGCCGGCGTTGTGCACTCGGTGTTGTAGGGCCGCTTTGGGAGCACGGCAGTGCTTCCGAGAAGTTACCAATCCTGCCTTTAGCTGAACTGTCTGGAAAGTCAGACCACAGCGGGTGATAGTCCCTTAGGCGACAAGGGCAGGACTTCTTAGCGGTTCCTGAGTACCACGGGGCTCGAGGAACCCCGTGGGAAGCCGGGAGGACCATCTTCCAAGGCTAAATACAACCTGACGACCGATAGTGAACAAGTACCATGAGGGAAAGGCGAAAAGAACCCCGGCTAGGG
>Ga0172362_10000831_pt1 | contig 26009 bp, 28 predicted proteins | sample LakKivs1_kivu2a2_FD_114534 | JGI IMG/M metagenome (GOLD analysis project Ga0172362, IMG submission 114534) | Sediment microbial communities from Lake Kivu, Rwanda - Sediment s1_kivu2a2 | ecosystem: Environmental > Aquatic > Freshwater > Lake > Sediment | place: Rwanda: Western Province, Lake... | reverse complement strand
GCCCACGAGCTGAGCCACATCCAGAACAGGGATACGCTCTATATGACCTTGATCTCCTCAATTCTGGGTGCAGCTATCCTGATCAGGTCACTATCCTTTGGCTTGCTTCAGGGATCCTTTTCCGCGGACGAGGATTCAGAGGGAATATCCTTTGGATGCAGCACCATTTTCCTTTATTTCCTCTTTGTAGGGATACTGGCGGCCATTTTTACTTTTCTGGGCAGGATCCTCCTTTTCGCCATTTCCCGCCACAGGGAATACCTGGCGGATGCCCACGCCGTGGAGCTGACCAGAAACCCTTTTGGGCTGAGCCAGGCCCTGCGCAAAATCGCATTAAAGAACCAAAGGAGCGTGAAGGTCTCCCTGGCCACGGCTCACCTTTTCATAGCGGACCCCCTGAAGCGCAGGGTGAACGAAAGGAGTGGGTTCTGGGCAAACCTTTTCAGCACCCACCCTCCAATTCATTTGCGCATCGCTAAATTAGAGAACAAGGATCCCTGGCTCGTGCTCAAGGAATTGGAGCAGGCTCAAATTCCCCAAAAGAGGAATTTAAGAACCCCCAGAATCCCGGAGAGCAAACCAAAATCGAAAATCTAAAAGAACCATAAATTCAGGGAACTTACCCCTTTTATAAGAGCTTGAGGTTAAAATATTCTTATGAGTGGAAATGGTTTAGTCTGGCTTAACGGCAGTTTCATGAATTTTGAGGAAGCCAGGGTCTCAGCAGAGGATCGGGGCTTCCAGTTCGCTGATGGGGTTTACGAGGTGGTCAGGGTTTACGGAGGTAAACCTTTCACCTTCGAGGAACACTTAAAAAGGCTCAGAAATAGTGCCTCCCTGATTGAGCTGCAGTTCCAGAAAGAAGATCGGGAGTTCATGGAGATCGGCCTGGAGTTAATTTCGCGTTCCGGCTTAAAGGATGCCGAGCTCTACATTCAGGTCACAAGGGGGGCCGCTCCCCGCTCGCACTCCTTTCCTAAGGATGTTTCCCCTACCATCCTTCTCTCCATTCGCCCCGTGCGCCCATTGCCCAATGATGCCCAGGAAAAAGGAGTGAGCGCTATCACCCTTCCCGATGAGCGCTGGGCGCACTGCGACATTAAATCCATTTCCCTTTTGCCCAACGTCCTGGCAAAGGAGAAAGCCCGCCAGGCGGGTACCTACGAAGCCATTTTTTACAGGGACGGCCTGGTCACGGAGGGAGCCTCCACCAACGTCTTCGCCTTTCTGGAAAATGTCCTAACAACCCCTCAGGCCGACAGGCGCATCCTCAGAGGAATCACCAGAGACCTGATTATAAAAATCGCAACAAGTGAGGGGATAAGGGTGGAGGAGCGGGACTTCCGGGTTTCTGAGCTCTCAAAAGCGAGCGAGGTTTTCCTCACCAGCACTGCCATCGAGCTCCTTCCAGTGGTGGAGATAGACCGGAAGAAAATTGGCCAGGGAAAGCCCGGACCGGTCTGGCGCTTGCTTTACGAAAAATTCCTCAGGCTGGTCAGGGAGAGCTGAGCTTTAGACTCGAGTTCACCTGAATTACCAGAGCCCCAATCAATTAGGTGGGGCGGTAGTATAATAGCTGGAAATTGCTGAGCCAAGGAGGAAGAAATGAGAATTGATTATCCCATTACTTTTTTCTACGTGCGCAATCTGGAAAAAGAAACGGCCTTTTATCATGACATTCTGGGATTAAAGCTTGTTTTAGACCAGGGCTGGATCAAGTATTTCGCCTTGAATGAGCACTCCCAGCTGGGTCTTGTGGATGCCTCCCGCGGTTCAATCAAGGCCAGTGAGGATAAGCCTGTCCTGCTTTCCTTGGTGGTGGACGATCCGGACGCCTTTTACCTGCGCCTGAAGGAAGCCCACTACGAGAAGCCGGTCCCCGAGCCTGTAACCAGGGAGGACATCGGCATTCGCGCTTTCATTTTCGAAGATCCGGAAGGCTACAAGTTGGAGTTTCAGAAGTTTCTGGAATAGAAGCTTAAATGACCTTCGAGCAGAGCTACCTGCCCGCGGGAAGTCTCTGGCTCTCCGCCCTTCTGGCATCTGTCCCCATTCTCTTGCTTTTGGGGGCTATGGCTCTATTGCGCTTAAAAGCGCACTGGTCGGCGATTCTCGGGCTCTCATGCGCTTGCCTTGTGGCATATTTTCTCTACCGCATGCCGGGAAGCCTGATTTTATCCTCAACACTTTTCGGGGCAGCCTACGGGCTATTTCCTGTGGGCTGGATCATCCTGAACGCGCTCTTCGTCTTTGGCATCACCGAGGAGAGCGGAAATTTCCGGCTTCTGAGAGAATTTATCTCCCGTATATCCCAGGATAAAAGCACTCAGGCCCTGCTCATCGCTTTCTGCTTTGGTGCCTTCATCGAAGGCGCGGCCGGATTCGGCACCCCCGTGGCTATCACTGCGGCCATGCTCTGCGGGCTGGGATTCAGCCCGCAAAAGGCAGTGGTTTTGGCCCTCATCGGCAACACCGCACCGGTGGCTTTCGGAGGATTGGGCACCCCCGTGATCGCGCTCTCTACGGTCACCGGTCTTCCTTTGATGGAACTGACCTCCGTAGTAGGGAGGCAGCTAACTCTGGTGGGTTTTCTCATTCCTTTTTGGTTGGTGGCTGTAGAAGGAGGCCGGAAGGGCCTCAGGAAGGCCGCTCCTCAGGCTTTGGTCTGCGGCTTAAGTTACGCCCTCACCCAATTTCTGGTGAGCGAATTCCACGGCCCCTGGCTTGTGGGGATCGCCGCCTCCCTGGCTTCCACCTTTTCTTTGATCCTTTATTTAGAGCTCAGCAAAAAGGAGCGGCCTTTCCGGCAAATCTCCTGGAGGACCTATCTTCCCGCCTTGCTCCCCTGGATTCTGGTGGTGCTCTTGGTCTTCTCATGGGGTTTACCCGCCGTGAAGTCTCTCTTGAACCTGGCTACCCTGAAAATTCCCTTTCCCTTTCTCCACCAAAAGGTGCTGGTGGGGCCTCCGCTGGTCTCTTCTTCTACTTTCGAAAGCGCGGTCTTCAGCCTGGACTGGTTGGCCAATGCGGGAACGAGCCTCTTTCTTTCGGGCATTCTGGCCGGGTTGGTCTCGAAAATGAGCCCCCGAAGGATCATGGGCATCTTTTTCAGGACTCTGAAGAAGCTGCGCCTTACCTTGTTGACCGTTTCCTTAATGATGGGGTTTGGCTATCTGGCCCGTTTTTCCGGAATGCAGACTACGATCGGCCTGGCTCTGGCCTCCACCGGCGCCCTATTCCCCTTCTTTTCCCCCATCCTGGGGTGGTTGGGAGTGGCCATCACGGGCAGCGATACTTCTTCCAACGTGCTCTTCGGCCCTCTGCAGAAAGTCACTGCCTTGAGCCTTGGCCTTTCCCCTCTTATCACCTCTGCCGCCAATTCCTCAGGGGGAGTGATGGGGAAGATGATCGCTCCTCCCACCCTGGTGATCGCCAGCGCAGCGGTGGAGGGAAGGGAAAAGGAAGCAAACATCCTACGCCTGGTGTTTTTTCACAGCCTGACTCTGGTGCTCATTATGGGGGCACTTGTCCTCCTCCAGGTCTACCTTTTCCCGGGAAGTTCACCTTAAACCGGAACAACTTCTCGCTTTCTCCGTCAAAATAATAAGAGGTGAGAGAAAATGAAGAAATTTTTAACATTTTCGACCTGTTTCTTGGCTATTTTCGCCACCGCCGCAGGTGCATTAGCCCTGACCCCCTCTTTGCCTTCACAAAATAGCCTTACGCTTTCGGTCATCCCGGAAAAGCTCGCCTACGCCCCTGGTGATAAGGTAAAGCTGCACCTCGTTCTGGAAAACATGGGCGACACTCCTTTAACCCTTGAGTTCCCTGACGCACAAATTTATGATATCCAGATTACGGGGCCCAATTATTACTTCTGGAAGTGGTCAAAGGGTCGGATGTTCGCCCAGGTGATTACCACGATCACCCTCGAGCCCGGAGAGAGAAAGAAGTTTCTGGAGACCTGGGAGACGGATCCCAAGCTTGAGTTAGGCGAATATAGCATTCTGGCATGGATCGTTTCTCCGGCCTATTCTATTCAGGCAAAAGGGCAAGTCTCGATTGGTCAAAAGGAGGAAGAAAAATCCGTGGTGCTGGTTTCCGACCCCCGGGGTCATATGATTCTTCTTGAGATAAATGACGCCAGCATCCTCCAGGAGCTGAGGTCTATGCTTTTGGAAAATAAGGAGCTCTGGGTAGGTGGAAAAATAGAACGCTTTGACAACCCTCCCTGGCATTTCCAATTCCTTCCGGATAGCATTGAAATCGCCGAGGTCACAGCCGAAGGGCTCCAGGCCGTCTATCTTGAGGTAATCGAACAGGATTTAGATTACTGGATTGATATTTCCCCAGCTTACATTCAAGGGAAAGTAGTGGCCATCTACGACTCTCCTCCCTTCAGGGACATTGAGGAGAACTGGGCCTACCCTGCGATTCTGATGCTCTTCCAAAAAGGAATTGTGAATGGCTTCCCGGACGGCAACTTTTACCCAGAAAGGACCCTCACCAGGGCGGAATTCGTGAAGATGTTGCTTCTGGCGCTCAATCCCCCTATTCCCTTGATCGGGGTAGAAAACCCCACCTTCTTTGATGTCCCCTTCTCCCACTGGGCCTCGAGTTATGTGGAATCAGCAGCCCTTTTAGGATGGGTCAAGGGCTACCCGGACGGCAGCTTCGGCCCCGATGGTCCCCTGACCAAGGAGCAAATCCTGACGATCCTGGCTCGCGCTGGTGGTTGGATGAAAGAGGGATATGAACAATCCCTTCCTCAAAGCCCCACCTTTCTGGATATCCCTAAAGCACACTGGGCCTTCCCCTATGTGGAAATCGCCGTGGAAAAGGGCTTAATTTGTTTGGGAGACCCCCACCTGACTGATGGCACCTTCGGTGTTGGGTTTCCTGCCCTCAGGAACCAGACTTGCCTGCTTTTAGTGCGCTTCCTCTTCCTTAAAAAATAGCCCTCCTCGGTCCAACCAAGGCTTGCTTCAAGGGCCAGAGAAAAGAATAATAAGGGAAAAAGCGGGGAAGATGCAGGTTTACGTGGGCACAAGCGGCTGGTTTTACTCCTGGAACGAAGGGGGAAACCTGGAGTGGTTTGTCAGGAATTCCCGTCTAAATTCCGTGGAACTCAATGCCAGCTTCTACCGTTTTCCCTTCAAAAACCAGGTCCTCGGGTGGGCGAAAAGAGGCGAAGGGCTTAAGTGGAGCATTAAGGTTCACCGACTGATCACCCACCAGCGCAAGTTCAACGAGGAGGCGGTTGCCGTCTGGGAAAGATTCCGGGAGCTATTTGCGCCCCTTGACCCCATTGTTAGTTTCTATCTGTTCCAGGTCTCGAGCAGCTTCACGGAAATCGATAGGATCCTCTCCTTCGCCGAGCGGACAGGGCTGGATGGTAAATTCGCGCTGGAGCTCAGAAACAAAGCAATCCTTGAGGACCCAGACCTTCCCCAAAAGCTTCAGGGAAAGGTGGTCCTCGTTTCCATCGATTCCCCGGACTTTCAGGAAAAGATTTTTCCTGGAAGAGTCATTTATCTCAGGATGCACGGCAGGACCGGGTGGTACGCCCACAATTACACGAAAGAAGAGCTCTCCTCGATCGCCGCCAAAATCCGGGCGGCAAACCCGGAAAAGGCTTTCATCTTCTTTAACAACGATCACAACATGCTGGAAAATGCCAGAGCTATGCTGGAGATCTTAAGCCGGAGTTAAAGCGGAGCTTTCCTTCTCTAAATATTCCCTGAAACGGGAAAAATAGGGAAAGTCCTGCAGCTTTTGAAAGTAATAGCCCACGGGGTTGCGCGCCCTGTCCGGTTTATCCTCCAAGAAGCCGGAAAAAAGGAGAAAACAGTCCCTGAGTTTTACAATATAGCCCTTTCTCTTCAAGAAGCGCAGGAAGCCTTTTGTCCTGGAGCGCAAGTAGCGCGCGCTGCTCAAAGCCGGATCCATCTTCACTCCCATCTGGCGAAAAAAATGGAGAAGGCGCTCTACGGCCCAGAGGAAATCCTGGCCCGTAAAGAGTGCCATTTTCTTCTCCTTGAGGAAATACAGAGCGGCGCTCCCCAAATGGGAGAACATCAGCCTCATTCCCTCCTTGAGCATATCCTCAATTTTCGAGTTGAACTCCTTACGCTCTGTCTTCAGCTGGGAAGCCCTAATGCCCTTCCCTATGACCACTAAGGCCCTTCGTTTCTTCCCCAGAAAATCGTAATTGACCGTTAGGGGAAGGACCGTGGGTCGCCATTGCGCTTTCTCCAGAATCCTGTAGGTCCCGCCTCTAATTTTACCCAATCTGCCGTCCTGAGTGATTTCTCCCTCAGGGAACATAAGCAGGACTTTGTCTTGCAAAATACGGGAGAAGAATTCCATCTGGGCAGTGGCTCCCTGGAGGCGATTTTCCCGAAGGAGGCGGGCGTATTTCTCGTTTAAGAGTTCGCTTCCGGCGGGACGTTTCAAGTGGCGGTGGTACTTCCAGTTCAGGGCATCCCTCAAAGGTAAAAAGGGGACTTCTTCCTTTTTTATATTGAGCAGTCTGGAAAAGAGCTTAATTCCCTCCTCAGAGAGCGCATGGCCCAGCTTCAAATCTTTCCCCTCTTTTTCCTTCAAGATGCGCAACATCCTTCCTAAAGAGAGATCGGTCATCTTAAATACCGGAAAGGCCCCCGCAACGCGCAGAATCTTCCCCATGGAAAAGTTGAAAAGGAAGGGCGCGAGGAAAAAGGGAAGCGAGAAGTGCTGGGGGAAAAATCCGGGAAGGAAAAGGTCCTCTTCCGCTACGAAGCGGATTTTATCGCAGAAAGCCTTTAAGGAAGAACGAAAGAAAAAGAGGGAGGCGATCAAGGGGACATCCATATCGCTTTGATGATTAGCAATCACCAGAGCCGGCGCGGAAAAGGAAAAATCAACCAACTCTTCTACCTTGACCTTCTGGCCTAAATTGGAGACCAGGTAGAAGCCCAGAGCTACTGCATTTCTCAATAATCGAATGAATAAAGCCTTAAACAATCTCGGTTTTAGTTTATCTCAAATTTCCACTAATTCGTAGTCTTTACTGCCCAGTCCGATCTCCTGTCCGTAAAGTATCTGGTGCCTATGGTCAATTTTCTCCCTCTCCCTGATCCCCGAGAATTTATCCTCTCCGGGAGCAAGATGCCTTTCAAGCAGGGAGTCGCTGAAGCCCGGCATCTTGTTTACAAGGTCCAGGGAAGCAGCGTCTATGGCCACGGGATCTAATGACGCCAGAATTCCGATGTCCCTGACGATGGGAAGGTCGCTCCAGGGAAGGCAATCACAATCAGGTGAAATGTTAATCAGGAAATTCATGAAGCCTACCTTGCCTTTCTTGTTTAGGACTGCTCCGTAGGCGTGCTCCACTAACCTTTCAATAAATGACCTGACATCGCTTTCCCAGTTGGGGGAGATAGCCCTCACCAGACAAACGCTGATACATTCCCCGCAGCCGACGCAGATGTTGTGGTCGATGAAGGCTTTCCCCGAAGGAAATTCGATAGCTCCCGTAGGGCAGACTTCCGAGCATTTCTTGCAGGCGATGCACTTTTCCTGCTTCACACTGGGCTTCATCGCCGAATGCTGCTTTTGCTTACCCGCCGCAGGCGCACAGCCCATGGCCAGATTTTTTATGGCACCTCCAAACCCTGCTTCCACATGCCCTTTGAAGTGGCTGAGGACGATCATGCTGTCCGCGAAATAGATATCGCCGGCGATCTTCACGCTGCGGAAGTGCTTTTTGTTGATCTCCACCTCTACGGAGTTCTTGCTCTTCAGGCCGTCAGCAATGATCACGGGCGCCCCCACCACGGCGTAATCGAATCCGTGCTCAATGGCGGTGATCAGGTGGTCCACGGCGTTGGATCTGCTTCCTGTATAAAGGGTGTTGGTGTCGGTGAGAAACGGCCTTCCCCCTTTGGCAAGGACCTTGTCCGCCACCTGACGGACCCAGACCGGGTTCAGGAATGCGTCGTTGCCCCTCTCCCCAAAGTGCAGCTTGATGGCTGTGAGGTCTCTTTCCGAGATCACGCTTCCCAATCCCGCAAGCTCGAAGAGCCTCGAGATTTTGGAAATCCTGTTTTCCTTTTCGTTTTTAGCGCGCAGGTTAGCGAAGTAGACTTTGCTTTTCATCTGCCCAAAACTCCTTTCCTGGGAACCGCTGGCTCGGCTTCGATTTTATTATTTTCTTTTCTATTTTAAGATAGAACTGGCATGGAAAACAGGTCAGTTCGATCCGCACAAATCGTTCGCAGGAGCGCGAATTAGCTTGGATAGCTACGAAGAGACGAAAAAGTACTGGGACTTGGTTTTTGCGAAAGCCCCGCAATACGATCCAAATCTTCCCCTTTCTCATCCGGAATTGGAGGAGGCCTTAGTGTGGCTGAAGGAGAGCACAGCCACCGTGTTAGACTTTGGCTGCGGCTCTGGAAGGTTGCTCTTGAGGATGGTTAGCCTGGGGGTCGGCAGGGCACTTGGAATAGACATATCCAGGGAAGCCATCAAGCTGGCTCAAAAGATCACCAGAAACAAGGGCTGGGAAAAAATTTGCCAGTTCAAAGAGGGCGGTTTGGAGGAACTGAAAAAGGTTAGCGGCCCCTGGGACGCAGGAATTCTTTCTAATATCCTTGATAACCTCATACCGGAGGACGCCCTGGAGGTCCTTTCCATATTTTCAGAGCTGATCAAACCAGAGGGGAAGCTCCTTTTGAAGCTCAACGCTTTCATTGAGCCGGAAATTCTAAAAGGATGGGGTGCCGCACCTTTGAAAGATAATTTTTTTCAGGAGCAAACAGGCCTTTATTTCTGGAATCTGAAAGATCAAGAGGTGGAGCGATTGCTTTCCGCTTTCTTTTCTCGGGAAAATTCAAAGAGGATCTATTTTCCAGAGCATGGGCAGACCAACAGGCTGTATTATCTGAGAAAGCAAGTTTGAGATTTGGGTCCCTTGAACAAAAAGGTAGTCGCAAAAACACATACCCGGCCACGCCCGGCTGAGCGCTTCTTTTGGAGAAAATGAGGGTCTGGGACATACTGCCTGAGAAACTTTGCAGGTCGCACCTCCTTGCCGAGCACCCTGAGACCCTGAGGTGGAAAGGGAAACTCAAGGCCCTTTATTTACGCCACGAGGATGGGCCAAGGAGATGGAGCGGAGGGGCTTCAGGCACAATACCACCCTTGAAGAGAGCCTGGCCACCGGTTTTCCCGTTCAGGACGAGTTCCTAGAAACGCCCGAGGAGCAGAGGAAAATTTTGCGGAAGAAGGGGTGTCCCTGCAGGGTTTAGATTTCTGAGCTTTGCGAAATCTCGTTAAGGGGAGCGGCTCTATTCCTGGGAACCAATTTTTTCTAAAAGCAGGCTCGATTTCCTGGTTTCCGGGTGGTTCTCCCCCAGAGCTTTTTTCAGAATCCTGTAGGCTTCCTGGTAAAAGGAGGAGGCTTCCTTAATCTTCCCCTTTTGCTCATGGATCTGCCCCAGCAAGCGCAGGCTGAACGCCACTTCTGGATGATCACCCTGGAAGAAAGCCCTGCAAATACGCAAAGATTCCTCAGCCTGCTTGTGAGCCCGTTCCAGCTCTTGCAGTTTCAAATATGTCGAACCAAGGCCACGGTAGGTCTGCGCCACCTCAAGGTGGTCGGGGCCAAAGAACTTCTCCTGGAGTTTCAGGGCTTTCTCATAATATCCAAGGGCCTGATCGTAATTGCCCAGTTCCTTATGAACGCTCCCAAGACGCCTGTAGGCCAGGGCAGTGTCGGGGTGTTCCTCCCCCAGGGTTTGCAGTCGAATTTCCAGAGACCTGGAATAGTAACCCAGGGCTTCCCTCAGCTCGCCGAGGCTTTCCAGAACTCCGCCGATGTTTTCATAGGTTCCCGCTACGTAAGGATGGATTTCCCCGAAAACCTCCCTGTGAATTTTGAGGGCTTTCTTGTAGTATTCCAGGGCCAACTGGAGCTCCCCGGCGTCCTCGTAGGCCGTTCCCAGATTTATATAGCTTGCTGCCACCTCGGGGTGCTCCGGGTCAAGCACTTTCATTTTAATCTCCAGGGCCTTTTTATGGCTCTCGATCGCCTGAGTCAGCTTTCCCTGAGCGTGATAGACGAGTCCCAGGTTATTGTAGGAGCCGGCAACGTAAGGGTGATCAGGACCAAGTTGCTGCAAACGAATTTTCAGGGCGGCCTGGTAATACTCAATGGCCCGGTCGTAATTCCCGATTGTGCTATACACGTTTCCCAGACTGTTCAGGCTCAAGGAAACATCCAGGTGATCAGGACCCAGGACCTCTTTCCAGATTTTCAGGGCCTTTTCGTGATACTCGATGGCTTTGGCGTAATCCCCTAACTGGCGGTAGGCGATCCCTAAATTGTTATAGCTGCGGGCAATTTCCGCACTGTCCTGGGGTAGTACTCTGGTTTGTATACCCAGAGCCTTCTCTCGGAGTGTAACCGCAGATTGATAATCCCCCTGGGCAAAAGCGATGCTGCCCAACTTGTTTAAAGTGCGGGCTACCTCCGCGCTCTCAGGGCCAAATGCCTTTTCCTCTAGGGAAAGGGCTTCCCTCTGGCACTCGGAAGCTTTGCCGTAATCCCCCCTGGCGTAATATGCGTCCCCCAAAAGAGGGAGGAAGAGCAGTTTCTCTATCTCGGCCTTAAGGCGTGGTTCTGCGATTTCAATCACGAAATCCGGGGCAAAATGCTTTTCCAGAAAAGACCCTAACTTCTCCAAAGCCCAGCTCAGGTCCTCCTCCTTACCTGTTTCCAGCGAGTGGCGAACGGCTTCCTTCAGCGATTCCGCATCACTCTCTCCGGACCTCAGATACCTTTCCTTAAATAGATTCAGGAAAAAAACGTGCACGGCCTGAAACTCCGCGGGGTAATCCTCCTTAAATCTCTGCCGCACCAGGTCGCTAACCGCGCGATCAATGGCATAAGTTTCTGGCTTTACCTCTTTGACGAAAGCGTAGCTCGTAAGCAGTGGAAAATCGCCTATCCCCCAGCTGATGTTGCACTGTCGGGCCACCTCCTGCGAGACCTCTCGATCAAACCAGGAGACGAAGGAGAGCATTTCCAGCATTTTGCGGGTTTCGGGCCAGAGGTGCCTGAAAACCCGATCGCAGAGAGAACGGAAGTCCAGCGCCTCCAACTCCCGGAGGTCCACTTTCCCTTCGGCCTGCATCTGAAAGTAGCGCAGGCAGGAAAGGTATAGTGCCAGGGGGAGGCCTTCAGTGATACGGAAAATTAAAGAGTGATGCTCTTCGGGAATCCCGGCACCAAGGAGGAATTTCTCAGCATCGGAACGGCTGAGTTTCTCTAAGGGGACGGCCTTGATTTTCTCTTTCCACCTTTTATCCGCGGCCTCCCAGGCCAGGCGTTCTCTCCCTGCGACCACGCACAGGACCTCCTGTTCCATCCCGCTGAAGTTTCCTAAGAACTGCCAGAACCAGTGGTCGCACTCCTGGGAGTAACCAGAGCGCTGCTCGTAAAATTTCTCGTGGGTATCCCAGAGGATGACGAGGTTTGAGAAGTTTTGGGACTGGTGCGCAATGTCCTCGTAAACCGCCAGACCAAGCAGATTTTCCTGTTCCCAGAGGGGCCTTTCCTCAAAGAATTCCAGAAACTCCCTGGCATATTCCATTTTTCTTCTCTGGGCCTCGGTCATTTTGACGAGCAAGGTCCTGGTGAACCACTTCACCCCCAGGCCCAGGTAGCTTCCTCCGATAAGCCCCGCTAAGTCGGCGATCGCCATCCCCAGGGTGCGCAAAGGCTGCATCCTGATAGCGCGCAGGCTTTCGGCCTCTTCCTTCCTCCCCCTTCTCAAGTAAAAATCCATCAGGGCCAGATAGAACAGGGGGAAATGCAGGCCATGCCTTTCCAACTGCTCCGTTAAATTGAGCAGACAGGAGATGGTGTCAGTGGCCAGCTCGAAATTGAGGTAAGAGAATACAACCTTCTTTCTGCTCTCCCTTTGCTCTTTAAGGAGGGCTTCGAATCTTCTGAGCAGGCTGGTCTTGCCGCTTCCCCCGATCCCATAAATGTTGAGTACAAGGTATCGGTCCTCTCCGCTCAGGCGCTTCTTGAATTCCGCAAAGAGGCTCTCCCGATCCACAAAGAGCCCGGCGATCCTGGAAATTAGCCTGTTCTCGAACTGCTCCTTGTTTCCCAGGGACATTGAATTCGGCCTTCCTCAAATCCTTTCTTGAAAGAATATCATTTCATCCCTCAGAAAATTGTATCAGAAGTTCATCCTGATTCGAACAAAGGGCGTTTGAAGATCAGGGAAAGTTCTCTGAGGTCGTGTTTTCCCTCAGGTTGTATTCCGCAATAGAGCTGGGTCAATGCTCACCGAGTTTGGCTTCAAAAATGTAAAATTTTACGGGTCCTGGATGGCGTCCCTTACGATCAAAACGCCCGCAGGCTGGTGGCAGTGGCGGAAAAATAGTGCCAGAATATCCCTGTGGGAAATGAGATCGAGATCAATGAACAGTTCCAGAGGGCCCTGGACCTCTTGGAAAACACCTCCAAGGTGCTCTTCATCACTGGCAGGGCGGGGACCGGGAAATCCACCCTCTTAAGGTATTTTAGGGAACACTCGCACAAGAAATCGGTGGTACTGGCGCCCACGGGTGTGGCTGCCCTGAACGTCCAGGGCCAGACCATCCATTCCTTTTTCGGGTTCGATCCGGAGATCACAGTTCCAGAGGCCCAACGCATCGCGCGCATCATAAATGAGAAGGAGCTCTACCGCCGGGTGGAGGTGATTTTCGTGGATGAGGTCTCCATGGTCAGGGCCGATCTGTTAGATTGCGTGGACGTATTTTTAGGGACTATCAGGGAGAATCACCTGCCCTTCGGGGGAGCGCAGATGGTCTTCATCGGCGATCTCTACCAGCTTCCTCCTGTAGTCAAAGGTGAAGAGAAGGAAATCCTCTCCTTCAAGTACCCCACACCTTTCTTTTTCGATGCTCTGGTGATGAGGAATCTGGAGCAGGAATTGGAGAATATCGAGTTTGTGGAATTGGAGAAAATCTACAGGCAGGAGGATCAGGAGTTCATCAACATCCTCAACGCCATCCGCTCGCGGAGCATCACTCCGGAGATGCTCGATCGCCTGAATTCCCGCTTTTTCCCATATCCAGAGGAATTGGAGGAGGACCACATCGTGCTCACCTCCACAAACAAGCAGGCCAACGAGATCAATAACTCTCATCTGGCCCGTTTAGACGGAAGAGAGAAGGTTTACGAGGGTGTTCTGGAAGGAGATTTCGGCACAAGGGACCTCCCCACGGGAACCGAACTTGCTTTAAAGGAAGAGGCCCGGGTGATGTTTCTGGTTAACGATCCCGAGGACCGCTTCGTGAACGGAACTCTGGGAACTGTGGTGGAGATCGGGAAGGAGCTCATTGTGGTGACGGATGAGGGGCTGGAAGTGGAATTAGAGCCCTTCACCTGGGAGATGTACCGTTCCCGCTGGAACCCGGAGGAGGAGACGATCGAGAGGGAGATCACGGGAACCTTCACCCAGATTCCCCTGCGACTCGCCTGGGCGATCACCATTCACAAGAGCCAGGGAAAGACCTTCCCCCGGGTGATCATCGATTTGGGAAGGGGAGCTTTCGCCTGTGGACAGGTCTATGTAGCCCTGAGCAGATGCACCTCCCTAGAAGGGATAATTTTGAAAAGTCCCATCCGGATAAAGGACATCCGGATAGATTATCGGGTGGTGGACTACCTGACACGGATTCAGGCTAAGCTGGCAGAGCGGGAAGTGCCTCGGGAGGAGAAGATGGATATTATCCAGGAGGCCATCAGAAATGGCCAGGAACTCGTAATCACCTACATCAACAGCCGTGGAGAGAAGTCCATGCGAAAACTCCGTCCCTTCGCTCTGGAGGAGACGGAGTTCATGGGCAAAACCTTCCTGGGGCTTTCTGCCATCTGCTATAAAACGAATTCTCAAAGGATGTTCCGCGTGGACAGGATAATTAAAATTGAGAAGGTGCCCTGAATTCCAAGCGAAAGACCTTCAGGGCAAATCCCTGGAATCAGGCTAAATAAGACTAAGAGGTGAAATGCTATGGAGTGTCACCTGGATTTAAATCTCAAAAAATGCAACTGCACCTATGAGCCTTGTCCACGAAAGGGGCGGTGCTGCGAGTGCCTCCACTATCACAGAGAAAGCGGAGAGCTCCCCGCCTGCTACTTCTCTAAGGAAGCGGAGCGCACCTACAATCGCTCCATTTCCTTCTTCATCAAGACTTATAAAGGTTAGAGACATGCCCAATGGGTGCGAGTTTCAAGCCCTGCTCAAGAAGGTAGAGGGGATGGACTCGGCTCACGTGGAGTTTCCTTTCGCCTAAGGGACAAACATTTATTAGATAAAAAGAAAAAGGGAAAAGCTCCGAATCGAAAGAAACTTTTCCCTGAATCCTCAGGTGGGAGCGCCAGAATCAAACTGGGCAGAAACCTTTTTGGGAGCTACAGGTCCAGCCTCATCAAGGGGTACTCAGGATCATCCCTGAGAATGAAAAATTCGTGGCTCAGGTACAATTCGACTGGCCCGGAGGGGTTTTCCAGGCCCTCTTTTCTGGCGAATGTCTCCGCGGCGCGGAAACCTCTTCCTCTGAGCTCTTCCAGTATTGTCACAAGCAGCTTGCTTCCCAGACCCAGCCCCCTGTACTCCCTTTTCCCGACAAAAAGACAGGCGAGGAATACGGCATCTTCACTGGGAGGGCCGGATGAATATCCCTCCGTGTTGGGGAAAAAGGCTGGTGGCCCATACTGAGAGTAAACTGCGGCTTTTCCGTCGGCAAAAAGTATCTTCCCGCAGGTTCCAAATTTCCTTTCCGCATTTTTTACCCATTCGCGCTTTTCCTCCAGCGCCCTCTCCTCAAATCCGGGAGAATTTTCGTAGAGTTTTTCGGGGTGCTCCCAATAAAGACAGTACTTGCAGGAATAGGGGAAGCGGTCGAGTTCCGGGGCCAGAGGCAGAGTGCGTTCATTTAAATCTAAAATTTCTATCCTCATTTCTCTCCTTATAAATCTGCTTTTCCTGGGCCAGAGTCGCCCAGCTTCTCTTTCACGGAGCGGATCTTTCCTTCCAGGGTGAGCTCTTTATCCCGCCTTTCGTCTATCTTCACCGTGGTGGCCACCCGGAGCACGCCGTGCTCAAACAGGCACTCGTGAACCTTCTTCACCAAAGCCAGGATCTCGTCCACCGAGCCTTGAACGCAGGTGGACATAGGGGTGAGCACGTAGGAAAGCCCGCTTGCCTCAATGATCTTTTCCACCTCGGCCACATAGCGGGAAAGACTGGGAGAGCCAGTTCCTAATGGAGTAACGGTGATCTCAGCAACCGCCATATTCCTCACCTCACAAAAGATCAAAATCTAACTTTACCAATTGAACGCTCAAAGAAGATAATACAACGAAGAAAGGAGACCTGTCAGAAAAGAGCAGTTTCCCTAAGGAGGACTTGGGCAATGTGCTTAACGATTCCATCAAAAGAAGTTTTTGCGAAGCAAAAATTTGAGGAAACCGCTATAAGCGGATGAACCTTTTATTCGCTGTTAGGCGACGTTCTATACGTATAATTATTAGTCCTCATGAATTCTAATCCCTTCATAATCTGGAATAATCCTCTTTATAAATCTCTCTTCTTCAGTAAACTCTCGTTGCAATTTTTCCCAAAATTTGTTTGCTCTTTTAAACCCTTCTTCACCAAGTTTCCTTCCAGTTTTGGTATAGAAATCCTTCCTCGGTCCTTTCTTTCCGCTGGAATCTCTATCATCTGTTTTACATTCATTCCCCCTTCTCTCATAAAATAATCAAAAACTCTTGCAACCCCAATGTAACCAACGGAACAGGAGAGGACATTTACATCATAAGAGACTTTTGCTTCCAAGGTTCCTGGTTCTTCTAACCCCCTTGGCCCATGAGACCTAATGCAATGTACCACTTCCTCAATTTCTTTGTTCTGTGAAACCAGCATCCCATAGATATTTAGGTGCTACTTCTGCTCCCACAGAGTAGCGTTCCTTACCAGATTTAGGATAAAGTCTGCCAATGTCATGAAGCAAAACACCTGCTAAAACAAATTTCATATTTGCTCCTTCTTTTTCACCTATAACAATGCTTCTTGCTAAATCCCGAAGTATATGGTTCCAATTATGATGCACAAGTCCCTTAGTGAAAAAATCTTGTTCTACTTTCTCATATAAGACTTTTAATTCTCCAAATTTTGAGAGATACTCCTTAAGTTTCATTTTTTACTCCTTCTCCTATACAAGGCAATGTCGCCTAACGGGATGGCGGATATATGACCGAGCTAAAGGCGAGGCAAGGAAACCGAAGGTTTCCGCGCAGTTCGCCCGCTCGTCTTCTTGCTTTTTACCAAATGGACATGCTAATACACAACTCCAGCAGATATTTCCCCTATCCCAAGTTTTCTCAATATAAGGTCCACATAATGAAACATTAAAAGCTTCCTCAAGTTTACCGGGATGGTCATCGAAACTTACTTCAACAAGTGCGTTTACAGGACAAGATTTGATACATTCTTTGCAATTTCCACATTTGTTTTTCTCGGGTTGATTAGGAACTAACGGCGTATTTGTTAAGATTGTTATTAAACAAACTCTTGGGCCAAAATTCGAAGTAATCAAAAGCATAGACTTTCCTATCCATCCTAAACCTGCTGTTTTTGCAACCGCTTTATGTGAAATCGCGCCTTTCCAGAACAGTGCGCCATCTCTTCTAACCCTTTTATCGCAGGGAATAATTTTGCCATTGTAACTTGCCTTTGAAGATACTTCTCTATATTAAGTGCAATCTTTTCTAAACATGCAAAAGCTTTGTCTTCAGTTGTGTTATCATAACCATTATGTTGCTCAAGGCTGACCGCTACCGAAATGCCATACCTATATCTCTCCAACAAATTCTTCGGATGAGTAAATATACCCTCCAATAATTTTAAATCAGCTATTCCAATAATATCTGCGCCTTGTCTCATGGCTATATCCTTTATACTTTGTGTGAATAACGGTATGTTCATTTTATCTCCTCTGTTCACCCATTAATAACAAGCGGGCGAATTTCATACAACTTAAAATAACCGAATATGGTTCGTTTATCCATCCCAAAAAGAAAATAATCCGAACTTGTTTCGTTTATCTCCGACTCTATACGCCACCAATTCCTATGAGTTGCTTCTTTTTGCATCACTGCTTCCTTTTTTCGGTATACTATCAAGTGGGCTCCTAATCCGCCTAATATCTTTTTCACTTACATGAGTATAAATTTCGGTAGTTTTTGAGCTCTTATGACCTAATAATGTACTCTTACCCATCGTGTCTGACACTTTCCTGGTATTCATCAATTCTCTCGATGGGCCTTTTACCCTGATTACGATATCCCCGATGTGATCTCTTTCGGTTATAGTGTCCGCCATAGGCCCAGTCCTCCTCTTGTGCTTTCCACTGATTCGTGGGACTTGGTGCGGAAAGCCTTGGGAAAGAACTGATCCAGAACGGTCCTTTTGAAGCCCTCGATGAAGTCGTTGGTCTGAGGGTGGGGTTTGAGATCTTCTCCTATACTCGTAGAACATTGTGCGGGAGATTCCTCTAAGGCTTCAGAAATATTTCCCAATGCTTCTTAAAGTTGGAGTGGGCTTAGTGGCGGGGCTATTTTATCTGGTGCATTCAAGCTTATTTAAAGTCCACCTTTGTCAATTCTCTCATTTAACTCTTAAAAGAGCCTGTGTCCGAGACGAAGGGTAAGTATACACACAGACAACAGCACGAAAACAGTAGTTCACGGCCTGCTCAACGGAAATGAAGACGGAAGAAGCATCACTTTGATCACTTTAAACGGCTCGATCACGGTGAAGGCCACACCGTAAACCGGCTAAGGGATTTCCTTCAGAGCCTTACCCTCTTTAAAGATGTAGTGAAAATCCCTGAAAGTCCCTCCAACGAGGGTTTCTTCATAGGCTGCGGCCTCAACATCGTTAATACGGTGAATTTCTATTATCTGGTGACCCATCCAGGCTCCATTTTCCTCGAGGATCGGCAAAAGGCGCCCGAGAAAATCCTCAGTCAAATAGGACGGGAGAATAACTAAATTCTGGATCTCGCTTTTCTTAGCCCGCCACTTGTAATCCACAAAGCCGCAGGGCTCGGAAGCGGAGAAAATGTAGGAAATCCACGCCGGGCCCCTGGCCGCGGGTGCCTTGATGGAGAAAATTTCCCACAGCTTATCTTTCCAGACAATGGCAAATGGGTCTCCCTGGGCAATGAGAAAAACGAAGGGCTCCACTTTAGGCCTAAAGGAGAAAAGCGCCTCGAGGGTTAAGGGATCAGCATATTGCTCTTCAGGTTCTCCCTCAAGGAAACGTCCCGCAACGACTAAGCCTCTTTTTATCAGGCTCTCAAGCGTTAAAAGCACCTCCCTCGGCGTCAAGCTTCCTCGAAAAAGGCCCAGAAGCTGAGTGACTTTGAGGATGCCGTTTAATTTAAGAAATTTCAGGACGAGCTGCTCCTTCGCGCAAGCAGGGTCAAGAGCCTCGAGGTTTATCTGGGGCAGCCATTTTTCAAAAGTGTCCCACAGGGGCTCGCCCCACGACCTTTCCCTTATCCAACCAGCGCGAACGATCTTGAGCGACAGGTCTAATTTCCAGAGGCTTCTTTCCAGATCTCTTTTGCTAAGATTCACCCACTTGTAAAGAACATCTTTGGGGACGGGACCGTTATCCCGGATGAACTCCAGAAGGCGCAGATCGTGAGAATCGAGCTGGACGGATGGAGTCAGGGCCAGATAATAAACCGGGACTTCCGCTTTCGGCACATACTGGAGCGCATTACCGAAAAATCTGCCTTCGAGGATTTCCTTATCCTGATACAACAACTCATCCAACTACCCTCTTTGCCAGGCCTTCATTCTGGAATAGATTGGGGTCAGCCAGGATAATCCGCCGATGTCTCTTAAAATCGTCAAAATATCGCTCTTGTCCCGGCCCCTATTTTCTGGGCTCAGATGGTGCTTCTCAATCTGGAAAAGCCGTAGGTTTTGAGGGGAAATCATCCTTTCTTCAAGCCTTAGCTCTGGTGAACTGCCTCCGCTAAAAGCTTCCCCAGGGCAAGGGCTTTCTCCAATGGCTTATTTCCATCTTCCTCCAACCTGCCTACGGCAGCGACACCAAAATAGGGGTAGAACTTGACTGTGATGGGTTTCATCTTTAAAGAAAGGGCCCAGTTAGAGAGATATTGAAGCACCGGCATAGGATCGCTTCCCCCTGTTGCCGCCACAAGGCCGCAGGGCTTGTCCTCCAGGGGTTCTCTCGTTTTAAATCCCCTTTCTTCAAAGAAATAGGCCAGACAGGCAAGCCGCTCGGCTAAAGCCACAAGGCGGGAAGGAAAGGGAAAGTAAAGCGGTGATCCCACCACCAGCGCCTGGGCCTCCTCCATTTTCTTCAGGACAGCCTGAAGGTCATCCTCAACGATGCACCGGTAGGACTCTTTCGAGCAGGAATCGTAACATGCCCAGCAAGGACCAATGTTCAATTCCGAGATCTGGAGAATGTCATAGGAAATATCGGGATTTCTGCTCTTTGCGCCCTCGAGGACAGCGCTGACCAGCTTAAAGGTGTTTCCCTGCTTTCTCATGGAACCAACTATTCCTAAGAACTTCATCTCTCCCTCCTGACGAATTCTATGCACGTAGGCTACTCAAAAGCCAGAACCCGGCGCCCTGGCTTTTTACCTCTTGAAGCCAAGCGCCTCACGAACCTCCTTGGAGAACTCCTCCTTTTCCAGAACGAAGGTCTTAATGGGGATACTGTTGACCACTATCCCTTCAAATCCCCCTCTCTTCTGGAACTCCTCGGGCTCTTCCACCCGATTTATCCAGCGGATGGGAATTTCTGGCGTCAATTCCCTGACCGCCTGTTCCCCCAACCTGTAAAAGAAGTAGTCCCAAGGGCAGAAAGAGGGTCCATAAAGAATTACTGCCTTTCCGGTATCCTCCTCTTGCCGGATATAAGAGGGAGACAGCCTTCTCCTTTTTAAACGAAAACCTTCCTCAAGGGGGAGAAAAAGGAAATCTGGATTATCAGGAAACGGCTGGAAATCTTTCTTGAGGAAAAAATCCTTCATGGAAAGCTGTCCCTCTGCCTCTCCGGAGAACGCCCAGGCAGTGATCCCGGAAGCCGGCCTCCCTCCATTCCAATCCTGAGGCTTTCTGGCCTCCTCTTTCAAGGAATCGAGAAGCAAAGATCCCAGACCCTTGCCCCAGTGTTCCTTCCGAGGCACAAAAATGCAGAGAATGTGAAACACTTCCTCCTCGGGCACCGGTTGGAACTGAATGATTCCCGCGATTTCCCCTTCAAGAAGAGCTACCCTGGCGAACGGTTCTCCCCAATCCAGCTTATCCCGAACCCAGGTCTCTTTAAGGTCCACGCCTTTGAGGAACATTTCGTCTTTCGCCCGGCTTTCGGGAACGCAGAACCTGGAAAACTCAGAGGCGAGCTCTCTTGAAATGTCCGCTACAAAAGGCTTCTCCATCCCGCTCTCCTTTCAGCAAAAAAAATAACCACGAGCATATTCTCCCAGATGAGAAAACAAATCACAAAAGGCTTTGATACAAAAAGCGGATCTAAGGCTCCGGCTTGAGAGGCTCCTTCGGGGAATCCTGGTACACTCTGGGAACGGATTTTCCTAAAGAACAAAGTATCTCATAGCTGATTGTCCCCAGAACCTCGGCCAGCTCCTCCACAGGGAGACCTTCTCCGAAAACGACCACTTCTTCGCCCGGTCCCACTCTCTCGATTTCCGTTACGTCGATGGCGCACATGTCCATACAGACCGTCCCCACCTGCGGAGCCCTTTTCCCCTTCACTAAAACAGAGCTGCGATTAGAAAAAAGGCGCGTATACCCGTTGCCATATCCTACGGGAATTATGGCGATGCGGCGCCTTTCTTTAGCCGTATACGTCCTCCCATAGCTGACCGTCTCCCCGGGCTCCACCTCCCTGACGCTCATCACTTTGGTTTTGAGGGTCATGGCCGGCCTGAGAGGAATGGCCTTTTTCACTTCCTTTGAGGGGTAAACTCCATAGATCATGATCCCCACGCGCACCAGGTCAAAGCGGGATTCAGGCAGATCAAGAGCGGCGGCGCTGTTGGCCATATGCCTCAAAGGAACCCTAATTCCTGCCTCTTCGAGGGACTTTAAGCTCTGGCGGAACCTTTCAAGCTGAAAGGAAGCGAAGGATTTATCCTTTTCATCTGCTGTGGCAAAGTGGCTGAAAACGCCCTCAAGCGCTAATCCCGGATAATCCACGATTTTCTCCACGACCTTCAATGCCTCCTCAGGCCTGACGCCCAGCCTGTTCATGCCGGTGTCCACCTTGAGATGAACTTTGGCCTTTTTTCCGGCTTTAACGGCCTCTCTGTCCAGGACCCTTAAAGCCTCAGGGTTTTCCACTGTCTGGGAGAGGTCGTAGTTAACAACTGTTTGTACTTCTTCTGGTTCGATGGGCAAAAGCACCAAGATTGGGGCTTTAATCCCTGCCTCTCGCAGCCTTTTGCCCTCTATGGGGTTGGCCACGCCCAACCAGGTGGCTCCGTTCTCTAATGCGGTTCGGCTGACCTCTATTACTCCGTGTCCGTAGCCATCGGCCTTGACCACCGCCATGAGGTGACATTTTTCCCCGATCAGGCCTTTCATAACCCTGACGTTATGCGCAATTGCTCCAAGGTCAACTACAGCTTTCGTGGAATTCGCCATGCACTTTTCTCCTACCTGAGATGCGCAGCCAGAGGATAGCTCCAGGCTGAGCATGTGCCTGATTTTACCCTCTTTAGACGCAAAATGGTAGGAGGTTAATCTTTCCTCTCTTGCACGGGAAAAGGGGCTCAAATTTCAATCATCAATATTAATGGTGCTTCCTCTTTTCCTCCTCCAAGAGCGCCTCCGATCTACATTGGCAAAATTGCCTCCCTGCCCTTCTTCCCCGGGTTCCCGCAGGGTGAAGAAAGCCGCGTGGATCACCACGTGTGAGTGGATCAGGGAGAAACCCACTACTTTACTTCCGTTAAATCGGTAATCATGGCCGTATCCCACGGAGTTAAAGACCTCTACCTGACACTTCTTGATCTCCTCTAAGAAGGAGGCCGGGTCACTAAGGGAAGAGGAACCCCTTTTGAAACCCAGCACAGCGTCCATGGAGTAGCTTCCCACAAGCTTCCTGTGAAGGCGCCTGTAGGCTTTGGAGGAGGAAACAAAATCCATTCCCACAATTGCTCCCTTTACCTTAACCATCAGACCCTTCTGCTCCGGAACCGGCTCAAAGGCTTCGATGCATTCATTCAGGTCCTCTGATTTTCGGTTACCGATCGGATCTTCTTTTCCCTGATCCTGTGGGTAGCAAACAGATCGGAATGAGAAAACCTGTCCGATACTATGGACCACCTGCCCGCTTCCGTGCAGCTCACGGGGATGATCGTCCTGGAGTGCTCCTTAAGGAGGATCGTGGTGTTTAAGGTACGGTTTTGTTTGGCACCAATTAACTCCTCCCCGTCTAAAAGGAGCACCGGGGAATCAGCTTCGTTGATCACTAAAAGCTCCGGGACTGTTCCCGCTTCGCCCTTTTCCCTGATTGTAAGGAGATGCATTTCCAGGGCTTCGTCCAGGGTAAGGCACTCGGGCCCTCCCCCACAGTCGCAGTAAAGCGGGGCAAGGGACGTGTTTCTGAACTTCCGTCACTCTCCAACCTGTAGTTTCTGGAGGAATGCAGCGATCTCTTCTTGCATTGAAAACACCCCCTTTGGGATTTTTTAATCAGTTTAGGAGCTAACGCTGACAGCTTATCTGTCACCGAGGCCAAGAAAAATTATTAAAATTTTAGAAATAAAATCCTATAATTTAAAAAGTTAGTTAAGGGGGAGATAGAAAATGAGGTCTTTGGTGGTCATTTTCCTATTTTTATTTCTCTGTTCCTGTGCCTCCAGCTCATCTTCCTCTCTAAGCTCCCATTCTCTGTTACACCGTCGCCAAGTGCTCCATCCTCTTCCCCTTCCGGCCCCGCCCAGGGAGTAACTGGATTTCCTCTCGATCAATGGGTAGATATTGAGTTCCCAAACAGAACTTACAGCGCCGAACAAATAGGAAAGATTCTGCAGACCGGGGTGGGCATAGGGCATTACCTGGTTGAGGGGACGGAAAAGAAAAAGAGCATGGGCATTACGTGGCCGGAGGAGAGTGGCTATACTTTTCTTTTAGTGCTGATGAGGGTAAAGGGGATTCAAGGAATGGAACGGAGAAGGGGACTCTGGGGCCGTTAACCCACCCTGCTTATTTTGAAGAGACCGGCACGGATCCATCACCGAGGTTCCAACTGTACGATTCCACAGGTATTCAGTACAAGCAGTCTACGATCATGTCCTGGCCCGCAGCAGACCTAAATAGGGAAGATATGACTTCTATAGAATTTGGCGATTCCCCGGAGCACCACGACCGTCCTGGCCTTCCAGGTTCCTGAGGGGGCCTCGAGGTTTTGGCTTCAGATTTTCATAAGGAAAGAAAAGACCTGGCAGGTTGTAGTAGGAGAGCAGGCATTAGGGGATTGAATTAGATGTTTCTCTCGTTCTGGCCCTCCTGATTGCCATACTACCCTCCCCGCATTCAGGAGGTATAATAGATAAACCAGTTTCTGGAAAAATACAGGAGGTGACCATGAACGAGGAGTTCCAGCCGAAAGAAAGTCCAGAGAGGAGCACCGCTCCTCCAGAGGAAAGGGGGAGGCCCTGGAGGATCACGGGGTCGCTCACCGGGGCATTGATTCTGATCGTTGTGGGAATTGTCTTCCTCTTAGATAATGCCTGGGGGATAAAGGTGGGCAATTGGTGGGCGCTCATTATCCTGATCCCGGCCTTTGCCGCCTTCGCTCGCTCCTGGTCCATTTACAAAGTGCGAGGGAGATTCACTTACGAAGCCTCAAGCTCCCTGACCGGAGGGATGATCCTGGCCTTAGTGGCCTTTATCTTCCTTTTTTCCCTGGATTGGGGACGGGTCTGGCCTGCCTTTTTAGTGGTTATCGGACTAGGAGCGCTTTTATCGACCGCGCTGAGAAAGTAGGTAAGCCAGCGTTTTCAGGGCTCCGGGTTGGATATCACAAAGAGGGGCAAAATCCGGGGGTATTTCCAGGTATATAGTTTTATATAGTTTTACCCCTTCTTTCTCCCCACCAGGCCTCTAAGGGGCAAAATGAGGGCAAATTTGACCTGTCTAAAGCTGTCCAAAAGGAGCGAAAGGTGCCGAAATATGACAAAAAACGCGCTTGAAAATGCACGCATTTCACCGCTTTTCGCCAGTTTTCCGCGGGGGAGAGGGACCCATCACTTTTAAATCAAAGCCGGAGCCGTTCCCCTGATTGACTCCAGATGAAATATTGAACACTCCTGAAAAATGGCTTTCCCCGAGGAGTCGAGGAAAATATTAAAAAAGCGCCGCTTTAAAACGGAGGACAAACTGAGGAAGGAGCTTAAAGAAAGTGAGAGAAAAGGGCCAGGATAAAATCAGGTGGAAATCCAGAAGCACCTGGCGGGAGAAGTTAGAAAAAGACCAGGAGCGAAAAATCGTCCCCGTGCCGGAAAAGTGGCGTAAGCAATACGGCACAGGAACCATGCTCGTTCCTAAACCTCTGGATGTGGATTCCCTGCTCAAGGAGGTCCCCAGGGGAAAACTCGTGACTATGGCGCAGATCAGGGGAAAACTCGCTTCCCTTCACGGTGCGGACACCTGCTGCCCTCTGACCACGGGCATTTTCCTCAGGATTTGCTCTGAGGCCGCCGAGGAGGACCTGCACTTGAGGGGGATCCCCCTGGACAAGGTCACCCCTTACTGGAGAGTGATCAGGGAGGACGGGAGCCTGATCGACAAATTCCCCGGAAATGGAGAGCTGCAGAGGGCTTATCTGGAAGAGGAGGGGCACGAGTTCGAAGTCGGTAAGAGGGGCATTTCCCGGGTGAAGGATTTCAGAAAGTCCTTGCATCAATTTTAAAGCTCAAATGGAGAAGGCTTTCGGCATGTTTCTTCGGGTTTGCTTCGAGCTCTCGCCCTTTTTCCTAATCATTCTGGGCATCGCTTTTATTGTCCCCTATTTCACTAAGCGAAATGTTGGGCTAATTATCCTGTCGGTAATTTTCCTGACTTTCGGCCTTCTTTTACTCTACGCCATCCATATCGCCCCACAGGTGCTGAAAGTGAACAGGGTCGCTTTCCCCCTGAGCTCCAGGAGAGAAGCGTCCCGCTACAGAGTAGTCCTCTTTTCCGACCTCCACATAGGAGTTTTGAAGGGGCGCGGATGGGTGGAAAAAGTAGTCAAAATAGTAAGCAAGGAGGAGCCGGATCTGGTCTTGATCAGCGGCGATTTCGTCTTGAAAGCCGACCCCCAAAAGTTGAAGAGCTACCTTGAACCTTTAAGGGGTTTAAAAGCCAAGGAAGGTGTTTACGCGGTTTTAGGAAACCACGATTATGGAGTCCCGGGAGAAGATGTATCCTCTGAACTAGAATGGGCCTTACGTGAATTGGGAATTTCCGTCCTTCACAACCAGAGTGTAGAACTTGAGAACTTCACCCTTGTCGGTATAGACGAAGTTTGGGCAGGGAAAGCGGATTCCGAGAGAGCTTTTCGGGAAGTGAAAGGGGATAATCCTGTGATCGCTCTTTGTCACAATCCGGATATTTTTCTCGCTCTGGAGAACAACCAAGGTCCCAACCATCCTTCCGCCGATCTCTGGCTTCTGGGTCATACTCACAACGGTCAGGTGAGACTCCCCTTTATCGGCCCTCTCTTTCTCCCCACGGAGACGAAGATGGAATATGGATTTTACGATACGCCATTTGGTAAAGCCTTCATCACTCAGGGGGCGGGGGAAAGCGGATTGAAAATGCGCCTTCTAACGAGGCCGGAAATTGTGATCCTGGACCTCCTCTTATAAAAAATGGGGACAGT
>Ga0172362_10000828_pt1 | contig 26097 bp, 25 predicted proteins | sample LakKivs1_kivu2a2_FD_114534 | JGI IMG/M metagenome (GOLD analysis project Ga0172362, IMG submission 114534) | Sediment microbial communities from Lake Kivu, Rwanda - Sediment s1_kivu2a2 | ecosystem: Environmental > Aquatic > Freshwater > Lake > Sediment | place: Rwanda: Western Province, Lake... | reverse complement strand
TTTATCTCTTGGATCATTGTATTGATTACCCCATGCATAGATATAAGGTGGTGCACCTGGATCTGGTCTCCATGTGTAGTCCATGCCTGTACAATCTTCATATATCTCAAATAGTTCAGGCTTAGACTTTAACTTGACATGCCATGCATTATCGATATACTTTCTCTCGTATGCACCATCGACATGGCACTCTAATGTAGGCATCTCCTCAGCACGATAATGCTGATTGCCCCATACATAGATATATGGAGGATGTGTAGGATCCGGTACCCATGCCCAGTCAAAACTATTATCGTCTACTTCATGTATTATCTTGTAATTGTTTTTGTTAGGTTTTAGTTCTACAAACTTATCCATGTACTTGTAGTCAGTAGCACCGGGCACATGGTATTCAATAGCAGGCTTGCTAGTAGCGGGGAAATATCTACAACTCCAAACATAGATATAGGGAGGGTCAGTGGGGTCGGGGTGCCAACTAAAATCAAACAACTTTTCATCGACATCATAATTCAATACCCAATTATCAGACCTGCTATCAGTTCTAATAAGTTCAGGTACATCCTGTCTGTATATTGTGTTGCCGCCTGTGTCTGTAGCACATAACCAAGTACCGCTATCTTTGTTGTGCTGGCTGGGCCATACATTATCATGTTCACCAGTCCATACCTGATCATCTGGTAAGAATTCAAAATCAAAATCCCAATCGAAATCTGTATAGTCACAGAACTCATTGACGATCCAAAAATGTTCAGTAGTCGCTAAGGCTCTGGCTTCTGCTAAATCTTTAGCCTGTCTTTCTAGTGGATGGACATTGGGTTTCTCGCCGAAGTAGAATACATCTCGTAGCATGTATCTACTTATTGATCCAAGGTAATATTAAAATTTTTTGTAGTAGGCAAGTTATCCTTGATCTGTTCATTAAACAGATTAGTGAAAAAACTAGCCAATTCTATATTTGTTTCTGGTAGAAAATGATTGTACGATTGCTCAGTGTTTATATCTTTGTTTTTGGACTTAAAATCAGCAAACACTAATCTTGTTAAGGCATCTACACCTTTATACCCATTACAAATAGTAAATCCTAAGTTTAACGCAGCTCTAAAACAAAATAAATGTATTACTTTTTTTGTTTTCTAATATTTCGTTTAGTTCATGGTAATATTTTACCATTGCCCATCTGTGAAAATCTTCATCGTATATATGCTTATAATATATTTGTTTAGCATGTAACTCATCAGGAGTCCGATCAGGGGAATATGAAGCAATCTCTGTACTCAATATTCTAAGTGGCTCAGTATGACAAAATATAAAAAGTTCTGTGTTTTGAAAATCCGGTGTTTGCTTATATTCATGTAAGTTTTGCCTTGAATTCCACCAAGACCGCCTAGGATATCCTTCACCTGTTAATTTTAAATTTAAATTATTTGCCAATATTAATGGCCAATGATACAATGGATCTTTTCGCCAAAAACAAAAGCTGTCCCCGGTAATATAAAGATTTGCCATTAACTCAGAACTCTCACATTATAAAGTTTTTGAAATCTGTCTGCATCATCTCTGTCATTAACCATTGGCTCACCGCGTATGTTCAATGAGGTATTCAATAACATAGGGCAACCTGTCTCACTGTACCATGCTTCTAGTAGTTGTCGTATCCCAGATTGATCTTTAGGAACTGTCTGTACACGACTAGTCCCGTCGTGATGAACAATAGCGGGATAAAGATCAGGATGCCTGCAAGTGGCTATGACTTGCATATACCTACTATCAGTCCAACCATGAGGCATGATAAAATACTGATCCAGATATTCCTCAAGAATGACTGGAGCAAAGGGTCTGAATTTTTGTCTGCGTTTGATTTCATTTACTTTGTCCTTGATATCAGGACCGCGAGGATCTGCTAATAAACTGCGATTGCCTAATGCTCTCGGTCCGAATTCCGCTCTACCATTGGCAACGCCTACCATCTTGTTCTTTTTTAATTCTTTGATTATTTTCTTTACTGGATATTCGCCGGGTATGTTGTGGCCCAAGAATGCATCAGTCCAGTTTAATTTCTTTCCATATCCCAATGCGGCTGCTCCTAGGCTGTTGCCAGCATCGCCCGGATTAGGCATGATCCATATATTCTTAAAGTACTTTCCTAGTAATCGGTTAGCAAGACAGTTTAGTGCGACACCTCCACCATATACTAGATTCTTGCTCGTACCTAGATTGAATGCTTTATGCATGACTTTTTCTATCAGTGTCTCAACTGCTAATTGTGCGCTAGCCGCTATATCTATGTCGCTAGAATTTATTAAAAATTTATCGTCTTGCAATCCTATGTGTAGATTGTGTCTAAAATCTAGATTGGATAGATCATACATATAATGGTTGATCATTCTGTTTGCTTGGCTAGGTTTACCATATGCAGCCATACCCATGAGTATATACTCTTCTTCGTTTGGCTTGAGACCTACTTTCTGTGTCATTGCGCTATAGAACAATCCTATGCTGTTAGGGTATGTCTTGTTCCATAGTTTAGTGTAATGCGCTGTACCATTCTTGTCATAACATGCATCCCATATACTGATACAGTCTAGTTCACCTATGGCATCTATGACTACTACTGTAGCATGATCAAACGGACTTGTTTGAAATCCCGCTGCCGCGTGTGATTTATGATGTATATGAGTATTGATTGGTCTATCACCGAACAAGTCAACTAAGTCAGGTCCTATAATTTTTTTAGCACTTAATGAACTGATCTTTTGACCTGCTCTGAACTGTCTCAGTGCTTTTAACCAAGGCTTTTCATAATAATGTAATTTATAGTCATTATTCTTATATGTCAGTGCATCCTTGATTATACCCTCACATAGGTTAGCATCATGTTTGATTTTGCTATATCTTTCACTGTGTCCGGCGAATAAGATATCACCGTTATCTGAAATTACGCTAAGACCGGCGTCATGAAAACCTGCACTGATACCTATATAATTCATGTTAATACCTGATCTCGTACTTGTTCTGTCCAATATTTATGATGCAGAAAGCCTGGGTGCATAGAATCTCTTGCTAAATCTTTATAAAGGGCTTTATCACTGGGCCATGTCCATTCTTTAAGCAGTCTAGCATATCTTAAATCCATAACTTGCAACAACTCATATGTAGGATGGTCCCATGATGAAAAATAAACTTTAATGTTTTTAATTTTAGCCATAGCCTCTATTAGATAAACACTATCTTTCATCTTGCGTACAAATTCAGCATCGGGAGTATATTTATAATGTGCTTCGTGTATGATATCCTTATAGGTGCATCCAACATTGGGCGATTCAGGCATTATAGATTTCAACTCGACACATCTTTTAAATTTTATAACCGTTTCACAAGTAATTAAATCCCGCATATAGTTAGGTAGTAAGAATATAGCTTTATCCATATGTACATTATTGCTGACTATATTAAAGATGTCGGCAATGGCAGGAATGCTAGCCCCGGGTTGCCCGAAATTATACGACAATAGATTTGTATCTTTAGTAAGAATCTTATGCCATAGACCATAGATCGGTAATCCTACCCCGAAAGTATAACTGCAGCCAAACGCAGCTATATCTATGTGTTCAGGTAATTCAGCATCTCTAAATCCTAAAGATGTGAATTGATAGTCAAAGTCTTCATGCTTCCAATTGTCTTTATTTTTATCTTCGGAAATAGAAAATATAGACACCTGTTTTTTAAGTCCGGAAATATCTAATTTATTTGATTTTAAAACCAAATCAGGTCGTGAGGTACAAATAGTGTAATGTTTTACTTTTTCTATATCGCTATCAAAAACATTAAGTTTTAATAAATTAACTAATGGTAGCGGCATAAAACATGTGTTTAGTAAATAAATGGATCACGCTTTTTCATGTCACGCAGTCTTTTTCTATACTGTATCTCTAACTTTATTTTGTTAAACCATTTTTTTATGAATTTAAACATATCTCACTCCTTGTTAATTAGATTAATATCAACTTTTTTATTACTATAGAGTTTGTCGATAGCAGATAATTCCCCGCAAGTTTCTACACAAAATAGTAATCTACCGTCTTCAACTGATTTTCCTTCCCAGCCATCCAAAAAGAATTTTTGAAAATATGGACCTTGTAATATATCTAATACATCGTTCTTTCTTAGATCGAACTTATCTAAACCTAGATTCCGTATCATAGTATTAAATTGATAGCGACTATATGTAGTATTATTGGACCCGAACACCCCGCCTAAAAAACAACATGGTAATAGATACCCTGATGCTGATACATAGAGTTCTTGTGTGTAACTGTTAACAGATTTGCAATTGATGCATGATTTTCTAGCCAAGTCTTTGCTGAAATTAGTTAACTCAGGAATATTTTTATTGACATATCTATCCCTGATTCCAGGACTATAATGTCCTACAGGTATGTTAGTTCGTTCGCCTGTGAAATTGACCGGATAGACGCTGTACTCATATCTTTGATTTTTATCATAAACATCCATACCTTTAGGCTTGCCTTGATATTCGCCGAACCCCATAGGATTCTTAGTGACGAAATGAAAACCTAACTTGTTCGCTATTTTTTTAGCCTCTTCGACTTGGTGCTGATTATGTTCAAATACTAAAAATTCCCATATACCGAATGCGCCAGTGCTAGCATATGCTTCCATATTAGCAAATAACCTGTCCCAACGGACTCCCCTGCGATATATGTGGTTAGTGTCTTCTAGACCATCAACGCTAAACACTACAGCCGGAAGAGCAAAACTGCTGTAGTTTGTTTCTTTTACTGACTTCCATGCACTATTGTCTCTGTTCGGTATGTTTGCAAAAAAATTACCTACTTGTTTCCAATATGCAGCGTTTCTCATACCGCCATTAGTCCTAACTTGCTGGGCTATGTTCTTCTCGCTAGTACTTTGAAAATACTCAAGTATAGGTAATAAGTCTAGTGCTACGCCCGGATCTCCTAGATTACCGCAGAAATTTATAGCACACATGTTTTTTGCGAACCCCGGAGGAAAGAAATTCTTGATATCGTCTAACGTTAGTTCGGTCAAAACTAAGTCGGGGACTACGGGCCCGCCGTCAAAATTTCTGCTACAGGCAGGACAACTAGCATTACATCTAGTAGTCAATTCGATGTGAAGTCTTGCGATTTTAGATAAAGTATACATTTTTGTCTCAGATTATTTAATTTAATATTTAGATATGCTTTTTTACTATAGGATCTATGATATTTTCGAAATAGATTTGATGCCCTAACTCATTAACATGATTATCAGGAGCCCTATACAGTTTGTTAATATTGTTATCTCTACAATTAGAAAAATCTAAATTTCTAATATCCACTAATGAATGTCTTTTTAATTCGTCATGACTCAATAAAAAATCATAAGTATTCGATGGATAAGTCATCCTGCTGCATGTCCAGTAAAAATTGCATATATGTTGTAATTTTGCTAAAGCATATGCACCTAGTATAGTCATGAACCCCACATTTTCTCCAATTTTCTCATGATACATATCTCTTATGTATGTTCGTGCTGCTTTATCGATATCATGATGATGCGTTGCTGCATTAGACAATACATAACTGTGAATCTCATCAAATCCTTTACGGATTTCGATCCTATCAGGATTAGAAATTTGAAAAAACACTAAATGGTTTTCTTTGCGAATTTTTCTAGTTTCACTATAACTCAAAAAGTCTCTAAAGATTTGCTGATTTGATCTCCCTGGATTTGCAAAATTATGTACTTTGATCTGTGGATATTTCTCTTGCAACAACGATCCCCAAGAATATTGACTAGGGCTATTTTCAGGACATAAAGTACCTATCTGCTGTTTAGTTTTTTGATCATAATAGAATATGCGGTCTTTGCAACCATGACCATAATTAAAACTATCCCCGAACACGATAACTGTATCTATCATTTCAACATTCCTAACTCTCTAGCCCAATCGTCGGCTATCTTGTTATATCTCATTTCAATATCAGGATTATAAAAAAACTTACCTTCTTTATACAAGTCCATTATAACATTTTTATCATCAGAAAATCTTTCTAATATTATATCACCCAATACTTGATTATTCTCTTTAAATAGATGAGTGCTACGCACATCACCGTGCAAAGGCACTTCCATTTCTTTCTTGCTAACTTCAAACAATCTATACAAGCAATCACCATGTCTTTTAGAAAAACTAATATCGTGTAAGTTAACTATGAACGGTAATATATTCACTAATTTTATGTTCTTTTTATAACATATTTCATTCACATCATCGAACATTTTTTGTTGAACCCAAGTATTGAAATTGATATCACATAGATGTTGATATCCTAATAATATCTGTACGATGTCTGCTTGTTCTTCTTTGCTATATTTCATAAAATTACTAGAAGAATAGAACTGCTCAATATTTCTCACAGAACTTGATTGAGCATATTTAAATGGCATAGTTTGTATTCTGTGTACATAAGACCAACAAAAAACAATATGATCAAACTGCTCATGATGATCTAGAAAGCAAGCGAATGCATGGTAACTAGCCGAGCCGCTAACACCGTATGATGATACCTTATGTCCTAGACTAGTGATATGCTGCATCCAACTCTCATCTATTTTAAATTTAATTACTATGGGATCCAAAGTCCTATCAGCATAACTATCACCAAAAACGCCTATATGTAAAACACTCATGCTATTTCAATCCTATATATTTTGCTAGATTATCGGGTTTGTTTCTGCGCACTGTGTACTGCTCAAAAAAGACATCACTATCTTTGCGCAATTCTGCCTGATTTTCTCTTATGAAACCTTCGTCCAAGAACTTGATCAATCTATCGCAATGTTCAAATTCTACGGGCAATAAATCATCTTTTATGCTATCATAGAATTTTTGATATTTATTGATGTAAAAAACACGCTCACTTCTAGTCAAGCAAGCGAATCCTTGAAACTCAGGTTTGTCTACCATGTTGATTGATATATAAGGCTTCACTTTAGTTCTTTGTCTAATGTCAATGATGTCTCTATACATTTGATCCAATGACTGTAATGCTATAGCACTAACCGTAGTGCTTATGCTAAACTCCTTGACTGTGCTATTTCCCAATCTTTCTATGTTCTCTAACCATTCAGTATAGATCATGCCTTCGCGGATAAACTCTGCTGTCTCGCCTGCACTTTCATTGCTTATGTTCATGCGTAGATTATTCAGGCCCTTGATCTTGTCAAAAAATCTATCCATGACTACAGGTTTCTGGCATAGATTGCTGTGTATAACAGTTTCGATATTTGGATTGATTCGTGTCATCATAGCGAACAATCTAAACACTTCTTCATGCATCAATGGTTCGCCGCCGCTGACTCGTATGCTCTCAAGTCCCTCCATTACTGTCTCAAACCAACTCCAGAATAATTCCATGTGGGGAGGCTTGATCATCTCATTTATCTCAGCCATGTCTTTCTGGTAATGTCTACGGTCGTCCGTCTTGATGCCTGTATATACACCGTTATTGCGTATATCGTTTATCCAACTAGTGCTGAATTGTGGGCTGCAATAACTACATGCTAGATTGCAAGTATTATTAAATGCTAACTCAAGTGCTTTAGGCTTGAAGATAAAGTTAGGGTTCTTATAATCGTCTGCTGATAGATGATCTTTAAAACTAAGGCTCTTGCGTGTTCTATCGCTAGTCAACCCTAGATTCTCATAACGCCAGCAACTATCGCAAGCAGGTGGTTGTTCTCCTGCAAGCATACGCTTTTGCTGTTCACGCTTTTCTACTGGATTATAGAATGTGTCTACTGTGTCTCCAACTTGTATGAAGGGGGTATAATGGCAACTGGCGATCTTCCCGCTATATACCCATATGCTGGCTTCATGAAACTTTGCTAGACAGAATGTGGGGCTAGTCTCATTTCGTATTTTTATTAACTTATTCAGTTCCATCAGTAGTTAAATTCGTCATCTAAATGATTATGTATCAGATAGTTTTTTATGTTGTTATGTTCAGGATACACCGTGAAAAAATCCTCTTCTCGTATCTCGTCTAATTTCTTAGTGATCTTACTGAACATCTTTAATGTTTCGTGCATATTAGATGCGCGATCCCAATCAGCATACATGAACCTTATTGCATTTTCATATCTGTGCAATGTAGTACTTATAGTTGAATATTGATCCTGGAACTTTTTGAGCCATTCCATCTGATCTATGAACAACAATTCAATCTCACGCTTTTTCCATTCAGGTACATTTTTCAAATTATAATAGGGCGGCGTGTCTAATGGATTGATCACGATTTGATTTGGTCTGATGAATCCTAGTTTTACCCATTCTCTGTGAAACTCTACTAGATTAAATGCGTTAGGCCAACTCAATGTGAATGATATATTGAAATCGACATGGGGACATTCTTGCATCAACATCCTTCTGTTTTCTACTATGGTTGCCCAATCAGTACCTTTACGCCAGTATTCGCCTTTAGCGTGACTACCGTCTAGGCTGGCATTGATCTGTACTCGTTTAAACTTCTTCCAGTATTCTAATACATTGTCATAGCCCTTTAACTTGAAGTTAGAGAAGTTAGTATTGTATTGTAATGATATGTCGAATCTTTTAAGTTCTATCAATCTATCTAACATCTTGTAATGCTCTTCTTGCATCAGTGGTTCGCCACCTGCGAAATAGATCAATTCAGCATGTTCCAGATGCGGCATTATCTCTTCTAATGCATGTATTTCTGTCTTACCTGCATACTGAAACCCATTATCTTCATCTTTGTTGCGGTCATTTGGATACAACTTTCTGTTGTCACCTACCCAACTTGTGCTGTAATATGGGCCGCAAGTCCTGCATCTTAGGTTACAAAGGTTGTTATATCTGATATCTATGTAATAGAGTTTATGTTCATCCAACGACCCATCGGGCTTGGTTCTCGCCACTATATCTTGTATAGTCTTGTTATCTTTAAAGAATCTATCATTGTATGCATTATAGAACTGATCTCCTATAGTGTTACGGTCGTTACATATAGCGCAATGGGGATGCTTTTTACCTTTCAAAAATTGAAGGCGCATGTTGCGCGTCTCTTCATTGTTCCATATTTCTTCTAATGAATTTTCTTTGAGATTACCTATCTCTTGCTTATTCTCGTAACCGTATACGCAGCACGGCTTGACATCTCCCCTAGTGCCAACATGTTGGTGCACCCATGGAAATATGCAAAAAGTCTTGCTAGACTTAGCCATCTCTAATGGATTAAAGTCGTTTGCTTCCATAATCTATAAAGTCCACCCATAATTCAGGGAATAATTTTTTGAAATCTTCATTTCTTATCTTGTCTAGTTTCTGTGTCTCTCTTAAGAACAATGGAATGAGATTGGTCTCATCTTTGCTATTCATCATGATCATAGCGTTGTTCCATACTTTGTTACAATGATAATATTCATAGTTCTTTACCATTACCTTATCAATATATTCTAAATGCTCACAAATTTTCTGTGTTACTCGTTGTTTTGTTTTCGGTGGCAATATTGTTGTGCGCATCCACTGTGGTTCGTGTAATACATTTAAATTAAAGTTAAATGGATCACCTAATGGGTTGCGATACAATTCGTTATCTAAAATATGCCTGTGTAAATCTATAGCGGCTTCACAATTAAACACACTGTAAACTGCGCTCACCCCATAATTAGCATTTGGTGCTTGTTCTCTGCTAGCCTTGATCCAGTCCTGTGCGACTTGCCAATCAAAACCCTTTCGTATATATTCCCCTTGTGGACCCATAGCATCGATGCTACCTATGATGAAAACATTATAAAATTTACTTAATAGGTCAAATGCATTATATTGTTTCAACTGGTATACACTAAGATTTGTATTGTATCTTATCTTTGTGTTAGTCTTTCCCATGTCTATCAACAACTGCAAAAATTCATAATGCTCTTCTTGCATCATTGGCTCGCCGCCGCTGAAATGAATCTCTGTGATCTCATCGCACATGTTAACCATATCGATCAGGTCGCTGGTCATATGCGGTATTTTAGAATTAGTCAATAAATTAGCCTTGACTGGCGAACCCATCTTCATGACTTCTACTGCCCATGTAGTACTAAGACCGGGGCCGCAACTACGGCATTTGAAATTACAAAAACTATTGAATATTACATCTATAGTTGCTAACTTGATATCCTTTACAGTACCATCACTGTTAGTATGTGCTATGATATCTTTATATTTGTTGTAATTCTTTACATTAGTATAATCTGGGAAATCGCTGTATCTTTTATTGAATATCTTTCTCATGCTATCTATGCCACTGTCTTCTTCTTTCCAACAGCGTGTACATGCATTTGGTTTCTTACCATCTAAAAAATCTTTTCTAAGTTGATTCCATTTCTCGCTATGAAAAATATCCACTAATTTTTTATCTTTCCAATTACCTAGTTTATACTGAGGATCATGACTAAAATAGCAACAAGGCATGACTTTTCCATCAGGTTCGGTATGAATCTGAAGCCAAGGAACGCTACAAAAGTGTTCTGGAAACTTGTCCGTGTCCAATGCCATTATTAATAAATCCATCCAACTAGTTCTGGAAATACCTCAGTGAAATTTCTATCTCTGCGCTTATCGTATTCAGTAGTAAATTTTCTAAACTGATCTGTACGCCATTCACGCTCAACATCATTCATAGTAGATTTGCGAGCCTTCCAGAAATCATAGACCATTTGCCATGTTTCTTTTTCTACGCTCTTTATGAGGCTATCGTTCTTTTTCATGAAGTTATTCGTATCTTCAAAATAACTATCAGCACTATCAGGCAATATGCGCAAGTCAAACTGTTTAGGATCAACTAGTCGTGCGCAATTGAACATGATATCGATACCATCTTTGCGGAACTCAATGACCTTATTGATAAATGTCTTGAAGTTGAACACGCTCAACAAGCCAAATGTGACCATGATTCGTATGGGTACACGGAATGTAGTACTGACTTTGCGTACAGTATCTTCCCATTGTTTGACATCAAGACCATCACGAATATATTCTGCATGTGGTCCCCATGTATCCATGCTCGTATAGACTTCAAGACCTTTGATCGTCTTGGCATTCAACAATGTCGTTGCCTTTTCAAAGAACATCTTTAAGTTTTTTTCAGGTACGCACAAGTTAGTATTGATCACCAATGTAAGGTTAGGATTGTGATTCTGTGCTACGAAATCCAAAAGTTTCATGAAGTTGCGTGTGGCAAGTGGTTCTCCACCTGTTATGCGCAAGTAACGCAAGTCTTTATATGCATCGGGTAACCACTTCCAAAATGCATCAATATAAGGGTTATCGTCTTCTGGTAACATATCGTGCATCTTGTCTTTATGTACAGTAGGATCTTCGATAGGATAACTTCCATGCTTGCGCACTTCTTGCTCCCATCGTGAACTCTGTCCTGGACTGCAATAACTGCAAGCAAAGTTACAAGTATTAGCAAAACTAATCTCTAAGTAACTTGGATTGATGGGTTTATCATATGGAGCATTCAATATTTCTGCCCTACGCTCTAATGCATAACTCTCATTGGTGAATCTTTTTCTATCGCTGATAACATCAGGATTGATGGCTTCCATGTCGAAACAGTAATAGCATTCTTTAGGCTTCTCGCCGTTCATCATCTGTCTACGCTGTTCGATCTTATGACTTGTGTTGTGTAGTGCTGATGGATCCTTATCTGTCTCTTCACGCTTCCAACGGTGTATCGGTGGGTGGTAGCAACTATGATTCTCACCCATGCCAAAATGCATAGTGACCATTAGCCATTTAGCAGCACAAAAACTATCTTTAATCTTAATTGGAATCTCTACGCTCATAATATTTCACCTAATTCTGGTATGTAATCTTTATAACTTAAATTTCTTGCGCGGTCTACGCTATTGATAAACTGGCTTGCTTTAGTTAATAAGTTCGGATCGTGATCTATCTGTAACTTAGCATACAATTCATTGCGCTGCCATTCATGTAATTTATCACTATAGTAGTCTCTGACTTTTTGTTTGTAACTTTCCGGTAATGCTGCTAGGCTAAGATAATCAGGATACAACACATAGTTATGATGAGGTATCTTGTTATAATTAGTCTCAAGCCAAGTGTTTAGTGTGTCTAATGACAGTATATTTAGTATGCTTACAGTCTGTGTCACATGCCAATACACATTATCTACTTTGTTTAGTTTCTCAATGCTTGTGACAGTCTCGTCCCATTGTGTTGGATATCTGATATAATAGTTTCTGATATCATAATCATCTATGCTTGCGTTCACTGTGACCTTCATGAATGACTTCCACAATTCTATAAGATTATCGGGAATATCCATCATGTTTAGGCTATACACAAGATGCACTTTCTTGCTAGTGCCATTCTTTATTAGATTTTCTAAGAAACGATAGTGTGCTTTGATTAATGTTGGCTCGCCACCATTGATATAAATCTCTTCTACGCCTTCGCTATATTTTGTCAACTCGTCATAAAACTCAGGATCTTCGAACCACTTGAAATTCTCTACAGGTCTGAGTTTGAACCAAGGTAATTCTTTCGATATCTTCTTTTCGTCCGGATACCATTTGCTACTGCTATAACTGTTGCAAGTCAAACAAGCATTGTTACAGACATTACCCAATCGTAATTCGATATAACGATAATTAGGACGCTTGATATAGGATGTCTTTTCTAATTCTTCAATGATATGCGCCCAACGCTCGTTCTCATATTGTCTTTTGCTTTTTAAACCTTTATCTTCGTCACTCCAACAACCTTCACATTCAACAGGGCGTTTACCATCTATCATGGCTTGACGCACTTCTATGAATTTCTTGCTATTGATGACATCTAATAAGCTGCTATTATCTAGTAGCGCCAGGCTTTCACTATTGTCTTTCTTAGCCCAACTGATAGCGTTGTTGTGATTACTGCGGCAGCAAAGGCTGCACCCACCATTTGGGTGGGTAGCAAGATGCATCCAGGGCAGTACGCACAATGTATCAGACATATTTCACTTTAAGTTCTTTATAACCTTGACCAGGCTCCCATGATTGTACTACAATTTTACTGTTCATTGTATCGTCATGCTGGAATATATGTGTATACAAGTATTGTAATGTTTCTTGATACTTTTCAGGCTCGTTGTACATAAAGAATGGACATACAGCACTAAAAGTTATATTTTTAGTTCTTGATCGTGCCATGCTTGACATCAAGTGTGTAACAAAAGATTTGGCTGCAGGATACCCTACCATTGATCCGAAATTTGATCGGTCATATTCAAATGCCATAGTCGAACTCATAAACACTACCTTGCTGCCATCTATTAAGTTATTAAGCAACATAGAAATGATAAGATGTGGTACTACAACATGCACATTTATCAGATTATTATATTCCCACATGTTGGGCTCAGCAAATAATTCTTCTGCTGAAAAAGGATATGCAGCGCCATTTTGATTAAAAAGCATGATATCAATCACTGGAATTTCTTTTGAGATTTGCTGTATTACGGGTTTGATGCTTTCAATATTTCTATAGTTGATAACTCTGTCATCACTATTTCCAGTATTATGATCACGGTGTGATAATACTATCACACGATGTCCTTCACTTCTGGCCTTGTTCACAAAGTCATTACCAAATCTACCTTTGCCACCACCACCTAAAACGATTATATTCATATGTTATCCCACCATTGTAATAATTTTGCATTTCTGCTATAGATATCACGCAATGTCAACTTGGAATCACGAATCTGTTCTAGTCTATGTACCCAGCCTTTACCATTCTTTGCTGCTTGTCTGAATGTATCAGGCCATTCTTCTTCATGTGTTTTTCTAGTATACTTTAATGCTTCTAAGTTTGCGATCAATGTACCATGACGCCATTCGTCTGCTTTAGGTCTGATATAAGCAAGTATGTCATCGCATACTTCATTTAATACTTCTCTAGGCCAACTAGTTGGGCTCCACATAATATCAGGATGGAATGCGAATGTTATCTTTGTTTCAATCTTTACACCCAACTCATTGCTCAAATCAAACAAATCTTTTAGTGAGAACATGCCCGGTGCTGTGATAGTCAAATCAAGAACCATCTTTTGTCTGCCGCCGGGCAATTCACACCCGCGCTTGAAATTCTCAAGCCATTTATCCCACTTGATACCTGTGCGTATATACTCAACGATATCCCCAGTGCCGTCGATGCTTGCGCACATCATCCAGTCTTTGAAGTGTGGTAGATAATCATATAGATTCTTAGTTCCAAATTGAACACGGCTCAAGTTACTGTTATATCTTAGATAGCAGTTCTTTGCGCTGCCATTGCGTAGCATCTCTTCTAATGTCCACCAATGCACATCGTACATCAATGGCTCGCCACCTACCCAATACATTTCTTCAACTATACCGCGACTGACAGCATCACGGAACTCCGGCTCAACTACTTCTGTCTGAAATTTCTCCATAGCATTCTTTATCTCAGGGACCATGAATGGCTGATTCTTAGGAGTCCACATATTGTGAATTTTCTTTTCAGTTTCCCATGTGCTACTTAATTGTTCGCCGCACATGCGGCACTTGAAATTGCATAGATTGCTGAAACGATAATCGAATGATATAGGTTCCATAGTAGTGTAGCCTGTATCATCTGTCTTATCGAATGCTTCTTGTATCTTATGCTTGAACAATGTGCCTGTGAACCACCCGCGATAACTATGACCTTCCATCAATAGATTCTTGTTGCATACATCACATTGCGGGATCTCTTTTCCCTTCATCAGTTTCACACGGATATCACGCATATAAGGACTGTTCCAATGTTCCTTTAGTGACAATGGTTTATACTTATCTACTGATGTCTCGCTATCCTTTGTCTTGCCATAGCGTTCATCATTGCTGCTGTCGATATATTGTTTTTGGAAACTATGTTCTTCTCTGCTTGCGCAACATAGTCTGCGTTCGCTTTGCGGACTTATATAGGTATGTGTCCAAGGAGCCATACAAAAGACTTTGTTTTGACTGTCTTTTGCAGGCTTCGCATCATCTCCCCATATTGGAATGATCTTATTTGTCATTTTCTAAGTCAGGGTTAACGAACACTTCCTTGCTTGGATCTTCAGGTGGATGCTCTGGTACTAAGTCCATACCTTCACGATAGTTACCTGTGATGATCTCTGCGCTAGTAGGTACTTCAGTTTCAATGCTGTCGAACCAATCTACGAATTCTTGCGGGAAAGTCTCACGGAAATTCTTGGCACGGCGTACATCATATTGAGTATAGAACTGTTTAAAGTCACGCTTGTTCTGTTCAGGGTCCTTGACATTCTTATGAGGTGTCTTGATGACGTCGAGGTAGTCGATCAAACGCTGTGTCTGTTCACGCTCAATAGCAGTCAACAGTGGTTCGCCGTTACTGGTCTTCTCATTCAAATGTACATAATGATTCAACCATTTCTGTAACTTATCACTATACTTCTGACGAATTTCCATTGGAAGCATTGCGCAACTCTGGAAACTTGGGAAGCGCAGTATGTTCAATGACATAGTTGGATATGTTGAATCATGCTTACGCTTGAAGTCCATGATCTCAGTCATGAATTCTGTAATGCTCGACAAGCAGAGGCTATTGATAGTCATCATTATATGTGTGCGCTTGACATTGCCTTCAGTATGCAATCTAGTTAGATTATTTAACCATATATCCCAATTGAATCCATCACGGATATACTCGGCATGCTTACCTATCGATTCGCAACTTGTGTAAACTTCTAACCACGGTACATAATGACTCAACTCAATGAAACGATCCATGATATCATCTTTAGGTACGAGGTTGCTATTGATAGCATAACGCATGACTTTGCCATCTGGACGATTCTTTACACGCTCTTGGTTAGCCTTGAACCATTCGAATAGTTTCCATACACCTGCTGCCATTAATGGTTCACCACCTGTGATGCGAATCTCTTCTAGGTTATCAGCAAGACCATTTTCTTGTTCCCACCAACGCCAAAATGCTTGCGTATATGGATTCACTTCATCGGGTAACGGTTTAGCGTGGTCTGCTTTGTTGATGAAGTGACTACGGGCATCGCCGTTGATGTTGCGATATGGTCCGAACTTAGCAATATCCTTTACCCATGTTGTGCTGAAACTTGGATTACAATATGAACATGCAAAATTACAAGTTCTATCGAATGCGATCTCAAGTGTGCGCAACATAGTGTTTTCTTGCCAGTCTGCTTTAGCAGTCTGTGCTATATACTCTTCTTGGTGCACGGCAGTCTTATATACACGGTCACTAATTGATCCGCGACCTAAATCTTCGATCTTCCAGCAGTATTCACACTCTTGCGGGCGTGTGCCTTCCTGCATCATCTTACGCATCAATTTTTTATGTGGTGTGTTATGAATGGCAGTTGGGTTATCCTTTAACTCATTAGCATCGATCTGATGTCCCAATGGGTGGTGACAACTTGCTGTCTGTCCGTTACCTAACCAAATAGTAGCGTTAAGCCACTTAGCGGCGCAATAACTGTCACTAACTATGTCGATGACTCGTTTCTTGTAATCTGCGTATGTTTCGTCATTTCTTTTGCCTGCCATATATTCCTCAATTTTGTGTATATTCTTTCACACACTCTTTCCAGTAGTTTTTGTATTCTGGGAATGTGATCAAAAAGTTCGTGCCTCGCCTTTTATCAAACTCTTTAATAAAAAGATAGAAATTCTTCTTATTTATTGACTTCTGACTTTGGGGCAAAGATTCCTTCATCACAGCCAAATCTCGTTTGACTTTCAATATCTCATAGGGCTTGAAACCCTCGAATGTCTCTAGATAGTCATTTCCTTGCACATTATCTTCCATAAACTTCAGGCAGCGTTCTACTTCTTGTATCTCGGATTCAGTGGCATTAAGTACGCTAAACCATGGCGGAAATCTAAGTATGGGAATATCAAAGAACACACGCTGAAACTTCTTCTGTGTGTAGACCTTATGTACGATTCCATGCTCTTTTTCTGTCTCTGTCTGTTCGGGTGATATTGTGAACTCAGTCTGCATACGACCACCAAATTCACGGCGTAGTTCTAGTATCATTTCTAAGAACTTATGTAAACTAGGTATGCTCAACAGATTGAAAGTATTGATGAAACTAACTGTTGTGTATCTTGTTTCACGCAAGAAGGTTCTGATATTGTTTAGCATTCTATCATATTCAAGACCTGTGCGCATATATTCTGCTTGCTTACCTGCACCGTCTAATGACACGAATAACCAGAAATGTTTGAAACCTTTATCTACATACCAATGATTACCGCTGAACTCATTGAAGTTTTCCTTGTCTTCATATGTGCGTAATTCTTCAATATCCTTGACCTTCTCTAGGAACTTATCAAATAGTTTCTGATCGGGAGGACACATGTTGCTCGTTATAGACAATTCTAATTGCCCATGCGGATTCTTGTTCACATAATCTAGTACTTTGAATGTGTTCTTATCCATTAATGGCTCGCCACCTGTCATGCGGAACACACGCAACTTTCTATAGATAGTGGGCCACCATTTCCAAAAAGCCTCTACATAAGGATTTTCTTTCTGTGCAACTCGTATGGGCATCAAACCCTTTTGTTCTAGTGACGGCAGATCGTTATGCACATAATTATCTAACACGAATCCACCATACTTTCGTACTTCTTCTTCCCATGTCGTTGACAAGTGTGGGCTACAATACATACACTTGAAGTTACATGCTTGATTGAAATTAACTTCTACATATCTAGGTGTGACATCATAGTCCCAAGGATTACCTGTGACTTCATCGAATGTAGGTGCGTTCCACCATTCGCTACTACGATAGTGTCGATCACTCAAATGTCCTTTAGGGTCATCGCTTTGTGCGTCTTCTACACGCCAGCAATATGCGCAGCCTTCGGGGCGTTTGCCCTCTAGCATCATCTTACGCTCGGTTATTTTTTGCGGCGTATTGTGTAATGCGCTTGGTTGTTTTTCGAGTAACTCTACCGGAATCTTATGTGTAGGTGGATGATAGCAACTCTGCGTCAAGCCCTGCGGTAAATGCAAACTTACTTGTTGCCATTTTGCAAGACATAGAGAAGGACTGACCGCATTTAAGCGGTCACGCATGTCTCTAGCAAACTGATCATATTCACCTGACATTACCAGCCTTCGATCCTACGAATGACTTCCATCTCAGTGACTAATGGGCCTAGATTATGTTTGTCTGCGTTCAAATGTCTCTTGAAAAATTTGCTTTGCTCTATTGATAATGTGCATATAGGCAAGCCTAATTTGAACTTCAACTGTTCGCCTACCTGTTCCATAGCGTCTTTAGGGTCTTTACCTTCTGCATATTCGTTCCATAATGCAGGATAGTTATCAAACCATTGAACATTGCTATGGTCCCAGTCACTTAGCATAGTGAGATATGTTCCCAATCGTGCGCCATACATAGCCCAATAACCGTTGTCAACATCTGCGCCTACATTTTGCCATATAGTAAGGTTGTTGAAATTGCGGCTTGCTACAGAATCTTTGAATTCTTCTACTGTCGGCACTGCGCCCTTGTTCAAGCACATCTTTACACCTTCACGGAAACCTGCACGCCATGCTTGAAACGGAGTATAGTTAGGGTATGTGGTTGAATAGCAATCATACATAGCCCAATATAAACTGTCTTTGCTGTCTAGGCAAAAGTCTGCGATTCGTGATACATCACCTTCAGTCTGATGCTCATGCGTCTTCATCTCACGCACATAAGTCTTTGTCCAACTGCTCATGCCACCATTGCCATAGCGCAAGCCATTGATAGCGTTCACCGCCTTCCAACGAAACTGTGCTAGTTTATACTTAGGATCTTTATCCGTGAAGTCTAGTTGAATGTTGAAAAACTCAGGTTGCGGCATGTTATCGCCGTCGATGAGTATGAAGCGTTCACTATCACTCGCTTCGCCTGCTGCTTTATGTGCCGCATCACTGCCTTTAACATTATCGACACGCTTTGCCCAGGGCACCATGTCTTTGATCTTGAGCCAGAATTCTTCTTTCTGCGGTTCATCATAACTCAAATAAATGCAGTCTACTTCTACAACATCTACTATATCATAACTCATGTGTATGTAACTTCCATTTTTGTTGATCAGTGTAGTCACTATTTACTACAACGCTAACATCTGTTTTTGCAGTAGATTGACCTTCTATATCAGGCTTCAGTTTAGAAAATGTCATACCGGGAATGATTTTAACAATCTTACCGTCTAATACCTTGATATCATGACGCATCTCAGCAAAAGTATTTTTATCGATTATGATAAATTTGCCTTCAGGCTTATCGCAGGTGTAGAAATCTACGCTACCATCATCCTTGTAGTATAGCCTGAATTCGACGGGTTCGGGAACAATTTCTTCAGCCACTAGATATTCTACCCCGTTTATCTCTATTACTTTAAGTCTTTCCATATGCGTTTTCTATTTTACTACAAAAGTCCTTGACATGATAATGAAAAGGATACATTTGTGGTACTGTGTTGACTCTTAATGTATCAGGTAATATTTCATAGATTAATTCATCTGTCCAGTTTTCGGTCTTAAGATTATTGATCATCTGTTTCATATGAATCATGCTGAATTCGTTGAATGTGGGCATAGTAGTTTTTTCTATGCCAATCATGTTACATGCTATGGCATATACCCAATCCGTAGTTGCTTCTTCATCTACTTTACATTGCAATAACGATTTATAGTCGTCCCAATTTTCAAATATGTTCCTGACCAATTTGAAAAAATGTTCAGCGGTTTCGCTTTTCTTAAAATAAGTTATTGCGTTGTAGCAGTCCGGAAGATTATTGTTATCTATGAATTTCCTGTAATGACGGTTATTCGATAAGTTTTGATCATAACTGCGTATGTGTGTTGAAACTACTACATCAAGTTGTGATAAAACTTCAAACCAATAATCTACCGATCTAGGTATATACAAGTCTGCTTCTAGTTTGATAGTATGTTCATATGGACTAGCCTCGTAGACCTGCCAATCATTGATAAGTTTCCACTTACTATCTTTTGCCTGATCACCATATGGCAGTGCTATAACACGATCAAAATGTTTATTACCATCTACATCGTCAGTGATCAATGTCACAGATATGTCTGGCATAAAGTGTTTAATATTTCTAGCCAACACTTCTGCACATTTAACATAATCAGTATCTACTGTATTCTGCGCTAGTATCACAAAGCCACGGCTCATTTTGTCAACTCCATGAATATGTCTTTGTTGATTACATGAAAATCCATATCTTTGATAGTGATATATTCTTTCTTTATCTTACCTTGCTTCCATTTATCAAATACAACTGTATATTCAGTGCAGAATTCATCATCTTTGTTTTTATATACAAAGGTTTTAGGACCTATATGTGTTAGATTCCAAGGCAGTATGTCTGTTTTAATATAGGCATGTCCATTAACTATCCTATGTGCTATAGTCAATCCATAATCGTTACGATATGTATCGCATGAAAACTTGTGTATATTTCCGTAGTGACTATAATTCTCTTGCACCATCTTCAAGCATTGAAAAATATTCTCTACCCGTTTTGTCTTTCTGAATCCTACAACCGTAGCCCACAAGGTGGGTATCGTGAGTTCATTGCTAAAATCTAAATGTTCTTTCTTATTATATTCGTTCATCAAGAAGTTGATTGATTCATGGCAGCAAAAATCATCCATGACATTAAATACTTTAAGTAATGCATCACTGTTGATAACATAGTCAACATCCAATAATATAGTTTCGTCATATGGACTTAACTGATATGCTTGATATCTGCCTTTGTTCAGCCAAACTCTTCCTTGAAAAGTGTTGTTAGGATCGCTGTCTATGGTATATACATTATCAAATTTATAGCCTGTAGTAGTCGCTAATGAATTCTTGTCTGTGACTATGCTTACTGGAAGATTGAGGAAATGATTCACGCGCCTAGCCGTGAACTCAGCCATATGATAGTAATTGTATTCCGGACTATTGAACGCAAAAAGAAGAACACCTTTTGTCATCTTTTAGTCTCTGTCTCTTTGAACTCATTATGATATTTTGCCATGACATCCTGATAAACTGTTTTGAGTTTATCTAACAAGGCAATCCTATCAACTTCGACAGGTCTGTTATGTGTGTCTATTAGAACTAGTTTTTCTGTATCAAAACTCTGTAATAGTGTTATGGTCACGGCATCGACTGCCCATAATCCGTTTTGATCGGCAACAAGTAGTTTGTTTTTGTATTTTTCTCTAAGGTAATCTTTAGCAGAATTATGTGCGAATCTTGCTTTTGCTTCGGATAGAAGACTTTGGGTATCCATATAAACCTCTCTTCCGAGTATTTAGATGGATATCTAGGTGATATTAAAAATTAACTTACGACGTTCGCGCCCGCAAGTGTGATAGTACCCCAAGTATTTGCAATGTTAGTTGTTGATGGAGGAACTAATGTGCAAGTCACGCTTGAACCGCTACCTAATGTGCCGTTACCGCTGATCTTGTCGAATACGCAGTGTACTGTGACTACAGAGCCGTTGTCACTGTTTGAACCTTGTACACCATTTGTTCTTGCTAGATATAATATCTGAACAGTAGACTCATATGGTGATGTACCTGAATTTTGGTCAAAGATTGTTGTGTTTGCAGTTGATAAGCCGAAATATCCACTGTTAGTTGCTAGTGTTTCAGGAGAACCTGAACCACCTGTCTTAGTTACACCAGTGTATGACACACCTGCGATAGTTCTTGAGCCACTGTTCTGACCGCTAAGATTTAATGTACCCGTTGCAGTTGCTAATGTATTCATAGCAGCATTGATACCTGCTGTAGTGTTTGAGTGTGAAGCAGTAAATTTCAACTGACCACCTGCATTAAAGAAGTAACGAGCAGCATCACCATTTGCGAATGTGCAAGTGAAAGTGAAGTTTGCATAGTCAGTCCATGCTGCTGTGGTAGTCTGTATGTTTGAAGATGTTGATCCTTGAGCAGCAGCATTGCCTCTGCTACCCCATATTGTCTGTAAGTTTGTAGGAATTGCTGCGATAAAAGTTACTAGACCACCTGCTACTGGAGCAGTTACGCTTGTGATGCTTGAGCCCTGGTGTGATGCTGCGCTTGCAGTATTGTTGACAAGGCTTGCCCAACTAGTTGCAGCAACGACTTGCCCTGCTGCCACATTGCCAACAGCAGTTTGTCCATAGCCTCCCTGACCACTACCTGTTGCCCAAGTAGCGTTAAGAGTGTTAGCAGTGCCAGTAGGGTTACCACCGACTAATGTGTTAAAATCTGTTGCTTCTACAAGACCAAATTGTGCGTAACTCATGTTTTAAATTCCTATCAATCTATAGTTCTATTTATCTTATTATGACGATTGCTTCGGCTTCACCTAACCCTAAGGTAGATTTGTCTTCTAGGCTTCGTCCTATAGTATTAAATGCTGTGGCTTCCCCGTCTTTTGCTGATCTTGCTATCCCGTTTCCTGCACTAACTAAACGGTCACCTTTGTTTACCTGTCCTATTACTTTGACTTTAACACGACCTGAAACTGCTACCGGAGGGTGTGTCCTGTCTGAGCCGGCTCCTGCGTTCATGAGGTATGCCGCTGTATTTGATATCACTCCGAAAACATCTTCGCTAAGTTCATAACGAACAGCTCTGATCTCTTTTTGTCCTCCCAACTCAACAACTGTGCCTGGGTCTAATTCTGTCTCTGCTTCGAATCTTTCTGCGATATCAGCATAAGTCGCTTGTAATCTTGAACCTGTTGTCAATGTCCAGTTACCTTCTATAGTACCTGTAGTGACATTGGCTCCTGTAGTGATGACTGAAGTTAATACTGTAGTAGCATTTGCTACTGTACAATTAATATTACCGGCATTGATGTTACCTGATGCTGTAAGACCAACTGTTGTGATATTACCTGATACTGCTAAATTTCCTGCTGCGGCGATATCACCACCTACAGTCAAATCAGTACCTATACTGACATTACCGAAACTTGTTGTACCGGTAGAACTAGTGGCTGTAAGCACTAACCAGTTACTAGTGACGGTCTCACCGTCAGCAGGGCATACGTTAAGAGTATTTGTATTAGTATTGAACCATAACTGCCCACGCAATGGATTGCTTGGTGGTGTAGTATCTGCGAAATTTTCTAGTACATGTACGAAATTAGTGTCAAGTACTTGTCCGTAACCCGCATAGTTACGACCCGGAAGTCCCAAACTGGTGCTTGTTGTGTTAATTTGTCCGTCAGCAATGGTTGTAAGTACTTGTCCATCACTTTTAACAATCGTATATGCCATAGTTTATTGTCCGCTAGTTTTATTTATCTTCACAAAGTTATCTGATTTGTAAGGCTCTGTATTCTTACAGTATAATCAATCTGTATCTGACGATTTAATGACTTCTGTACAGGGTGAAATATAACATGCGTCAACAATCTAGTGATGATGTTACCGTCACTGTCAGTACCATAATTAGCGAGTAATCCTAATTCGTCAAAAATGTAATCTGAATCAGTTTGTGTGCTGTTATCAAATGCCATCTGCCCTGAGGGCTCACCGTAATCTAATAAGCATTGCACTAAAATGTCTGTATACAATCTACCTGAAGTATGATTGACAGTCATCTTGTTTCTAGTAGGATCTTGGTTGAAGACGCTGGTATCGTCAACGATCTTAGCGTAGGTTTCATTATAAAGAGCAGCATTTTGCCCAGTTGTGTTGGGCGGCAAGTAAGTAATAATACCTGTTTCGTCTACGCTAGCACCACCGTTGCCGAAGGCCATCTGATAAATTTCACCGAACCCTCGATTGCTAAGGGTGTCGGCTAATGCCTCACTCATGTTTTCATAGTTGATGGCGTTCTTTTTATCTACAAATACTTCCAAATTATTTGGATCATAGATTTTAAGAAATCCCTCAATCTTGTAAGATAGTGTTATCATTAATCGTCAGCCCTCTTTTGCACAAAAACTTCCTTTGTGTTTGGATCAAAAATCTTTATATGTGATGATACATAAACCCCGTTATTTTCATTGGGTTTTTTCTGCTGGTTTTCCAGCTTTTTATCGTCAGTTTCCAATTTTTTTCCTACTGAATTATTTATCATTTAAGTCACATCCACTTTTAAGAAATCTGCGCCCGCTGTATCAGCGATCTGTAAAGGATCGCCCTGTGTCTCGTTATATATGCCCGGTATAGGGTTCCAAACACTATGGTAGTTGGGCTGTGTCATCTTGTTATATTCTAACAAACTGAATACAGTAGTGTATATAGGTATATTTGGACTTATGATGGATCCTAATACCCCTCTCTGAACGCTAATAATGTTCGCATCTTCATCAACATTTAGCATTTGCATGTATTCACCGTTGACATATAATAATTTACCTTCTAGTGAAGTGATGGTTAAATTATCTCCTATATCTATCCAATCGCCCGCTTGTATAGATACAAATGCCCCCATACCACTTGAACTCAATATCAGATAATCCTGATCGATCAATTGATCCTTGGTGTTGTTATATACTTTAACTTGGATCAAGTCTAATCTATTAACTAATAGAGGGATTCTGTAATATCCATATTCAGCAGGATCAACTACAGTATTATCCTGAGTTATGCTATTAGTTAATTTAGATACATCGTTGACCTTTAATGCTGTAGTAAACTCACCTACTGCCTCACGCAACCAAGTTCTTGTTTCACTATTTGCACGATAGACATTTCCCTGACCCGTAACATCTACGATCTGTAGATAAGTCTGTTGATCAGGAGTTGCTGAAGGCATCATGCTTGTAATGACAACTTGATCATCGGGCAATATTTCAGTCAATATAGAAACATCATTTGCTTCATGCAATCTCAACTTGCTGCTTGCTACACGCTGCCCGTTAACTGTGACCCATAGTCGATCAACATTTGTTTGCTCCCACTGAGTGACATTAATGTTCAAACCTGACTGAACAGACAATGTTTTCGCAACGCCGTTTCTAGTTTCGCTGATGCTGAACTTATCGTTTGCGCTATCGATCTCTATTACTTCCTTGATATAGTATTTTGTTCCTGCTATTATCTGAGGTATGCTTGTTGGATCATCAAGGTCTATACCTTGTTCTGTAAAGTATACAGGAGTTCCTTCAATCAATCCAGTTGCTTTACCTACAAAGATATAATTTGTGTCGCTTGATACCGCTGTCTTATTATACAACATGTAACTCTGATGCAATGATACATAACCACCGCTGACATAAGTGTTGACATCAGTTAATGGTACTGATGCAGTATATGGTACATTTGGTATGTATTCATACAATGCAAATGTATCAGGAGTCAATACATTGACAGTAAACAACTGCCCGTTCAACTGCACTGATCCAACTACACCTTCTATTCTTACTACATCGTTATCAACTAAGTTATGTCCTTCCGCAGTGACTACAGCAGGTATTACAGTATTATTAACATAAGAGATAGGTGTTACTTGTTTACCTGTATACTGATTAGTAAACAAGTACTGTCTACCTGTATCGTTGTAAGTAGTCACTGCTATAGTAGATAAACTACTCGGGGCTAATGTATCAAACATCAATGTACCAGTAGTATAATTTATAGTATACTGAGTCGGACCTATTCTATAACCATTAATCTCAACGATAGCATTTTCTGGATTATCACCTTCTAAGTTATTAGTTAAAGTATATGGGCCAATTGTATCATTACCCATAAATTGTTGTGTCTGAGGAACAGTATATCCATATTGTACTGGTTGTGTCTCACCAAAGAATGAATATGATATATAATCTGTCAATGGATCATAATGATCGCTGAACACTATCTTAGCAGTAACTTTACCAGTTACTTGCATTGCAGCATAGTCTTCTGTAACAAATATTGCGCTACCTACTGCGCTTGCAAGTGTTACAGGGTTACCGAACTGATCTTTGATAGTCAATGTTGTTGGTGACAACACTTGAT
>Ga0172362_10000824_pt1 | contig 26182 bp, 23 predicted proteins | sample LakKivs1_kivu2a2_FD_114534 | JGI IMG/M metagenome (GOLD analysis project Ga0172362, IMG submission 114534) | Sediment microbial communities from Lake Kivu, Rwanda - Sediment s1_kivu2a2 | ecosystem: Environmental > Aquatic > Freshwater > Lake > Sediment | place: Rwanda: Western Province, Lake... | reverse complement strand
TCTATAAAGATCAAATCCAGATCCGCAACAGGTAGATTCTGCAGCGCACCGCTTATCTGAGCCGCTGACAGGTGACATGCTCCAGCGGTATTTATCTGAACGGCGGGCGCACCGCTCGCTCTGATTCTCTGGGCATCAAAGTCGGTTTGGATGTCACCTTCTATCACGCCGATTTTGATTTTGCCTTTTAGGTCGCTTATCGTCCTGGCGAGGATCGTGGTCTTGCCTGAGCCGGGCGACGATATCAAATTAAGGCATAAATTTTTCCGCTGGGCCAAAAACCGGCTGTTTTTAAGAGCGTACTCTTCGTTGGCACTGAGTATCTTTTTACGGATGGTTTTCTTTTGCATAGTTAATCGGTTTCAAATTCTATCTCTTCCAGCAGCAGCGGTGCATCTGGCTTTGATTTATGTTCTATTTCCAATCTCATGCCTTCGCAAGGCGTACCTTTGGTGGCGGCGTCAAAGGCAAAGCAAAGTATTTCATCATTGACCACGCTAAACATACCAAAGCTAATTTTGGCGCTGATAGGTTTTGAGTTGTGTTTCCTGACTTCTTCGGATATCGCCGCAAGCAGACTTTCTGCTATCATCGTTTCGTGCATCAACATATCCTCGGAAGCTCACGCCCGTACGGCATCTGTACAATCCTTCTGCCGCCGATTTTGGTTATCATCTCCACTGTGGGTACATCACGGCTCCGGCAGACTTGGCCGATTATCCTTGCCTTTTTGCCCAGCCGGTGGTTTTTGCAGACATTCAAACACTTATCGGCTGACTCCGGCGAGACAATCGCCACGAATTTACCTTCATTTGCGATATTGAGCAGGTCAAAACCGAGCATATCGGCAGCCGCTTGCACCGCCGGGGTGACTGGAATGTCCACTTCGCAAATTTCGATACTCAGACCGGTTGCCTTTACGATTTCATTGAGTGTTGCAGCCAAGCCGCCGCGCGTTGGGTCTCGCATAAATTTTATGCCGCTTGTATCTTGCAGCAGTTGACAGGTCAGGTCGGCAAGGCCGGCACAGTCACTTTGTAATTGAGATTGAAATTTTATGTCTTCTCGTTGGCAGATTATAGTCATTCCGTGGTCGCCGATAGTGCCGTTGATTATTATGCTGTCGCCGACCGCGATCTTATCAAAGCCCAAATCCGCGCCGGGTATTCTCAGCCCGATTCCTGTCGTATTTATGAAAATTTGGTCGGCTGCGCCTGCCTCGACAGTTTTAATGTCGCCGGTGACAACATCCACTTTGTTTTGTTGAGCTTGCTCAGCGATACTGGCTAAAATCTTTTCCAGCAAATCGAATTCAAAGCCCTCTTCGATTATCAGGGATAGCGCTAAGGCGATTGGTATAGAGCCTGCTACTGCTAAATCGTTTATCGTGCCGCAGACCGCCAGTTTTCCGATGTCTCCGCCGCTGAAAAATAAAGGCTTGACGACATAACTATCGGTTGTGAAACAGATTGAATTTGAAGCAAGGTTTAGCTTTGCCGAGTCGCCCAGTTGGGCAAGAACATCGTTTTTGAATCTCGGCAGAATGTGCTGCCGGATCAGTTCATCGGTCAATTGTCCGCCGCCGCCGTGCGCGAGCAAGATTCTATCATGTTTTGCTATTGCCATCGGTTGTGTCTCTATTACCCATACTTAAACCAGGCTGAGCAAGTGCCTTCGGAGCTTACCATGCACGGGCCAACGGGCGTCTGCGGCGTACAACTTTTTTCAAAGAGAGCACATTCTGGCGGGTCTATGAGTCCGCACAAGACTTCGCCGCATCGACAGCCGTTAGCGTCCCCGCCCGGCGTTTCGGTTATGCCGAATTGCTTAAAGGCGTCGAACCGGCTGTATTCATCTTTTAGTTTAAGCGTGCTTTTTTTAATCTTTCCCAGGCCTCGCCAGCAGCCGTCCGCCGGCTCAAAAAACTCGGCGATCATTTTTTGCGCGGCGATATTACCCTGTTCAGTTACGACCGCGGCATATACCGATTTTACTTTCGCCTCGCCCGATGAAAGCTGCTGACAAATTTCAGCCAGTCCCTCGATTATCTGCACCGGCTCAAAGCCGGCCACAACGCACGGGCAGGCAAAATCTTCCACAATATCTGCAAAAGCGCCGTAGCCGATTATCGCACTGACGTGTCCCGGGCATAGAAAGCCGTCTATATTGTGGTTAATCTGGCTCAGTAATGCCCGCATCGCAGGTACAACCAATTTATGCCCGCTCAGCACAAAGAAGTTGTTAATGCCTTGCTCGGCTGCCTCTTTTACCGCCACCGCGGTAGCGGGAGCGGTGGTTTCAAAACCTACCGCTACGAACACCACATTTTTTTGGGGATTATCCTTAGCCAATTGCAGTGCATCTTCGCTGCTTAAGACCACCCTGACATTCGTTGTTGCAGGCCTGGTTTCAAGCGAGCCGCCCTTGCCTGGCACGCGAACCATATCACCGTAAGTAGCGATTAGACAATCATCGTGGTCCACAAGCTCTAAGATGGCATCGATATAGCTCTGGTCGGTGACACAAACCGGACAGCCGGGGCCGGAGATAAGTTTTATTCTCCTGGGCAAGATTGACTTTATGCCGTTGCGGAAAATAGCAACGGTGTGTGTGCCGCAAACCTCCATTATGTTGATTTGCCGACCCAAGCACTCGCAGGCGGCATCGATATTGTGTTGTGCTTTTTTGATTCTATCAAGCATAAAACAAATAAATCCTAATATCTAATATCTAAATCCTAAACAAATTCAAATGACCTAAATTAAAAATCCTAAACGTTTTGAACATTTGAAATTTAATTTTTGATATTGTTTAGAACTTAGGATTTCGTGCTTAGTATTTAAAGCTTTGCATCTATCCCGAAACTTTGTTTGGCGTCTTTGTGAACCTGCCTATTTCTGCAAAAAGCTCCCAGGTTTTTTTTGCCTCTTCTTCATCCACAAGCGATATAGCAAAACCAGCGTGAACCAGCACTAAATCGCCGAGCTTAGCTTCCGGCAGGAGCGTAGTCTTCGCCTTGAAGCGATTGCCCATCGCATCAACAACTGCCTTATCTCTGTCCAACTCTACTATCCTTGCCGGTATCGCTAAACACATTGTTCGTGACCCGTTACTCGTGCCCCGTGACTCGTCGCTCGTGCCTCGTGGTTTTCCCAATTTAATCTAACATTGCACTTAGTCAGTTTACATTCTAATTCTATTGCCCGATAGGTTTTTGGTCAATCTCTTGGCTGATACAGACGTAATCTGTTGCCTTTGGGCTCCGATTTCTACGATTTGTATTCAGAGGTTCTATGGAAATCACTTGACAGAGAAATACACGGGACCTATCTTTCATAATCAATGATTCAACGTCTTGAGCCGGCGATATTGACAGAAATAGGGCTTGTCTATGCAGATAAAGCAGTTCCTTTACGAAAAGCGAGATGACGTACTTCGTATTGCCGCCAAACATGGAGCCTGCAACGTTTGCGTCTTCGGTTCTGCGGTGCGTGGTGAGGAACGCCCAGATAGTGATATTGATTTTCTCGTTGACGTGGGCCCAACGACAAGTTCGTGGTTTCCTGCCGGTCTTATTCTGGACCTTGAGGAAATCTTAGGCCGGCGGGTCGAGATCGTGACAAAAAAAGCGCTTAATCCGTATGTTCGCGAGTATGTGCTTCGCGAGGCTGTACCGCTATGAAAGATGATACCGTTTATCTGCGGCATATCCTGGAGTGCATCGGTCGTATCGAAGAGGATGTTGCCGACGGTAAAGAGCGGTTCTTGTTATCTCATACCTTGCAGGACGCGGTGCTGAGAAACCTTCAAACTATGGCAGAATCAGCGCAGCGGCTTTCAGATAACGCTAAGGCAACACACCCCGAGGTTGAGTGGCAACGTATATCAGCATTCCGCAACGTGCTCGTGCACGACTATCTGGGCATTGATATGGAGAGAATCTGGGATATTACCCAGCGTGAGGTCCCCAAGCTAAAACAAGTTGTGGCGGATATGCTGAAAAGCCATGCGTAACGGTTGTATGGGAATAGTTGCCAAGCGTCAGTCTGGGTCAGCGTTTGAGGAATTACCTATCACACAGCAATGGGATTTGCTTTTAGCGGTTCGGCATTTTATCAAGAAGACTCGTTAGAAAAGTTTGGCATCCGCAGATCAAGTCCTCCCACTTTTCTGATTCATAGTGAATATCATCGCCGAGTTTACCACTGAATGCTTTGGCAAGATCCCCATTTATCCTGCCATTTGAGTGCTTGAGACAGTTACTCAACAATCTGATCCGATTGACCGCACAGAAGAAGGGCACGTTCTTTAATTGAACTTTAGCATAATCCTCAATCCTCTCTTTGTAGTCCCCCCAGGTCCCCCAATTTTGTTTCTTGATTTTATAGCCTTTACAACCCTTTATTTTTCTTTTCTCACTTCCACCGGTTTTTATTATTTCCACTTTGATTAGGCCAAAGTTTACACATGTAGAGAAAAGGAAGTCTTCTGTCACCGAAGATAATGAGACAGATACACTGGCGTACATAATTCTCTTGGTTCTATCCAACATGTAGAACTTATAATCCAGATCGTCCCAATCGTACTCGCAGACATTGCTGTTCTTCTGCAAGTGGCCTGGCTATCTGAAAGAGTTTTCCTCGTGGAACCGTACCAGTTCTTTATAGCATCCAGAACACTTTCGATAACCTCAATATCGAACTTTATGGTTTCGAGCAAAATGGCCTTTTTTCTTGAAGGTGTCATATTTATCTCCGTAAAGTAACAACCTTAATCAGGTGATTTGCCAAAACGCTTAGCGAGACACGATATACGCGGCTATTGCAGCCTGGCCGAGCGAGAGGCCGCCATCGTTGGCGGGAACCTCGCGGTTAAATAATACGGAAAAACCGTCCTGTTTCAACTGCTTTATCAGCCGGTTAGTCAAATACCGATTGCAGAATACGCCGCCACTTAATGCAATGGTGTCGAGTTTCGTACTTTCTCTGGCTTGTTTAGCCATCACCAGTAGGGCGATGGAAAGTGTATTATGAAACTTTGCCGAGATAATCCCTGCAGGTAATCCCTCCTGAATGTCGTTAATTATCACTTTTATCATTTTACTCAAATCGAGCTGCAGGGACTTGCCGGCTTCGCGGATAAGTTCAAAATCATAGCAACCCTCCACGCCATCTTCGACAATCGCCTCCAGTGCCATAGGCAACTGGGCATCGAAATAATTGTAACTACCCAGCCCAAGCATAGCTGCAACGGCATCGAAAACCCTGCCCAGACTGGAGGTCTTCACAGTGTTGACTCGCTTTTCAACCTGTTCTAATATGAATTTTGAATTTAGAATGTTGTCATTCCCGCGCAAGCGGGAATCTATCTTCTTTTTGTCTGCTGGATTCCTGCTTTCGCAGGAATGACGATCTGCTTTAATTCTCTCAAAAAGCCAATCAAAGTTCGCCAGTCGAAAATCTTTGCCCCAGCTTTTTTTTAGCAGAGACAGCAGTGGTCTTATCGCCTCTTTGCTCGCTTTATCGGCGCCGGGCAGGTCGTAGTAAGCTAAGTGTCCAAAGCGCTCAAGTTTCCCCAGAGATGCGATCAAACATTCGCAGCCCCAAATCGCCCCGTCTGTCCCGTAGCCAGTGCCGTCACACACAATGCCGATGACCGGGCCGCTAAGACCGTGCTCAACTAAAACCGATGCAATGTGCGCCCAGTGATGCTGAACCGCAATGGTCTTAACGCCGGATAACGACTGGGCGTATTGCGTCGACAGATACGCTGGGTGAAGGTCGCAGACTACAACCTTCGGCTCGACCTCAAATAGCCTCCGCAGATGTTCGATTGAGTCGATGTAGTGGTGATAGACTTGGGCGTCTTCGAGGTCGCCGATGTGTTCGCTGCAGATAAGCTGATTTTGTTTGGCAAAGCAAAAAGTATTTTTAATATCCGCCCCCGCTGCGAATATGTCCTCTCGGCAATTTCCTTCCATAAAAATTGGGGTCGGGACATATCCTCTGGCTCTTCGCAAGGGCGTCGGCTGGCCGTCTATGAAATGAATAACGGAGTCGTCAACCTGCCGGTAGATTTCCCTATCGTGCATCAGAAAGGCGTCGGCGACCTGCCCTAATTTTTCAAGTGCCGTTTCGTTTTTGCAGATCAAAGGCTCATCGGCGATATTGCCGCTTGTCATCACCAGGATTTTTATGTCCTGCGCAAAAAGTAAATAATGCAGCGGGGCGTAACAGAGCATAAAGCCGAAGGTATCGACGCCGCTGGCAACGGATGCAGCGATTGCTGAGCCTTTCTTTTTCGGCAGTAGAACAATCGGGCTTTGCGGACTTTTCAAGACCTGTTCGGCAAATTGGCTGACGATGGCATATTTCTTTATCGTTTCAATTGAGTCCGCCATCATAGCAAAGGGCTTGTGGTCTCGTTTTTTGCGCCGTCTTAATCTTTGCACTGCTTTCTCGTTGAGGGCATCGACCGCAAGGTGAAATCCGCCGATGCCTTTGATTGCCACGATTTTGCCGGCTCGAAGCAATCTAACTGTTTCAGCGATGCTGCTATCGGTTTTTGTTACTATTGTCTGGCCCTTGCTATTTGTCAGCCAGATTTTTGGCCCACAAGCAGGGCAGGCAACCGGCTGGGCGTGAAAACGCCGGTCGGTGACATCGCTGTATTGTGCTGCGCATTTCGGGCACATCTTGAAGACCGACATCGTGGTATTAGGCCGGTCGTATGGAATGTTTTTGACTATTGAATATCTCGGCCCGCAGTTGGTGCAGTTTATGAACGGATATTCATGCCGAAAATTATTTTCATCCGCCATCTCGGCGAGGCAATCTCGGCAGGCAGCAATATCAGCCGTCACCTGTGACAGAGCGGTTCCTTGCCGGTCACTCGGTGTGATCGTGAATTTGTCTTGCCCCTCGATGACAGCAACATCAACCGAGTTGCAAGATTGTATCTGGGCTAATGGAGGTTTGTCGCTGGATCGAAGACGGGCTAAGAATTCAGCTATCGTTTTTCCTTTGCCCTGCAATTCGATAGTAACGCCTTTTGTGTCGTTGTAAACCGCACCAGCCAGACCCAGCCGACAGGCCAATCGGTACACAGCAGGCCGAAAGCCGACACCTTGTACGCGCCCAGTTACAAGTATTCTCTGTCTCTTAACCAAAATTCTGATTCTTCATTCTCTGACTATTTTGTAATACGGCTGTTTTAACCAGCAGTTCTTGCAAGATTATAACCGGTGGTGTAGGAAGAAATCCGAAAAATCTGTTTGAAGATAGCAGCGATTTGTATTACAATCCGCTTGTACTGGGGCCATAGCTCAGTTGGGAGAGCGCTTGCATGGCATGCAAGAGGTCGTGGGTTCGAATCCCATTGGCTCCACTTTTCACATTTGTCGGGAGGTCGGTAGAACAATGAAGACCGAAAATGACTTTGACCGCGTAGTTAGATCACAAATTAGAAGGGAGGGATTGCTAATTACTGCCGTTGGCTTGGCATGGTCTCTTTTGGTCGTTATTGGCCTAAAGTCAAATATAGGTATTATTCGTGCGCCCATTTTCCTAATATAGTTCGGTCTTTTGTTTACAGGTTTTCCTGTTCTTGTAGCTGTATTTGGCGGCCCATATTTTTTGACAGTCGGAATCTATCAGATGATTTCGGGAACGCGCACTCGTATAGCCAAGAAAATTTTTGGGACTTTGTTATTAGACAAAGAGACCTCCGCGTGTATCAGCGCAAGAGTTGCTGGAGGCGTAGCAAAGGACGAACACAAAAGTCGCGAGTTTTGTCCCTTTTGCGGCAGTTCTAATGTCAGTGAGCCGGAAACGGAATTTAATTCTTTGACCGGTGCTATTGAATGCGATTCGTGTGGCGCAATATGGTTACCACCGAGGTCGAAAAATTATGCCTGGATTATTATTGTTTGTTGTGCGATTGCCATCCCTTGTGCTATTGGGTTTCTCTTAATGCTATATTTGGATGAAGATAAAGTGCTGCCATTTATCTCGTTCTTGGGCCTTTCTTTGGTAGCTATATTTATGTCTGGAGTTCTAATTTATTTGAACACACAAGTTCTCAGAGGCAAAAGAGGAAAATTCAAAGTGCACAGACCCTCGTTGAGGAAATCGACTGCAGAGTCAATACTTTCCGTAAATTTGACTTGGTTGATTAAGATGATTACTGTTTATGTGCTTCAGGGTAAGGAGAAACATTACGTCGGTATCACGAACAATCTCGCTCGGCGGCTGGCTGAACACCGTGCAGGGCGCACAAAGGGCGCTCAGATAATCAAAGAGTTTGTTCTCTTGCATACCGAACAATATCCAGACTACATCTCAGCGAGAGAACGTGAAAAGTTTTTCAAGAGCGGAGCAGGTAGAGAATACTTAGAATATCTCAAAGAGAGGTCGTGGTCCGCCTCCGGCGGATAAAGCAAGCCCAAGTGGGCTTGTTCGCCAGTGGCGAATTCGAATCCCATTGGCTCCATTTTTCATATATTGCCCACTGGGCCTCCACCATGAGGACGCGCCATTGGAAAGTACCCGCTAAAACCAAGATGGCTTCTTGCGAAAGGCAGCGTAAATGAGACTGTTAGTAGTATCTAATCGCTTACCATTCACAGTGGTAGAAAGCCAGGGCAAGCTGATATTCCAAGAAGCTGTTGGAGGTCTTGTCTCCGGTCTAACTGCATATTTAGATTCCTTGAAAGGCGCCTCCTTCACCAAATCTGAGTATATATGGGTCGGCTGGCCGGGCGTCTCGGTCGATAAGAAAGCCAAAGAACAATTAGAGGAATTAACTGAAAAAGCACTCTGTGACTTTCACGCTTATCCTGTGTTTCTGACCGCCAGAGCTATGGATAAGTTTTATCATGGATTCTGTAATAAGACAATCTGGCCACTTTTTCACTATTTTCCTTCTTATTGCGTTTACGACGAAGCTGCGTGGCTCCATTACAAATGTGTGAACAAAATCTTCTGCGATGCAGTTGTGCAAGTTATGAAGCCGGACGATGTGATATGGATACACGATTATCACCTAATGCTGCTTCCTAAGCTTTTGCGAGAAAAGATGCCGGATGTCCCGATAGGATTTTTCCTGCATATTCCATTTCCATCCTTCGAAATATTTCGGCTTCTCCCAATGAAATGGCGCAGCGAGATATTAGAAGGCCTGCTGGGAGCCGACCTTATAGGATTTCACACATACGAGTATACACAGTACTTCTTGCGATGCGTCCTTCGTATTCTGGGCTACGAGCACAATATGGGTGAAATCTTTCTGGGCAACCGTGCTACCAAGGCTGAGACCCTCCCGATGGGTATTGACTTTCAGAGATTTGCCGCCGCAGCAAGCTGTTCGGAAGTGCAAGAAGAAAAGCAGAAGCTTGTAAAAACATTGCCGGATTTCAAGCTAGTGCTCTCGGTAGATCGCCTGGATTACACCAAGGCTATTATCGAACGCCTGCAAGCTTATGAGCTATTCCTGGAGAGAAATCCACGATGGCACGGCAAAGTTGTTCTACTGCTTGTGGTTGTTCCTTCGCGTATCGGCGTAGAACACTACCGGCAGATGAAAAGACAAATAGATGAGCTTGTAGGCAAGATCAACGGTCAGTTCGGCAGTGTAAGCTGGACGCCGGTGTTGTATCAGTACAAGTTTGTGCCATTTTATCCGCTGGTTGCTTTGTACGCTGTCAGCGATGTTGCCTTAATTACACCTATAAGAGACGGCATGAATCTCATAGCAAAAGAATACGTTGCAGCTAAAACGGATAAGACCGGCGTTCTGATTCTCAGTGAGATGGCTGGCGCTGCAAAAGAACTTGGAGAGGCAATTATCATAAACCCCAACAACATACAAGAAATTGCAGATGCCTTGAAAGAGGCGCTGGAAATGCCCAAAGACAAGCAGGCCAAACGTAATGAAATCATGCAGAACCGGCTGCGGCGTTATAACGTGGTTCGCTGGGCAGACGATTTCATCCATCAGTTGCTTTCGGTCAAGGATCGGCAACAAAAGTCTAACGCCAGGCTATTAGGCCTTTCTACAAGGGAACAATTATTTAAAGACTTTAAAAAAGCCGCAAGAAGACTTATTGTTTTAGACTATGATGGGACAGTTGCTCCTTTTGCGAGCCATCCTCAAATGGTGAAACCATCCGAGCAACTTTTGAAGATTCTCAAAGAGCTTTCAGACGATCCGACAAATACCATAATTCTTATGAGCGGTCGTGATAAAAACAACCTCCAAGACTGGTTTGGATTGCTCGATATGAGCCTGGTGGCAGAACACGGTGTATGGATAAAGGAGAAAAACCAGGACTGGCGGTTGATAAAGCCGTTAACAAATGACTGGAAAGCTCGGCTCCGCCCTGTACTTGAAATGTATGCAGACCGACTTCCTGGTGCGTTTGTGGAGGAAAAAGAGTTTTCCATCGTATGGCATTACCGTAGAGCAGACCCTGAGCTTGCCTTTCTCCGCGCTAAGGAGCTCATAGATGATTTGGTGAATTTTACGGCCAATATAGATGTGCAGGTGTTACAGGGCAGCAAGGTCGTAGAAGTAAGATGCGCGGGCGTAAACAAGGGAATTGCTGGAATGTATTTCATTTCAAAAAACAACTTTGACTTTACGCTGGCAATGGGCGATGATTATACTGATGAGGACCTGTTTAAGATACTTCCTGAAACAGCTTATTCAATCAAAGTGGGGCTTGCCCATTCTTCTGCCAGATTTTGTCTGCGAAGTCACATAGAAGCAACAAAACTTCTTGAACAATTAACGCCCAAGTGAGGTGAATTTCAAATGATTATACCTGAAGCAATTGCGCAATTCGTTGTCCCTTTAGCCCTGGTCGCAGGATTCTTTATAATTGGGGTGGTTTTTGAAAGAATTGTCCTTGGTAGACTCAGAAAGTTTGCTGCCCGGACAAAATGGCAAGGCTATGAGATAATCATATCCTCGCTGCGAGGGTTAACCACAGTCTCATTTTTGCTCCTCGGTATTTATTTGGCAATACCGTACATTAAGATTTCTCCGTATGCCGTAGCTGTCCTCCAAAAGGTCTTATTTGCATCTGTTATCGTCTGCTCGGCGTTAATCTTATCAAGGATTGCCGTGGGGTATGTGGGACTATATTCAAAAAAGACCGAGGCCATCTTACCTACGACTTCAATATTCGCCAACCTGGCAAAAGTTGTGGTTTTTGTTGTTGGCGGACTGATAGTCCTTCAGTCGCTTGACGTTCCTATTACGCCGATACTTACTGCTTTAGGTGTAGGTGGGCTTGCTGTTGCCTTAGCGCTTCAGGATACTCTGTCGAATCTTTTTGCCGGGTTACAGGTTCTGGCTTCAAGGCTGGTAAGACCGGGAGACTATGTAAAACTTGAGACCGGTGAAGAAGGCTATGTACAGGACATAACCTGGCGTCATACTGCCATCAGAACATTGCCGAATAATATGGTCGTTGTTCCTAATTCCAAGCTCGCATCAGCATTGATCACGAACTATTACGTACCGGCAAGGGAGATGGCTGTGCTTGTTCAGGTTGGAGTCAGCTATGACAGCGATTTGGAAAAGGTGCAGAAGATTACTATTGAGGTGGCAAAAGAAGTGATGAAGGAGGTTCAAGGAGGGGTGCCTGAATTTGAGCCGTTTATCCGTTATCATACTTTCGGTGATTTCAGCATCGGCTTCACAGTGATATTACGCGCTAAGGAGTATGTGGATCAGTATCTTGTAAAGCACGAATTTATAAAGAGACTTTATAAACGCTATAAAGAGCAAGCGATTAAAATTCCTTTCCCCGTGCGAACAGTCTACATAGATAGTGCCAAATCATAGCGGCGCACCAGAGGTCGGCAGCTCGAATCCCATTGTAATGTCCCGACGGATTTCGACCGTTTGGGCACTATCAGGTGAAAAAACGCTTGCGAATTCCAGAACAGCAGAGATAATTATGGGCAAGCCCTGCCTTGGCATGGGCAAACATGTCCCCGCAAAAGCGGGGATCGAAAATTGACAATCGGAAATTACAGATGTAGGAGAAAATGAACTATGAATAAGACTACTGAAAAAGGCACATCGCGTCGTGAGTTTTTGAAGAGCACCGGCCGACTCGCTGCGACATCGGCCCTGGCAGCAGGAATAATTCCGCGCATCTATGCGGGCCAGAACAACACCATTAAGCTGGCCCTGGTTGGTTGCGGCGGCAGAGGCAGTGGTGCGGCGTCAAATGCCATGTCAGTCAAGAATGGCCCAACCAAGCTCGTCGCAATGGCAGACGTCTTCGAGAACCGGCTATCTAGCAGTTACAAGGCTCTGAAGAACGAGCACTCCGACCAGGTGGATGTGCCCGAAGATCGCAGGTTTATCGGCTTCGACGGCTATAAAAAGGCGATGGATTGCCTCAGCCCGGGCGACGTGGCGATTTTCGCGACGCCTCCGGCGTTCCGCTGGGTGCATTTCACGTACGCCATCGCTAAGGGCCTTAATGTCTTTATGGAAAAGCCCGTCACGGTGGATGGGCCGACCAGCAGGCGAATGTTCCAACTGGCTGAAGAAGCCAAGAAGAAAAACCTCAAAGTGGGCGTTGGCCTGATGTCCCGTCACAGCCGGGCGCTCCAAGAACTTGCCAAGCGCGTTCAGGACGGCGAAATCGGAGACATCATCTTGCAGCGCGGCTACCGCATGCACGGGCCCATCGGTTTCTTTGCCTCGCCTCCGAAGCCCAAAAACATCAGTGAGCTGCTCTACCAGGTCCAGCGCTTCCACAGCTTCCTGTGGGCCAGCGGCGGCAACTACAGCGACTTCTACATCCACATCATTGATCATCTCGGCTGGCTGAAAAACGCCTGGCCGGTCAAGGCCCAGGCGCTCGGCGGACGCCATTATCGCGGCGACTCGGTGGACCAGAATTTCGATGTGTACGCGGTGGAATACACGTATGCCGACGGATCGACGTTCATGTTCGACGGACGCTGCATGACGGGCTGCCAAGACATCTACGCCAGCTACCTTCACGGCAGCAAAGGCATGGCGATCGCTTCAAAGAGCGGCGATTGCGGAACGCCCTCCAGCATTTACAAGGGCCAGACTCCGAATCGCCAGAGTATGCTCTGGCAATCCAAGGTCAATCCGGGCGAGGAAGACCCCTATCAGAACGAATGGAACGACCTGGTTGACGCCATCCGCAACGACAAGCCCTACAACGAAGCGAAGCGCGGCGCCGAGGGCAGCCTGGTGACTTCTATGGGTCGCATGGCTGCCCACACCGGGCAGATCATCACGTACGAGCAGATCCTCAATTGTGAGCACGAGTTTGCCCCCGATGTTGACAAGCTGACGAAGGATTCTCCTGCTCCTCTTCAGGCTGGGCCCGACGGCAAATATCCCGTCCCGCAGCCGGGCATCGTTAAGAATCGGGAATACTGATTTTCGATTTACGATTTTCAATTGGAAATTGGCATTCGACAATCGTAAATCTCATGAGGATCAGCACTATGGAAAAGATAGCCAAACTATCGCGACGTGATTTCGTGCGAACCGCGTTGGGCGCAGGCGTAGCGTTAAGCGCTCCAGCTATAATCGGGGCAACCGCCAAAGGACAGGGCAGAACCTTCAAGGTGGGACTGCTCGGCTGTGGCGGCCGCGGTCGCGGAGCTGCTGCCGATGCGCTGGAGGCCGGCAAGATACTTGGCTTCAATGTGCAGATCGTTGCTACCGCCGACTATTTCAAGGAGCGGGCACTCGACGCGGGGAAAGAATTGAACGTTCCGCCGCAGCGCTGCTTTGGTGGTCCGGCCTGCTATCAGGCCCTAATGGAAACCGACGCCCAGATTGTCTTAATGGCTACGGCGCCACTTTTCCGACCGTTGCACCTTGAGGCTGCCGTCAAAGCCGGCAAGCACGTGTTTATTGAGAAGCCCATCGCTGTCGACCCGCCCGGCTGCCAGCGAGTTATCGCCGCGGGGCAGGAGGCACAAAAGAAGGGTCTTGTGATCACCGCCGGCACGGAGATGCGCCACGACTGGAACTTCATTAAGACCCACCAGGCCGTTGCAATCGAGAAGGCGCTTGGCAGACTTTACGCAGGCCGAATCTCATTTTGTATCGGCCACATGTTCTGGTCAGAGCCCATCAATCCCAAGACCGGCGACGACCTCGTGCGGACATGGCAGAACTGGATCGCGCTATCGGGCGATCACCTCGTGGAGCAGCATGTCCATAACATCGACATTGCCAACTGGTTTTGCGGCGGGCCGCCCGTCAGCGCGGTTGGATTCGGCGGTCGCGCACAACGAAACGCCGGCGATATGTATGACTTCTTCAGCATCGACTACGACTACGGCGACGGCGTGCACATCCACTCGATGTGCCGCCAGGTCAACGGCTGCTGGAACTGGACCGGGCACGACTTCGTCTACGAGAAGGGCCGAACGAACGGCAGCGACTACCCAAAACCTCAAAAATCGCCGATTCCTGCCGACCTGACCCAGGGGCCGAGCAGTCACCATCAGGAGCAGATCGATACGCTCTACTACGTCAATAAGGGCGAGCCGATTAACCAGGCCAGGGCCGTAGCTGAGTCAACCGCCGCGGCTATCATTGGTCGCATTTCCGCTTACACCGGCCAACAGGTCACCTGGAAAGAAACTATGGAAGACCCGAGCATTAACCCCAAGTATTACAACCTGACGTTAAAGCCGACAGCCGAAGATTTCGAGAAAGGCACGATCGATATCCCGAAGGAAAATTCTGTGCCCATTCCGGGTGTATCCGCCGCTCGCAAGCCGCGGCGGGGGTGAGGCTATCAAAATTAAATATCAAAATGCAAAATGTAAAATTAAGGAAGTCATCGCTGCCTTGCAGCGATTCCACAATTTTGATTTTTGCTCTTTGATTTTTGAATTATTAAAGGTGTGGAAATCCGTGTCTGAAAAACAAGAGGAGATAACATGGCAAATTCAAATAAATCAAACAAGAACCGCGGAACAACCCGGCGTGAATTCTTGAAGGGTACAACCGTGGCAGCTTCGGCTGCCGTGGCAGGTGCGCTGGGTATCAATCGCAGCATTTTTGCCGCTGGCCCTAATATCATCCGCGTGGGCATGATTGGTTGTGGAGGGCGCAACGCTGGCGCCGCTGCTCAGGCGCTGGCCGCCGACTCCGGTGCGCGCCTCGTGGCGATGTGTGACATCTTCATGGACCGTGTTAAAGAAAAACGCACAGCCCTAAAGGGGCAAAAGCCCGAGCAGGTCGTGGTGGACGACGACCACTGCTTTGTCGGCTTTGACGGCTACAAGCACGTGATCGAGTCGTCTGATGTGGTGGTGATCGCCAACGCGGCTAAGTTCCATCCGCTCCATGCTATGGCCGCGATCTCCGCCGGAAAGCACGTGTTCGTCGAGAAACCTCACGGCATCGATCCGGCCGGCGTCAAATTGATGCAACGCGCAGCAGAGCTGGCAAAAGAAAAACGCCTATGTTTTGTTTCCGGCCTGCAGAGCCGGTATCACACCGGATACGCCGAAACAGTCCAGCGGATACATGACGGTGCTATCGGCGAGATAGTAGCCATTGAAGAGAATTTTCTGCGCGGCCCGTACGGTGTGATCGAGCGTAAGCCGGGACTGTCAGAGCTCCAGTGGCAGTGCAGCACCCAGCACCATTTTCACTGGCTATCAGGCGATGATGTCCCTCAGTCGCTAGTCCACAACCTCGACCGCTCTAGTTGGGTGATGAAAAACCAGGCTCCCGTGAAATGTCATGGTTTGGGCGGAAGGTCTTCGATGACCGAACAAATCTACGGCGATGTATTCGATCACCATTCGGTCGTTTACGAATTCGCCGATGGTGTGCGAATCTACGCCTTCTGCCGCACCACGACCGGCTGTTACGACGATTCTTCCAGCACCGTGCTCGGCAGCAAGGGCAAGGCGGATATCACGCGCTGCCGAATCTGGGGCGAGACAAACTGGCGATGGGAAGGAAGATGCGATCCCTACCAGAGAGAGCATGACATACTGTTTGCTGCGATCCGCTCTGGCAAGCCCGTCAACAACGGCGATTATATGGCCCACAGTACAATGATCACCGTGATGGGACAAATCTCCTGTTACACGGGCAAAGAAGTCACCTGGGAGCAGATCAATAAGTCGGACTTCTATTACCCGCCCAAAGCCGAGGAGTGCCGCGACGATATGGAACCGCCGGTTAAGCCTGGCCCTGACGGCAGTTATCCTGTGCCCAAGCCGGGCTTTACAACCATGATTTGAAGTTTTTCCAGGAGTTAGATGATGAATAAGGGTATATGCGTGGTCGCTATGTTGACACAAAGGCACAGAGGCATTTTCTCACTTTGTGCCTTTGCCACTTTGTGCCTTTGTGCCTTTTGCGTTATGGCCGCTGCTGATACATTGGCATCGCAGAAAGAACCCGCCAAGAAATACATCGAGACCGTTAGAACGCAGAGCGACGAGAAGCTCTCATTTGAGATGGTGCTCATTCCGGGCGGCAATTTCCTTATGGGCAGCTCTGCGGGCGAGGCTGGTCGCAGTGATAATGAAGGGCCGCAGCATCAGGTACGCCTCGAGCCTTTCTATCTTTGCACGACAGAGACTACGCTTGAGTTATTTCTTGCCTACTATCAAGAAACCGTCAGCGCAAAGAAGGACTTCGTTGAAACAGAACAAGCCCAAAAAACCGCAGAACAGGCAAGCACCAGTAATGTTGACGCGATCACAGGCCCCACGCCTGTCTACGGCGACCTGACGATGGGCTACAGCGGTAAGCACCCTGGCATCGGGATGACCTGGCACAATGCCATGACCTTCTGCCGATGGCTGTCGAAGAGAACCGGCAAACAGTATCGTCTGCCGACAGAGGCGGAGTGGGAATATGCCTGCCGGGCGGGCAGCACCAGCGTTTTTGGCTTTGCAGATGCCCCAAATGAGCTGCCGGATTACGCCTGGTATAAGGCCAACTCCGATGCCGAAAACCACGATGTTGCCAAAAAGAAGCCCAATGCCTGGGGCTTATACGATATGCTGGGCAACGTTCGCGAGTGGGTTTACGATTTCTACAGCCCCACCGAGTATTTCGAGGCCGCCAAGCAAAACCCGGCGGTAAATCCCAAAGGACCGGAGACCGGCCAGGTGCACGTAGCCCGCGGCGGCGACTACCGCAGTCCTGTGGCCGAGCTGCGCCCCGCAGCCAGGGCTTTTGAAGAAAAGTGGTGGCGTTCCGGCGACCCGCAGATACCCAAAAGCAAATGGTGGCTGCCCGAAATGGACTGCATAGGCTTCCGCGTGGCACGATCAATTGAAAAATAGCCACAGAGGACACCGAGTCCACAGTGATTAATCCGCCAGATTTACCCACCAGAAGTATGGCGGATAAAAAAATAGAATACTTCCTCTGAGTTCTCTGTGCTCTCTGTGGCAAAAAAATGAATTCCACGACCGGCAAAATGTCGCCGACGCTCCAAAGCTCTGGCGACGGAGCGCTGCTGGAGGCTTGCCGAATCAGCAAGTCATTTCCAGGTGTGCAGGCCCTATCTGAAGTTGACTTCGTTCTGCGGCCGGGTGAGGTTCACGCCCTGGTCGGTGAAAACGGCGCCGGCAAAAGCACCTTGACCCGGATTATAGCCGGGCTGGAACAGCCGGACGCCGGGCAAATGCTCCTTTATCGCCAACCCTATCAACCGCAAAGTAGGGCGGTCGCCGAAGCGCATGGTATCCGGATAGTGATGCAGGAGCTGCACTTAATCGGCAACCTGACGGTCGCAGAAAATATTTTCATCGAAAAACTGCCCAATACATTCGGGGTCATCAATTATGGCGAGCTCAATGCCGCCGCTGGTGAAATAATGCAGCAGGTGGGCTTAGGTGATGTGGCCCCTGCTGCACCGGTAAGGACTCTGGGCATAGGTCAGCAGCAGATGGTTGAGATAGCCGCAGGCCTTTCCCAGCGATGCCGAATCTTAGCGCTGGATGAGCCAACTGCATCACTAACCGACAAAGAGATTGAGCTTCTTTTCTCGCAAATAGCCAGACTGAAGGAAACAGGAGTTGGAATTATTTATATTTCTCACCGCATCGAAGAAGTGAAGCGCATAGCTGACCGCGTAACGGTTCTGAGGGATGGAAAGGTTATTGCGACGCGAGCAGCCGGTGAATTGGGCATAGATCAGATTATCCGGATGATGGTCGGACGAAACCTGGACCGTATTCATCTGCGTCATAGCGGCGCACCGGGGAAAGCAGCCCTTAGCGTAGTAGGACTTTGCCTGGGCGATAAAGTCAAAGATGTCAGTTTTGAGGTCCACCGCGGCGAAATACTGGGCTTTGCAGGTCTGGTTGGCTCCGGTCGCACCGAAACGATGCGGGCGATATTCGCAGCAGACCGCCCTGACGCTGGCCAAATCTACCTGCATGGGTCAAGCCGACCGGCCAGAATTACCAGGCCAAGTGATGCGGTCCGCAGCGGCATAGCTTTTTTGACCGAGGATCGTAAGGAACAAGGACTGCTTCTGCCGCTTTCTGTGCGGGTGAATATTTCGCTGACGCGGCTGTTGGATGTGAGCCGGCTCGGCTGGATAAACACGTCACGAGAGCGAGATGTTACCGCCAAATACGGCGCCGTTTTGTCGGTGCGATGTTCATCGCCCGAGCAGCCGTGTGGCCAGTTGAGCGGCGGCAATCAGCAGAAAGTTGTCATCGCTAAGTGGTTGTACAAAGATTCTGATGTGCTTATTTTTGATGAGCCGACGCGCGGCATTGACGTAGGCACGAAGTTTGAGATATACCGGCTGCTGGCGGAACTGGCAGAAAAAGGAAAGGCCATAATTCTGGTTTCGTCCGACCTCAAAGAGCTTATGGCTGTATGCGACCGCATCGCGGTAATGTCCGCCGGGCGTCTGGTGGCGACCTTCAGCCCAGACCAGTGGACCGAGGAAAAAATCATAGCAGCAGCATTCAGCCAGTACGTTGTCCTGGAAGGGACGGCTTGCGCCGGTGCCGCTGATGAATAGACGAGTAATAAATCTGCTGATTTTCTTCAAAGATTACCTCGGCATGGCCGTTGCGCTTGCCGTGGAGCTGGTGATATTCGGTTTTTTTGCGGAGAATTTCTTTACTCTTACAAATTTCAAGACCATTGCCAATCAAATCCCGGATAAGACAATTGTGGCGGTGGGAATGACCTTTGTGTTGATAATAGCCGGAATCGACCTGTCGGTAGGCTCGGTGCTGGCACTAACCGGTGCGGTGCTGGGCGTTTGTCTGGTTCAGCATGGTTTGTCTCTTCCAGTTGCCATTGCCGGATGCTTGGCGGTCGGCATCCTGTGCGGCGCGACGAATGGGCTTGTGGTCATAAAGTGGAAGCTGCCATCTTTCATTGTCACTCTGGGTATGCTGGAGATTGCCCGAGGCGCCGCTTATCTGGTGACCGGATCAGAAACCATGTACATTGGCCGAGCGGTGGGCGTAATCGCTACTACCTCGATTTTGGGTCTGTCGCTTCCTTTTGTCTTGGCGGTGCTGATTGTAGCCGTAGGGGAGTTCGTGCTGGCACGGACTGTTTTTGGGCGATATATGGTTGCTATCGGCACAAACGAGGAGGCGGTGCGGCTTTCGGGAATAGACCCTCGCCCGATCAAACTTGCGGTTTTTGCCCTGTCCGGCTTTTTGACATCGGTAGCTGCGGTTATAAACACCGCTCGGATGGAAGCGGCGGATCCCAACGCCGGAGAGGGTCTGGAGCTAAGTGCCATCGCTGCTGTAGTAATCGGCGGCACGAGCCTTATGGGCGGTCGCGGCTCGGTGATAAGCACATTTTTCGGCGTACTGATTATCGCGGTGCTGGGGGCCGGGCTTACCCAGATGGGGGCACAGGAGCCTACAAAACGCGTCATTACGGGCTGCGTAATTGTTGCCGCCGTCATCCTGGACCACTATCGACATCGCATTCGAAAATCCCAAAAGTTTTCTTGACAAATCATTGTGGATTTCAGATAATTAACAAATAAATTTGGAGATTTGAAGGCGGAGGTAATACTATGCGCCTGCTGGTAAAACTAAAGGACGGCCAGACGAAGGAATATCAATTCGCCGAAGGCCCGATTTGCATTGGCAGGGCAGCCGACAGCCACGTTTTTCTGCCCGATAGAACCGTCTCAAAACAGCATGCCACCATTTTTATAGCCGATGACGGCAAATGGATGGCACAGGATATGGATTCGGCCAACAAAACATTCTTGAATGGTGAGCTGCTCCACAAGGGCCAAATCAAGGACGGCGACTGTCTGCGAATAACTGATTTTTCAATTGAAATACATCTGGAAAATGGTGTCGCTGTCCCGCCGCCCCGCCTTACGGCGTCAGACGCGGGGGCGGGGGACGAGACCGCTGGCCTTGAGGATACGCTCAATCTGGAAGCTGCGCTGGCAACGCCGCCTCACGAGATCGTGGTCAGAAAACCCGATGCTGGGCATGCGCCGGCGATGCGGCTGCCCGCTAAAAGATTGATGGATTTTTCGCAGGCTACAGATGCCATCTCTGGGGCAGCCAATATCGAAGAGCTGCTGCTAACTCTGTTGGATGTCATGCTGAAACAATTCAGCGCATTTCACACCTGGTGTGCCTTGAGAGAGCAGCCCAGCGGCCCGATGACATACCACGCCGGCAAGACAAGAGATGGCCGAGCGGTAGACCTGAGCCAGATAAAGCTCAGCGACAAAATCAACCAGGCAGTTGAGAAGGGACAGTCCCTGGTTCTGCCGCGAGTCGCTGCGGATATAGAGGAAAAAGAAAGAATACGCTCGGCGATGATCGCAGCGGTCAGACGGCCGGTCGGCTGTTACGGGGTGTTGTATGTCGACAACGCCATGGTACACGAGCACTACAGTCTTAGCGACCTGGACTATCTGATGCTGCTGGCAATGCACACGGCGGCAACACTAAGAAAGATTCTAAAGGAGTAAAGGCGGGAAATCAGGGTATCAGAGGATCAAGGTGCAGATTATCAGAGAACCAGCTTATCAGGCAGAGAAGCAATATGATACTTGATTCTCCTGATGGCCTGATACTTTGATGCCCACTTCCTGATAACCTGATTACCCGATATTCTGATTTAATATGTTTTTGCCCCACGTTTTTCAGAGTTTTTCGTTTTAGGCTTTGCGCTTTTAGCTTCTGTGCGGGGAATTTCTTATAGATTTATCGGGCGTTGGTTTTCGTCCGAAAACATGCGCTTGTAAATGCCTATTGCGGCCATTTACGTTGCTCCTGGCGGCATGAAAAAATTGATAAAAACTGACATCAAAACAGCCGACATAATAAAGGCAAAGTTGAGGCACACTTCGCTGACGATTAAAAGGTAGTAAGAGTTAGTGGAGAAAGCTATGAAAATGTCGGAAATCAAAGAAAAGGCCAAACGGCTTGGCGTAACGCCTGGAAAAATGAAAAAGGTCGACCTTATCCACGCTATTCAAACAGCAGAACACAACAAGCCGTGTTTTGGAACATCAAACGGTCAGTGCCCATATACCGACTGCTGTTTTCTTGAAGATTGCCTCAAAACGCGTGTTTTGAGTCCAGCTACGTGTATGTGCTGATTTTGCTTGCTGATAGATAGAGTCTCTGGGATGCTCCTGCTATCTCAGTATGTCGGCTTTTGGTCAGCCTGTACGAGAGGTGTATAGGTGTCGGGCATACGATGACGCGGCCCGATGGAACGCCAGTAGCCCACCCACGAAAGTGTTTCACGGCAGTTCAGGTCAATCTCCGCCCAGAAAACGCCCTGTTTTCCCCCGCTGGATGCCAGGATTCTGCCCATGGGGTCGATAACAAAACTGTTGCCGTCGTACACCGATGGCACCATATAGACTCCATTGTCCCGTGCCCGCACACGAAATACGGTTTCGCCATTGACACACCCATCCTCATCAGGCAGCGTATTGCCCCAGGTTGGCGCAAAGATGATTTCTGCACCTTGCAGGGCGAAAATTTCTTCCGGTTCTGGGAAGAACCAGTCATAACATATCTGAATCGCAATCGTTCCGAAGTCGGTGCGAAAGACCGGATAAGAATGCCCGGGCGTGATTCCCTTTTTCCATTCTTCGCGCGGCAGGTGCACTTTGCGGTACTTGCCGGCCAGTTGTCCTTGGCGATCCAGTAAGACAGCGGTGTTATAGATGAAATCGCCCTCGCACTCGGTAAGACCGGCTACGACCCAAATGCGGTTTCTTCTGGCTGCCTCGCCGAGCTGCTGCGTTGAGGGACCCGGGATCGGCTCAGCGCAATCTTTCACAGAGCGGTCCGTTCCGACCTGTGTAATTGCCTCGCCCAAACAGACGATGTCCAGGCCCAGTTTGCCGGCCGTGTCGATTTGTTCACAAAAGAGCTTCAAATTGTCTTTTAGCGTGCTGTTTCGGGGCCGAAGGTACACGGTGCCAACCTTTACTTTTCGAGCAGGGCAAGCTGGTACCCGGCGAACACTTGCTTGTTTCCAGAGCACTGAGCCTTTGCCCGGCCATTTCACCTCCAGAGAAAGTTCTGCCCCATCGGCTTGCTTAGGTGCAACCAGAGTGTCTTTGAACTGGCCGAGATCGCCGTCAACGATTGGACCTCGCACGAGCATGCCGGCAGGATGAATTAATTTGCCGCGGCCAGTCCAACTGATACGCACGAACACAGAGCGATACGCAGCAGAGATATTTTGCAGTTGGCAAGTACCTTCAACGTCGTAGCTCTGCCCGCCCTGGATGTTTTTGATTTCCTGTATGACGCCTCCCACAGCATAAGGATTTGACGGCGCTTCGATCAAAAGTCCGCCAGGAACAGTTTTCACGGTACAAGCTGCTTTCTCCCAAACCGGCGTCCAGATAGACCAATGAGTAGGTAATCCCGTATCTGCAGATGGTGCAAACGTGGGATTTGATACAAGCTCGACAGAATCGATGCTGCGGCCCAGTGCAAATGAAAATAGAAGTGTGACGGTAAAAACAGCAAGAACACACTTGTTTCCACAAATAGTCATCCGGCGTGTACCTCCATTTGCATTTAGATACTGTTACATTAACTGGCTGCAACATCATAGCTTCTAACTACTCAAGGTCAACAACATAATTCACCTGTAGGGTCATGGTGTGTGACCAGATTTTGTGGCAGGCCCTTGTTATTGCGAGCCCCGACTCTTGCCCGCCAGGCGTATGGTGGGTGAATCGTGGCGCGGCAATCTCAAGACTATCAGTGCAAGAGATTGCTTCGGTCACATCGCTCCCTCGCAATGACAATGGCAGATAACCTCCTCTCAGGACCTCATCCGTCGTAAATCAACGCATTTTGCAGAAGCCTTGAATACTGTTACGCAATGCCACAGAAATTAGTCACACACGGGTCGTGCTGGTTAGCGGTGCTGTCCACTCATCTGTTGTTCATTTCACACATATTTGTGTTGCTTTTTGTAAACATCCATTAACTCTTCTATTTGCCAGAAATGTGTAACTTGTATTCGTGAGAATATGGGATGTTTGGGAATTATAAGTGTTGACAAAAAGCAACCTGTCGTTAAAATGGTGAAATATATGTCTTCTCGTCGTCAAAGTGACTTACGCAAGCCTAATTCTCTTAGTTTTAAGACGTTAGGTGCAGCAACTTTTAGCCTATGTCTGTGTTTGCTTTCTGTTGGCACAGTTTTTGCAATTTGTTTGTATTTACGATTAAATGATAAGATGGGCGGAACATCCTAAACGCACGATTTTATGTGGAGGAGGAAGATGAATCCGCCCTTCTGTTCAGTAATCCGGAATCGGTATCGCCGGGCCTAAGAGTCTGGCAGGGCTGATTCGGATCAATATAACTTACGGAGTCGTTCCGGAGGAGGGTCGACTCCGTTTTCTTTGCGCCGCCCAAAAATCTGTTTATCTTCTCAAGAGCGATGCGGATTCAGCAAGCGGGGGCGAGTATGCGCCGTCAAGCAGATTAAAGCATCAGATTGGCTCTGGCTGGCAAATTGGCACAAGTGAGTTGAAAAGTCAAAGCTGAAAACGTAAAACTCTGGACTGCAACAGTTTTTACTTTTGCTCTTTAGGCTTTCAGTTCGTATAATCGCTGCCGTTATGGAGCGAGCCGCTTATAGAATTGTCGATGCGAATTTCAATCGCGCCCGCGAGGCGGTTCGGGTGATAGAGGATTTTTGCAGATTTGCCCTGAACTCGGCGCAACTGTCCGGGCGGGCAAAACAACTCCGGCATGAGCTTTCTGCTGCGATTGACAGACTCGATGCCGGGCGATTGCTGTCAAGCAGGGATACGCTCGGCGATGTCGGCGTCGTTAGCGTTCAGCGGACAGCGGACAGCGGACAGCGGACAGGTTTCCTCCACGCTCCACGCTCTACGCTGTATGCTAACTTTAAGCGTCTGACGGAGGCGCTGCGGACGCTGGCTGAGGTGATGCGGGCCTTGCCCGCCGCGGCGGGTGAGAATCTCTCGGCAGCCGAGGCCATCGAAAAGCTGCGATATGACGCCTATACACTTGAAAAAGACATTTATCTGTTCGGCGAACCTGCTGAGAAATTCAAGCCGGTCGAGCTATACGTAATAATTAGCAGCAGCCTGCCGGCGGATATCATTGCATTGACTCACCGATGCTTAGCCGGCGGCGCCGACTGCATTCAACTGCGTGCAAAGGACATCGCTGATGACACGCTCCTTGCCGTTGCGGTGGAATTTGTGGAGATTTGCAGAGCCGTCCACATCATTAGCATAATAAACGACAGGGTCGATGTGGCGGTTGCCGCCGGTGCTGACGGAGTGCACCTGGGTCAAAATGATTTGCCTGTCGAGCAGGCTCGCAAGCTCCAGGCGGTGCCGCTGATAATCGGAAAAAGCACACATTCGCTGGAGCAACTACGGTCCGCTTGCCTGGCATATCCGACTTATGTCAGCCTGGGGCCAGTTTTTTCCACCGGGACAAAGCCGACCGCCGAGCCGGTGGGTCTAGATTATGTTCGAGACGCGATAAATGTGCTCGCCGATACTGGCATTGCCGGCGTAGCTATCGGGGGCATCACGCCGGAAAGTGTTGTGAAAGTCTTGGAGGCGGGGGCCAAAAAGATCGCAGTCTGCTCAGCGGTGACAGAAGTAGCAGACCCCGTCGCAGCCTGCCGGGCGCTCAAGCAGAAGATCGCCGCCTTCAAGAGAAAGAAAGAACCTAACCATCCATTTGCGAGGACACAGAATGATTAAATCCAGATGTTCGGGCTATTTTGTGGCGATAGGTTTGTTTATTTTGTCTTCACCTTTCAGATGTCAGTCTCAAACGCTGTGGGACTTGGCACAGCAAAATAGGGGACTTTTGAAGATCGCCACGCTGTTTCCGGCGCAAAACGTGCGTGAGTACCTCAGCGGCGATCAGGGCATAAATAACGCTATAGAGTGGTGCAAAAAGACCGGCGTGACGCACGTCTTTATCGAAAGCTACAGAGATGGATACACTGCCGATAGAAAAACTCTGGAAAACGCCCGTGACACGTTCAAAAAAGAAGGGTTTGAAGTCTCCGGCTGTGTCACGACCACAGGAATCGGCAAAGCCTCAACCGGCTGGCGGGGCATCTCATGCTATACTGATCTGCCTACCCAGGAAAGCTTGCAAAAAATCTTCGAATACACAGCGGCAATCTTTGACGAGATTATGATTGACGATTTTCTTTTTACCGATTGCCAGTGTCAAGAATGTGTCAAGGCCAGGGGTGATAAATCCTGGGCAGATTACCACTGCGAGCTTATGAATAGGATGGCCCGCGACAGAATCTTGGGCCCGGCAAAGAAGGTCAATCCAAACGTCAGAATCATAATCAAGTATCCACAATGGTATGATGACTTCCACAATCGTGGTTACGACGTCATACAGCAAACCGCGGACTACGACAGAATTTGGGTTGGTACAGAAACGCGTGATTACGATAATGCACGCTGGGGCAGAAAGGTCCAGTACGAAGCCTACTACATTATGCGCTGGCTTGGGGAAATTGGCGGCGCCAAAACGGGCGGCGGCTGGTTCGACCCGTACGGTACTACGGAGAATACCTATGTAGAACAAGCCCGACAGACAGTTCTGGCGGATGCTAAAGAGATGCTGCTGTTTTGCTACGGTTCACTTCTGCACGACACCGG
>Ga0172362_10000822_pt1 | contig 26200 bp, 20 predicted proteins | sample LakKivs1_kivu2a2_FD_114534 | JGI IMG/M metagenome (GOLD analysis project Ga0172362, IMG submission 114534) | Sediment microbial communities from Lake Kivu, Rwanda - Sediment s1_kivu2a2 | ecosystem: Environmental > Aquatic > Freshwater > Lake > Sediment | place: Rwanda: Western Province, Lake... | reverse complement strand
GCGAGGTTGACAATGCGCTGGTTTTGCGCCATACTCTGATGAGTTAAGACGTGTAACTGCTCACCCTCCCGCAGGTTTGGCCAGCTTTTAGACATCGGGAGAGCATGCTAAGACGTGCTGAGGTTTGAAGCATCGCAAATAGCAACCTGCGGGAGGGTAGCCTGAATATCGAGGAGACTAACGGTGAGCACACTATCCATGTTCTTGCGCGCCATTGCGCACTTTAACCCTGCGACTATGTGGGACAGTATCACGTATCAGATCCGCCAGCGGCGATACGAGGCCCGGTTTGCCAGGAACAGGCCGCCTGGTCCGCTTGCTGTATCGGACCACCTGCGCCCAGGACCCGTCACGGGCCACGCGCGCCAGGGACAGTGCGTGACGGTCACTTGCGCCAACGGCTCCTACGCTCTCACCATCCTGGCCCCCGACCTGCTCCGCATTCACTTCCATCCAACTTCCAACCTCCAACCTCCAACCTCCAAATCTTACGCCCTCGCCAAACCCGACGCCGATTGGCTCCCCTGCAACTTTCACGTCGTCGCGACAGAGACAGCCATCGAGATCCACACTGCGCGCCTGGCCTGCCGGGTCGCCAAAGCCTGTGGCCGGCTCACGTTCCTCGACCTGGAGGGGAATGTGGTCAACGAAGATGAGGCCGGCGCAGGTTGGTATTCTTGTGCTGGTCCCGTCATCTGCCACAAGCGCATCCGGCCCGACGAGCACTTCTATGGACTGGGGGAACGCACGTTCGCGCTCGACCTGCGCGGGCGCAGATACGCGACGTGGCACACCGACCCTCAGAGCTACCAATTGGGCCAGGACCCCATTAATATGTGTTTGCCTGTGCTGTTGGGGTTACATAGTCAGGGCCGCCAGGGCTATGGGATCTTTTTCGACAACACCTTCCGCGGCCAGTTTGACCTGGGCGTGACTGATCCCAATGTTGCCTCCTTCGGAGCGGAAGGCGGTGAACTGTGCTACTATTTCATCTACGGTCCAGCGCTGACGAAGGTTGTGGAGCGGTACACGGAGTTGACCGGCCGGATGATGCTGCCGCCGTTGTGGGTACTGGGGTATCATCAGAGCCGCTGGTCTTACTATCCTGAGGCCCGTGTGCGCAAGCTGGCAGCCGATTTCCGCCAAGTCTATCACGTGCCGTGCGACTGCATCCACCTCGACATACACTATATGGACGGCTACCGCTGTTTCACCTGGGATCGAGAGCGCTTTCCCGATCCAGGCAGGCTGATGGCAGACCTGCACGCACAGGGCTTCAAGGTCATCACGATCGTGGACCCCGGCATTAAGGCTGACCGGAGGTACCGGGTCTGCAAGAGTGGGCTGGAGCAGGACGTATTCTGCAAGTATCCCGACGACAAGACTCTCTTCAAGGGACCGGTCTGGCCGGGTGACTGTTACTTTCCCGATTTTACCAGCCCGCACGGGCGGGCGTGGTGGGGGGAGTTGTACAAGGCGCTGACCGGTGTGGGCGTGGACGGGGTATGGAACGACATGAACGAGCCAGCGGTCTTCGGGCCGCTGGGCACGACGTTCCCCGACTGTGTACGCCACGACCTGGAAGGGCAGGGCGGCGATCATCTCGAGGCCCACAACGTCTATGGGATGCAGATGGCGCGGGCGACGGTCGAGGGACTCCAGCGGTTGCGCCCCGACGAGCGCCCTGTCTGCATTACGCGCTCCGGCTGGGCCGGCGTACAGCGCTACGCCATGAGTTGGAGCGGCGACAACCGGTCCGACTGGGGCCAATTGTGGCTGACGATGCCGATGTTGATGAACCTGGGGCTGTGTGGACTGGCCCACACTGGCCCCGACACGGGGGGCTTCGCGGGTTCCGCCACGGGGGAACTGTTCACCCGCTGGCTGCAGATGAGCGTCTTTCTCCCCTTCCTCCGCTCCCACACTGCCATTGACACTCCTGACCAGGAGCCCTGGAGTTGGGGAGAGCCCTACCTGAGCATCAACCGGCGCGCGCTTGAGCTGCGCTACCGGCTGCTTCCCTATCTCTATACTGCTTTCTGGCAGTGCGCACAGATGGGGCTACCGATCGTGCGCCCACTGCTGCTGGCCCGCCAGGACGACACCGCCACGCACGCGCTGGACGACGAATTCCTGTGTGGTGATGCGTTCCTGGTCGCGCCGGTGACCGAGGCGGGGATCACCTGCCGCTCTGTGTACCTGCCCGTTGGCGGCTGGTATGGCTTCTGGACGGATGAGTTGTTGAGTGGCCCGGCGCGCGTTGAGGTGGAGATACCGCTGGAGCGATGGCCGCTTTTCGTGCGGGCCGGGTCGGTGGTGCCGATGGGGCCACCGATGGATTACGTGGGCCAGCGCCCCGTGGAAACGCTCACGCTCCACGTCTACCCTGGTACAGGAGTCAGTTGGCTCTACGAAGACGATGGGAAGAGCCTGGCCTACCGGTGTGGGGAGTACCGGCTCACTCGTTTCACACTGGCCGCTTCTGAAAGGAAACTGGAATTGATGCGAGAAGCAGAAGGGGCCTTCAACCCTGGATACGACCGTCTCCAGGTGGTGGTGCACGGTGTGGAGAGGCCACCGGAAGCGGTGGGGGGGCTGCCTGGGGCCGAGGTGAGCTACGACTCCCAGAACCGCGCGTTGCAGGTCAGTGGCGGGATGTTTGACAAGCTGTGGGTGAGGTTGTAGACTCACGAGCGCAACCTCTTATCTGCCAGAGGGACAGACTGGAAAGTCTGCCCCACGAGGAGGTGCTGATGCAAGTCATCATTCGCTGTGCTGCGCCCGACGACGCCGGGGCTATCGCTGCCATCTGGGAGGTCGTCTGCGCGGAGCGGGCCTACACTGCCGTGAATCGCCCCTTCACGCCCCAGCAGGAACGGGAGTACATCGCCTCGCTCTCGGACCGTGAAGCGATCTTCCTGGCGGAAGTGGAAGGGCGCGTCGCCGGGTTTCAGTCGTTGGACCTGTGGGCCAAATACACTGACTCTTTCGATCACGTCGGCGTGATGGGGACCTTCGTCCTTCCCGAATGGCGGGGTAAGTCCATCGGCCGCTGTCTTGCGGAACACACGTTCGACTTTGCGCGTGCCAATGGCTACGAGAAAATCGTCATCTACGTGCGGGCAGGCAACGCCAGCGCTCAGGCTTTCTACCGCAGACTGGGTTTCGTCCCCAAGGGCGTACTGGCGCGTCAGGTCAAGATAGATGGACAATACGAGGATGAGGTCTTCATGGAGTTGTTCCTGATGGTCTCATAGTCGAGGTACCCGTGCGTCATCCGGGCAAGAGTTCGCTCCGCAGTTCTGGTGTGTAGGTGTCAATGGCGTGGGGAGTGATTGCGTTGGCCCGGACGATCTCGGCGTAGAGATCAGCGCTGCGGCGCGGCGTGCGGGTCTGGGCTTCGGGATTGAGCGCGATGAGCCCAAAGCGCAGTGTCCAACCCTCTTCCCATTCAAAGTCGTCCACCAGCGTCCAGTGGTAGTAGCCCATCACCGGGTAGCAGAACTGGATGGCGTGCCATATCTGGTGCAGGTGGGTCAAGAGGTAGCGGGGCCGCTGGTCGTCGTCGGCGTCGGGGATGCCATTCTCGGTGATGTAGATGGGCAGGCCCAGGCGCCTCAGGCGCTGGAGGCAGCGGAATATCCCACGGGGGTAGAACTCGCCGTAGCCGCCATCGAGTAACTCGGCATCGCCGGCGTGCAGCCGGCGGTTAAAAAGTGCCTGGCGTTGCGTGCGGTCGAAGGCGACCAGATCGCGGGTGTAGTAGTTGAGGCCGATCCAATCGAGCGTGCGGCGCAGTCCCCATGCCAGGCCAAAGCCCAGGGGCGGCGCCAAGCGGCCCTGGACTAACGCGGTAAGAATGGCCTGGTTATAGGTCTTGTCCGTCATCCGGGCAGCGCGCCGATCGAGTAGCGAGCCGGGATTAGCCGGATCGAAGATGCGCATGTTGTGGGCGAGGCCGACGCGGGCATGGGGTTGGAGCGCGTGGATCTCGTGGTAGGCGGCAGCGTGGCCGGCTAACAGTTGGCGGACAACGCGCATCGCCGTTTTGGGATCGGACTGGCCAGGGGGAAAGACGCCTTGCAGGTAGCCCATGTAGCCATAGACGGTGGGCTCGTTGATGGTGCACCACAGATCACAGTAGGGACCTAGCGATTCGACGACGCGGCGCACGAAGCGAGCGAAGAGTGCGACGGTCTCTGGGTTTTCCCACCCACCCTGCTCGGCCAGCCAGCGGGGATTGGTGAAGTGATGTAGGGTAACCATGGGCTCGATGTTGCGCGCGCGCAGGCCCTGCAGAATCTGGCTGTACCGCTCCAACGCAGAATTGTCAAACGTGCCGGGACGAGGCTCGATGCGCGACCACTCGACCGAGAGGCGAAGTGCGTTCAGGCCCATGCTGGCGGCACGGTCGAGATCGGCTTCGGCGTTCTCCCACCAGTTGCAGGCCCTCCCAGACGTGTGCCCTTGCTTGATGTGGCCGTCCGTCTGCTCCCAGGCCCACCAGTCGTTGTGGACGTTGTTGCCCTCGACCTGATGGGCGGCGGTGGCGACGCCCCACTTGAAGTCAGCGGGAAAGTGGAACGTGGCTTCGGGCATAGGCCTCTTTGCAGGAGCCACACCGGTTGGACGTTTCGTTTCAAGCGGCTTCAGAGGTTGGGGTTGGGCGAGCGGTTCGATCCCTGTAATGGCTTGCTCAGGCGCAGGCGCTTCAGTCACACTCAAGGTGGGCCTGGTCTCGGTTACCTCCGGTGCGACCTGGATCTCTTCCTGCACCACCGCAGGGAATTGTTGGTCTCGCTCCTGGGCCATCCATTCCAGGTCCAGCCCCTCGAGTGGATCGTGGCCCAGGACCTCGATGGTTAGTTCGCCCTCCTCCCGCTTTATCCATTCCAGGTCCAAGCCTTCAAATGGATCGTGGCCCAATATCTTGTCGGGCACTTGTTTTTTTTGCTTTCGTTTAGCCATCACGAAGGACCCTCTCTACCAGACGGTTATAGTCAGACGCAGCCTTGCTGCGGGGTGAATATTCATAAATCGTCATACGATGGCTGGGCGCCTCGCCGAGTTTCACATTCGCCCGGATCGGCTCGGTCACGCGGCCAGCAAAATAACGCTGCAAGATTCCCAGGACCTCGCGGTCCTGTCGCACCCGGCTGGAGTAGAGCGTAGGGACGATCAGGTAGAGGCGAACGTAATGCCCGGGTATCTGGGCGATGTTCTTCAGCGTCTCGACCACCTGGCGGGTCACTGCCAGAGCCATATAGCTCATGGAGACCGGCACGATGAGTTCGCGGATATAGCGCAGCCCGCTCTCGCCCAAAATGCTGGCTGAGGGTGAGAAATCGAGGATGACATAATCGTATCTGTCCTCCAGACCATGCATCTTGCTGGCCAGCAGTTGCCGGGCTGCCCAGCTATCGTTCATGCGCCACATCTCTCCTTCAGCCTGAAGCACGTTGTGGTCGCTGGCGATCAGATCGAGGTTGTCCCGCGCCCGGACGATGCAAGCTGGCGCATCAGCCTGTCCCAGTAGCAGATGAGCCAGGGAATACGTGTAGGACACTCCCAGGCACATCGCCAGGCTGCCCTGGACGTCCAGGTCAACACAAAGCACGCGCGCCCCACGCATAGCCAGGCCGGCGCCCAGGTTCACCACCGTGGTCGTCTTGCCTGTGCCCCCCTTGTAATTCATGATACCAATACATCTGCCCATCTCGATTTCTCCCCGCTCCTCTCCAATGGATCGCGTCGCTTTAATTGTACAGCGGGTTGATGTGTAGGTCAAATGCCCATATCAGGGGGATCAGGTTTCCTCACGTTGACTTTTGGCACCGAATGTGTTAAGATATGCATACTGGATTTCATCAGCGGTCTCTGTCATTCGTTGTACGGTTTTTGGTTACACGGACTTATTCGTTTCATCCATCTGTCCCGCGAAGCTGTCTGACATGGAGATGAAACCGTACCTGGGCATGTCAGTGCCAGGCTGTGCAGAGTGCCTGTTGGCAGGTGAGGACCTCGCTGGTGCTCACCTGTTTTTATACCAGTTTCGCGGGTCAGGCTTTGATTGGGAGGGTACCTATGAGTGCGGAATTCGTTTCTCGGGTTGTAGGCATGGTCCTGGCGGCGGTGGGTGGAATCTTTTTGGGTATCTACATAGCAGCCCATTTAGGAGGCTCACCTTATCAATATGGAGCGATCTTCCTGCTCGTGGGCGCGCTATGTGGCCTGGTGTTGACGCCCTACGTGACCGTACGGCCTCTCCTGGCTTTGCGCAAGCACGTCCACCAGGCGCCAGTGCAACAATTGCTGGCTGCTGTGCTTGGGTTGATCGTCGGCCTGATCGTCGCAGCGCTGATCTCGTTTCCGCTCTCGTTGCTCCCATCTCCTTTCAGTCAGATCTTGCCTTTTGTTGCCGCTTTGCTCTTTGGCTACCTGGGCATTATGGTGATGATCACTCGCCAACGCGATCTCCTCAACCTCATTCGCGGTCAGTTGCCCGGGCGAGGCGAGAGCCCGGAAGTCGGGGGCGACGGGCAGAAGACCATGTTACTGGACACCAGTGTCATCATTGATGGGCGCATCGCTGACATCAGCCGTACCGGTTTCATCGAAGGCGAGATGCTGGTGCCGCGCTTTGTGCTCAACGAGCTTCAGCATATCGCCGATTCTCCTGACACTCTGCGTCGCAACCGGGGGCGTCGGGGGTTGGATATGTTGCATCGGTTGCAAAGCGAGTCCGTCACACTCGTGCGTATCACGGACATGGATGTTGAGGAGGTGCGAGAAGTTGACGATAAGTTGGTATTACTGGCCAAGCGGTTGCACTGCCCCATCATCACCAACGACTACAATCTCAATCGGGTGGCAGAGTTGCAGGGTATCCGGGTGCTCAACATCAACGAATTGGCTAACGCAGTGAAGGCTCTCTTTCTCCCTGGGGAATCTATCGTCGTTAAAGTCGTTCAAGAGGGGAAAGAGGTAGATCAGGGCGTGGCATATCTGGACGACGGTACGATGGTCGTAGTGGAAGATGGTGAGCCATACATTAACCAGGAGACAGAGGTGATTGTGACCAAGGTCTTGCAGACGGCGGCTGGCCGTATGCTTTTTGCCCGAGTAGCAAGGTAGAGACTGCTGGAAGGGGACATGCGATGAGTTTACAGGTTTTCAACTATCTGACCCGCAAGAAAGAGCCTTTTGAACCGCTGGAGAAAGGACGAGTGGGGATGTACGTCTGTGGCCCGACGGTGTATGACCACGCCCACCTGGGCCACGCTAAGCTGTACGTGGCGATGGATACTGTCGTGCGTTATCTGCGCTATCTGGACTATAAGGTCCGTTACGTGCAAAACATCACCGACGTGGGCCATCTCCTGGACACTGGTGAGGATCGCATTCTCAAGGGAGCCCGGCGGGAGCGGACCGAGCCGATGGAGGTGGTGGAGACCTATACGCGCTCCTATTTCGAGGACATGGACGCGCTAGGCGTGCTCCGCCCCAACATCTCCCCCCGCGCCAGTGGTCACATCCCGGAGCAGATTGAGCTCACCAGAAAGCTGCTAGAGAAGGGGTACGCCTACGAGACGGAGGAAGGTGACATTTACTTTTCGGTGGAAAAGTTCGCCGACTATGGTAAACTCTCTGGACGCAAGGTCGAGGAACTGGAACCGGGTGCGCGGGTGGCTGTGCGGGAGGCGAAGCAGCATCCGGCTGATTTCGCGCTGTGGAAGCACGCTGAGCCAGAACACATCCTGCGCTGGCCCTCTCCCTGGGGTTGGGGCTATCCAGGCTGGCACGTCGAGTGCTCGGCGATGGCAACCAAGTACCTGGGCGAGACGTTTGACATTCACGGTGGTGGGCTGGAGAATGTCTTCCCTCACAACGAGTGCGAAATCGCCCAGTCGGAGGCAGTTGCAGGCAAACCCTTTGCCCGCTATTGGATCCTGGTCGGCTCCCTGACCGTCAATGGGGTCAAGATGAGTAAGAGCCTGGGTAACTTTCTCACCATCAAGGATGCGCTCAAACTCTACAGCCCGGAAGCAATCCGCTTCTTTGTCCTCTCGAGCCATTATCGGGGCCCTATGGACTTTAGCCGTGACGCGGTGCTGGCCGCCGAACGGGGGATCGAGCGATTGCACCAAACTGTACGTACACTGCGGTCGCGGATGAAGGATGCAGGGCCAGCCGGGACAGCCGAACTCTCCTACGTGACTCACCTGATGCCCATGGCCACGCAGTTTATGGAGGCGATGGACGACGATTTTAATACGCCCAGGGCCATTGCTGTCCTGTTCGACCTGAACAGGGAAGTGAACGAGTTGTTGAGTTCCGGGAAGCTGTTGAGCCAGGGTACACTGGCAGCGATAGATGGCCTCTACCGTGACCTGGGCGGACGCATCCTGGGTATCATCCCCGGCGATCTGGCTCAGAATGTCGGCGGTGAATTGATGGACGGGCTGATGAATATCGTCTTGGGCATCCGTCAGCAATATCGGGAGCGTAAGGACTGGGAGCAGGCGGATGTGCTGCGCCAACAGTTGAGCGAACTTGGCATCGCGATCGAGGACCGGCCTGAGGGACCAACCTGGCGTGTGGAGCGTGGGGGCGGATGAGAGAAATTCTCTACGGACGGAATGCAGTCTGTGAATCGCTGCGAGCCGGGCGGCGCAAACCATATCAATTGATGCTGGCCGAAGGTGTTCAGCAAACAGATGCCGTCGGCCAGATCCTTTTCCTGGCCACGCAGGCCAGGGTGCCGGTGAGTCATACCGACCGGCGTAACCTGGACCGGATGGGCAGCGTCAACCATCAGGGCGTGGCGCTGGAGACGAGCGAGTATCCCTACAGTACGCTCGACGAGGTCCTGTCCGTCGCCCAATCCTGTGACGGTACTCCTCTGTTCTTACTGCTCGATCTGCTGCAGGACCCGCAGAACGTGGGCGGGTTGTTGCGCACGGCTGAGGCTGTGGGTGTGCAGGGGATAGTGATCCAGCAGCGGAGGGCAGTAGGCGTCACGCCGGCGGTGGTTCACGCCTCGGCAGGTGCTGTGGAGCACCTGCGGGTGGCGCAGGTGACCAATCTGGTGGATGCCATCGGGAGGCTCAAGGTGTACAACGTGTGGGTGGCCGGGCTGGAGGCAACGCGCGGTGCGCAGGAGTACGACCAGGCCGACCTGAGTGGTCCGCTGGCGCTGGTAGTGGGCAGTGAAGGGGAAGGGCTGCGGCGCCTGGTACGAGAGCGCTGTGACTTTCTGCTGTGCCTTCCTATGCGCGGGCAGATCACCTCTCTCAATGCCGCTGTGGCCGGGTCCATCGTGCTCTACGAGGCGCGGCGCCAGCAAGCGTCGCGCGCGAAAGAATAGACATACTTATGAGGCGGCGCTTTTTTTTCATCGTCATTGGCCTGGTCGTCAGCCTGGGTTTTCTCTGGTACGCGCTGCGCGACTTGCATCTGGAGGAAGTCCGGGCGGCGCTCCGTGGTGCGCACTATGGGTGGCTGCTCCCTGGCGTGGTGGTCTACTTTATCTCCGTCTGGTTCCGGGCCTGGCGGTGGGGATTCCTTCTGCGCGCCTCTAAGCGCGTCTCGGCCAACCGGCTCTTCCCTGTCGTCGTCATCGGCTACATGGGCAACGACATCCTGCCCTTCCGCCTGGGCGAGCTCCTGCGAGCCTACGTCCTCTGGCGCAAGGAGGGGATCAACGTCGGCGCCACGCTCACGACGGCCCTGCTCGAGCGGCTGTTCGACGGGCTGACGATGGTGCTGTTTGTCCTCTTCGGTCTCCTGTTCGTCCCGCTCTCGGCCTTCCTCAGCCGGTTGGTGACCGTCGCCAGCGCCATTTTCTCCGGCGCGTTGGTCGTGTTTCTCTTCCTGGCTGCCCGGCCTGACCTGCTCCGGCGCGTTGCCCGCGCGTTGATCGAGCGCCTGGCGCCTGTACGATTCCGGCCCTCATTGGTGGGCCTGGTGGAAGGGGTCGTGGCAGGGCTGGAGAGCCTGCGCAGCGGGCGGGACGTCCTCGTCCTCTTCGGCGTGACACTGTGGGTGTGGATTCTGGAGACGGCCAAGTACTGGCTGGTCAGTTTCGCATTTGCGGACCTGCACGTACCTTACGTGGGTATCGTGCTGATGGGCGGAGCGGTCAACCTGTTGACGGCGCTGCCCTCTCTCCCCGGGTACATCGGGACGTTTGAACTGGGGATCAAGATCCTGGAGGGGATCGGCGCACCTTTGGCTCCGGCGGGGAGTTACGTCCTGGTGCTCCACGCCATCCTACTGTTGCCGGTGACGCTCCTGGGGCTGGTGTTTATGGGGCTGGAGGGAGTGCGGTGGACGGAGGTGGGGAGATTGGGTGACTTGAGGACCAGATGACTGGGATGTAAGATCGCAGCTCATTCACTGCAAGGAAATGATGGCATAACGGTTGCTCATCTCTAGCCAAGCCAGCCAGAAGTCATCCTTAGTGACTTGTATGGGGGCGTTGTCGAAATGAGGGTCGTTCACATAGATGTGAGTCGCATCGTATCCAACCACGACGACGGAATGGTAGGTGTCGAATCCCTGCCAGTATGGCAGTTCCCGGGTGTGTACCAGTACAATCACAGGCTGTCCAGTGTCTATAAGCGCTTCCAGTCTGGCTGGTTCACCCTCACCGTATTCGACTGCTATACCGAGCCGTGTCAGCCGCTGCACCCGCTGGGCTGGTGTACCAAATTCGCCGACGTCAAGTACGCGCGGCAACTGGTCATAGTTTGCCGGGTGGCCCAGATAGTCAAACACCATTGCCACGCATGCGGCCAGGCAGTCGGCTGTCTGTCTCATCCTATGGAGCGGGACGCTCAACAAGGGCCCGGGCATAGCGTTGCATCTCCTCGAGGAGTTCGTTGGTCACCAGAAGTTGTCCGGTTTGGGCATCCACGTCAATTGCGCCGACCTGACCTAGTCGTCCACGGGGTAGCACAGCCAGGTAGACTGGCACGCGCCACAGAAACCGTTCTCCGTCTACTACCAGGAGAGGATCATCGCCTCCCATGTGGTCGCTCACGTGATCAAGCACATAGCCTGTCACTTTCTGACGGGCTACAAACGCGGATATGTTGAGTTCAGCCTGGATATGGACATCTACCCTCACCTGTCCCCGTGTCAGGCTGCGGTCCTGGAGTATTAGAGGTATGGTAGCAGTTTCCATTTGATAACCTCCTCGTACTTTCCGATAAGTAGGTCTATCATAGCGGCAAAGTAGGACCTTGTCAAGTAGCGTTGCTCAAACTCTGGTTGGTTATAAATTGGGGGGATAATGGACATCGGCATCATCGGCGCAGGAATCACCGGCCTGACGGCTGCGTACGAGTTGACGAAACGCGGCCACGCGGTCACCGTCTACGAGGCGCGGCCTTACGCAGGGGGGCTGGCGGCCGGCTTCCGCGACGCGCGCTGGGAGTGGCCGCTCGACCGCTTCTACCATCACTGGTTTGCCTCCGACGACGACGTCATCCGCCTGATCGAGGAACTTGGGGCGCGCGATCGCCTTTTTTTCCCCCGTCCCACTACCTCCATCTACCACAAGGGACACATTTACCCCTTCGACAGCCCGCTGCGCGTCCTCCGCTTCACCCCTATCCCGTTGATAGATCGGCTTCGCGTGGGGCTGGTCACGTTCTATCTGCGGCTCACCCGCAATTGGCGGACGCTGGAAGGGATCACTGCCGCCGAATGGACGCGCCGGGCCGTCGGCGAGCGGGCCTACGAGGTGCTCTGGAAGCCACTCCTGGTCAGCAAGTTCGGTGAGGAGCATTACCAGGACGTGAACATGGCCTGGTTCTGGGCGCGGCTCCACAAGCGCACCCCACGCCTGGGTTACTTTGCCGGTGGGTTCCAGGGCTTTGCCAACCTGCTGGCCACCCGCGTGCAGGCGCAGGGTGGGCAGGTGCGGCTGGAGACGGCCGTGTGGGCTGTCCAGCCCGCTGCCGACGGCCGCCTGCGGCTGGAGACGGCGGCGGGTGCCGGCGAGCACGAGCGGGTGATCGCCACCTGCTCCCCGCAGGAGATGCGCCGCTTGGCTCTCGATCTCCCTCCCGGCTACGCCGCGCAACTGGGCCAGCTCGAATCCATGGGCGCGGTGGTGCTCGTCCTGGCCCTCGAGCGCTCGCTGGTCTCCCAGCATTACTGGATCAACATTCCCGCCGGGGAGGGCTTTCCCTTCATGGGGCTGGTCGAGCACACCAATTATATCTCCCGCGAGCACTATGGCGGCGATCACCTGGTCTACTGCGGCGACTATCTCTTGCCCGATCATCCCTATTTTGACTACAGCAAGGAGCAGTTGCTGGAGGCCTATCTGCCGGGGCTGGTCAAAATCAATCCAGATTTCCACCCCGAGTGGGTGCGCGCCAGTTGGATGTTCGCGGAAAAGTACGCCCAGCCGGTCCCCACGCTCCATCACTCGCGCAACGTCCCTCCGCTGGCGACGGGCGTGCCGGGGCTGTACCTGGCCTGCATGAGCCAGGTCTATCCATGGGATCGGGGGAGCAACTATGCAGTGGAATTAGGGCGGCGGGTTGCCAGGCGGGTGGGGGAGCAGGTAAAACAAAGGTGATCTATGTTTCAGGCGGGCACCCACTCCGGGTGCGGTCGCTCGACCGCTGTGATGGGGATGGTTTCGAGCGGAGATGGCGCGTAGAGTGAGACTTTCAGTACCAGGCTGACCGGAGGGCGGGTAATGATCTCCATGACCATCGCTTGCCACTCCTCTTCCAAGTCTGCCAGTCCGGTGAGGGGGAAATAGCGGGGGCCGAATCCTGTAGACTGAGCAAGGACAGAAAAATCTATCAGCGTGAGGCCAATAGCGCGTCGCTCCTCTTTATCGAAGCGCAGAAGCACATTGTCGTTCAACTCGACGGCCGTAGTCGCCCGCTCTCCGGGGGAGAAGGATATATACAGGATGTCTGTCTCCTGATCATAATTGTAAACAGGTGTTTCAGCCATTAACCCTTGTTCCTTTTCAGCCAGATATGCTTGAAAAAGGCCGTCGCCACGAAGTTGTTCTCGACCGTGTGCCCATTTTCATCTATATCGAACCTGAACAACACGATGGCCACGATATGATTGCTATCATCTGGTAGGTCACCAAACTGTTGAACGTACCGGTACTTGTGTGGGTCCAGCGGTTCTTGCCGTCGCCGCCCAGACCGGACTGTCTCTTTCAAATGGTCTTCATAGTCTACCATCTCAGGGTGATTGATCGGAGCGATGATGTGTTCCCACTGTTTCTGGGTCATGTAGATGGAATTGCCATATCGGTCTTGGACTGTCCATCTCTTGCCATTGGTTGGCATCGCATCATCTCTCCGCCGGATTGGGTCCAGTATAACACTTATAGGCACACAGTCAAGTTGAGGTTTGCATGAGAATAGCCATCCTTGCTGTTGGAGACGAACTCACGTGCGGCTACCGGCTGGACACCAATTCGCAGGCCATCTCCCAGCAGTTGACACTTTTGCCCGCTGACGTGGTCCTCCACCTGACCGTGGGCGACGACCTGGAAGCGATCCATCGGGCGCTGTGCACTGTGCTGGAGGTGGCCGACGTCGTCATAATCACAGGTGGGCTGGGGCCTACAGAGGATGACCTGACCCGCCAGGCGGTGGCGGCTTATTTCGGCCTGGAGTTGGTGGAGGATGCCGAGGCGCTGGCTCGCATCCGCGCGCGCTTCGTCCATCGGGGCCGCACGATGCCGGAGAGCAACCAGATCCAGGCCCAGGTGCCGGCCGGAAGCACGGTCATCCAGAACGACCGGGGGACGGCAGCCGGGTTCTATCTGGTGGTGGGGCCGTCGCCGAACCCCCCACCGCGTGGGGGGCTTGAACGGGAGAAGCACGTCTTTGTCACGCCTGGCATCCCCTACGAGATGGAGGGCATGCTGGAAGGGTTCATTCTGCCCCGGCTGCAGGCGTTGGCGGGAGCCGGTCACCACGTCCGGCGGGCGGTGCTCAAGGTTTACGGGCTGCCGGAGTCGGAGATCAACGAGCGCATCCGGTCGCTGCTGTCGCGCGGCCGTAACCCGCTGCTGGGGCTGCTCCCCCACCGCGGTACAATCACTGTCGAGGTGACCGCTACAGGCTCGACGCCCCAGGAGGCGGAGCGCTTGCTGGAGGCAGACCTGGCGGCCGTGCGGGCCGAGCTGGGGCGGTACGTCATCAGCGTGGGCGAGCGAGAGCTGCCACAGGCCGTGGCCGACCTGCTGGTGGAACGAGGGCTGACGATTGCGACGGCGGAGCTGGGCACGGGCGGCCTGGTGGCGGCCCGCCTGACCGAGCCGGAAGGATTCGAGCGGTGGTTCCGGCGCGGGGTTTCCTTTCATTCGGAGCGAGAGGCCTCCGGCAGAGGGCGGAACAGCCGCATGAGTTACGAGGACGATGCTCTGATTATGGCAACCGCGATCCAGAAGGCTGCCAAGGCCGACGTCGGCGTGGGTGTGGGGCCGATCCTGGCGCCCGAAGACAGCTCCCCTGGGCGGCCTTACGGTGTGCTCCACGTGGCGGTGAACGTGCAGGGGCGGGAGACTTGTCGCCGGTTCAGTTTTAACGGCGACCGTGCCACGGTGCGGGAGTGGGCCGCCGATGCTGCGCTGGCGCTCGTGCGGCTGTGGGTTTTAGAACAGGAGGAGTAGATGGGCAATGAGTGGATGAGTAGACGAGGAACCCGAGAAAAAAACCAAGTTAAGGAGGTATAGTCATGCTAGACGTGAACAAGTCAAGGAATAGGAGAAATAAGCTCAAGGGGGCTCTGATCGTAGGGCTGTCGCTTTTTATGCCCGTCGTGGGATTGTGTGTCCTGATTCCGCTGGGCGCGTTGGCCGCGCCGTCGGCCCCCGCCCAACTTTCCCCGCCTGGGCTGGTCGAGCCGGCGGATGAAGCCCAAACTACCGGAAACCCGGCTGATTCCACGCCAGGCCGTGTCCTGTACCGGCCACTGGGCGTTCCCTGTTTCAGGTGGGAGAGTGTGGCCGGCGCAACGAAGTACGAATTACAAATCTCCGAAGTGCCGCAGGAAACAGGTTTGGTGCTCCAGCCTAAGAACAACCTCCAGCAGACCACGTACTGTCCCACAGCCTATGACTTCCAGGGGCACGGTATACAAGATGGGCAGACGTACTATTGGCGCGTGCGGGCCTACGGCGGGACGCCGGCCGGTTGGGGGGATTGGCCCAATTGGCGGCAGTTTACCCGCAACTGGGCGAGTGCGCCGACTCTCCTCGAGCCGGCGGCGACGGCCGTCATCACCCGCCCGCCGCTCCTGTCCTGGACGCCCGTGGACGGGGCGGAGTACTATAAGCTGGAGGTCAGCTCCGCCCCCGATTTCCCTGAGTCCGCGGTCTGGCCTAATTTTACCTGGAAGCTCACGACGCGCAACACCGCGTACGCGATGGCGACCCAGTCCAGCAACAAGCTGCCGAACGACGAGGACATCTACTGGCGCGTGCGGGCCGTGGGGTCCGGCAACGTGGGCGAGAGTTACCGGCTCGGCCCCTGGAGCGACGGCGGTGCGGGGTCGGGGACGGGCCGTGAATTTGGCCTATGCTGGTCCTGCAACCTGGAGCCCGAACTCGGCGCCGGCAACGAGCGCCGCCCGCTGCCGTTGACGCCGGCCAACCGGGAGGATCACGTCAACAGCGCCTATTTTAGCTGGACGCCGGTCGAGGGAGCCAAGTCGTACGACCTGGAGATCCACAAGAAGGCCAGTTTTGAGCCTCCGGAGGACCGTATCATACTCTACCAGAACGTGCCCAACTCGGGCCTATTGGTGCCGGTTGAGCAAAATTGGCCCTATAATCACCTCCTGCCCCAGATTTACTGGCGCGTGCGGGCCAAGAATTATTACGACGTGTACGGCGAGTGGAACAGCGAGACGCCCGACGCCAGTGCCCAGTTCTTCCCGGAAGACACGTGGGCCACTCCTGTTACGCAGACACTGGCGCCCGACCTGCTCTTCCCCGAGTTCTACTGCCCGCCTGTTTACAATAGCAGTGTATGGGAGGATCGCACCGTCGCCGTGCCGACCTTTATGTGGAACCAGGTGCCCGGCGCGGCGTCCTACACGATCGAGGTCGCCAACAACAAGTTCTTTTCGCCCATCGCATGGACGCTGACGACCGGGAACCTGAGCGCGACGCCAGTGGTCACCGAGGCACTTGCGCAAGTGGGTGTGTACTATTGGCGCGTGCGAGCAGACGCCAATCCCTGGAGCCAGCGCTGGGAGGCGCGCATTGACCAGGCGCACCAGGTGTTCACACCCACCGCGGCGCCGCCGCGCCTGGTGCAGCCCACCTGCCAACTGGAGGGGGATGGCCTGACCTATGGGCAGCAGGTGCTGGAGCATTTCCCGCGCCTGGAGTGGGTGCCCGTCAGCGGGGCCAGCCGCTACGAGGTGCAGATCGCGACCGGTTCGGATTTCGCCTCCTCGCTGGTCATGGCCACCGAAACCGAACTGGCCAGTTATACCCCCGTCACCCGCTATCCGCCGGACACGTACTACTGGCGGGTGCGAGCGAAGAACAGCGCCGGAAACCCTATCGGTGGATGGAGTGAGGTGTATCACTTTGCGCTGGCGCGCCAGTTCTCGCCGGAACCGATATGGAATGTCTGCCCCGACCACGATGAGCTACATGCCGTCTTCACTCCCGATGCACTGCTCACTGAGGACCCCCTGGGTGATTTGATGGGGGGAGGGGAGTACGACCTGAGCGCGCTGTACACCTCATCGGACAACAACTTCTGGTACTTCGGCTGGGCTGTTTACACTTCTACCCGGCCGGTGCGCTTCCAGTTGTACCTGGACCCTGAAGGGGCCGACGGGGAAGGGCTGGACACGAGTCCCTGGCCCTCTGGCGGAGAACTGCCCAACGACGAGGAGCCGTACCGGCCGGAGTACGTCCTGCAGTGGGACATGTTCGGCGCCAGTGGTATGCCCACGGTCACGCTGTTCTCCAAACGCGGGAGCGATTGGGATTATGACCCGCTGCTTGACATCGGCGGCCGCGCGGCGTACAGCGAGACACAGATCTACAGCGACACGGCCGGCTTGGTCGTCCTGGCCGTGCCCCACACGGCCATCGGCAGCCCGGCCACGGTGAACTGCCTGCTCGTCTCCGTCAACCCGACGACCACGCTCGTGATGGACGCGATGGAGCGGGGCTACGTGACCGTCAGCACTGCGCCCACGCCGCGCACGCCGCCCACCAGCCACGTAGACGAGGCCCGGCACGCCATCTACCCCCGCATGCCGTTCATCACCTGGCATACGCTGACAAATATCATCACCGTGCGCTTCCGTTCCAACGTAGACGTCAGTTTTGCCGGCCAGCAGACGGAGTATGGGAGAATTCCGAAGGATCCGATGGCTTTCTCCGGCTCCAACCCGTACTACCTTTCTGGCAAGGTCTACCCGGACAACACGACGCATTACTGGCAGATCCTGTCGAGGTATGCCAATCCCTGGTATCCGTTGTGTATGCAAACACCCAGGCCACCCCAATTTGTGGAGACCACGTGGAGCCGGCCGGTGCGTTTCACCAAGCGGGCGCAGGTGCCCACCAACCTGACCATCTCCGACGCCGTGCTCAGCGATACGCTCCCGTACGTGAGCCAGACGCCGGTCTTCAGTTGGGACCCGGTGCAGGGCGCGGCCGGCTACCGTTTTGAGTTGAGCGGGGGTACCTATAACGAGCCGCCCTTCAACAGCGGTTCAAGCTTATACGTACCCTCCACGGCCATCCCCAACGGCAACTATGAGTGGCGCGTGCGCATCGTTGACGGCAGCGGAAACTGGAGCCTGGACAATTACGCAGTCGGGCGTTTCCAAAAGGGATCGGACGTACCGGAAGCGCTCTTCCCCACCGGCTCCGCTACACTCACGGACACGGTGTACTTCCGGTGGGCCCCGCTCACCGGTGCCGCATATTATATGGTGGAAGTCGCTTCGGACTACAACTTCTCCATCAACCGCCAGCCGTACAACAATATCAACAATACGATTTACGCGCCGGAGCAGATACCCACGGCTGTCAAACGGGGCACGTTCTACTGGCGTGTGTGCGGCTACAACGGCAGCAAACACCCGATGGGATGCGAAGCCTACTACATAGAGCGTTACCCGGAGAAGGTCTACCTGCCCCTGGTGCTGCGAAACAAAAGATAAGCAGCCTGAACCAACGGCCCCCATCGGCTCCGGTGGGGGCTGTCGGCTGTATACAGCTCTTGCGGACCAGCCCAACCTGTCCTTCTCCCACAAGCTCGGGCCGGTCTCACGACCGCGCCCGATGCCGGCATGCCCTCTCAGCGTAGCCTGGTACTAATGTACTATTTGATTGGAGTGATAGGCTGTGCTATACTGATTTACCGTCACGTTGGCAGTTGCATGGACATGCTGTGTGCCCGGGCAACCATCTGGAGAGACGCTGGAGGAGCGATGCGCGTGTGGAAACGGGTTCTGCCCATCGTCGTGCTATTCGTCGCGCTGCGACTGATGATGCTGGCGACCTTTCCCGCCGACAACCTGACCTTGTACGGCGATTACGTTTATTATTACGAACTCGCCGCAACCTCCGAGCGGGGCTACTTGCCTTTCATTCACTACTGGTCGGAGTATCCGCCCGTCTTCCCGTTCCTGTCGGTGTGTGTCTACCAATTGGCGCGCGTCTTTGGGGAGGGCTACCACGTGTACGTCTACCTGATGGGACTGCTGATGCTGGCGGTCAACGCTGGCAACCTGGTGTTGTTCCTGCGCCTGGCGCGGCGGCTGCGCGGCGACGAGGCCGCCGAGCGGTTAGGCTGGGTCTACAGTGTGCTATTCGTGCCACTGATTTACACGTGGTGGAATTTCGACGCGCTGACCGTATTTTCTCTCCTGTTGGCGCTAGAGTTGCTGTTGAGCGGGCACGAGCGTTGGTCGGCCGTGGCGATGGGCGTGGGGGCGCTGGTCAAACTGGTGCCGCTGCTGGCCTTCCCGGCGGTGGTGCGCACGCGCCCCTGGCGGCGCTGGTTGGCCTGTGGGCTGATCGCCGTGGCAGTGATCGGGGCCGGCGTGGCGCCGCTGCTGGTGGCCGGCGGGCCGATGGCGCTGGCTTCGTTCCGTTCGCCGGCGGCCTGGTCGTCGTGGCAGACGGTGTGGGCGCTCGTGGACGGCAACCTGCGCACCGGGCTGCTGGTCGCGGCCAAGGCCCACTTTGATCCGGCTGTGGCGACGACGCCGGTCGGCAACCCGGCCCGCATACCGGAGTGGGTCAGGCTGGTGGCCTTTGGTTTGCTCTATGCAGGCGTCTTCTGGAAGGCCTCCTTGCGCGAGGGTCCTCACCGTCTGGTGGCCTTCGTTGCCCTTACTTTTGTCCTGTTCTTCCTGTGGTCCAAGGGCTGGAGTCCACAGTGGCAGGCGCTGCTCTTCCCCTTGTTGTTGCTGGCTCTGCCGTTGCGACGGAGCGTGCTGTTCATCCTGGTGCTGAGTTTCGTCAACCTGGCCGAGTGGCCGGTGTTGCTCTCGCGGGGATTGAACCAGTGGTTGTGGGTGACCGTTCCGCTGCGGACGGGCTTGTTCGCGCTGCTCGGGGTGGAACTGTGGCGGCACGTGAAGGAAGCGAAACCTGCGAACATGGCCGGGCATGGTATCACCCCACGTGGAGGCGGCACGCCGTCAGAAGGCGAGGGCGCCCATGAGTGAGCGCCGCCAGTTGCCGCGAGCGTCCACGACGATAGTCATCTTGCTGTGGGTTGCCGCAGTCGTGGCTGTCTACTACGTGGCGCACAAACCATTCACGGTCTCCAATCTCCTGGCGCTAGGCCAGGCGCTCGCTGGCCTGGGCGGGGCAATGCTGGTGACGGCGTTGGGAGCCGGTATCGGGCTGTTGCTCCTGCAACGGCTGGACCTGGCTCCGCTCGAGCGGCTGATTTGGGGGGCCGCGGTGGGGTTGGGCGTCGTCTCGCTGGCGGGGCTGGTGCTGGGGGCGGTGGGGTTGCTGCGGCCGTGGCTGCTGTGGCTGCTGGTAGTCGCAGGGTTAGCGGCTACCGCTCGACCGCTGTGGCGGGCACTGCGGGCAGCCTGGGCCAATCCAACCTGGCAGCCCCAGGGCCGGTTTGAGAAACTGCTCGCTGGCTACTGTGGAGTGATGCTGGTGGTTGCGCTGGCCTGGGCACTGGCTCCTCCCACTGCCTGGGATGGGCTGGTCTATCACTTGGCCGGTCCAAAGCTATACCTGGCGACAGGACGGGTCTCACATCCGCTGGATTTGCCTTACCTGGGTTTCCCACAACTGGCGGAGATGCTCTTTGCCTGGGGCATGGGCTTGGCCGGAGAACGAGCCGCGGCGCCGATTCATTGGTTCTACGGGCTGCTGGCTGTGCTGGGATTGGCGGTGGCCGGGCGGCGGCGGCTGGGTGGCGCGACGGGTTGGCTGGCGGGAGCGGTGCTACTCTCGGCGCCTTCCATCGTTCTGCTGGCAGGCTGGCCCTACGTGGACCTGGTGCTGCTCGTATACGCGACGCTGGCCTTCCTGTCACTGGCCCGCTTTTACGAAAGTGGCCCCCAATCCCGCGCTTGGTTGGTCCTGAGTGGTGTTTTTGCCGGCCTGGCCCTCTCCACCAAGTATACCGCGCTGGCGCTCCTGCCGGCCCTGACAGCAGCCTTGTTCGTCGCTCAGATTCGCCATTCGCCATTTGCCATTCGCCATTTGCGATTTGCGATTTGCGATTTGCTTCTCCTGTGCGGCGTCGCGCTGGCCGCCTGGTCACCCTGGCTCGCCAGGAACCTTCTGCTGGCCGGGAATCCGACCTATCCCTTTTTTTTCGGCGGCGTCTATTGGGACGAGTGGCGGACGTGGTGGTACGGCCGGCCGGGCACAGGGCTGGCTTATACTGCGCCCTGGAAGTTGCTCACCGCGCCGTGGGATGCGACCATGTGGGGTGTGGAAGGGGCCGCAGGATACTCTGCCGCGATTGGTCCTCTGTTCCTGGCCTTTTTGCCCGCGTTGTTCCTGGCCTGGCGGCGGTGGTCATCTGCGCAACGACAGTGGCTGGGATCAGCATTGGCCTGCTGTGGCGTGCTCTATGGCTTCTGGCTGTGGGGAGTGGCCCGTACTGCACTCCTGGTCCAGACCCGCCTGCTCTTTCCTGCCTTCGGTCTCCTGGCGCTGATCGTGGGTGCGGCAGTGGAAGGGCTGCGTGCGCTATCTCGTCGTTCCCTCGACCTTGTCTGGGTGATGCGGGCGGCCATCGTAGGGGTGCTGGCACTGACGTTGGTGGGCGTGCTCCTGTCTACTGTGCAAGAGTGGCCGTCAGGGGTACTGTTGGGATTCGAGAGTCGGGAGGATTTCCTGGCCCGCCGGTTAGGGTGGTACTATGCCACCGTGGAATACATGAACCGGGAACTTGCCCCGGACGCCGTCGTCCTCTTTTTGTGGGAACCGCGCAGTTACTACTGCGCGGTAGACTGTTGGCCAGACGCGCTGCTGGACCGCTGGCTCCGCGTGACGCGCCTCCATGGCTACGACGCCGCTGCTATTGCCGCTGCGTGGCGGGGCGAGGGGGTCACCTGCGTGCTGCTTTACCAAGCCGGCCTGGAGCACGTTTTGGAAGCAGGGTTTGACCCTGTGACCCCAGAGGATCTGCAAGTGCTGGATGAGCTGAAGGCCCATCACCTGACGCTCGTGAAGGACTTGGGGGCTGCCTACGAACTCTACCGGCTGGAGGAGGTCCCGTGAGGCTGCCTCGTTGGATGCTGGGACTCCTGCTCGTCCTCTTGTTCCTGGCACTGGCGGCGGCCCAGAGTTGGGCGACCTACCGGCTCTTTACCTCTCGCTTTCCCGGCGGCAATGACTTTTACGCCCGGTGGGCCAATGGCTGCGCGCTCATCTGGAGCGGCGAGAATCCCTACGCTGATGAGGTCACGCTGCGGACGCAGGTGGGCATGTATGGCCGGCCGGCCCGGCCTGGCGAAGACCTGGCCGCCTATTCCTACCCGCTTTATGCGCTGTTCTTTTTCTGGTTTCTCTGTTTCGTCCGCACGTACCCGCTGGCCCAGGCTGTCTGGATGACACTGATGCTCTATGCCCTTCTGGTTGGGGTCGTGCTGATGGCCCGGGTGGCCCGGTGGCGGCCTCCGGCCTGGCTGTGGGGCGTCACGCTGGTGTGGACGGTATTCAACTACCCGCACGTTCGCGCGCTCGTCCTGGGGCAGATGGCGACACTGGTCTTTCTGGCGTTGGCAGCCTCGCTGCTGGCATTGGGACGCGGGCAGGACGGTTGGGCCGGAGTGTTGCTGGCGGTCACCACCGTCAAACCGCAGGTCAGTTTCTTGCTGGTGCCGTGGGTTCTGTGGTGGGCCGCCTGGCAGCGCAGATGGAGAGTCTGGAGGGGATTCGGACTGGCGATGGTCTTGCTGGCAGGGCTCTCCTTCTTGTTGGTGCCCACGTGGGTAGTGGACTTTGTCGAAGGTGTGCGCAACTATGACGTCGTGGCCGGATCGTCGTACTATCACTCGTTGACCTGGATCGTGGTGCGCCATTTTCTGGGACTGGGGCCGGCAGTGGAGGCGCTAGGCGTGGCGGCGTTCGCCTTCTATGGGCTGCTGGAGGCCTGGCAGGGACGGCGGGCGGGTTGGAATGGTTTCCTCTGGACAACGGGGCTGTTTCTCACCCTGACTCACTTCATCGCCCCTCGCGCTGCTACAACCCACTATACGATACTCTTGTTGCCTTTGTTTGCCTGGTTTGCCCGGCTTCAGGAGAGACTGGACTGGCGAGCGGGGCGGGTAGTGGCCGCGATTGAGGCGGCGCTGCTGGTAGGACAATGGGCTCTTTTTCTGGCGACGATCCAGGGTGGCTATGAGACCGCCTCGGTGTACTTGCCGTTTCCTCTGTTGATGCTGGGCGTGCAGATTCTCTCCCGCAGGAACGCCTGGCGAGTTGAGGAGGGGCATAGATGACACGGCGAAGGCTGGCGCTTGTGGTTCTCCTCCTGCTCGCGTTCGGCTGGCGCATGGTCCACCTTCAGGCCCGTCCTCTGTGGTACGACGAGGCCTTTGCTGTGCTGTATGCCTCCCTGAGCCCCGCACGGATGGTCTACGGGACGGTCACGCCGGTACAAGGAGCGGGCGCGGCCGACGTGCACCCCTTGCTCTACTACTTTCTTCTTCATGGGTGGATGGGGCTGGCCGGCCGGTCTCCCCTGGCGGTCCGTTTCCTCTCCGTGGGGCTGGGGCTGATCACGGTGGCGATTCTCTGGCGGCTGGCTGCCTGGCGCTTCGACCGGTGGACTGGCCTGGCGGTGGGGCTGCTGGCGGCAGTGAATCCCTTTCACGTGGCCTACTCGCAAGAAACGCGCATGTACGCTCTCCTGGGACTGGCGGCAGTGACGGCAGCGTGGGGCCTACTGCGCGCTTTGGAGGAGCAAACAAGAAGCAGGAAGCAGGTTGGGGTCGGGGATCGTCCATTGTTCATTGTTCATTGTTCCATTGTTCATTGGAAATGGTGGGCGCTTTACGCCGTAGGCGCCACCCTCACCCTCTATGCTCACAACCTGGGGGTGTTTGTTCTGCTGGCCCTCCCCCTGCTGGTCGTCGCACGCCGCGAGTGGTGGCACTGCCTGCCCGTCCTGATCCTGGCTGACCTGGGTGCGCTGGTTCTCTTCAGCCCCTGGCTGGTAGGGGTACTGCCAGGGCAACTGGGCTTCGTGGGACGGGGATACTGGTTGGCATCACCGGGGCTAGAAGAAGCGATGCGTGCCATCATGCTGCCAGTCCTCAGCTTCTACGAGCCTGCGCCATTCTGGTTGCTGGGTGTGGGGTTTCTCACGGGCGCGTTGCTGTTGGCGCTCGTGAGCCTGCGGGCCTGGCGGACCCGTTCACGAGCTGGCTTGTTTCTCTTACTCTGTTGGGCGCCGGTCCTGGTACTCTTTCTGGTCTCTCAATGGCGGCCGGTCTACCTGGAACGGGCGCTGTTGCCCTCGGCGCTCTTTTACCTGGTGGCGGTGGGGTGGCTCCTGGCCCGGGGTGGCCTTCCACGTCTCCTGTACCTGGGGTTGGTGGCGCTGTTGATCGTGACTGTGGGCGGGTCGTTATGGGGCCATTATACCTATGCCGGTTTCCCCCGTCCACCTTTTCAAGAAGTGGCTGCCTATCTGCAGGGCCACGTCAGGCCTACCGACGCGGTGGTACACACCAATAAACTGACCTACTTTCCGGTGCGCTACTATGCTCCTGATTTGCCTGGTGTCTTCCTGGCCGATCCCCCCGGTGCTCCTCAGGATACGCTAGCTCAACCTACACAAGAGGCACTGGGTATCTTTGCCACGCCCACCATCACCGAGGCGGTGGGCGGAGCCGAGGTGGTGTGGCTCATCGTTTTCGACCGGGAAGTCGCGGAGATGGGGGGTACACATCCTTACCTGGAATGGCTAGAGGGTCATTATCAGGGGCATGGCCGGCATAGTTTTAGCGATCTGAGCGTAATGCTCTTTGAGGAGGGGAAGCATGACCATGCCACGTGCGTGGTTGAGGATGATCGTGGTGGCTTTGGCGGTGGTGGGACTGTCGCTGGCGCCTTATATCATCGGATGGATGGCACAGACTGAGACGCAGGTTTTTGGTGGATTTCTCCTTGATTTAGACGATTCCAATTCCTACCTTGCTGTGATGCAACAGGGGATGCGGGGGGGCTGGCGTTTCATCTCGCTCTATTCACCCGAGCCACAGCGCGGCGTATGGATGTACACTTTTTATGTGCTACTGGGACATGTGGTGCGGTTGACGGGGCTGTCACCACTGGTGATCTACCACGGGGCGCGGCTGATTTGTGGCTTGCTGCTGCTGGTGGTCGCGTGCCGCTTTGCCTGTTTCTTCCTGCATCGGCGCGCCGCATGCTGGACTGCCTTTCTGCTGGTAGCCCTTTCTTCTGGGGTGGGTTGGTTCAGCGAGGTCTTCTGGCCGACCGCGCCGGGGAGCATCTCGCCGCTAGATTTTTGGTTGTTGGACGGGTACACGTTTCTGGGTATTTTAACCTTTCCCCACTTTACACTGGCGTGGGCTGCGCTGCTCGTCGCTTTTTGGGCAGCGCTGGCCTACGTTGCGCACCCACGGCCGGGCTACCTGGTCGTGGGAGGTATAGCGGCTTTCGTCACTACTGCTGTGCATCCGACGGTGGTGCTGGTCATCGGAGGGGTGTTGGCGGTCTATGGGGTAGGGTTATGGGTCGTCGAGCGCCGTTTCCCCATGCGGTGGGCGGTGGGCGGATTGCCCGTCGCGTCAGTTTCAGTCCTGGTGGGACTGTACTTTTACCTGGCCTTTCGCGCCGACCCGGTTCTCTCGTCGTGGAGTCGAGCTGTCATGCCTTCTCCTCCGCCTTTGTATTTTCTGGCAGGTTACGGGCTTCTGGGACCACTGGCGTTGGTAGGGACCATCGAGTTGGGCAGACGTCGAGACCTGCGTGGTGTTTTTCTTGCTTGCTGGGTGGCGGTAGCGTTTGTGCTGGCGTATACGCCGTTCGGGTTGCAACGGCGACTGATCGAAGGGGTACATATACCGATCAGCCTTCTGGCAGCGGTGGGGTTGCACCGTTGTGTATTACCTGCACTGGCGCATAGCCGTCCGTTGCGCACGGCGGCCCGTCTGGGCTATCCACGCCGGCGTGCTGTCTGGTTGGCGCGTACCCTGCTCATTGTTCTGACCTGGTTGTCGAATCTCTATTGGGTGGGAGCAGTTGGTCTGGCTGCAAGTATGCGTTCACCGGCGCTGTTTCATTCTGCTGATCAGATGGCCGCTTTCGACTGGCTGCGCGACAATCTGGCCTGGGACGATACACTGTTAGCCTCCTATGAGGCTGGTAATCTCATCCCGGCCTGGGCCGGCCACCGTGTCTTCGTCGGCCATTGGGCTGAGTCGGCAAATTGGCCAGAACGGGAGACGCAGGTGGCGGCTTTCTTCGACGCTGCCACAGCGGATACCTGGCGCACGGCCTTCCTACGCCAGTACGGTATTACTTATGTCTTTTATGGCTCCGCTGAGAGGGCGCTGGGGAGGTTTGATCCGGAGGTGGCTTTCTACCTGGAGCCCGTTTTCAGTTGTGAGGAAGTGACAATTTATCGGGTGTGCATAGGGGCAGAAAAGTCAAGAGGATACCCATGAGACGGTTAGGGATCAAACTGAGGCAACGACTGCAATC